>Ga0315277_10004779_pt1 | contig 17951 bp, 24 predicted proteins | sample YL17G05_15_MG_FD_203695 | JGI IMG/M metagenome (GOLD analysis project Ga0315277, IMG submission 203695) | Sediment microbial communities from Yellowstone Lake, YNP, Wyoming, USA - YL17G05_15 | ecosystem: Environmental > Aquatic > Freshwater > Lake > Sediment | place: USA: Wyoming | collected...
TATACGAGAAGACAATGATGAAAAACGGGTACATGAGACCAAACTACTTCTTCTTCATCGGGAGAAAGCCGGGGGGATTAAAATAAAATTAATCCAAATAGCCAAAGAACAAATTTCTTTCCTCCTGAAACAACGAAAACTCACCTATAATCAAGATGGATTAATGACAATTCATAATTCTGATTTCATGAACGATCCTCTTTTCAAGGAAGCCTATAGACGTGGAAAAGAAACAGGCTCATGGGGTGATTCAGATATACATTGGAGAGCATTTATTGCTTGTTGGGCAGCAAATAAAGGGAAGCGGTTGCCAGGAGATTTCGTTGAATGCGGGGTAAACAGGGGCGGTTTAGCCATGACGGTGATGCATTACGTTAATTTCAAATCGCTTCCAAAGAAATTTTACCTGCTTGATACGTATTGCGGTCTATCGAAAGAACAGATCTCCGAAGAAGAACGGAAGTTCGGGATCAAACCAGGAGGCTATGAAGAATGCTATGAGTTCGTTAAAGAGATTTTCAAGGATTACAGCAACGTGGAGATAATCAAAGGGCTTGTCTCAACTACGCTTGATCAGGTGAAATCCAAACACGTCTCTTTTTTATCAATCGATATGAACTGCATGGAACCGGAGATCGCTGCAGCGGAGTTCTTCTGGGACAAGATGAGCACCGGTGCCGTGATGCTTCTTGATGATTACGGGTGGCCCGGCCATCTCATGCAGAAACAAGCATTTGACGATTTCGCTTCAAAACACAGTGCTCAAGTGTTGTCCTTGCCAACTGGACAGGGAATGATTTTTAAGGGATGACAAGACAATGAGGAATCTTTCAGATCTCACACTAATCATGCCGACATATAGTCGCCAATGGTTTGCGTTAACTCAGATGCGATTCTGGTCAGACGGCCCGGTGAAACTTCATGTATTGGATGGGACGGCCATGCCAATCAAAAGTGAAGAACTACATGATATCGGTGATAATGTGCATTATTATCATATGCCTTATTCTCATGGGAAAAGACTAAAGAAAGCAGTGGATTTCATCGATACTCCCTATGTGGCATTGTTATGTGATGATGAATTCTACATCCCGAGTTCACTTGGACGCTGTATAACTGAATTAGAGGCGCATAAAGATTTCGTAGCATGTATAGGACGGTGCCTGGCTTTTCGTTCATATAAAACAAAGGTTTATGCAAAACCGATGTACCCGGAAATGAAGAACTACAGGATTGATGGTGAAAATGCTGCAGAGCGAATGATTCTGCATATGAACCCCTATGTCTGTTCAACATTCTATGCAGTACAGCGCTCTGAAGTATGGAAAAAAACCATGATGATACCCACCGAGGATAAATTCTCCTCACCGTATGCCATCGAACTCCAGTTCGAGCTAGCGGTCTGCTATCAAGGAAAATCGAAAGTAATTGAAGACCTGATGTGGTTGAGAAACAAAGACAACGAACCAATCTCTTTTGATGCCTTTAACAGGAAATTACAATTCGACACATGGATACGAGGCCCCTATGACGAAGAAATAAAGTTCTTCTATGAAAACACTGCAACAGAACTAGCAAAGATCAATGGAGTTGAAAAAGAAAAAACACTGGAAGATGTTAAACAGGCTGTAGATGCATATCTTGATTACTGTAAAAAAAAGCGTCTTCTTTTTTCAGTAGCAATGTTACGCGATCGGATAATGCAGTTCATCCCAAAAAAATTGAGGACGTGGACACAATCGGAGCGCACTTCTCGCACATGGAAACCGATATTGAAGGAAGCGGAACTCATGGAAAGAGACGGGGTTAACGTCGATATGAAGCAGTTGGAAGTTATAGTAAAATATATGGAAGACGGGAGGACTAAAGGCTGGCGGGTTGACTGGCAGGTTGGTTGGCAGGTAAAAGAGTTTACATAGTTTTTCAGCGCAATCATTTGGGGAAAAAATTCCTCAAAAGTTTTTTAACAAAGCACTTTATTCTCAATAGCGGAGCATGGAGATAAAACTATGGATATAAAGAATGTGAAATGGAGTAAACTTGTTGCTTCTCTTCTGCTGGCGTTTCTACCCGGGATCATCGGGTCAGTGCTGATAACAACCGTAGGATCTATGCCATGGTACGATACCTTGGCTCAGGCTTGGTTCACGCCGCCTGCTTGGTTGACCAATGTCGTATGGGCGCTTCTCTATATAGTGATTAGTGTTTTGATTGGTATATCGTTTTATCTATTCTGGACGTCACAGGGTCAATCAGAAACCAAGAAAAAAGGGTATGTCGTGTTTGTCATGCAGTTGGCGTTTAACGGGATATGGACTCCTGTGTTTTTCTTCGTCCATGATGTCGCCCTCTCTTTTGTCGTACTCTTGGCGCTCTGGGCCTTTGTTCTGCTGACGATGTACTATTTCCATAAGATTAAGAAAGTGGCATCGTATGTCCTGGTCCCGTATCTGGCGGTTGTTCTATTGTCCGGAGCGGTCTTCATCTCAGGGAACGTCATCACTCCGCCACCCAATTACGAAAACATTGGCGCATACACAGAATCCGATTCACCGGGTTACCTGGGTTTGATAGATGATTATACCATTAGCATCACCAATATGCCTCGGAGTTCCATTTCATATTTCCAGGGAATAAAATACATTGGAACAGCTGATTTCACCCTTAAGTTCACATTATTTGTATCAGCGGCACAAAATGCGACGCAAAATAATTATCCAGGCGGTCAATTTGCCGTGTTATTAACACGCAATCAATCAACCACGAATCATGCAATAGCATTGACGAAATACGATGGTATTGCATTTATTTTCCGTGAATACACACACCCAACGCTCGGCATTATTTATTTGATGCAGGTTGCTAGCGATTCTGTTTCTTCGACTGTTTATAAAGAGGCTGTATTCCATCTGAACACCGAATATGCAATAACTATTGCGCGCACAAATGGTGTTGTATCATTCAAAGTAGACGGTCAGGAAGTGAGTCCAAGTATTACAATTACAGACGATACTGACATAAATTATTTCGTTCCATTGTGTGGTCGTGGTCACTCAGGTAGTACGCCAACCATTACAGGGACCGTCTGGAATTTCGCATTCAGTTAAAAATAAATGCATTGGTGACTGATGGGAAAGAAAAAGAATCACGACATTTTGACTAAAATCGTGATTGCAATTTCATTAGTGATGGTGTTGGTCTTTATCGGAGTATATGGAGACCCGCACAGATACGTGATTCGTGATAATCTTGGTAATGAATGGGAACCAACGGGGTCGAATCTTGTGATCGCGTTTCAATCTTTACAAGAAAATGGAGAACTATGGCTGCCAAGTCCACCATGGCCATTGGCCAGGACGATTACAGTTACAAATGATTTATGCATATCAAAAGAGGGAATAAAGATACATGGGGGAGATTCTTTCATCGTCTTCTCTAACGGGTCTCGCTTGATCTCTTCAGCCAATCCAACGTCTACTAGTCAGGCAGTAAGGTTTTCTAAAGGATTGGACAATATTCAATTAGAAGATTTTACATTTACTGGAGATGGACAATTAGAAATCACTCTTGGTAATAATACATTAGTAAGAAACGTAAAAGCGGAATATACATATTGTATGAGACCCGGAGCATTTCGTTTTGTTTTACCTTCTTCAGTTCCTAAAGTATCTGGTCTTACTGTAAAGAACTGTGAAGCATATAAAGTATGGTGGCATGGGTTTCAGATTAATGCTGTTACAACAAACCATGTTAAGATAGAAAACGTTCTTTTTGAAGACTGCATTTCTCGTTACGCTGGTTGGGAATACGAAGGACGAGGAGTTAGAACAGACGCTAATGGTAATTGGAGTGTAGGGTTTGGATTGGCAGAAAACTACGGTTGTGGGTCATGTATTACTGTGGAAAATGTAACAGTGATAGACTGTATTTCTGAGTATTCTTGGGAATCGGGATTTCATCTAGAGGAGGCTCCAACGAAAATCAATGTAGTATTTGAAAACTGTAAATCAAATCATAATGGACAGAAACGGGAATATGTTGATGTAGTTGGTAAAACTTATTATTGTTCTGGATTTATTGCTAGCACATCTGGAGTTACATTAAAGAATTGCGAGGCTAATTACAACACAAGATGGGGTTATTACCTCGGTAACCTCGGTAATATGCCAATTCTAATAAATAATGGTGGAACCGGAAATTGGGAAGGTCTCTGCAATCAGGGTTGTTAAAAGCGATATCCTTCTTGTCAATTAATGGGAAAAAATTCCTGATAAGCCTTTTATGATTACTGTTTATTCTGAGTAGTGGTGTGATTTCATGTCAGTCAAAAAAGGTTGCAGGTATGGTCTCATCATCCATGGACGAACCCGTCCATTATGTTTTGATGATAAAAAGGATCGGGATAGGGTTGCAGATTATCTAAAGGGATTGGTGATTGTTTCAACAATGACACTAAAAAAGAAGGAAGCAACATATGGCTAAAGATATGACTAAAAAGAAAATTAAGGCAGGTGTTGCCTGTCTCGGATGCACAGTAGATCACGCATTAACCAGTACTGAAGCGATCTGTGAGGCATCTCGGATGGTATCAGGACGTGGCTTGCGACATAAGCAAATCACTGACCGATTGTGTGATGCGACCCGGCAGTTCAATGTCTGCGAGCGTTTTGATTTATCAGATGCACAAATTTTGAAGCTTCCAAAACGTGAGCAGAATCTGGCGAAATGGATGAAACGGCAGAGTAGTATATTACGCCATGATCTAAAAACAGTTAGAACTGAAAAGGCTCTGTCAAATCTATGTGCGAAGGCAGATAAATTTTCTAAGAATGCTTTTTACAAGATGATGAGGTTGAATGTCCCTGTAGCCTGTCCAGTTAAAAGAAAAAAAAGATGAGGGAATTCAATGCGACGTGAATTTGACCGGTATAATGTCAGAAGCATCCATTCCGTGAAGAACCGCAGTGGTTGCGAAAGGGTCTTCGGCAGCTGGGAACCGCTGCACGAGGTCTGCGTCATACATGAATTCGCTGACCGTAATTTCGCTCACGGGTGGACCGCGCCGGTAAGAGGAGCTTATTTCTATTGGTTCATAGGATCTCTTTTCAATTCGGCATCATATAAGGAGCATTATGGTGGCGTGATCGGTGCCGTCCGTATTGAGAATGATTTAGAGTATCCTGAGCATCCTTCTTTAGTTCCAACATCGATGACCGGTATATTCTATGAGGAACTGATTCCAAAGAAAGGAGAATCGATGGAGGCGTACTACGCTCGTGTGAAAACAAGCGTTCTCCACATCGCCAGCGACGCGATGAAAGGAAAAGCGGGGCTTCACGACATGGTCTATTACACTCAAAAAGGAGACATTAGTCACACTGCAGCATCAATGCAGGATGACATCGGGTATCCGCCGTGTCCGGGCTGCATGCCGTATGCCCCTGAGAAACTCAAGCCAGCCCCGTTTCAGATCAGGAGATGATTTGATTTGTTCGACGAGCAGCGAGCCAAGGTCATTCATAATGTAAAGAATCGGCAGGGTTGCGGGTATGTAGGTGGTTCCTGGGAGCACTCTGGGATATGTATGATGAACGATGTCAGCACCTTTGATTTTGATGCAGGGTGGACCGCGCCTATCCATGGAGCTTATTTATGGTACGAGATTCATGATTATGGTGAGGACCAGCGTGGCCCAATCGGTGCTATTGTCGGTTGCCTGGTGAAGGACAGCGAAGACTACCCGGCGGCTCCCGGCTGGTGCAGAGGCATCTATGAAAAAAGATTCAGGCCAAGTAAGCACATCGGTGATGTAGTAGTCAATACTTTCGAGGAGCTCGTCAAGGACGTCATGGAACTCAGATTAAAGAAACATGGATTGGCGTTGATAGATCCATCGCGTGAAAGAATACAGGGATTACCTGATCAGCCGTTCATAGGATACCCTGGGATTATCGAGGATTTCAAGAAAGAAAACCGGAAGAAAATAGTACCATTCAAGATAGGAGGCGGACGATGATCCCTGGCTATAGAAAAGACGATGTCGAATGGGGATTTGAAAAGGATGGTTTTAAATTCTCCGGGAGGACATTCCCGCAGACTGAGATAAAACACAGGTATGATCGCCATCATGAGGACCAGCTGGTGACGAAATGCACGGAATCGATAGCAGAGGTGTTCTGCCATCCGAATATATTTGAGAAACGCATCGCTCTTCATGAGAAAACCCCGTTGACATGCCCGCACACAAAAGACCTTGACAGCAACGCCGTATACACCGATAACCCTGAATATTATTGTGTTGGTTCTGGTGACATCGGCGGAGGAAAAGTATTCTGGACTCCGTACTCGACGCAGAACAAGGAACTGCGGGAGAAGCTGCTTGCTGATGATATGTGTGATAATTGTAAGACCCTTGCGCACGAGCTGCAGCACGGGATAGGGAGCCATGCTGAATTCGACTCGTTGACGGAGATCCCCGGGTACTTGTTCAGGATTGATAATTTCCCGAAAGGCCAGCGGCTCGAGCGGTCATTGGTCACGATCTATATGAGCCAAGAACGTATCGCATCTGAGGGTAGGATGCCGTGGTATATGAGGAGCCGGCGTAACGTATTCTGCTCACTGATGACCAGGCGGCCAAAACAATATCGTGAGATCCTGCATGCTGACGGCTGGGATAAAAACAGAATCGATGAGACAGTGAGGAAACTATGCAAAGTCTAAAGGACGGCTGCCCAATCGGTTCATACAGGAAAGATAACAAGTGCATTAGTTTTAAAGACACGAAATTCAAAACCGCACAAGAAAAACACATGATTTTGTATAATTATCGGAGATTCCTTGGTAAACTGGAGACCGAGTACAAGGATGTCTCAACATTCAGAGCATTCACAAAGAAGCTTTATCTGCATCTGAGCAGCAACTGTAGCTTCATAGCACATTATGACCGTGCAACGTTTTTTGGGAGGTATTTCACGAACCCGGAGAACACAATGAATTTCCTTTCACAGATGGCTGGTTGCGAGCTCTGGGGCGATAACGGTGATCTCAATGCTGCGTTGCGTGATGAGACCAGGCGTATACTCCCGAAGCTCGAGCCATTGATGATGATGCGTGAAAAAGGGAATGATATCCAGCAAGCGAGGATGCTGCTGGAGAAGCACGGCATCAAATTGCCATCGACGTTGGAAACAGGAAAAAAGTCCGGTGATCGTTATATTATGAAAGCAGATTCAGAGTTCATGGCGATGCATGGCGTCAAGGAGATCTATGATACCAAACTTCATAGATTCGTTGAAACCTATATACCACCGGGAGAGTATTACGCTGATGCGAAGATAGGCGTTGAAGGAATAAAAAAACAAAAACTTGATACGTTGAATAAGATTGACAGAGCAATTAAAGAGAAAAGGAGGGAATAATGAAAAAAGGCAAGAAACGGTTAATGTTTTTTTTAGCAATATTGTTGTGTGCGTTTGGTTTGGTATTTCTTGTTTTATCAAATATAATGATGCCTGCCGCATCACTTGTGATGAGCGATTTCACTACAAAATGGACGTATGCCTCTGGTTTGACCGTTGATGATAGTATTGGTCCATTGGCCGTCGATGTAGATCATGATGGAAAAATGGAGGTTTTTGTGAGCGGAGATCTGTCTCCATCCCCAGATAAAGTCTTTTGTCTTGATGGAACTAACGGGGCAGTAAAATGGTCTGCGACGCTTCAGTATTCTATAGTACCACATAATCCAATGGAAATTTATGATTTGGACAACGATGGTAATTATGAATTGATTCAACCTGGTCCGAATGCTTTACAGGTTTTAAATGCCGAAGATGGAACTATTTACTGGTGTAATCCAAGTATCAAATGTAGTGAGGCGCATCAACTCGTGCTTGATACCGATGGAAATGGATTTCCTTATATCTATACTTGTAATGCTGATGCTAACCCACCTTGTGATGCTATTTTGAGGAAAGTTGATGGACGCACCGGTGAGACGGTTCGTTCCGTATCTATTTATTATCCTTGTCATGGTGGATTATCAGCCGCGGATGTCGAGGGTGATGGTGACTTCGAGATTTTCATGAGTGACAGAAACGCCGGGATGAATCCTCTTGGGAAAGGCCCGCAGTGCTACGATGCTGATACGTTGGAGCTGCTGTGGTCTCGCCCAGATATCTTATGCTCAAGTCATCTCCCTGTTCTTGTCGATGTCAACAATGACGGAGTTCTTGATGTGGTGGTTTCTCAGCAGAGGCATCCGGATAATGCCGGGATCTATTGTTTAGATGGAAGAACCGGGGAAGACATCCCTGGGAAATGCCAGGATGCTATCAGCGGTCTCGCCGTCCATGAGGCTTTTCCTGTATATGATATAGATGGGGATGGAAATTTAGAGTTGACAACTTGTGTTTATGGCGCTACAAATGTTTTTGATCTCGGGAAATGGCAGATAGAAGCGACCCTTGCCGTCAATGGAAAAGCCCCATATTATGCGAATGTGGCTGGGGATGGAGCCTTAGAAATAATATTATCTAATAATGTGCCTGCTATACGGATTTACAATAATCGATATCAGCTTATCAGAACGATTAATATGGAATCACTTAACAGTGTTGTTCAAGATATAGATGGTGATGGTTTGAATGAGCTGGTGACGGTGAATGCCAATGGTGTGATCACTGCCTTAGATACATTGGCTGTTGCCAGTAATCCTCTGCCTCGGACGAACACAGAACATTATAGCGAACGCAGGACACGTACAGCGGAATATATCCCGCCTCCTGGTGAAAAATGGCCGGTGACATCGATCTTGATGGGAAACCTGATGATACTCGGTAGCGTTGCGTGTTTCTCAGGGAGTGGACTACTGTTTTTCAGAATCAAAGTATGGAAGTTTATCAAAGGATGGAGGCCATGAAAGACGGCTGCAAACCAGGGTGCTTCAAATGAATTTCCCGAAGAAGCTCCTGGGTATGCGGATAGTCTGTAAACCAGAGTCAGTGATGCATGATTATATAGCGTTGCATGGATTGATGCCGTTGAATGAGTTACCGTTGCATCTTCGTAAGAAGATCCCGCGCGATGAATTGTGGATACATCAGAGGAGATGTAATGATTCTGATGTGAACCGCAAGAAATCATTGATGTCACATGAGGCTCCAGAGCTTTTTTTGATGAAGACTTACGGCTTTACCTATAAACAGGCTCACGAGGTTGCTCAATTAGCGGATAAGTGGTGGTGATGAATAAATCAGGCTGTGCACCAGGTTATGAGCATCGTGGCGATGCATGTTATTTGAAGAACCGTGTGCAGAACATTCCTTTTTCAGTTAATACAAAAGCAGGGTGCCAGAACTTCGGCGGGAAATGGGATGATTCCTATGGTTTTGGTGGCGTCTGCCTTGTGCATGATACGATGACGCCTAATCTCTGGATCGGGTGGACTGCACCGATAAGGGGACTTTATTTTTATTGGTTATTTGAGCGAATGGACCCTACAGATGTTTATGATCCTGACGGAATTAAAGAATTGAAAGAGGAGGGGAAGAACCCGCGTGATTATGCATATGATGGGATGGCCGTTGGCTGCTACGTAAAAGAAAACAAGCGCTACCCGGACGAACCGAATCCATGCACCGAGGCTATTATCGGAGAGCCCATGGACGGCATGGAAATGTTACCATATTCTAAGATGGCTGAGCATTACAAAGGATACGCATTGAACATGGCCAGGGGCATCTTGGAAAAAGGTGACCGGGATCCCATGTTCGGTGCGAACTACGCATATTATACGCAGAGCGGAAAAAAGTTACCAGGATATCGTCCCGATGCAATACCAGTCGAGGCATCATCCTGTTATGGTGACACGTGCGCGCCGAGGCATACAGGGAAAAAACCGTTCAGGATTCATTAGCTTGAATTATCATAGTTTTTTAGGAATCTCTTTTTAATTCTCCTGAGAGGTATCCACATGTATTCACCATATCATTGTTTTATTATTTAAAATCTTTAGAGGAATTTTTTCCCAGTAGGATTTTTAAGATTGTAATATATTAACGTTATTGCATGAGTGGTAAAGTTATTCTCGCCATTGTACTGGTTTTATCCTCTGTGATTGGCGTTGTCGGTTATTCTTTTGTTACGCAGCAGTTCTTATTTGAACCGCAGGGGGCCTGGGCTGGGACGATGGTTTTCAATGGCTGGGAAGATGAGGATGGTAATTACAGGACGGGTTATCCATCTGGTAATCCATTAGGCGTCTTCTATGTCGGTGAAACAGTAAAAGGATGCAAGTTTTCTTTTACGCTCACTCAAAACATTATGGGTTATCCAGCAACTAATTCAAGATGTGAAATAGAGATACGGAAGTGTAGTTCTGATGGCACGGTCTTAGTTGATACTTCTATAAACGGTGGTGCAATAGCTGTCGGAGAAACCAGGGTCTTTGATTTTTCTTTCAACATATTTTTAGCAGATGCTACTTGGGAATGTGGATTGTGGTTGCACGAAGAATTCTTCCTCTATAATAGTGCTACTGGCTGGGAAGCAACTGGTACAATAAATAAATATTGTAATGTTGAACCACTTGAACCTCATTTAGTTTTACAATCTTATACTCTTGATAAAACAACCGTTCAAGAAGGAGATATTGTAACCGCCACATTTAGTATAAAGAATGACGGTCAAGCTACTGCTACCACCACATATGCTTTATATCCAGACGTGGGAGATTATAATCAGTGGATGGGGCCAGATTATACGACATACGCTTACGAGAATGGCATATCGATTGGTATCGGTCAAACAATCACCAGAGTAAAAACATTTACTGTCCACGTTGCTGACGTTCAATATACAGACGGTGATATCCATGTTGGATTAGATGCTTGGACAACAGGATATGTATCCCAGATACATGACGAAAGAATACTTGATTTTATAATCCCAAACGATCCCCCCGATCAGCCGTCGAATCCTTCTCCCGGTAATCATGCGCAGAATGTTGATTATTCCAATGTTGTCTTATCCTGGTCCAGTTCAGATCCGGATGGCGATATTCTCACATATACTGTTTATTTCGGGATGTTAACACCAATACCGCCTCTTTATCAGGCAGGAGTACAACAGACATACTGCTCTGTTGGGACGCTCCAGGGAGGCGCAACATATTACTGGCAGATCTATGCATATGATGGTCAGATTGGCACTTACGGACCAGTATGGCAATTTTCAACGATCTCCGCGAATCAACCTCCGAATATCCCAAGCAATCCATCCCCTTGGAATGGGGAGACCGGTGTTTCAACTAGTGGAACCACATTGTCGTGGTTTGGCGGGGATCCAGATGGAGATATCGTAACTTATGATGTTTATTTCGGGACAGACAGTACGCCGATTAATCTTGTTTCGACTCAGCAATCAACGTATTGGAGCACACCAAGTCTTGAGAGCGATGCGACATACTACTGGAAAATCGATGCGAAAGACAGCAACGATGCTTACAGCTACGGGCCGACATGGTTTTTCACAACCGCAGAAGATGAACCGAACAATCCGCCACAGATTATTGATGACAGCGGCCCCCTCTCATTGAAAGCATCAGAGCGAGTGACGCTCTGGGTGAGGGCAACAGATGACGTCGGAGTAACATCAGCGAAGATCGCTATAAACGGGCAAGATCTGGGCGCAATGTCTTATGACATAATCCAGGGCCGTTGGGAATATGTTTATACTGCACCTGAATCAGGGCAGAGCCCGATAACCTATGTAATGACCGTGTATGACCAAGGTCTGCTCTCTGATAGTGTCTCCCGGTTTATCGATATTGATTTTACTCAGCATTCGACCATCATCGACGATCTGCTGCAGATGTTGCTGGACAACTGGTATTACGTCCTGGGATTAATCGTTGCCATCATCATCATCGCGTTAGTGCTCCGGAAAAGAGGGCCGGATAAGCCGAATACACCGAATACGGATGCTTAGGAATTTTTTCCCGAATGGGTTTAAGTATTATCTAACGTTTTCTTATTGTTGAGATGGCTGCAGCTGGGTGTTTGCGAGCGGGGCATTCGGCTCCAGCTGTTTTCATTATGTGAGGGATTGGAAATGAAGAAAAAAGAGCCAACATGCAAGGAATTAAACTCTTTTATAAAAGATGAAACACAAGGGACAAAAACATACGGGAAAATAAAAGGTTTTTCCCGGTTGTCAAAAGAAGAGGCGGGACATAAAATATTCATTCAGAAGAAAAAGAAACAAATGAAATGCAATGTGTGAGTTTGATTTACGCACTGTATATTATATAGATACCACATAGTTATATTATAGCTATTTTGTAAGTATTTTGCGGTAATGATACATATTGATACGTGTTGATACGTATTTGTATGTATCGGAAATTTCTATTGATCCATTGATTTAGGCTCAGGATAAAAATAAAATAGTTAAATAACCATACATGTTATCCATGGGCACGAAAGCGAAGATAGCTATTCTGTTTATGATTATTGGTTTTGTTGTGTATCTGGTCCTCGGATTTTTGAATATGGTGCCGTTCCCGTTTGTGAACAGCACTGAGCAGTACCCTGGTTCAGTGGCAGCGAGCCTTGATCTTAATCAGTTGATGGACCAGATGAACGTGAGTGTGGAGATGAAACAGATCTTGCTTGGGTCTGGTGTCAAGGTTTTTGGTGTCAATTCGGTGACTGGTGATGTGGTGTCGCAATGGTTTAAGCTGCGGATGGCCAGTCGTGGCTGGTCATTGATAACGGATGGTAACGAGTCAGGAACGGGCTGGCTGCTTCAATATAGCGCATGGAGAACGGGTTTGATGGGCTGCCTTGTCGGAGTATGCGACGGCCAACTGGTGCCTCTGCAGACCCAGTACGACGTGATTATCGTTGTCGTGTTCGGTCCGCTCTGGCAGTTCGCCTAAAAAACATAGACCGTTGCGTTTGTTGTTTTCACCGGGATGTATTGCGTTGAGTTGGCAATCCCGATCATGGTGAGGGTTAAACTGGTCGTTCCTGTGGTAATGGCAATGAATTTTATTGACACGAGCACGTCTTTTTTGGTGACTTCGCCGCCTGGTCCGAGCGTCAGACTGTAGAGTTTGGTCACGGATCCATTCAGGTTGTCGATTGTTGGGGTTGAATCAAAAGTATCGTATCCATCGAAATAGCCTCCGAATTGTGTTTCGACGGCCTGGACGATCAGCGGGTCGTAGGTGATCGTGCATTCCCATCCCTTGATTGGTTGAACTGCGTCGCAGTAGACATGGGTCCAGAGTGTCTCGTTTATCGTGGTGTTTGTTGAACCGGGGATGATGCTGATGTTGTTTATCGGATCTGTTGAGTTGTTGCATCCGCCTCCTTGTTGTTCTGTTGGTTTATCGTCATCGATGATTATGCTGCTGCCACCACCTCCACCGCCGCCATGGTGCGATGAATCGTCATTAGTATTGTCTGGCAGCGTGTTTTCTTCATGGACCGGCTGGCCGAAACAACCTGATAAGAGGAGAGGTATTAAAAGGATGATGATTAACGGTTTTTTGCTTGGCATCATATTATCCTGAATGCATTGTGATTATTTAGTGTTTTTGAAAAATTAACGATAGTTTTATAAATGGATGTGTTATATAACTTAAATCGAGGTTAGAACTGATGATGATAAATGACCCGAAGGAAATAGCGAGGACCGTGCGGGCTGGTATCCGTACGAAGAAGGATCTGCGGACCTGTGGCTGCGCGAATTGTCTGGAGGCACTCAAGATTCTCGCTGGCGACAAAAAAAGGGGAAGGTGATATCTGATGGGGCATGGTGTGATGGGCGGTGAGGCTTACGTCAAATTCTGCAAAGGCTGCGAATGCAGGACGGTTGATAATAACTGCAGGGCGCAGAACTGTGATATCAGAGACGGTGAAATGGACTCAAATCACGAAAATCCTCCTGTTGAAGTGGAAGATGAAGCAATGGTAATCTTCCGAGGAAAGAAAGTCCGCGATTTTGGTAGACCAATAGATGGTGATTACTGATGGGAGATGAATTATTTAAAAAAATATATAAGAAAACAAGAGTTGTTTTCTTCATCGCATGGGCTGTTGTTGTTCTGGGTACGCTGATTAAAAACGAAACCGTGGTGGTCATCGGGACTGTAATGGCACTTCTGATGGCATTGGTATACATCATTTTGATGTATAAAAAAGAGGCGACAGAAAATGGAACGTGAACTGCGAGACGAGCTGGAGGTCCCCGGGCACGTCGTCATGATTCAGACGAGGACCAGGGCGGACGTCATCGCTGAGATACGCGGCATCATGGACCAGTATGAAAAACAGGGGATAACAAAAGTGAGGGATCTCTCGGAATCCGCAAAGAAAACACTCCGGGGGGATTTCGATCTTCTCGGTATCTCGCACGATGATCTGAAAGGTGAAAACCGATGACTGAAATCATTGATGAAAATGAGTCTTTTGCCTGGAGATGTTTCAGGCTCGGCTTCAAAGCGTATGATTTCTCGTATTTAGACGGAGATAAAAAGAGGGGTGAAGACTGATGTCGGTTCATTCGTGTGCTGTCTGCAGGTTTGGTGGCGAGACTGTGGAAAAAGAGAAGGATGGCTTCATTGATGTTTCCGCTTCATGCGAGGTCCTGTTGCGTTATCCTGATCTTGCGACGATGTCAGAGGAACGATTCAGGTTGATCGCGAAGGAATGTCTCACCGGCGGAATCTATGATATAGCGGAGAGCGTAGGGGAATGTCGCTGTGTGGCTGGGGAAATCATTTTTCCTCTGCCGCCAGGGATGTATCGAAAAGGAAGTGAAAGAATTGGATAAAGAAAAGTGGATAAAAATAAAGCGGATAATTCTCGTAGCATTTGTAATCGGGGCCATTGTATTCGTTATAGTAGGTGCGCTGTTCAATGTCTACGGCAATCATGAATCAAAAGATGATCATGCTGGGCTTCCAGTATATGGCGATGTTCGGATACCTGATGTTAAGATGCCTTATGGCTTTCTCTATGATTATTGGAAAAATGCTACATATTTTTCTGATGAGTATGCCTGGTATGGCGATGATGACTTAAAATACGTTTATAATTTCAGTATGTACTTGATGTCTGAGGAGGAATATGTGAAACTTCATGGTCTTGATGATTTAAAATGGTACAATACCAGTGATATTTACGTGATTGGTTTTGGTTTTAATAAATCAGGAATTATCATCAGGAATTATACGAGAGTTATGAAGTACGGTTCTAGCGCCCCGTGGTATTATAAAAAAGATGGTGTTTGGTATGTCGCAAATAAAACAATTTATCTCGTAAATCATACTATTGTTATACATGATGGTGAAACTTTAAACCTCGGTGGTAATATTCTGATGGCCCTTGATTTAAATGATAGTGGTCTCATCTTTTCAAGAACAACACCCTGGGATGCTAACATATATTTCTATGGGGATTTCACTAAAAGCAAGGTGATACCATTTAGTTACGACGGGTTGCAGCGATATTTAAGTCTCTGTAAACAAAATAACTATAGTTGGTTCACGTTACCTAACGCTACTTTGAATATAACGGGGTGGTTCAATGATAGTGTTTTCACCGTGGATTGCGATAATGTTTCGATTAGGGGCATGGGTGAAAACATTGGCGTCTATAATGAGAGCGGGATATTGATCAATTATACCCGGTCTAAACTGGATTCCATCATTGAGGTTAATAACAAATGCTCCTCTAAGTATTCTGTATTCAAATTAAATGGTAGTCACATAATGATGGATGGGATTCAGATACGTAGTGAGAACAATAAAACCATTGGAATCAATTGCATTGGAGATCATACGGACCATATTACTATATCTAATATATTCATAAATTTAAGTAAATATCGATTTAAAATCAAAGATATGACTTGGGTGAAAGGACCATAGTGTATTCATCAAGAGGTAAAAAAGCATGGATAAAAAAAGAAGTTTTTTAGGATGGTTGTTATTCGGCAACAAAAGCCACAATAGATCTGATGTTATTTTCGGAGCAGTTGTCATATATTCAACTGTTACATCGATTATTGCAGGCTTTCTTTTAACATCGGCAGGTTCTTCGGTACATTCGTGGGAATCATATAGGGAATTAACGGGGAACGGTCCGTATTATCTTTTATTTGCATTACATGGTTGGTTCATTACTTTGGCATTGCCAATAAGGGATGCCATAAAAAGCAAGTACAGCAAGTATAAAGAATATAAAAATAAGGTGGAATCAGAGTGATTCCCCTGGTGTCATTATGAAACTAACCGATGAGATGTTGTCGTTGGATATCGACGAGATCAGGTTGAATCCGCATCGTAAGAAAGAGTATTTTGACGAGGATAAACTCAAGGCCCTTGCGGATGACGTCAAAGACCATGGACTTGAGTCTCCGATGAAGCTCGTATGGGAGACGGATGCTGACGGGACGAAAGCGACCCTGAACGACGAGGAATGTATCCTTAAAGCATTACGACTCGCTGGACATAAAAAGCTTCATTATGGCGATGATTTCATTTACACCGAGGTCAACGATAAAAAAGAGAAGATCATAGAGTCGCTCATCGAGAGGATACGGGGTGAGGAGAACCCGTGTGAGAAAGCAAAGACGTTGATGGAGCTCTTAAAAAGCAAGGGGATAACGTCGCTGGATGTCGCGGTATGCTCATTTAATCGGGCGAAGGACTACATAAACAATGATTTTCTCTCAGAGCCTGCTTCCAGGAACTTTTTCGTGTCAAAAGAGGTGATACGGGATCTCGCCGGGTACATGAAATCAATGGGGGTCAGCAGGACGAACGCATGTGATCTGCTGGCTCTGCTGAAACTCCCGGAAGACATCCAGGGAAACGTGTGTTTCTCAGCGGGTAACACGAAGTTGATGAGAGAGAAAACAAAACTCAATAGACAACGGCGCATCGTGAAACGGGATAGCGATGACGAGACGGTGATGGTTCCTTTTTCTTTTGCGAAAGAGCTGGCGAGATTAAACGACGAGAAGATCATCCGGTTTCTCCTGAGGAGGGCATGTGAGTATAAATGGACGTCGAAGCGCCTGAACATGATGATCACTGATTTCATCAACAGCAAACTAACTCCAGATAAATACATGGCGGTCTATTCGGAAAGAACCACGTCCATGGATGGGGGCGCGGAGCATGATTTACGGTCGCTGAGCCGCAGCATGGACCATATGGCGTCGACGTTGAACACGGTCAGGACGGTGAACCTGATAGCCATGGCACCTGAATTCGAAAAAAAGAACGTGGAGATATCCGCGAATGGTCTATTGAAATCAATGGAGAGTCTGCTGGATTCTTTGGAGAAACTGCTATGCAGCACCAATAAGCTGAAAAAAATACGGGAACAAAAAAGAATCGAGGTCATCGGGAAATCATTCCAGGTGATCATGCGCACTTCCCCGAATACGCCTGGTCCCGCGTATCGGTTCACTATTCCGACGAACGTGGGGAACGCGCTGCAGGGTGAATACGACCTGCAGCAGGACGATCTGCTTGAGCTGCAGGTCGTCTCAGTGATCAAGAAAGGAGTATTGGTAAAATGACTATGAACACGAACATAAAATTATTGGAGGCTGGTTTCACGATTATACGCAGACAAGAGTATCCGTCGATCTGCATAAAGAAATGCGAGTACCGAAATGGCATGATCGTCTGGACCATTTTAGAGAAGGGTTTTGAGAGTATCGCGGAACGAGAACGACGCATAAAAGAACTCTTGAAAGACCATAAGACTATCGACGAGCCGGGTGAACATAACGGCTATCTCGAATCATACGAATACGTTGTGCAGCATAAAAAATCGATACCGAAGCTCATCATCTTTGAAACAGTTCCACCAATACATACTTGCGAGCCATATTGGGAAGCTCTGCTCGTGATCGCGGCAATG
>Ga0315277_10004780_pt1 | contig 17950 bp, 25 predicted proteins | sample YL17G05_15_MG_FD_203695 | JGI IMG/M metagenome (GOLD analysis project Ga0315277, IMG submission 203695) | Sediment microbial communities from Yellowstone Lake, YNP, Wyoming, USA - YL17G05_15 | ecosystem: Environmental > Aquatic > Freshwater > Lake > Sediment | place: USA: Wyoming | collected...
TGCGCTTTTCCTGTGCTGGGTTGGCAACTCCAAACAGGATCGCCAGCAGGTTGCCGAACACGTCGCAGTAATCCCCAAAATCGCGGAAAGCGACATAAGGCAGGAAGAAAGGCCGCTTGACCAGCACAGGGTCCACCTGGCTGAGGGTATGCTTCCACTCGGTGTGACCGGGACAATCCGGTCCCCATTCGGCCTCATTCTCCACTCCAACCCACAGAACGATGCGCAGCTTGTGGCGCACATCATCCGCCATTTCATCGTAGCGACATTTGTCCAACCCCTGGGCGCGTCCCATTTCAGCCATGGCGCGCAGGGCAGCGTACCACAGCACATTGTCATACAGGATGTTGAAGCGGTTGGCCAACAGGTCAGCCCAATCGGCAGCTTCGTGGACCTCCAGCAGACCGCAACCGTTAGAATCCTGGTAGCGCAGCCAGAGCAAGGCTTTCTCTAATACAGACCATTCTGCACTCAGAAATTCCAGGTTCTGACCGGTGCGATATTGGAAGAGATGGCCAAGGATGAACCATAAGTTTGAATCCACCGACCCGGCATTGGTATGATCTAACCTGCCAGTCGCAACGCTGACATTGTTGGGAATCGCTCCCAGCTCAGATTGCTGCCCGGCCAGGGTTTGCAGCGAAACCCGCAGGCAGTTCTCGTGCCCGGGGGAATGCAACGCACCCAAGGCGGTGATCACGCTATCGCGCGCCCAGACATGAGGATATCCTTCTGGCGAAGCCATCAAGCCAATCGGGCTGCACTCACTCGCCAAAATCTCATGGGCTTTTTTCAACGCATTTTCAATCAAAGTAAGCATATTCTGTGCTCCTAAAGCATTGCTTCCAATGTCGCTCGACGTTCTGCAAAGGCAGCATATGCTTGCAGAGGGGTGCATTCTGGCAGCTCCCGTTCCTGTAAAAGCAGTTTACACGCAAATGCCATGCAGGTGGCTTCTCCACATTGTTTACAATTCGTCTGAGGCAGCAATGTCCATATATCCAGGGGACGCGGGGCACGCTTTTTTACAGTCATGGCCACCAATTCCTCTCGATGGTCCCAGGTAGCATTGATCGCATCCACTAACGCTTTGAACAACTCCAAGCCTTCTTCGGTGTCCTTGACTTTGGTGATATAAGCTTTGTCAGAATAAAGCGAGATAAAACCAGGTTGCCGTCGTAAGGTTAGTGTGCAGGCCTCCGGGTTATAAGCGATCATATTAGGTAAGGTAGCCAGGTATGGCAGCACCTCATCTAACTTGTGCGACGGATCACCGATGACGATGATCTTGCCCGGTTCCGCAAGGCAGGGCAGTATTTTGGTGAGCCTGATGAATTCAAGATACATCCTTAGCTCCGCAAGCCATCGTGCATTGAATCAAAATGATAAGTTCTATAGTCTCTAGATCGGATTTTCTGGCTCATCATTCATTATTTCCATTAATATATTGCTTGAACCACTCGATAATCTCTTCTTTTTTGGGGAACCATCCAGTGCTGAATAACTTTTCATTGATCAAAAGGCTGGGACAGACGAGCACGAGAGTATATTTTTCTATCTCTTCGAGTGTTTTGACGTCCGAAATCGTAATATCAAAGTCGGGATAGGTTTTACGTAGTTCATTGCGAGCGGCAATTATTGTTTGTCGTACGATATATCGTTGAGGCTTTTTATAACTTAGTATCTTGACGCTGAGCATAATTTATCCTGAGATGATTATGATTAACACGAACAAGAAATTTATCCTCCGCTCATCACAGCCATGAGCTTGACATCATCTGCATCCTGCAGGACATAGTCCTTCGATTGTAAATCACCATTAACCACCACACCTGCAACCAATTCTGGCAGTATCTTCGCAGCAAACAGGATCTCACGAACAGTTTGCCCTGCCTCAACGGTGATCGTGGGTTGATTGTTGAAAAAGCTTTTGAGCTGACCCACTGGACGTATAATTACCGACATAACTTCTCCTTATTTTTCCGGGGAGGGAGTTTATGCCTCTCACCATTTTGTATTGTTCAGCCTATGTGAATGCATTCTCTGCAAATCAATCCTACCATCATGCGTGCTGCAACAAAGCCGCTCTCAGCCACCCGATCACTTCTTGTTCACTGGGTATACGCCCGGCACACACTAATTTCTCGTTCACCACCAATCCTGGTGTGAACAAGATTGGATATTGCTCGATTTCCAGCCGGTCCTCGACCTTTTCCAGGGTAACTTCAAGAGCGGGGGTTTCTTTCAACAACACTTCCAATCCAGACATGGCCACTTGTTCTACCAGCTGACAATTCCGACAGCCAGGACCGAGGACTTTTATGTTCAACATGTCTAGCCTCCTACTCCAGCATCCGTTTCGGGCAACTTCACCCCTTTTTTCTCACACGCGATGCATAGATCCGTCTCGCGGTTGGTCCAAAAGCTTAATCCACATGCCGGGCAAGTGACCTTGCGCAGCCCACTCAAGACATCCTTCGGACGTGGCCTCAGATCCGTAGGCAAGCTGGTGAATGGATCGGTCATACAGGTGCATAGTGGTTTTTCTGGCTCCTGGCTTAGTTTTGGTATGGTATTTTCCTTTTCCTTCGTCATCATCAACCTCCTTTACTACCCAATTGTTGGCGCATCAATCATAATTTCTTCTAATGCCGTCTGCTTTTCTTGGTACTTCGGTTCATTCAGCAGGGGGCAATCGGATATATTCTTTTGCGCAGCGACAAGTTTCAAGGCAAAGGTATAACAGGTTGGCTCACCACATTGTTTACAGTTGGTCTGTGGCAGTAGTTTAAAGATCGCCATCGATGTTGGTCGTTGGCGGGTGGTTGTGTCTGGTGTGATCTCGCTGCGACTTTCCCAGGTGCGGTTGACCAGGTTTATTATCCCCTTCAATTCCTTTTCCGCTGCGTCGCGATCTTCCACGTTGCTGGTGGCAATCTCGTACGCGTGAAACGCAACATTATGCCCACCTTTCTTCCAGGTCAGGGCATTAGCCGATGGGAGATAAACCGCCCCACGCAGTGTAGCATTGAGATAATGCAGGATTTCTGAAATGTCTACCAACAGGCGTGCTCGCGCCGCGTAGCGTTCGGCGCCTGGCTCGCAGGGCGGGGTGAAGACTTCGAGATCATAATTTTCGATCAACATCACTCTCTCCTATTTATTCAATGCGCTGCTTCAGTGTGTAAATGGCTAACACAAATAATACCATGCTGAAAGCCACCTGCGCGCCCAGGTCGAGAGCAGCTGTCCTCCAAGATCCGCCTGATAACGCAACACGCAGCGCTTCGACTGAAAAGGTCAGCGCTAGGGTGCGAGTGACGACTGGAGACCAATGGCACGTAATCGCCGCCCAGCAAGTTGCCAGTCCGCAAGGTAAGCAGCCGCATTGTACCAGCAGTAGCCGTATGGATAAGCAGTCAATGCGATTCTAGCAGTACAAAGCGTAAACCATACCTCACACATCCTCGATGTTTAGACTAGCAAGGAATGAACAAGACCTAGAAAAGCGCCGCCAAGGACCAGCCACAACGTGTCCACCTGGAAGCGCAACAGTGCGACAAGCCCAATAACCAGGATGATGACCGTCCATCCATCGACGATGGCTGATCGGAACAGGGCCATACTTACAGCCAATATCAGCGCTACCACAGCCGCATTGACCCCTTTCAGAAATGCTTGTGCAGTACGTGACTGCCGCAGGCGCGGGATCATCGGACCAATCAATATCACGATTATAAATGATGGGAAGAAAACAGCAAACGTTGCCACCAGCGCTCCCGCCCAGCCTGATACCAGATAGCCAATAAAGGTAGCAGAGGATAGCACCGGACCAGGCGTCATTTGCCCAACGGCAATTGCATCAAGCAATTGCTGTTGGGAAAGCCAACCATAACGCCCCACAACGTCTCTCTGGATGAAAGCGAATAGCACCATGCCCGAACCGAAGAGCAGGGCGCCTACTTTCAAGAAGAACAGACCGAGCAGCACCAATCGATCATCCAGCCAACCCCAAGCCTTTGGAAAAGTATAGATCAGTGAGGTTACAGGAATGGCCAATGCCATCGAGGTCCCCTTCTTCAACCAGGCAGGTGAGGCATAAAGAAGGATGCCTGCAACGCCTGCAACTAAAAGGATAAGCACCTCGTTCGCCCCTAGAAGCGCTGCTCCAAAGGCCAGCACACCGATCAGAACCTGCAGCTTTCCTTTCAAAGCGGTTTTCCCAAGCCGGTAGGTGGCAACCAGGATGATCGCCATCACCACCGGATTGATGCCGTAAAATAGGGCTTTCCCCTCCGGCATCGCCCCAAAGCGGACATAGATCCAGCTCAGTGCCAGGCTGATCAGGAAAGCCGGAAGGATAAACGCAGCACCTGCGCAGATCAACCCCGGCCAACCAGCGTGCACATAGCCAATGTGAATGGCCATCTCTGTGGCATTGGGTCCGGGGACCAGGTTGGTTGCTGCTAACAGATCGAGAAAATGGTCTCGATCCAGCCAGCCGCGCTTGCGCACCACCTCCTGCTCCATCAAGGCAACGTGCGCTGCAGGGCCACCAAAACTGATTGCCCCCAACTTCAAAAACAATCCGGCAACGTCCAGTAGATCTTTCCAGTTGCGTTCTTTGTCCAACTTCTCTCGAGATCAGTCCATTCTATAAAGCTGATTGGCTTAATAGGAGATCGGCATCCCGGCATGCGGTCGTCAGCGCCCTAGCACCCGGGCGCGTTGGTGTAACCACAAGGAGGGCCACAGGAATAAAACAGCGCTGAACAACAGCACGGTCAAATCGATCCAGGGATTGATAAGGCCGCTTCCCAATACAGCATGATTCATCAAATCCTGGGCATAGGTTAGCGGTGATAGGTAAGCGATAGCCCGCGCTACCGGTGCCATCTGGCTCAGGGGAATAAAGACCCCACTGATAAAGAGCAATCCCCAGCGCAGGAGCGTGCTGGGCATTTGCACGTCGCCAGGGTTGGTCGTAGGTACGGAACCAAAAACTAATCCCAGCGTTGAGAAAGAAAATGCACCCAAGAAAATACCTGCTGCCAATAAGCCAGGTTGGGCAATGATCGTTCCAAAGAACAGAAGACCGGCGAGTAGGGCGACTAGCGAGACCATAATAGCGAAAAACGCCCCAACCGCCGTCTTGCCCAGCAACAAAGTAAGCAACGACATGGGCGCAGCCAGTAGCCGGTCGTAGGTGCCAATACGGCGCTCGGTTGGGATGATGAAAGGGCCAGTAGCCCCTGCTGTGAAAAAGACTGTCAATGCCAGCAAACGGGCAAGGCCTTCCGCTGCCCCCAGTTCTCGACGCACCGAGAATGAAAAGAACATGAAGAACGGCATCAGGAAGCCGAACATAATCATGCCGGGCCGCAGGTAATACACTCGCACATCCTTGACCGCTACTGTCCAGGCCTGCGCCCATTCGTTTTTGATTCGCTCGATCCATTGATTCATTTGCGGCCTCCCATCCCGCGCCGGGCGGGTTTATCGTTCTGCGATTCGTTGCCAACTGCACCCACCTGTCCGCCGGTGATTTCCAAAAAGACATCCTCCAGGCTGGGACCCAGCGTGTTCAGGCTGATAATACGCAGGGCATGAGACTCGGCGTACTGGATGAGGCGTGGCAACAGCGCCGACGGGTCTTCGGTGTACAGACGCATCTTATCCCCAACTTTGACCTGCGTGTTGACCCCGAGCAGTTCAGCCAGCCCAGAGCTTTTTTCTGCCAGCTCTCCCTCGAAAGCCACCTCCACCGATTGGGTGCGCCGGAAATTTGCTTTGAGCTGTTCAGGCGTGTCAATGGCAGCAATCTTGCCATGCGAGATGATCGCCACGCGCCCGCACAACTGGTTGGCTTCCTCGATCTGGTGGGTGGACAAAAAGATAGTCGTCCCATCGGCGTTCATGCTGCGGATCAACTCCCAAATAGAGCGGATGCTCTGCGCGTCCAGGCCAGGTGTGGGTTCGTCGAGGAAGAGCAGGGCAGGTTTGTGGATGATAGCCATGGCAATGCTCAGGCGGCGGCGCATACCTTTAGAAAAATTCTCGGCTTTCACATCACGCTTTTCCCACAGGCCAAAAGTCTCCAGTAGTTCCTGCGCCCGTTTTGCCCGCTCGAGGCGCGGTACGCGGTACAGGCTGGCGGTAAACATCAGGTTGTCCCAGGCAGTCAATTCAGTGTACACGTTTGATTCTTCGGGAACCAGGCCGATTTGTCGTTTGGCCAGGTACGAGTCGCGGGATAGATCATGACCGTTGATCAGGATCTTTCCCTCGGTCGGCGCGAGAAGCGTGGTCAGCATTCGCTGGGTGGTCGTCTTCCCTGCACCGTTTGGTCCGAGAAATCCAAAAATCTCACCATGAAACACCTCAAAGTTCAGGTGATCTACGGCCAGTACACCCGTTTCGGGACGACCATAGAGCTTTGTTAGGTTCTCTACTTCAATTACATGGTTCATAGGTTGTTTTCCTCAACAGATGAAAAGGTTCTCAGGAAGAAATCCCTTTCCAACCGCGTCTGGACCCGCCGGAAGTACTCTCTACCCAGAAACAAGTGTTGTTTTTCGTTGTTGGTCGCCAGGATTGGGGTCTCGCCTAACTGGGTGCGGTGACAGAGGATGGCGGACATCTTGATTTCCCAAATCGCCGAAACATCCACAGTGAGCGTAATGGCTTCATCTGGCACGCCATGGATCTGCGTCATACCCAGCGTCTCGACCAGCGAACGCGGTACAACAAGGGTATAGAGAGCAGCCACCTCCCCCGCGCGATGGAATGCCTCAGTGGCAAAGCGTCCGATTGCGATATGGTCGGGGTGACCTGAGACGCCGTCAGGCCCATATGTGAGTATGAGTTGTGGGTGTGCGTCGTGGACAGCGTTTAGGATTTCGGAAACGATCTTTTCGGGGTCGGCTTCCGAGAGCTTGCCATCCTGATAGTCGAGTAGAATCGGGGGCTGGATGCCCAATGCGCTGCAGGCGCAATGCAATTCGCGCTCGCGCACGCTGGGAAGTTCATCCGGGGTGCACAGTGGAGGGTTGCCGCATGAGCCGGCCTGGCCGCGCGTGGCGGTAAGCACCTGTACGTGCACACCACGCTTCGCCAAGAGAGCCAGTGTGCCTCCGCAGCGGAAAACTTCATCATCAGGATGAGAGAAGATGGCAAGCAGTGCAGGTTTATCGCCAATCATTCTCGTTTTCTTTACGGAACCTGCACAACCAGCAGGCGCATCCGCTCAACAGCAACAATGCTGCGAACGACCTTAGGGGGTACAACAACCACCGAGCCAGTCTTCAGCCCAGCCTGCTCGTCTGCTACATGTAGTTGACCACTACCTGCCACCACAAAATACTGGACTCGCGCGCTCATGACACACGGCCCAACCATCTGGCCTGGCTCCAGACACAAGAGCGTCGTTACCAAACCCTCAGACTGATGAATAACAATGGGCTGCACTTCATCCGCCGTAAACTTTTGCATGGTTTCGACATCAATCACTTGAATGGTCATTAGAATTTTTTATCCTATTGTATTTACTGCACCACACCATCAAGGCTGATAAAAAGGTACAGCCTGGTGAGAGACATGGTCCACATGAGTATTTGTTGCGTTCGCTTGGGAGTAGCGCCAACGAAAAGGCTATTTGCGCAGATCTGCCAACATTTCTTCAACTGCCTGGACTTCTTTCTTTGTCTCATCCAGATAGGCTTCTAATTCAGCAATCTGTTCAACCTTCGTCTTGAACCTGCGCTGGAAATGGCCGCCCTTGCAGGTACATTCTTCGCCGCGTTGGCACGAACCATCGCCGCAAGCCCCTGCGCAGCAGCAGTCATGATCTTCATGAGCTGCACCACAATTACACATCGTTTAACTCCTTCCTTCTGGAAAACGGTTTTGATATTCCGCCAGGAAATCATCCAATTTTTGGCGGGTCTTTCGGATATCGACCACCCAGGTATGTAAATAATCCAACCCCAAGTCGGTCAACTCATATACGCGTCGGGCTGGGCCGGCGTTGCTGGTATTCCAGGATGAACACACCAGACCATCCTCTTCTAGAGATCGCAGTGCGCGGTAAAGACTGCCGGGGTCGGGAGAATCACCCTCCTGGCTGAGTATTTCCATCAACTCATAACCGTGTGAATTTTTCTGTGCCAATGAGAGCAGCAAACGGGGTTGGATCATGCCGCGCAACCGGCCTCCCATGCAATGACAGCCAGATTGTCCAGTGTGACTACCTTCGCACATAGTGTATCTCCATTGTTATATATATGCTAATAACATATATTATATTATACCATATAGTACCTGATGGCAGGTGGTCAGTAAACAACACTCTTACTTTGCATTATCAGAAATTATCGCTTTAATCTGTTTTTGCGCCTAGCTCAGATCCAGTGGCGCTTCGTCGCTCTAACCGACATCCTGCTTCCAGACTACTTCACCGGCTGCATCAAGCAGCACCAGAGCGGGAGTGCGCGCCACGTCATATTGCCTTGCTAGGTCGGGTCGGTGGCTAAAATCCACTACGATCACAACGAACCCGGTGGCCTCGCCCATGACTTTGAGCGGACGCCCGATGTGTCCGCCACCTACAATGACCAGTTGCGGTGGAGGCAGAAAGGGGTGAATGAAGACACTCACCTCCCCGCCACACAATATCCCGACGGCGTCCTCGCCCGATTCGGTGAGTGTATAATGCGCCAGGCGCGGTTTGCCATCAGTCAGGACCTGTTTCGCATCCACTAGGATAGCTGCTTCCAGCTTACCGCCGCCTACCGTCCCGGCGGTCGTTCCGTCCTCCAGCAGGACGATCTGTGTGCCGGCTTTAGCCGGGGAGGCGCCCTTGACTTCTACAACAGTTGCCAACACAGCAGGTTGTTTATCCGTGATGGCTGCAGAAAGAGCAAGAATGACCTGGCTCATATTAACTCTCCTTTCCTGTGGATAGGATGGACACGTGTTCTTCTTGTACACAGCGATACGCGAAGACATACATCCCTGCTGACCAGGTCTGGTGAGGGTAACCCATCGGTTGACCTGTACGCCCATGACACCATTCATTGAATTCCCATTCTTCTTTAACTCCCAGGTGGTTGACCTCGGCCAATTTCTCCAACTGGCGACGGGCCTCGTCCATGCGCCCGGCCTTAACCAGCGCGGCCACGTAGAACCCACGCATAAATGGCCAGATGCCGCCGTTGTGGTACTGCTCTGGCAGGTTCAGGTTGTTGTTGCGAAAGTACTCGCGCCAGTCTTTATTGCCGGGATGGATAATCAGATTCAACACCCGCAGGTGGTGAGAAATCAGGTTCGGCGTCATCTAGAGGCCATCCCCCGGCTCGCAGTTGCACTGTACACTTTCCATTAAAAGGTGGAAGATGAGCAGGCGCTTGGGTTCGGCCAGAACTATAAGCCACTTTGCCATCTGATTCAGGTCAATGGGAGGTGATGATGGATTGGGTATATAGTTCAACATAGGCTGAATTATATTAAGGAGCAATATTCGCCAGGATAGATGTCAAAAAGTATACATGATGATCAACCATTCCCAGGAAATTCTTCTGGACTATTCCATTTCGTTATAACCTCCCATTGGGTATCGGAATAGAACTCGTGATAATGTTCACTAACAATTGATAACCAACGAGGATATAAATAAAATGGCTATTCAAATATTAAAGCAAATCCTTAAATGCTTAAGGCTCATAGTTATGAATAGGTCATACTTCCATAAAGCTGAGGTGCAGGCCAGACACTGTCAAATATTTAGTAATAGTCATCGAATAATGATTTTGTGGGCTTTGTTTGAAAAAGAATTATCAGTAGGTGACCTGGCCAAAGAAATTCAAGCATCTCTTCAAAACACCTCCCAGCATCTCCGCCTGATGAGAGACCGCGGATTTGTAAAATCTCGTCGGGAAGGCTCGGTCGTGCTTTACTCGCTGACCGATAAAGCGTTATCCGAAGATTGCCAGGCGCTCTCCAAGAGTAACCAAAAATGAAGTAGATATGATGGATATATCAACCCAAAACCACGAATAAAAGGAGATCAAGATGAAAAACGAAGAATTATCCGCCCTGAAAGTTGCCAAGCAAGTTGATGCTCGTGCCATGTCCTGCCCCGGGCCGCTTCTGGAAGCCAAGAAGGCGATTGGGACAGTCAAAGTCGGTGAAATCCTCGAAATCTGGTCTGGCGACCCGACTACGCGCGCCAACCTTGACCAATGGTGCAAGAAACTCGGCCATGATTTTATGGGCTACCTCGAGACAGGCGGTTATGACCGGCTGTTCATCCTGCGCAAAAAATAGCGCCGGTTGACAACCCCAACCTTGCAAAGGTCCAATTTCAAGTAAATCGGGAAAGCAATACACTTACAATGCTGAACAAGAAAGAGGATATGCATGCCCACAGAGACTCCGAAAAAGTCAACGAAAATCCTGCTTCTTGCTACCTTGTCGGGCGGATACCGCGGTGCAGACATGGTTGGCCAGGGGCACATGGATTATCCACCCAACACATACATCCTGCCAGTCATGAGTTCGGCAATCTTCCCGCCAAAGTTCTATATTGACGCCTTTGAAAAAGGATTCGATGCCATCACGGTGATGTACAGCGGCACTGACAGCCCACACAAGGGAGAGTCTGAAAAGACGGCAGAAATTGTCAACCAAACTTATGGCAGGATGAAAGAACTCAACTTGGATCCGCGCCGCTTACGGCTGGCCGCCATCTGCACGGTATGTGTGCGCCCGTTTCTCGAAGAAGTCCTGCGGGCTAGTAAATTGCTGTATGAAATCGGCCCTGTGCCGCGCCCGTTGACTAGGCCAACGGTGACGCTTTCCCAGCCCATTGAGGCACAAGGAGACACCACCTATGTCAACCAATAACCTCAAAGTGGACACACTCGTAGTTGGCGGTGGCATTGCTGGGATGCAGACAGCGCTTGATTTGGGTGATCAGGGCTATCAGGTCGCGCTGGTGGAGCACAAGTCCAGCATCGGGGGGAAGATGATTGACCTGAGCAAAGTCTTTCCCACCCTGGATTGTTGCAGTTGCATCACCACCCCCAAGATGTCAGCCACCGCGCATCACGATAACATCAACCTGATGACCTACAGCGAAGTGGAGTCCATCTCACGTAACGGAGATAACTTCACCGTGGAGGTGCTCAAGAAGCCGCGCTATGTGCGCGAAGACGACTGCACGGGCTGCCGCTCGTGTGAGTTGGTCTGCCCGCTCGAAATTTCAGATGCTGAACATGAGTTTGGCCGTACAGCGCACCGTGTCGTTTACGTACCATTCAGCACGGCGGTGCCGCAAAAGGCGGTGGTGGATATTGACCACTGCCTGTTCTGCGGTAAGTGTATGCAAGCCTGCCCGAGCGATGCGATTGACTTCACCCAACAACCCGAACATGTGGAAATCGAAGCCCGCAGCATTGTGCTGGCGACCGGCTATGAGACGACACCCCTGGATGCCAAAAAGGAATACGGGGCTGGTAATCTTCGTAACGTCATCAGCGGCATGATGATGGAGCGTCTGCTCGCGCCGACCGGCCCCTACGGGCGCGTGTTGCGTCCGTCGGATGGGAAAATGCCCGCTTCCATTGCTTACGTCCAGTGCGCCGGTTCGCGTGACCAGACCCTGGGCGTGCCGTACTGCTCGCGTGTCTGTTGCATGTACGCCATCAAACAGGCCATGCTGCTTTCGGGCGCCTTGCCGTTGGCGGACATCACGATTTACTACATAGACATTCGTGCATTCGGCAAAGGCTACGAACAGTTCTACCAAAACGCCAAAGCCATGGGAATCGAGTTCATGAAAGGCAAGGTGGCGCGCATCCGCGAGGATGAAAACCAGAATCCCACTGTGCGGGTGGAATTGATTGACGAATACGGCCAGACCCGCGTGACCGAACGCCAGCACGACCTGGTGGTGCTTTCGGTGGGCATGCTGCCCAGCTACAACCCGCAGTCTATGTTTGGCGTACCGGTGGGGGAGGATGGCTTCGTTCACATTCCCGACTATAACGTTTTCCCCGCCGTAACCTCCCAGGAAGGCATTTTCGTCACCGGTACAGCGGTAGGCCCGATGGACATCGTGGACAGCATCATGATGGCTGGTGCCGCGGCCTCCGCGACTGCGGCTTACCTCGAATCCGGTAACGGTCACAAGAGCGCCGAACCACAAAGCCAGCCCGAGAGGAGCGATGAATATGCCTGAGGAAATTGTCAACCAGGTGCAAGACAGCCAAAATTCCAAGCAGGAAACGCCCCGCATTGGTGTATATGTCTGCCAGTGCGGCGGGAATATCAGCGATGTGGTGAAGACCGAAATGGTCGCCAGGATGTTGGAGAAACTGCCCAATGTGACGGTCGCGCGCAGTAACATGTTCATGTGTTCGGATCCCGGCCAGAAACTGATCACGGATGATATCAAAGAAAAAGGCGTCAACCGCGTGGTCATCGGCGCCTGCTCCATCTTCTTACACGAGCAGACCTTTCGCCGTACGCTGGAACGCGCCGGGCTGAATCCCTATCTGTATTATCACATCGGTTTGCGCGAACAGGATAGTTGGGTGCATCACGGCACCCCCAAGGAAGCCACCGAAAAAGCCATCCGCATGATGTCGGGCGGCGTGGCGAAAGCGCGCCGCATGAAGCCATTGGAGCCGGTACGCCTTCCTGCCCACCGTCACGCGTTGGTGGTGGGCGGTGGTGTTGCGGGTTTGCGCGCCGCGCTGGACATGGCCCGCCGCGGGCTGAAGGTCACCCTGGTGGAGAAGAGCCACTATCTGGGCGGACGTATGGCGCAATGGGAACGCGTCTTCCCCACCAATGAGGAAGCTCGCCCGCTACTCAAGCGATTGATCGAGCGCGTCCTGGCTGAACCAAACATCACCATCCACATCGGTGCCGAGGTGATCGGAGCGAAAGGTTACGTGGGCAATTTCACGGTCACCATTCGCCAGCAATCACGCGGCGTGCGGGGAACCTTCCCCACCGAGCAGGAGGCCATTGGCATTTGTCCTATCAAAGTGCGGCGGGAATTCGATTACGGACTTTCGACCCGCAAGGCGATTTATCGGGCTTATTCTGGCTGTGTGCCGGAAAGCCTGGTGATTGATTGGGAACACTGCACCAAATGCGGCGAGTGCGTCAAGGCCGCGCCGGAAGGCATGATTGACCTAAACGAGGAATCCCACGAATTCGAGGTCAACGTGGGTGCGGTGGTGCTTGCCACCGGCTTTCAACCCTACGAACCCTTCTACGGCGAAATGGGCTGGAAAGAGTTTCCAGAAGTCATTACCCTACCGCAGCTCCATCGTTTGCTGGATGATGAAGGTCCTAGCGACGGCAAGTTCTACTGGAACAGCCACCCGGTGAGGGACGTGGCGCTCATACACTGCGTGGGCAGCCGCCAGATTGAGGGCGTACACCGCGCCCAGCCGGATGGGAATGTCAACAACTACTGCTCGCGGGTCTGCTGCACGGCTTCGCTGAGCATGGCATCGCTCATCCGCCAGAAAGCCCCCAACGCCAAAATATACGAGATTTACGAGGATATCCGCGCTTACGGGCGCGGTCACGAGGATTATTACACCCATGCTAGCCAGAACAATGTCACCTTCCTGCGCTATTTCGCGGAGGAAATCCCAGAAGTGGTGAGGGCCGGGGAAAACGCTGAGCGCCCCCTGCTGGTCAAAGTCAGGGATCACCTGACTTGGGGCGAAGAAATCGAAATCCCGGTAGACCTGGTGGTGCTGGCGGTGGGCATGATGCCCAATCCCATTCAAGACCTGATGGAGATTTTCAAGGTCACGCCCGGAAACGACCGCTTCCTGCTGGAAGTCCACCCGAAACTGCGCCCGGTCGAAACAGCCACAACCGGCATCGTTCTCGCCGGTACTGCACAGGGGCCGATGAACATCCAGGAGAGTAGCGCGGCGGCTTCGGCGGCAGCCTCCAAAGTAGCCGTGTTGATCGAATCAGCCAAGGTCGAACTCGAACCCTATGTAGCAAGCGTCGACCCGGAACGCTGTCAGGGTTCAGGCGAGTGCGTTAAGACTTGCCCGCAGGAGGAAGCCATCGCGCTGCAAACATTTACCGAAAACGGGCGCACGTTCCAGCGCGCGGTGGTCACCCCGGCCAACTGCAATGGCTGTGGCGTGTGCGTCAGTGCCTGTCCGAACCGGGCCATTGACGTACAGGGCTGGCGGCTGGACGAATATGAAGCCATGGTGGAAGCCATCGCTGCAGATCTACCCGCATGGGAAGGTGCATCATGACAAGCGCTGTTGATGTAAAGAAACAACGAACCGAAATGCTGGTTGAGTTGCGTAAAGAGCACCGCGAGACGGTGAAGACCGCGCAGGAATTGCTCAAAGCCCAGCAATCCACTCGTAAAGCCCTGGAGCGGGCACTTACGGGTGGCCCGCACACCGTGCCGCAATTGGCAGAAGCGACCAATTTGCCCGCCCATGAAGTGCTCTGGCACGTGGCGGCCATGAAAAAATACGGTTTGGTAACCGAGGCTGGCACGGATGAGACAGGCGATTATTACTTCTATCGTCTGACAAAGGAGGCGCAGGCATGAGCGCGCACGTTGATCCCAGATTTTTGACCGAACTCAAGAAGTACGGCGACGTAAAAATCGAATCGTGCTTCAATTGCGGCAACTGCAGCGCCATCTGCCCGCTTTCTAGTGAAGTGGATAATTTCCCTCGAAGAACGATTCGCTTTGCCCAACTGGGATTGCGCGACCGTCTGCTTGCCAGCAAGGAACTATGGTTATGCTACTATTGCGGGGAATGCACAGAAACCTGCCCGCGTCAAGCTGACCCTGGCGAATTCATGGCGGCTGCCCGACGTTACGCAATTGCCAAATATGACCGCCTGGGGCTGGCGAAAATGCTTTACACCTCGCCTGTCCTGAGTGTCATTTTTCTGGTGGTACTGGCCGTCTTGATCGGGGTATTCTTCCTGTCTTTCAGCGGCCCGATGCCCGGTGAGGCTCTGCGTCTCTTCGAATTCATCCCCTCGGAGTTGATCCACAATGTGGGCATTATCGCCGGGCTGGCGATCATTGCGGTGACGATCTTGGGAATGGCGGCCATGTTCAGCCAGACACGCAAATCTTTGGACCATCCCAAGGGGACGCGCTTCAACTGGCTGGGCGCGCTGTGGAAAGCCTTCGGACAGGAGGTTTTGGGACAGAAGCGTTATCGAAAGGATTGTGAAACGTCGGCGCCTGAAAAGGCCTGGTATGCCCAAAAATGGTTTATTCATGCCTCCATGCTCTGGGGCTTCCTCGGCCTCTTTGCGGCGACGGCATTGAATTACCTGCTGGAACTGATGAACATCAAAATGACGGGAACCTGGGTGCCCATCTGGTATCCGATTCGGGCGCTGGGTACGGTGTCAGGCATCTTCCTGCTATACGGCACAAGCCTGGCGATCATCAGGCGTTTCCGTAAAGACGAATCTGCATACTTGAAATCAACCTTATCCGACTGGGTCTTCCTAGCCCTGATGTGGCTCTCTGGCGTAACCGGCTTCACATTGGAGATTGCCGTTTACCTGCCGCAACCTTATGCCTGGAGTTATTGGATGCTGCTGGCTCACTTGATCGTTGTTGGCGAGCTTTTGTTGCTGGCACCTTTTACCAAGTTTGCCCATGCCATCTACCGTAGCATTGCGTTGTATCTCTGGGCGCTGGAACCATTGCTGCAAAAAGAAGAGGCGAGGGCGACCTCATCCGCCGATTGAAAATCCAGCAGAAGGATCCTGACCTCGATCCGTTGAAAATCTCATATTCAACAAACCAAACATAAGGAGAAAACTATGAGCGAAGAAATGGAAACGATGGAAACCTATAAGACGGTCATCATGTGCAACCACAGTGACGGAGATAGCGTCATGGCTGCCTTGATCATGGCCGCGGCCGCGGCCGCTACCGGCGACCAGGTGCTGATGTTCTTCCAGCCCGGCGCGGCCAAAATGCTGGTCAAGGGTGAACTGGAAAAACTCAATGGCTTGCCCGGCCTGCCTGACCCGATATACCTGTACGACTCCATCGTCACTCTGGATGGACGCATCATCCTGTGCGAATTGGGCCTGCCCAACAAAGGCCTCAAGAAAGAGGAGCTGCGCGAGGAGGTCGAAGTACGCATGGCTGCTGATTTCCTGCTGATTGCCGAAGGATCAACAAAATTCTTCTCGTACTAAAGCCATTTAAAAAGAAAGGAACTTTCGATGACAGACCAAATCACCCCCACAAAAACGATTGACGAACGCGGCAAGATTTGCCCCTACCCCGATGTAGACACGATGACCACCCTCAAGAAAATGAAGAAGGGTGAAATCTTGGAAGTGCTGGTGGATTACCCGCTCTCTGTGGAGCGCATTCCCCGCAGCGCCCAAAAGAGCGGCCACAAAGTGCTCAAAGTCCAGCAGTTGGATGGACCCAACCACAGCATCCTCATCGAGGCGCTTGGTCTCAAGTAATTCAGAATCTCGGAGTGCGGTGTAAGCTGCAACTTAGGGCAACAAGAATGTCGCACTGCGAAAAAATTATATCAAGGAGAATATTATGACTGCCATCCTGTCTGGTTTGTTGGTCGGCGTTCTGTTCGGCTTTGCCCTGCAACGCGGCCGTTTCTGCATGAACTCTGCATTCCGCGACATCATCCTGGCGCGCGAATTCACCCTATTTAAAGCCTTATCTGTTGCCATCCTGGTCGAAATGATCGGTTTTTCAATCATGGCAATGACGGGTGTCATCAACCTTGCGCCTAAACCACTCATGTGGGGTGCAAATATCGTCGGTGGGCTTGTCTTTGGCATGGGTATGGTGCTGGCTGGAGGCTGCGCCAGCGGCATCACCTATCGCGCCGGGGAAGGCATGGTCGGCGCGATGGTTGCCATCAGTGGGTTTGGGCTGGCTGGACTGATGTCCGCCTCCGGCGTGCTTAAGCCCATCGCTGATTTTCTGCAGAAAAACACGAAGGTCATGACCGCCGATAATAAAGCCCTGACCCTGGCGAACGTTTTCGGGTTGGACCTCAAGATAACAATGCTGGTGTTGGCTATTCTGATCATCGTTATCTGGGCTGTGTTGGCATTGCGGAACAAGTCTGCTGAGCAGAGTTTTGGCGAGAAACCCAAATCACTGGGGGAAGCCATCTTCAAGAAAGGCTGGAATTGGCTGCCGACGGGCATTGTTATCGGCTTGATCGGCATGTTGGCTTTCCTGCTTTCAGCGGCTGCTGGGCGCAACTATCCCCTCGGCATCACCGGTGGTTGGACCAACATTTGGCAATCGCTGATCAAGTGGCAAACGGTGGTTGAGTCCCAGGTCAAGATTTCTGCCCTTAATTGGGAAGGCGCAGAGATCATTGGCATTGTGTTGGGTGCATTGGCCGCGGCCTTGATTGCCGGCGAATTTGCCATCCGCGCCCCGGAACCCAAAGTGATCCTGCAAACCTTCCTGGGTGGCCTGCTGATGGGCTTTGGCGCGGTCTTGTCCACTGGCTGCAATATCGGTCACATCCTGAGCGGCGTGCCACAACTCTCGATTGGCTCCATCGTTGGCGGTATCTCGATCATTGCCGGCTGCTGGATCATGGCGTACTTCCTGTTCATCCGACCCATGAACGCCTGATTGCCACACCCTTGTCAGCTGTGATAAAAAGCTGGAACCATGATATGCGCGTGGCTCCAGCTTTGTCGTCATATTTTAGATGTGGCTTAGGCTTCAGGCAGGGATAGGATATCCTTGTTTTCAGGCGCATTAATGAATGTCCAAAATGCATCCCGCACCAGGTTGGGACGCGATAATTTGCGGCGGGCGATGCAGATCCGCCGCTCCAGATTCAATCCCTCTACATCAACCTCGACAACACATCCCCATACCCTTGCGTAAGCTGAAGCCATG
>Ga0315277_10004782_pt1 | contig 17949 bp, 14 predicted proteins | sample YL17G05_15_MG_FD_203695 | JGI IMG/M metagenome (GOLD analysis project Ga0315277, IMG submission 203695) | Sediment microbial communities from Yellowstone Lake, YNP, Wyoming, USA - YL17G05_15 | ecosystem: Environmental > Aquatic > Freshwater > Lake > Sediment | place: USA: Wyoming | collected...
TGGGAAGCTGTGCCACCTTGGGCGGGCCTCATGTGTCGGCCAACAGCTTTGAGCCGGCCGAGCTGCTCAAGCTCGTGTACGGCGAAGAGGGCAAGCAGTTCGAGGCCGGCGAGGTGCGACCCCTGGGGGCGGTGGTCTCGGTTGACGTGCCCATTCACGGCTGCCCCATCAACCCCGACGAGTTCGTGACCGCGATGAGCCACCTGCTGCTCGGCGCCACCTACCGTCCCCCCAACCAGCCGGTGTGTCATGAGTGCAAGCTGAACCAGTACGAGTGCGTCTTGGACCGGGGACAGATCTGCCTGGGGCCGGTGACCCGGTGCGGCTGCAACGCCATCTGCACCAGCCGCGGCCACCAGTGCTTCGGCTGCCGGGGCCTGGTTGACGACCCGAATCTGAACGCAGCCCGCGATGTGCTTGCCGAGCATGGCTATAAGGTCGCCGACATCATCGGCATGTTCGACCTCTACTCGCTTCGCTCGCCGGCTGCCGCGAAGGTCTGGGAGGCGACGCGCACAGGTCCCCAACCGACCGGCAAGAGTGTTGAACCATGGAGATCCGCGTCGAGCACATAACCCGCGTGGAGGGGCACGGCAATATCATCGCCTCGCTGGGCGGGGCAGGAGACAAGCTTCTGCCCAACGCGGTGTTCCAGGTCGTGGAGGCGGCTCGCTTCTTCGAGGGGTTCCTTCGCGGCAAGAGCTGGAAGGAGGTCAGCCACCTCGCCAGCCGCATCTGCGGCATCTGCGCCATCAGCCACAGTACCGCCTCCCTCCAGGCCACCGAGCAGGCGCTCGGCCTGGCTTTGTCCGAGCAGGCGCAGCTCCTGCGGCGGCTGATCATGAACGCGGAGATCATTTCCAGCCACGCCCTGCACGTGTGCTTCCTCGCCGCCCCCGACTTCCTCGGCCTCAAGAGCGTGATGCCGCTGATAGAGGGGGACCCCGAGGTGGTGAAGCGGGCCTTCCGACTGAAGAAGATGGGCTACGACCTGGCGGAGGTGGTGGTCGGGCGGCATACTCATCCCATCGCCGCCGTCCCCGGCGGCTTCACCATGGCGCCCGAGGCCTCGGCTCTCGGGAAGATACAGGAGAGGCTGGTGGCGCTGCGCGGGGATCTCGAGGCCACAGTGGAGCTGTGCCGCAAGCTGCAGATCCCCGACTTCGCGCGACCAACGGAATACGTGTGCCTCCGCAGGCCGGACTACTACACCTTCGCCGGCGGTGAGATCGCCTCCAGCGCAGGGGTGAGCGTTCCCGTGGAGCAGTACCAGGAGGCGATCAAGGAGCAAGTGGTATCTCACTCCACCGCCAAGCACGCCCGCTGGAACGGCGACAGCTACTTCGTGGGCGCACTGGCGCGCGTGAACAACAACTGGCGGCAGCTACACCCGGCCGCGCAGCAGGCGATGAACACGCTCGGGCTCAGACCGCCCTGCCACAACAGTTTCATGAACACGGTGGCCCAGGTGGTGGAGATGGTCCACTGCGTGGACGACAGCATCCTGCTCATTGACCAGGTGCTGGCGCTGCCGCTGCAGGAGGAATGGGAGCCGGAGGTGGCGGCGCGAGCGGGCCAGGGGGTCGGGGCGGCAGAGGCGCCCCGGGGGCTGTTGATCCACGACTACACCTACGACGAGCGCGGGCGCTGCACGCGGGCCAACTGCGTCATCCCCACCAACCAGAACCTGGCGAACCTGGATGCCGACCTGCGCGCCTTCCTGGCCCAGCTTGCAAGCAAGCCCAAGCACGAGATCGAGCTGGGACTGGAGATGCTGGTGCGGGCCTATGACCCGTGCATCTCCTGTTCGGTGCACTGAACTCGGCGGGACCGCGCGCGGAGGCTTCTTCTGCGCAGGAGATGCAGCTGTCTCCTCCGAATCCTTGAAGTATCCGGAGAAGAGGTCCGCCCATGGCCAGGCATCACACCGTTGAGACTGCGCTCGCCCATGACATCGCCGAGCTGGCGCACACCGCCGGCTACCTGTGGGAGAAGGGATGGGCGGAGCGCAACGGCGGGAACATCTCGGTTGACGTGACCGAGGAGCTTAGCTGGGTGGCGCATGGCCGCAGCCAGGACCTCTTCCGGGAGCACCAGGTGCTGCACGCAGAGGTCGCCGGCCGCGCCTTTCTCGTCACCGGCGCTGGCACGCGGATGCGTGATGTTGCGAGGAGGCCGGCCGACAACTGCTGTGTGCTGCGGGTGTCAGACCAGCTGGACGGCTATCATCTGCTGTGGGGCGGGGAGCACCCGGGCTTCCGGCCCACCTCGGAGCTGGCTTCTCACTTCGCCATCCACGCCCTACTGCGTCAAGCAGAGCGGCAGGAGAGGGCCTTCGTCCACACTCACCCGAACGAGCTCATCGCACTCACGCACACCGCTTCCTATCGGGATGAGGAAGCGCTGAACAGTCTGCTGTGGTCAATGCACCCGGAGCTGAAGATCGTCCTCCCGGGCGGAGTGGGCTTCGCCCCCTATCGCCCTCCGGGCTCGGAGGCGCTGGCGGAAGTGACGCTGGCGGCGTTGGGCAAGCACCGCGTGGCGGTGTGGGAGAAGCACGGCTGCGTCGCCGTCGGCGCGGGGCCGGCGGAGGCATTCGATCTCATTGACACGGCGAACAAGGCGGCGGCCGTGTTCCTGATGTGCAGGAGCGCGGGCTTTGCACCGGAAGGGCTCAGCGCGGACCAAGTGGAGGAGCTGACGCGCCTGCTCTCGCCCCAGCCGTAGGCGTGGTGACAGAGAGAGAAGCGGCCGCCTCCGGCAGACGTCGGATGCGGCCGGTCTGCTTTCCCCCGCGCTCACTTCTTGCGCTTCTGCTCCCGGGCCATCTCCTCCACCTCTGCCTTGCCCTTCTGGAGGAGCTTCTCCTCATCCGGCGCCAGGCGCCTGAGGAGTTCCAGGAACTCGCCGGCGTGCACGCGCTCCTCATCGGCGATGTCAATCAGCACCTGCTTGGCGAGAGGGTCATCGGTCGCCTCGGCGTGAGCCATGTAGGCGTGCACCGCCTCCTCTTCGGCCGCCAGGTTGAGGCGGATGGCTCGGATCAGCTCGCTCTTCGCCATCTTCCTGGGCACCAGCCCAGGGAACGGGTTCAGGAACTCAGGCATATTGCACCTCCATAGGTTCGCGCGATGACCGCTGCGATCATGCGCCAGACGCAGCTTACTCAGGCGACGACGACTTCCTGTGTGCAAAGCGCCACAAGCAGACCTGCCGCGGCAATTGCGCCGCCGCCGCTTGCTAGCGAAGGTGCAGACGGTTCCTCTGTGGTGCGTCGCACACCAAAGTAACGGTCTGGCAGCGCTGTGCGGCCTCACAGCCTGGTCTGTCTGAGTTTCGCCGAAAGAAGTTGGGAGGCAGCGGAGCTGCGCTCCGCCGTACACGGCGAAACTCAGTAGGGCCAGCCCGAAACTAGAGGACACCCCCTCCGGCCACCAACCGGATGATCCCGAAGACGACGGCAATGCCACACAGGATCACCCCGCCGACGGCCCCGCCCTTGTTCGGCTGCTTGCTGCTGGCGAGGGCGATGATACTGACGATGAGTCCGACTCCGGAGAAGGGGATGTTGAACCAGTTCATCCATCCCAGGCAGGGAAGGAACGCCACCAGCATGCCGACGATCGCCAGAATCCCCCATACGAGGCTGAGCACAATCATAGCAGGTCTCCTTGTGGGCTGCGGCTCCCCAGGGTTTCCAGCGGTCTTCTGCCCACCCACCTTCGGCTCCTTCTGCCGGCAAGAAGGCTCGGGAAGGACGGCTCCCCTCACCGCAGAGGCACGTGAGTGTCGCGCGGCGCCGGCAGGTATCCAGCCGGATCAGCGTAAGTTCTCCTTCTCTGCTGGACAGTACCTCGAGGAGTAGCAGGAAGCTGCCATGGGCACTTTGAGAGACAAGTTCCGCGGTTGCATCGCCGCCTCCTGGATCGGCTCTGCCATGGGGGCCCCGGTCGAGGGATGGTCACGGGAGGAGGTGCAGGCGAAGCACGGATTCCTGGACAAGCTGCTGGCATATCGCCACTACACCGGAGAGACCGACTGGCTCCGCCCGTCCGGCACCACGGAGGACGGCATCGAGCGCCAGAAGCTAATCGCCTCGGCGATCATCGAGAAGCAGGACCGGATCCTGGCTCACGACCTGGTGGCGGTCTGGCTGCGCGACCTCGACCCTGAGAAGATGAGGTACAAGCAGGAGCGATTCGACCGCTCCTTGCTGGAGCTGGCAAAGGCTGGAGTGCCGCCCTCCGAGCTGGGAAGGCTTTGGCCTTACCCCAACGTCGTCTCCATGGCCCGCGCTTCTCATCCACTCGGGCTGATCAACGCGGGCGACCCGATTGGCGCGGCCGATGATTCCTTCGAGGTGGGCAAGGTCTACGCGACCGAGACGGCCTTCGCCCTCCGCTGGGCCGCACTCTACAACGGCGCCATCGCCGAAGCCTGCCAGCCTCACGCCACCGTGACCTCGGTGCTGGATGTCGCCAGGCGGCTCGTCTCCTATCGGTCAGAGGCCGGCACGCTGTACGCCATGTACGACACAATCGCGCAGGAGGTGGAGCGCGCCGTGAACCTGGCAGAGAAGCACACCGACCCCATGGCCCTGCGCGATGAGTTCTACCAGCACTACCATGGAGGTGGCTACTTCAACTACGGCATGTCCCAGGCGAACGAGATCATCCCCAAAGGCCTCGCCGTGTTCGCCCTCGCCAACGGAGACCCAAGGGAGGCGATCCTCACCGCGGTGAACTTCGGCCGGGACACCGATTGCCTGGCTGCGGTCGCCGGAGGCCTGGCAGGCGCGCTCTCTGGAGTGCAGGCGCTGCCCGACGACTGGGTTGCGCAGGTCAACGAGGCCACCCGGCAGGACCCATACACCAACAGCCGGCGTACCATCGAGGAGACGGCGGACGCGCTGCTCGCAGCCTTCCAGGCGCGCTGCCAGCGCCTCGGCCAGTACCTGCAAGACATGGATGAGGGGCGCTAATCTCAGATAGCTGCCATACCACACCCCCGGGAGGGAGCGATGTCACTCTTTGGCTATGGGCGAAGGGAGGTCGAGCGACGGATCGGCCATCTCTCGCAGCTCGGCGGGCTGAGGTGTCATACCCTCACTGACGGCGCCGCCGCGGGTGTGCGAGCGGTTGATTTCCATACTACCAATGGCTTTGAGTTCACCGTGCTGGCGGACCGCGGTATGGACATCAGCGAGGCGCGCTACAAAGGCCTCAGCCTGTGCTGGCGCTCGCCGAGTGGCGACACCGCGCCGGCTTTCTATGACCCGCGCGGCCTGGAGTGGTTGTGGACCTTCTTTGGCGGCCTTCTCACGACTTGTGGTCTCGCCCAGGTCGGGCCGCCCCACACCGACCAGGGAGAGGAGCTGGGACTCCACGGCCGCGTCTCGACCATCCCGGCCGAGCGGGTATGCTGCAGCGAGCGATGGGAGGGTGACCATCTCTGGCTGGAAGTGAGCGGGGTGGTGCGCGAGGCAAGGCTGTTCGGCGCAAACCTGGAGATGCACCGCACCATCCGCGCCCGGGCGGATCGGCCGTGGCTGGAGGTGAGGGACAGAATCGTCAACGCGGGAGCGCGAAGATCGCCCTGCATGTTGCTCTACCACATCAACACCGGCTTCCCGCTCCTCGATGAGGACGCCGAGCTGGTTCTGCCCACCACCAAGGTGGAGCCGAGAGACGCCGAAGCGGAGCAAGACGCCTCCACCTGGATGCAGCTTCATGCCCCGGTCGCTGGCTACCGGGAAAAGGTTTACTTCCACAATATGCAAGCGTCTGGCGATGGTCATGTCACCTGCGCGCTGATCAACCGCCCTCTTGGCATCGGCCTTCGGCTGCGATATCGCAAGGACGAACTGCCCGAGTTCACCCAGTGGAAGATGCTGGGCGACCGGGAGTACGTGCTCGGCCTCGAGCCGGGGAACTGCCGTCCCCTGGGCCGCGCCGCGGAAAGGGCAGCAGGTCGCTTGGTTGAGCTGGAGGTTGGCCAAGAGATTGGTGCTGGATTCGAGATCGAGGTGGTCGAGGGAGAGCAAGCCCTCGACGAGATGAAGAAGCAGGCCTCGCTGCCTGCATGAGACTTCACCTGAAGGAGGCGAGTCGTGTTCTGTTACCAGTGTGAGCAAACCGCGAAAGGCACAGGCTGCACCGTGAGCGGAGTCTGCGGCAAGCCCCCGCAGGTGGCGGCGCTTCAGGATTTGCTTGTCCACGCCGTCCAGGGGCTTTCTATGTACGCACATCGGGCGCGTCCCCTCGAGGTGAGAGACCGAGAGGCCGACGTGTTCACGGTGGAGGCGCTGTTCGCCACCCTCACCAATGTGAACTTCGACCCCGAGCACCTTCGCTCCATGATCCTCCGCGCGCACGAGCTGCGCGAGCGAGTGCAGTCGGCCTATCAGGCTGCCTGCCGAAAGGAGAAGCGCACGCCTGAATCGCTGAACGGACCTGCGGCATGGGCGCCGAAGGACACGCTGGAGGGGCTGGTCAAGCAAGGCGAGGAGGTGACCATTCTCAAGCGCAGGGAATCGCTGGGCGATGACATCACCGGCCTTCAGGAACTCCTGCTCTACGGGCTGAAAGGGATGGCCGCCTACGCCGACCATGCCCAGATTCTGGCCTTCGAGGATGACGAAGTCTACGCCTACTTTCACCAGGCGCTAGACTATCTTGCCGGACAGCCACAGACAGTTGACCAACTGGTCGCCAACTGCCTGAGGTGCGGTGAGGTGAACCTGAAGGTGATGGGCATGCTCGACGCCGCCAACACCGGCAGCTACGGGGATCCCGTTCCCACCCAGGTTCGCATAGAGCCAGTGAAAGGGAAAGCAATCCTCGTCTCCGGGCATGACCTCAAGGACCTGGAGGAGCTGCTCAAGCAGACCGCGGGCAAGGGCATCAACATCTACACCCATGGCGAGATGCTGCCGGCACATGGCTATCCCGGCCTCAAGAAGTACTCTCACCTGATCGGCAACTACGGCGGGGCATGGCAGCTTCAGCGCACCGAGTTCGACGCCTTCCCCGGCGCGATACTCATGACGACGAACTGCCTGCAGGCCCCCAAAGACAGCTACCGCGACCGCATCTTCACTGCCGGCGTCGTGGGCTGGCCCGGTGTCCGACACATCGGCGATCGCAACTTCCAGCCGGTGATCGAGGCCGCGCTGGCCGCTGAGGGGTTCAAGGACGACGGTCCGAACCGCACCATCACCGTTGGCTTCGCGCACCAGGCGGTGCTCGCTGTGGCGGGCAAGGTGGTCGAGCTGGTAAAGCAAGGCAAGATCCGGCACTTCTTCCTGATCGGCGGCTGTGACGGTGCGAAGCCCGGCCGCAGCTACTACACGGACTTCGCCCAGGCGGTCCCCTCCGACTGCATCATCCTCACCCTCGCCTGCGGCAAGTACCGGTTCAACAAACTCGAGTTCGGCAACATTGACGGCATCCCGCGGCTGCTGGACATCGGCCAGTGCAATGATGCCTACTCAGCAATCCAGATCGCGCTCGCGCTCGCCGATGCATTCCAGACCGACGTCAACCACCTGCCGCTCTCGCTGGTACTCTCCTGGTTCGAGCAGAAGGCGGTGGTGATCCTGCTCACCCTCCTGCACCTGGGCATCAGGAACATGCGTCTCGGCCCCACCCTGCCGGCTTTCGTCACCCCGCCGGTGCTGCAGACCCTGGCTGACAAGTTCAACCTGATGCCCATCACGACGCCGGAGCAGGACCTGAAGGCGATACTGGGGTAGGGCAAGCGGGAACCAACGGCAGAGGTCGGCCACCACGCCGACCTCTCCCGCAGTGTAGATCGCTGAAGGTAGGCCGCCCGCCGCAGCGGAATACGGACCGGCATGACAGCGACCCGCGATCACGGAGACACGCGGGGTGGCGTAACCCTCCGCGCCGTGCTGCTCTCCTTTGCTCTGCTCGCCCTCCTCACCCCCGTTGTCTTCTACGTGGAAGTCGCCTGGAACAAGGCGCAGTTCTTCGTCGGTGTTCCGGCGATGGCGCCGGTGGTGGCGCTGTTCGCGCTGACCGGAGCCATGAGCCTGCCGTTCTTCCGGCGAGCCGGCTTGACTCGGCGTGAGCTGCTGGTGGTCTACGTCATCCTTCTGGTCGCGGGGCCGATCATCAGCCACAGCGTAATGGTGTGGATGCTATGCAAGACCGTTTCCTACTACTACATGGGCCGGGCCGATATCAGCTGGCAAGCGGTGTTCCTCAAGGAGGTGCCGGCCTGGTTCGCGCCCACGGACCCGAAGGCGATAGAGGGGTTCTTCGAAGGACACGCGGCGGTGCCTTGGGCGCTGTGGGCGTGGCCGCTCGCGGCATGGGGGGCATTCATGCTGTGCACCTTCCTGTCCAGCTTCTGCGTGATCGCCCTGGTGCAGAGGCAGTGGGTTGGCGGCGAGCGTCTGAGCTTCCCGTTCGCCCAGATTCCGCTGGAGATCGTGCGGGAAGCGCCCTCCTCCAGAGGCGAGGGCGTGGGACGCCTGCCGGTGAGAGCGGCCTTCTGGTTCGGCCTGGGCGTGTCGTTCGCGATCGCGTTCGTCAACGGCCTGTCCACCCGGTACCCATCCGTCCCCGCCATCCCGCTCGGACCGGTGCCGATCATGCAATGGCAGCGGGTCGGCCCGCTCGCCGGCCTGGGAGAGATTGACCTGGTGCTGTGGCCGTGGATGATCGCCATCGCCTACCTGGTGCCTAAAGAACTGTCCTTCTCGACCTGGTTCTTCTGGCTGGTTGATGTGGCGCTCACGGTAGCCGCCATCGCCGCCGGGGCCACCCCCGAGCGCCCGGAGGAGTGGTTCGGCTCCACCTTCCCTGCGCCTCGGTACCAGGGAGGCGGGGCAGTGCTGGCGCTTGCCGTCTGGGCCTTGTGGATCGCGCGCGGTCATCTCGCTCACGCATTGAAGGCTGCCCTCGGCCGGAGCGGGAAAGCAGCCGACCGGGACGAGCCGCTCCCCTACCGGTGGGCGGCCATTGGCCTGGTGGTTACCTTCGCGGGTATGGTCTACTTCGGCTGGGCGGCGGGCTGCCGTCTGCTGGTTGGCCTGATCCTCATGGGTTCGATCATCGCCTACTACGTGATGTGGGCGAAGCTGCGTGCGGAGACCGGGATGGGCTTCCTCCCCTTCCCGCTGGAGATCCAGAACGCAATGGTGGTGCCTCTCGGGACGGCCGCGTTCACGGTGCGCGAGTACATCACTATGATGTCCACGCGCTGGGCCTTCTTCCCGGGCTTCAACCTATCCTATGAGGTGTGCACCGGGACCGCACTGGAGTCTCTGAAGATCGCCGACGCGGCGGGCATCAACCGGCGGCGGCTCACCGCCGCGATGGCCGCCGGAGTGGCGCTGGCGATGGTGATGGCCGGCGCCTACTTCCTCACTGGCATCTACCGGCATGGGTTCTTCGGGCTCTCCGCGGCGACCACCTATTCGTGGCTCGGCCACCAGAGCATGAACGACGGATACCGGATCACCGAGCCGCTGATCAGCCCGCAGGGCACGGACGCTAACGGCCTAATCGCGATGGTCGCGGGGGCGGCGGTGGCGGTGTTCCTGGGGATCATGCGGCTGCGGTTCTGGTGGTGGCCGTTCCACCCCATCGGGTACATGGCGGCGATGTGCTGGGGCCTCCACTGGTACTACATGCCGTTCTTCGTGGGGTGGGCGCTGAAGACGCTGGCGATCCGGTACGGTGGGCTGCGTCTCTACCGCGCCACGGTGCCGGTGGCGGTTGGGATGATCGTGGGCGACCTGCTCAACAGCGGGCTGTGGGCGGTGGTGGCGTTGGTGACGCAGGGGCGGGTGTGACGGAGCGGAACCCGCCGCGTTCGCTCGTCATCTGCCTGCGTCAGGCCTCGGTCGGTATCCGGCAGTGCTCATCTGCGATGAACTCGCCGACCTTGCGGAAGCCCATCTTCTCATAAGCTGCAATGGCGGCGGGATTATCCTCGGCGACGTCAATGGCCGCTCGCTCGAATCCCATCTTCCAGAACCCGTCAAGGGCCGCCGTCATCAATGCGCTGGCAATCCCTCGCCGGCGGTGAGGTGGGTCTGTCGCCACGACGCTGATGTAGCCACGGTCGGGATGGACAGGTTGGACGTACGAGATCAGGAACCCAGCCAACTCGTCGCCGTTCCATGCCAGGAACACGCCCGCCGGGTCGAATCCAGCGAAGTTGTACCACTCCAGATCCCAAGGGTCTTCGACGAACGCCTTACCATAGAGCGTGGCCACCGCTTGGCAATCCTCAGGCAATCGCACAGGCCGAACGGCAATGCCTGGTGGGGGCACGGAATCGCGTGCGCAATCGGCCCGTGCAAGATCCATGTCCCAGTAGGTCTTGAGCATCGCCAACCACTACAGCAGCTCCCCCTGTCGCTTGCGCGCGCCCTTGTTCCCGACCTTCTCCACACCCAAATGCTGGTACGCCTTCTCCGTCGCCACCCGTCCCTTCTGAGTGCGAGCGAGTAGGCCGGTGTGGAGCAGGAAGGGCTCCACCATCTCCTCCAGGGTCTGCACCTCTTCCTGAAGGGTGGCGGCGAGGGCCTCCACCCCGGCAGGTCCGCCGGCATGGTTATGGACGATCACCTCCAGGAGACGGCGGTCGAGGGGAGTGAGGCCGAGCGCATCAATGCCTTCGAGGGCGAGCGCGGCGTCGGCGGTGTCGGGGGTGATGCGCCCTCCGCCGCGCACCTGGGCATAATCCCGCACCCGCCGGAGCAGGCGATTGGCGATGCGGATGGTGCCGCGGCTCCGTTCGGCAAGCACCCCCGCGCTGGCATCGTCAATCCCAATCTCCAGCAGCTTTGCCGAGCGATGCACGGCCCGCACCAGCTCATCGGCGGAGTAGAAGTGAAGCTCCCGCACGATTCCGAACCGCTGTCGCAGGGGCGGGCCGAGCAGCCCCGCCCGCGTCGTCGCCCCAATCAGGGTAAAGGGCTGCAAGCGGGAGCGGTAGATGCGGGCGTGGGCGCCCTTGTCGAAGATGATGTCCACGGTAAAGTCCTCCATCGCCGAATAGAGCAGCTCCTCCACCACTTTCGGCAGCCGGTGGACCTCATCAATGAACAGGACATCCCGTTCTTCGAGGTTGGTGAGAATGGAAACCAGGTCGCCGCCGCGCTCCAAGGCCGGGCCGGAGGTTCCCTTGAACTGCACCCCCAGCTCGTTGGCGATGATGCGGGCGAAGGTGGTCTTGCCCAGGCCGGGGGGACCGTGGAACAGCACGTGGTCGAGCGGCTCGCCGCGTTCCTTCGCTGCCTGTATGCCGATCTCCAGCGCCTCCACTACATCGCGCTGCCCGATGCAGTCCGCGAAAGTGCGCGGCCGCAGGTTCCACTTGTCCTCTCTCTCCTCGGTGGTAGGAGGGGCGAGCACCTCATCGCTAGCCGCTTTCGGCGGTCGCCGTTGACGTTTTCGAGTGGGTCCGGCCACGCGCTACCCTTTCTCCCCGCGGTAGACTTCCTCGAACAGGTCTTCTGCGCTGGCCAGGTCCGGCCGCCGCGTCATCGCCGCCTGCACCATGCGCTGCGCTTCCGTGCGGGTGTGCCCGAGCTGCTCCACCAGCGCGGCGATCACCTCCGACTGGAAGTCCTCCTCGGGCGGTGCAGAGACGGCGGCTGCCGCTTCAGGCATCAGCGCGAACTTCCCCACTCTCCCGTGGAGGGTGGCGATGATCTTGTCCGCCTTGCGCGGGCCGATCCCGTCAAGTGTGCACAACAGCTTCGCGTCCTTAGCCTCGATGGCGCGGGCAATGCGGGCTACGTCTACGGACAGCGCCCTGCAGGCGGCGGTGGGGCCGATGTCCTCCACCGTGATGAGCAGCTCGAAGAACTCCTTCTCCAGAGGAGACTCGAATCCGATGAGCAGCGGCCTGGGGCTGCGCTCCGTCTGGTGGAAGGAGATGTGCAGCTTCACCTGATCGCCCTCAACTCCCACCTTGCGCGTGCGGAAGGCGGGCCTGATGGCGGCCGGCAGCATCACCTCGTAGCCCACTCCGCCGGCCAGCACCACGATCCGGTCGTCCATCTTCTGAAGCAGTCTCCCCTCCAGGTACGAGATCACTGCCCGCAACCTCCTGTGGCTCGCCTGCAACGATGCCGCCTGACGGTGCCAGGAGCTAGCTCCTGCCCAACGAAGCGCCTTCCCTCACCGCCCCCACCACCGCCAGCGCCAGCGCGTCGCAGACGTGCTCTGAAGCGGGCGGCTCCTTCAGCCTCAGCATCCGCGTCACCGCTCGCCTGATCTGCTCCTTGCTAGCGCGGCCGGAGCCGGTGAGCGCGCTCTTCACCTCCGCAGGAGACACCTCCATCACCCGCGACCGGTGCTGTGCGGCGGCCAGACAGATCACCCCGCGCACATGCCCCATCACGATGGCCGTGCGCGGGAAGCCATACTCCGCGTACAACCCCTCCAGCACCGTCACCGCCGGCCGCCAGCGGCCGAGGACGCCGCCCAGCTCGTCGTGGATGGCGGACAGTCGGGCCTCCAACGGCTGGGTGCTTGTGCTGCGCGCGCATCCGCACTCATGCACACGCAGGGAACCGTTCGCCGCCTCCAGGACCGCGTATCCGGTCGCCGTGAGGCCGGGGTCCACACCGACCACCACCAGACCTCTTGCTCCTGCTCTGCCGCCGCGCACCGCGCTGTTCTCGACTTCCGGCGGGCATGCCCGCCCGACCAGGGGGAGTACCGGCCCCACACCGTGATATTACCACGTGCAGCGGCGAGCGTCATTCCCGCGTCTTGACAGCCAGCTCCTGGAGTGTCTTCTGGAGCTGGTCGAGGGCCTCGCCATAGCCCTTCCAGTCTCCCTTCTGCTGACAATCGACCGCCTTCTTGAACTCTTGGTCGGCCCGCGCAGCCAAGGCTCGCACCTCAGCCGAGTTCAGCCGTGGACCCACCGGACCAGGGCCCCCTCCGACCGCAGTCGGTGGCACTGGCGCGCCGGGCACTGGCGCCGGAGTCACTGCCGACACCTCTGACGCCAGGGCAGGCGGCGTCTCGCCTAGTAGATTGGCGAGTGCTTTGGATAGCGACTCCCCCCGGACCACCCGTCCGTCGCCACCGGACACCACCACGAAGCTCAACTCCGGGATGGCGTTCGTACTGGCGCTGAGGAAGAAAGGCTCCACATACAGGATGGCGTTGCCAAATGGCAGCACCAGCAGGTTACCGCGGATCAGGGACGATCCTTGCTGGTTCAGCAGGGTCATGTCCCGGCTGATCGCGGCCTCCTGGTTGATCGCCGCCTCGATCTGGATCGGGCCCCACACCTGCTCGGTCTTCGGGAACTCGTAGAGCACCATCTTCCCGTAGTGCTCGCCATCACAACGTCCGGCCAGCCAGGCCACCATGTTGGGTTTTCCTCGCGGCGTGAACGGGAGCATGATCAGGAACTCGGGGTTGCCCGTTCCGGGCAAGCTGACGATGGCGTAGTAGGCCTGCATCGGTTCATCGCCACCCGGCCCGCTCGACTGAGCGGAACGCCCCACCGTCTTGCGCGCCTCTCTCCCCACCTCCCACTTCTCGCTGCCGTTGTAGAAGACCCGAGGATCGGTCACGTGGTAGCGGGTGAGCATCGCGCTCTGGGTGTTGAACAGCGCCTCTGGATACCTCATGTGTGCGATCAGGCCCGCCGGCATCTCGTTGAGCGGCTTGAACATCCCGGGGAAGATTCGTTGATATGCCTGGACGATGGGGTCCTCTGGGTCGGCAACGTAGAACCCGACGGTTCCGTCGTAGGCATCGGTGACCGCCTTCACAGAGTTGCGCACGTAGTTGAGGGAGCCTCCTGCCAGGGTGGCGTACCGCTCCGAGTAGGGGTACATATCCGAGATGGTGTACGCGTCCTGCATCCAGTAGACGTGCCCGTCATCCCCCACAACTACGTACGGATCGGCGTCAAACGACAGGAATGGCGCTGTCGTTCGCGCCCGCTCCCCCACCGCGCGGCCCCACAGAATGCGGCTGTTCTTGGTGATGAGCGTCGAGATCAGTATGTTCATCTCGTTGAACCGGAGGGCGGCCGCCGCCCTCGCCAAGGGCGATCCCAGAGACACCCCTCCCTTGCCCGAGTAGTGGGTCTTGGCCATGGCATCAACCACGGGGTAGTCGTTCTCCTCCGCGGTCGTTCCCACGATCACATAGTTCTCGGTCAGCTCCCCGTAGTATATGCCCGGGCGCGTCACCTTCAGGTCAAAGGAGGACTTGGGGGGGATGTCCCGGATCACCAGGTTGGGCAGGCCAGACTGCATGACATCGGTCACAGGTGACATCACCAGACCATATCCGTGGGTGTAGAAGACGTGCCGATTCTGCCAGGTCCTCACCGGAAGCTGGTCCTGGTCCATCTCGCGCGCTGCGAGCATGACCTGCCGGTAGCGTCCGTCGATGTCATAGCGGTCAATGTCCACGGAGTAGAAGGAGTAGTACTGCTGCAGCTCCTGCTGCTTCTGATAGGTCGTGAGCAGGGGACGGTAGTCCCACAGTCGCACGTTCTCGACGGTGGACAAGTGCTCGTTCACCCGCGCCATGGTGAGCGCGGGAACGTGCTTGAACGGTGGGGGGGTCTCCATCCGTTCTCCGTGGAGCCCATAGCCCCGGCGGGTGAACTCAATGGAGCGGGCGATGTAGAGGCTCTCCCGGTCGAACTCGTTGGGCGCAACCTGGAACCGCTGCACGATCGCGGGATAGGCGACGTTCAGCAACAGGGAGGTGACGGCCAGGAATCCGATCCCCGCCAGAGGCAACCACAACCCGCGGACACGGATGTTGATCAGCGCCAGCCCCGCGCACACCAGCGCGATCACGAACAGCACGTGATAGGCGAGAAGTTGCGCGTGCACATCCGTATACCCGGCCCCGGAGAAGTTGTCGCTGCGGGTGGAGTAGAGCAGGTGATATCCCTCCAGCCGATAGCCCAAGGCCTTCACCGCCAGGATCAGCCCCAGCAGCACCGACAGGTGAGCCTTCACATGGGGCGCTAGCACCGGCATGCCTCGCAGGGCGCGGATCGCCTTGTCGAAGTAGTGAGTGGCGGCCGAGACGAGGAACACCACGATCAGGGAGAGGTACGCCCACTGCCAGAGGTACTGCCAGAACGGCAGGCGGAAGACGTAGAAGCCGACGTCCCGCGTGAACACGGGGTCAACGATGCCGAACTCGCCCCCTTGGCGGAAAAGCAGGTACTCCGGCCACTTCTGGGCGGCCGCGGTAGCCACTCCATAGGCGGCCACCAGAGCCAGAATCAGCAGAGCGGCGGACAGGTAGCGCTCTGCGAAGTACTCCATCACCTCTGCGATGCGCTGCCGGAGAGCTCGTTCCTCCTCGTACCAGACGGCGCGAGGCGCCAGTCGGCGCGCCAGCCGCACGTTTCCCAGGAGCAACACGACGAAAACCACGCCGAACACCAGCCCCAGCCCGATCCTCGTCTTCAGGGCCGTCGAGAACACCTGGGGGTAGCGCACATCCTGGCTGAACCAGAGCCACTCGGTATAGAGATACGTTAGGCGCGGCAGCAAGTAGGTGAACACCACGATGGCGATAATCAGAATCCCCCACCAGACGACTCTCCGGCGGAAGCGTCGCCCCCCGAAATCCGCGCTGACGATACCCATCTGTCGCCTCCTCGGCTACAACTCCGAGGGGCACGGCGTGCCGTGCCCCTGCAGTTCGGGTCTACCCCCAGACTGGAAGGTGCTATCGCCCCCGCAGGAACGTAGGCACCTCCAAGTCGGCCTCGGGAACCGGCTCCACGGCCGGCACTTTCGCCTCGCCGGCATCTGCCCGTGCCGCCCTGCGGATGCGATCGAAGCCGGTGGCGAGCACGGTGATGCGGACGTCCTCCTGCGGCTCATCGTTCATCACCACACCAAACAGCACGTTGGTGTCGGGCGACTCCGAGGCGGCCCGGATCACCTGCGCCGCCTCTTCGACCTCGGAGAGCAACAGGTCGCTGCCACCGGTGATGTTGAACAGAATGCGGGTGGCGCCCTCGATGGAGGTCTCCAGCAGCGGGCTGGAGATGGCCGCCTGAGCGGCGTCCACGGCCCGGGTTTCGCCGCGCCCGGTGCCGATGCCCATCAGGGCGGTTCCCGCGTCCTGCATCACCGCCTTGACATCCGCGAAGTCCAGGTTCACCAGTCCGGTGACGGTGATCAGGTCCGAGATGCCTTGCACTCCCTGCCTAAGCACCTCGTCGGCCAGCCGGAAGGCCTCCAGAAGCGTGACCTTCTTCTGCACCACTCCCAGCAGACGGTCATTGGGCACGGTGATGAGGGTATCCACCTTGGTGCGAAGGTTGTCGAGACCCTCCTCGGCGATGCTCTGGCGCCGTCCGCGCTCGAAGCCAAAGGGCTTGGTGACGACGGCGACGGTGAGAGCGCCGAGCTCGCGGCTGACCTCGGCCACCACCGGGCCGCCGCCGGTGCCAGTGCCCCCTCCCATCCCGGCGGTGATGAAGACCATGTCGGAGCCTTCAAGCGCCGATTTGATCTCGGCCCTGCTCTCCTCAGAGGCGTGCGCGCCGGTCTCGGGGTCGCCACCCGCGCCCAGCCCGTTGGTGACGGCTGGGCCAAGCTGGATCTTGTGCGCCGCCGTGCAGCGCGACAGGGCTTGCTTGTCGGTGTTGGATCCCACAAACTCGACCCCCTGCAGTCCAACCTCTATCATCCGGTCTACCGCATTGCAGCCTGCGCCACCGACGCCGATCACCCGGATCACCGCAGGCGCGGATCCCGGCGGCGGCCCACCCGAGCCACCGCTCCGTTCCGACCGCGACTCCTTCGGCGCGCCACTTGTGCTCTGGCCCATGCCCGTCTCTCCTTGCCCCGCTCCAGATCGCCCCGAGGACGGGGCTCCCACAGGGGCTGCCTCGCTGAGCGGCGGACCCACTGGACCGCCGGCCCTACTGGCAGCGATGGATTCTCCCTGAGGTGGCGCCTGTGGCGCCACCCCCGGAGGTGCGTGCGCCTTCGGCGCACGTGACAGAATGGTTCGGACTACCTCGCCGCAGTCCCTTTTCGCCGCCTTCCCGGCGTCACCTCTTCCCGCCCCTCGACTGGGCTCGGGTGGGGCGAGGTTGAGCGAAGTCGAAGCCTCGCCGGCGCCCACGTGGCTAGGCCCGAAGGGCCGCCATCCCGATCCGCCTGCGGCGGACCTAGAAGCCATTTCGAAACTCCGTTAGGAGGGTCGAAATGGCGCAACAACTGCACCCTGGCGGCTTTCGAAATGGCCTGTAGGGACTCAGGCCTCGTCTCGCCCCGGCTCCTGCCAGATGGTCACCGCCACCCTGCTCGGGCGGAGCACACGCTCGCCAAAGAGGTAGCCCTTCTGCATGTCCCTGGCCACCAGTCCCTCTTCTTGGCTGGCCGCCACCGGCACCTGGGCCACCGCCTCGTGCCGGCTGGTGTCAAAGGGCTGGCCCACCGCCGCTATTGGCCTCACCCCACGGCGGGCGAGAGCATCGAGAAGCTGTCGGTAGATGAGGTTGACGCCGTCGTACACCGCCCGCACCTCTGCCGAGGCCTTCTTGCCTGGCTTCGCCGTCTCCAAGGCACGCTCCAGGTTGTCTACCACGCTCAGCACATCGCGGAGCACGCCGGCCGCGCCCTGCACCTGTGCCTCGGCGATCTCCTGCCTCGCCCGCTTGCGCGCGTTATCCAGGTCGGCAAGGGCGCGGAGGTAGCGGTCGCGTGTCTCCCTGAGCTGTTCCTCAAGCTCCGCGGCCTGCTGCTTGAGCCCCTCCAAGTCCTCCTGGGATTGGGGCGGCTCTTCCCCGCTTTCCACCGCACCACGTGCGCCCGGTGGGCGCACGCACTGAGTTCGGCGGGGCTTCGCCCCGCCGTGGAGCGGCGCGCAAGCCCCCGCCCAGCGGGCGGCTCGCCGACCGTTGCCCGGACTTGGCGAGCAGGAGTTCCCGCAGCGCCAGGCC
>Ga0315277_10004784_pt1 | contig 17946 bp, 16 predicted proteins | sample YL17G05_15_MG_FD_203695 | JGI IMG/M metagenome (GOLD analysis project Ga0315277, IMG submission 203695) | Sediment microbial communities from Yellowstone Lake, YNP, Wyoming, USA - YL17G05_15 | ecosystem: Environmental > Aquatic > Freshwater > Lake > Sediment | place: USA: Wyoming | collected...
CGACTTCAGTCGCCACTACCTCCCGAAGCGGGAGGGGCGAGGGGAGGCGGACGAGGGGCTAGGGGGGAGAACAGCGTTCACGGAGGGCAGCCCTTATCGGCCGAATTCGCCTTATGCGGCCTCGAAGGCGGCCGCCGACCATTTCGCCCGCGCGTATTGTCATACCTACGGGCTGCCCGTGCTTGTGACCAACTGCTCGAACAACTACGGGCCGTACCAGTTTCCGGAGAAGCTGATCCCGCTGATGATCCTCAACGCCCTGGAGGGCAAGCCGCTGCCGGTCTACGGTGACGGACGGCAGGTCCGCGACTGGCTCTACGTGGAGGACCATTGCCGGGCGATTCGCGCGGTGCTTGCCCAGGGCATTCCCGGCGAGGTCTACAACGTCGGCGGCGACTGCGAACTGACCAACCTGGAGGTAGTCCGTTCGATCTGCGCGATAGTCGACCGGCTGCGGCCCGACCTGCCGCACCTGCCGTGTTCCAGGCTGATCACCTTCGTTGCCGACCGCCCGGGCCACGACCGCCGCTACGCCATCGACGCCGGCAAGATCCGGACCCAGTTGGGCTGGGAACCGCGTGAGGACTTCGAGTCGGGGCTGGAGCGGACCGTCCGGTGGTATCTGGACAACGCGGCCTGGGCCCAGCGGATCACCAGTGGGACCTACCGGCGGGAACGGCTGGGACTGACGGGCGTCCGCGGCGGTCCGGCAGGACGGCGAACGGCGGCGTAACGTGCCAGCGTGGTCTTGGGGTCCCTGACGGCGGAGAATCGATGGATACTACGACCTGCTGCACCAAGGGGATCATCCTAGCCGGCGGAGCAGGCACCCGGCTTTATCCGGCTACCCGGGCAGTCAGCAAGCAATTGCTGTGCGTCTACGACAAGCCGATGATCTACTATCCCCTCTCCACGCTGATGCTGGCCGGCATCCGCCAGATCCTGCTGATCTCCACGCCCGAGGATATCGGCTCTTACCAGCGGCTGCTGGGGGACGGCGGCCGGGTGGGCATCTCGATCCGGTACGCCGTCCAGCCAAGGCCGGAGGGTTTGGCGCAGGCGCTTCTGATCGGCCGCGAGTTTGTCGGCCGAGACAATGTGGCCGTGATCCTGGGCGACAACGTCTTCTACGGCCAGGGTTTTCAGAAGATGCTCCAGCAGGTCGCCGCACGGGGCGCGGGCGCCACCATCTTCGCCCACCGGGTGAAAGATCCTCAGCGCTACGGGGTGGTGGAGATCGGCGCCGACGGCAAGGCCCTCTCCATCGAGGAGAAGCCGGCCCGGCCGAAATCGAGTTATGCCGTCACCGGCCTCTACTTCTACGACCGTCAGGCCGTGGAGATCACGGCGGGACTGCGGCCGTCGGCGCGCGGTGAACTGGAGATCACCGACGTCAACCGCGCGTACATGGAGCGGGGGCAGTTGCAGGTGGAGATCCTCGGCCGCGGCTTCGCCTGGCTGGATACCGGCACCCACCAGTCGCTCTTGCAGGCCGCCAACTTCGTGGAGATGATCGAGCAGCGCCAGGGACTGAAAATCGCCTGCATCGAAGAGGTCGCCTGGCGGAAGGGCTTCATCAGCACCGAGCAGCTCAGGGCCCTGGCCGGCGAGCAGAGCAACGCCTACGGGGATTATCTGGGGGAGGTGTTGAGGGTTGAGGGACGGGGAAAGGCAGAAGGCAGAAGGCAGAATGATGAATGACGATCTCCAGAGTCTCCATGACGGCACGGCATTCTGCATTCTGCATTCATCACTCTGCATTCCGTGACTCCTCGTAGGACCACTCATGTTCCACGAAGGCCCCATCGACGGCGTGCTGATCCGGCCGCTGAAGCGTTTTGCCGACGCCCGCGGCTGGCTGATCGAGCTGTTTCGCCACGACGAGCTTCAGCCGGCCGATTACCCCGCGATGGCCTACGTCAGCCAGACGCTCCCCGGCGTAGCCCGGGGGCCACACGAACATCGCCAGCAGACGGATCACTTCGGTTTTGTAGGGCCGGGCGATTTCAAGCTGTACCTCTGGGACACCCGCCCGGATTCGCCCACGCTGGGCACCAGGCAGACGCTCATTGCGGGCGAGTCGGACCCACAGGCGGTGATCGTCCCGCCCGGCGTGGTGCACGCCTACAAGAACGTCAGCCAGGTCCCCGGCCTGGTGTTCAACTGCCCGAACCGGCTCTACGCCGGCCAGCAGCGCGGGGAGCCAATCGACGAGATCCGCCACGAGGACCTCGCCGGCAGCCCGTACGTCTTGGACTGAGACGCGCCGGGGCGCGCTGCGGCAAAGGCGGCCCGATCTTCCCGGGGACAGCTACCCCCGGAAATTCTTGGCCCCGGCGCAAACAGATACGCCAGCCGCCGCAGAATCGCCTGCTCTTCGATGGTCCAGCGTACAGGTGGGAGGTCGGGCATCATCGGTGGCCTGATTCCGAAAAGGCGCCCATAATCCTGGGGGTAGAATCCAGTCAGCCCACTTGGTATACTATTCTGCGCTCCTCGCTGGGGAAGGCATATGAGCCGCCGTCAATTGATCGTGCTGGGCATGATCGTCGCTATCCCGATCTGGGGGATCATTGCTGGGCCGTTGGGTCCTGTAGCATTCGACAAGCAGGCTCCTGACGATTCAACTCGAACGGAGTGGGCCGAGACCAAGCACGACGCGGAGATCCTGTTTTGGGTCGTGACCGTTCTCTTTGGCGTCTTCATGGTGTTCTTGATTGCGGGCATGCTGGTAGACGCAGCAGACAGTGCCTCGGAGTCAGCTCGGACGAGACCTATGCCTGGGTACGATCCTGGCGAAGAGTGGGAGAGCATCACGTATGAAACAGCACGCCTCGTGAGGCGACCGCAGCCTCCCAAGCCGGACCCGAAATCCAAATTGCAGCCGGAACCCCTACCGCTCCGTTTTAGGCTCGGTGTACTGAGCGTGTTGACTGTGCTGGCCTTCACGCTTTGCTTGGCCACCTTGTACTGGGAGCATCCGGGTGGATACTGGCCGTGGCAGCGATCCGGGCAATCAGTTCAGGAAACACAGCAAGACTTGAAAGACCGTTGGCTGCGGCTGGAAGCGATGTTGAAGGAGGATGAGGCAAAACACAAGGAACGGATTGAGGCGACAAGAAAGCAGTTGCAGAAAGCGGATGAGCGACAATGGGAAGAGACTCTGAACCGGATCAAGCAGGAGTTCAAGACGCAGCAAGCGCCCGCCAAATGAATGGATGGAACAACGCAACGCCAGGGTCTCTTTCCATCAGTGCCCTTGCCCTTCATACCCGCGCCGTGCGCGAGCTCCGCTGGCGATGAGCTACCGGGGACGCGTTCTTTGGGCACAGATCAGCCGCGCGTGGAGCATGGTGCTGCGGGAATGCCAAGACTAAGATATAGCGTTCGCGGCGTGCGTGCCGAGAAGGTGGTCTTTCTTGGAGCCTATCCCAAAACCCCTCACCCCCGGCCCCTCTCCCCGCAGGCGGGGCGAGGGGAGAAGGTATTGGGTTAGGCAGTTAGTGCGAAGGGGACTTTCCATTGTTTGTGTCTCAGGCGAGACGGCGTCGACCATTCCTGGAGGCCGGTGCCATGCGAGCGGAGCGCGATATGATCGGCAGAAGGGGTTTTTTGAAGACGATGGGGGCCGTGGGGCTGGGGCCGGTGCTGGCCGCGTCGCAGTCCGCCGCCGGCGGCCCGAGTGACGCCAGCCCGGTTGCTGCGGCCGGGTGAGGGTGACTTACCTCACCAACGAATCGACGTGTCTCCGACTGGTGGCTGTCGCGAGCACGCCCCCTCACCCTCCGCCCCTCTCCCGCTCGCGGGAGAGGGGAGCTTCGTTTCGACCTTTCCGCGCCCTTCTCCCGCTCGCGGGAGAAGGGGGCTTCTGTTTCGAGCTTCCCGCACAGTCTCTACGGCCGGCCCAACCGTCAGCGGCGGCGTAATCCGATCTGCCTATGCAGACCGACGCGGCGACGCAATCCTCATTGCTTTCCCCGCCTGGGCCGACACTATATTCTGCCGGCGTGTATAGCTGCTGTCACGCGAACGGGAAGAAGAGGAGGGGGCTAACCCGCCAGAACGGCAATGCCGCCATTTCTGGACATGCCCACGCGAGCGTGGGCATCGCTGCCACTGTGCTGCTAAGCCGCAAGCGGCTTCGCGATGTGCCCACGCGAGTGTGGGCATCGCACCCTGCTTTCCGCGACAGGAACAAACTGGCCCCGCCCCCTTTTTCCCAAGGAGCGCGAAGTGAGCATCCGAAACCTGGACAAGATCTTTCGCCCCCATCGCGTGGCCGTGATCGGGGCCAGCGATACGCCTGCCAGCGTGGGCTACACGGTCTTGCGGAACCTGGTGGGCTCGGGTTTCCGCGGGGTGGTCTACCCGGTCAACCCCAAACACGAATCCGTCCAGGGGATCCACGCCTACAAGGACGTCCCCAGCCTGCCTTATCCGCCCGACCTGGCCGTGGTCTGCACCCCCGCCCGGACGGTCCCGGGCATTGTGCAGGCGTGCGGCGAGGCGGGCACTCGGGGACTGGTGATCATCTCGGCCGGGTTTCGTGAGATCGGCGAAGAAGGCCGGCAACTCGAGCGGCAGATTGCCGAGCAGCAGCGGAAGTTCGACGGCATGAGGATTCTCGGGCCGAACTGCCTGGGGTTCATCGTGCCGGGCATCTCGCTCAACGCCAGCTTCGCCGCCACTTCGGCGCTGGAAGGTCACATCGGCTTTATCTCCCAATCCGGGGCCTTGTGCACGTCGGTGTTGGACTGGGCCAACGAGGAAGGGATCGGCTTCTCGTACTTCGTTTCGGTGGGCAACATGCTCGACGTGGACATGGCCGACCTGATCGACTACCTGGGCTCGGCCACCGAGACACAGTCGATCATCCTCTACATCGAGTCGATCAGCGAGGCCCGGGAGTTCATGTCGGCCGCCCGGGCGTTCGCCCGCACCAAGCCGATCGTGGCCTACAAGGCCGGCCGTTTCGCCGAGTCGGCGCAGGCCGCCGCCTCGCACACCGGGGCGATGGCCGGCGTGGACGCGGTTTACGAGGCGGCGTTTCAGCGGGCGGGGATCGAGCGGATTTTCCAGATCGAGGACATGTTCGACTGCGCCGAACTGTTGGCCCGGCAGGACCCACCCAAGGGCGACCGGCTGGTGATCATCACCAACGCCGGCGGCCCGGGTGTGATGACCACCGACGCCCTGATCGACCGCGACGGCAAGCTGGCGGTGCTCTCCGACAAGACGATGGAGAAGCTCAACGAGATCCTTCCCGCCTACTGGTCGCACCACAACCCGATCGACGTGCTGGGCGACGCCCCGCCCGACCGCTTCGCGGGCGCGGTCGAGACCGTGCTGAAGGACAAGGGCGTGGATGCCGTGCTGGTGATCCTTACGCCCCAGGCGATGACCGATCCGACGGGCACGGCCCGGGCCGTTAGCCAGGTTGCCGCCCGGACCCACAAGCCGGTGCTGGCGGCCTGGATGGGCGGCGAAGTCGTCAGGGAGGGCATCCAGTTGTTCAACGAGGCGGGCATCCCCACCTACAATACGCCCGAAAAGGCCGTCCGCGCCTTCATGCACCTGGTCTCGTACGCGCGCAACCTGGAGGTTCTCTACGAGACCCCGCGGGACATGCCCCTGGAGTTCAGCCTGGACCGCGGGCGGCTGCGGGGACTGTTCGACACGATCCTGACCGAGGGAGACGAGATTCTCTCGGAAAACGTCTCGAAGGCCTTTCTGGAGGCCTACGAGATCCCGGTCACCAAGCCCCACCTGGCCCGCTCGGCCGACGAAGCCGTCCGCGTGGCCCAGCGCTGCGGCTATCCGGTGGTGATGAAAATCCATTCGCCCCAGATCACCCACAAGAGCGACGTGGGCGGGGTGGCCTTGAACCTGGGGTCCGACCAGGCGGTACGCGAGGCCTTTGATCGCATGACCGGCAAGGCCCGCCAGATGCGCCCCGAAGCCAAGGTGGTCGGCGTGACCATCCAGAAGATGGTGACCTACCCGCACAGCTTCGAGCTAATCATGGGCACCAAGAAAGACCCCGTCTTCGGCGCGGTGATCATGGTGGGGATGGGCGGGACCACGGCCGAGCTGTTCCGCGATCGGGCCCTGGCCCTGCCGCCGCTGAGCGAGACGCTCGCGCGGCGAATGCTGGAACGCTTGCGGTCGTGGCCCCTGCTGCAAGGCTACCGCGGCAAGCCCGGCGCAAACATCGACCGGCTGATTGAGATCATCATGCGGTTCTCCTACCTGGTGGCCGACTACCCGGAAATCAAGGAACTCGACGTCAACCCGCTGCTGGTGACCCCCGAGGACGTCATCGCCCTGGACGCCCGGGTGGTGGTCGACCGCGACCTGGTCGTCCGGCCGGTCCGCCGCTATGCCCACCTGGCCGTCCGGCCCTATCCGGAAGAGTACGTCACCGATCGAGAACTCAAGGACGGGACGCCGGTGATCCTGCGGCCCATCAAGCCCGAAGACGAGCCGATGTGGCACGACCTGGTGCGGAGTTGCTCGACCGAGACCATCTGGTTCCGCTTCCAGTACCTCTTCAAGCAGACCACCCACGACATGGCCACGCGCTATTGCTTCATCGACTACGACCGCGAGCTGGCAATCGTGGCCGAGGTCGAGGAGGCAGGCGAGCGGAAGCTGATCGGCGTGGGCCGGCTGGTCGCCGACGTGGACCACGAGACGGCCGAGTACGCCGTGATCGTCGCCGATCGCTGGCAGGGCCACGGCCTGGGCGGGCTGTTGACCGACTACTGCCTCGAAGTGGCCAAGACCTGGAGCGTCAAGCGCCTGGTGGCCGAGACCACCAGGGACAACACCCGCGCCCTGGCCACCTTCCGCACCCGCGGCTTCCAGATCGACGCCGAGCAGGAAGAAGACGTGGTGCTGGTCCGCAAAGAAGTGCAGTAGCCTCACTCCCCACGGCCGTACCCCCGCGACGGGCGTGTGTGGCAAGTGTTTCCGGCAACTCGGTGCTTGGGGTGGCTGGGGTCTCGCGCGGCGAGCCCCCAGAGAAGCGTGCTGGGGGCAGCCTACGGCTGACCACCAGCCACCCACTCATCTGCCAAGAGAGCTTGCCAGACACGCGACGGGCCCCACGTTTGCCTTCCCGTCGCCCGCCCGGTATGCTGGTGGTCCGGCGACGTTGTTGTCCCTCCGGTCCCGCGGGAGGTCCGCTCATGGATCGTGCGCTGAGACTCGGCTTGGCGTTCTCTTGGCTTCTCGCCGCTACGTTGGTGGTTCTGGCGGCCGCGGCTGAACCGTCGGCCGAGCGTTTCACCGGACCGTGGAACCTGGCCGAGCTGAAAAAAGTCCCCCAGGCCGCCTGGGGCAACAAGTCGGCGCCGGTCCAGGAGGTCTACTACCAAGGCGAACCACTCGGCGGAAAGCCCACCCGCGTGTTCGCCTACTACGCCCGGCCCGAATCGGGCGAGGGTCCCTGGCCCGGGATGGTCCTGGTCCACGGCGGCGGCGGGACGGCCTTCCCGGAGTGGGCCACCCTCTGGGCCAAGCGCGGCTATGCGGCCTTGGCCATGGACCTGGCAGGCTGCGGCCCGGAAAGAAAACGGCTGGCCGACGGCATGCCCGACCAAGGCGACTCCGAGAAGTTCCGCAAGTTCGCCAACGACGACGAAGCCCGACTGCTGTGGACCTACCACGCGGTGGCCGCCGTGGTCCGTGGACATTCGCTCTTGGCCTCCCGCCCGGAAGTCGACGCCAATCGCACCGGCCTGACCGGCATAAGCTGGGGTGGTTACCTCACCTGCATCGTGGCCGGGCTGGACGATCGCTTCAAGGTTGCGGTGCCCGTCTATGGCTGTGGATTCCTCCACGAAAACAGTTGCTGGCTGGGAGAGTTCGCCAAGCTGGGCCCCGAGCAGACCGCCCGTTGGATCGCCCACTTCGATCCCTCACGCTACCTGCCGGGCGTCCGCTGCCCGATCCTGTTTCTCAATGGCACCAACGATTTCGCCTACCCGCTGGACAGCTACCAGAAGAGCTATCGCCTGGTGCCGGGCCGGGTGGACCTGCGGATCGAGGTCCGCATGCCCCACGACCACCCGCAGGGCTGGGCACCCCGGGAAATCGGCCTCTACGTCGACAGTATCCTGAGGGGCGGCGATCCCTTGCCGCGCCTCGGCCCGCTGAAGACTGCCGGCGGCAAGGCCACGGCGACCTTCACGGCCAAGGTGCCCGTGGTCAAGGGACACCTGCACTACACCACCGACACCGGCACCTGGCAGCAGCGCAACTGGCAGACTGCCGAGGCGCAGCTCGCCGAGGGGAGCGTCGCCGCCGAGCTTCCTGCCGCCCGCCCGCTGGTCTACTACCTCAGCGTCACCGACCAGCGCGGCGCGATGCTGAGCAGCGAGCACGCTCAATTGCCGTAGTCGGGCTGCACCGCAACCACACGATCCGCGCAGTAACAAGTTGGCAAGACCGTCGCACTGTAGGAGGCGACTCCAGTCGCCGAGGGCCCGCGAAAGAAGCCTCCATCGGCGACTGGAGTCGCCTCCTACAGCCGCCAGAATTGCCCAAATCGTTCTTGGGCGAATCGATGCGAAGCAACCAGCCGAAGGCCACAAGATCACGAGCTGCTAAACACCCACCTTCACGACACCCACCCAAAGGAGCAAACGATCATGGCATCCGCACTGACGCGTCGCAGGTTCCTGGGAACCGCCGGCACCGTGGCCGCTGCTTCGGCCGCCACTTCAGTCGTTCTGGCCGCCGATTCCTCGCAGCCGGCGCCGCGAGCACCGATCAAGATCCTCGGCGTCTGCTGTAGTCCTCGCAAGGGCAAGACCACGGCCACGGCCCTGCAAGTCTGCCTGGAAGCGGCTAAGCAGGTCGCCGACAACGTCAGCGTGGAGCTGATCGAGCTGGCCGGCCTGAAGATCCCCGGCTGCGTGGCTGCCGACGTGCCCTTGGAACCGGGCGAGCAGGACGACTTCCCCGGACTCGTCCCCAGGCTCACCGATCCCAAGGTCGCGGGAATCATCATCGGCACACCGGTCTATTTCGGTAACATGTCCGCTCTGTGCAAGGCTTTCTTGGACCGCTGCATCGTCCTGCGCAAGGATTTCGCCCTAAGCGGCAAGGTCGGCGGCGTGGTGGCGGTCGGCGGTGCACGAAACGGCGGCCAGGAACTGGCCATCGCCTCGGTCCAGGCCGTGCTGTTCTGCCACGAAATGCTCCTGGTCGGCGACGGCAGGCCCACCGGCCACCGCGGCGCAACCGTCTGGAGCGGCTGCCCGGGCGGAATCGAGAAAGACGAGTTCGGACTGTCCACCGCCAGGAACCTCGGCCGCCGCGTGGCCGAAGTCGCCCTGCGAGTCCATGCAGTAAAGGAGTCTTGAAGATGACCCGTAATCACGCTGTCCATCCCGGCCGGTCGGCAACCAAGCTCGGACGCCGCGCGTTTCTCGCCGGCACTGCCGCGCTGACGTTCACCGTCGTCAAGCCGCAGCAGGTCCGCGGCACGCAGGCCAACTCGAAGCTCACCCTGGGCATGATCGGCTGTGGCGGCCGCGGCAACTGGATCGCCGACCTGTTCCAGAAGCACGGCAAGTACCAGGTGGTGGCCGCCGCCGACTATTTCCGCGACAGGGTCGACGCCCTTGCCAAGCGCTTCGCCGTCGACGCCTCGCGCCGCTACAGCGGGCTGTCCGGCTGCCAAAAGCTGCTGGCCACCAAGCCCGACGCCGTGGCCGTCGAGAGCCCGCCCTACTTCCACCCCCAACACGCCGCCGCGGCCGTCGAGGCGGGCTGCCACGTCTACCTGGCCAAGCCCATCGCCGTCGACGTGCCCGGCTGCCTGGCCATCGCCGCCGCCGGCAAGAAGGCCACCGCGAGAAAACTCTGTTTCCTCGCCGACTTCCAAACCCGGGCCAATCCCATCTACCAGGAGGCCGTCCGGCGGGTCCACCAGGGCGAGATCGGCCCGCTGGTAAGCGGCGAGGCCGTCTACTACTGCGGCACCACCTGGGGCGGCGGCGATGCGCTGGTCGCCGACCCCACCAACCCCGAGCTGCGCCTGCGGGCATGGGGGCTCGACCGGACGCTCTCCGGCGACATCATCACCGAGCAGAACATCCACGCCCTGGACGTGGCCACCTGGATCATCGACCGCGAGCCCTTAAGCGCCGTGGGCACCGGCGGCCGCAAAGGCCGCCCCGGACCCGGCACCTGCTACGACCACTTCGCCGTGGTCTACCAATTCCCCGGCGACGTGGTGCTGGGCTTCAACTCCAAGCAGTACGGCACCGGCTACGACGACATCGGCTGCCGCATGTTCGGGCCCGAGGGCATGATCGACACCCACTACTTCGGCAGCGTCAGCATCCAGGGCAACAAGCCGTACCAGGGCGGCCCGATGAACAACCTCTTCACCGAGGGGGCCGTCCGCAACATCGCCGAGTTCCACGACAGTATTACGCAGGGCCGTTTCGCCAATCCGACGGTGGCCCAGAGCGTCCGCAGCAACCTCACGACGATCCTCGGCCGCACGGCCGCCTACCAGCAGAAGCAGGTCACCTGGCAGGAGATCATGAAGGCCAACGAGAAGTGGGAGTTTGACCTCAAAGGGCTGAAGGTCTGAGCCGCCGACCAACAACAACTCCCCTCTCCCGCCCGCGGGAGAGGGGCAGGGGGTGAGGGCACGCGGCGACGAAAACACGAAGCTGAGAATCATTCGGGTCATGCTGCGGCATGACCACACACCGTAACTTCCCAGAAAAGGAATCCAACCATGAGCACGAACAATGAACATGACACGTCCGGCAGTCTCACACGTCGTGCGTTGATGAAGCGTGCCGCCGAGGCCGTGGCGGTCGCCGCCGCTGTGCCCCTGATCGGCCCCATGAGACGCCGGCCCACCCAGAAGACCGCCGCCATCCCCCGGGCGGTCACCAAGGGGCGGATCAACCAGTCGGTCTGCGACTGGTGCTTCATCGGCAACGCCTCGCCGAAGCCGATGACGCTCGAACGGCTCTGCCAGGTCGCCGCCGCCCTGGGCATCAAGTCGGTCGAGCTGGTCAAGCCCGAGGATTGGCCGCTGTTGAAGAAATACGGCCTGGTCAACGCCCTGGCCCCCAGCCACGGCTTCGTCAAGGGCTTTAACGACAAGGCCAACCACGAGATGTGCATCGCCGAGATCCGCAAGTCGGTCGACGCCTGCGCCGCGGCCGGCTTCCCCTCGGTGATCACCTTCTCCGGCTTCCGCGACGGCATCCCCGACGACGTGGGCCTGGAGAACACCGTCGAGGGGCTCAAAAAGGTGATCGGCTACGCCGAAGAGAAGAAGATCAACCTCTGCATCGAAATCCTCAACAGCCGGGTGGCGACGGAGATGAAGGGCCACCCCGGTTACATGGGCGATACGGTCGAGTGGTGCGGCGAGGTCTGCAAGCGGATCGCCTCGCCGCGAATGAAGATGCTCTTCGACGTCTACCACGTCCAGATCATGCAGGGCGACATCATCACGCGGATCCGTAAGTGGAAAGACTACATCGGCCACTACCACACCGCCGGCGTCCCCGGCCGCAACGAGTTGGACGACAACCAGGAGATCAACTACCCACCCATCATGCGGACGATCGTCGAGACGGGCTACAAGGGCTACGTTGCCCAGGAGTTCATCCCCACCCGCGATCCGGTCCAGTCGCTCTCGGAGGCGGTGAAGCTTTGCGACGTGTGAACTGGCTGTCCAATCGCCGGGTCCCACGATAATGGTGCGCCCGGGGTCGGGTACTTTGCTACGTCACGTCGTCAATCTATGCGAGTGCAAGGAATGCTGCCTGATCATCAGCAAGGAATGCCTCTATTTCGGAGTATTCTCGGCGAAGCAGGTTTGCGACGTCTTGGGTTGTGCAGTTGCCCAGGCGTACCCAGATCACCTTGGGAGGGTGGTCGAAGACCATCGACCTTTGCTGGAAATCCGAGTCCTTGGAGACAATCGCCAGTCCGTGACGCGCGGCATATTCCCACACCGTCCGGTCGTCTGCCGACCCTAGGCCGACGGTACGAACATGCGTAGACCCCGGGAATAGACCCTGGAGCATGTCCACCAATCGAGAAGACAGATTCTGGTCAAACAGAAGCTTCATGGCGCCCCGGCCACAACCCGAAGCTTTCGCTCTCGATCAGCGGCAAACGCCAGACAAGCCCGGATGTCCTCTTCGGTCAGATCGGGAAAGTCCGCCACGATCTGGGATGGGGTCATTCCCGCCGCAAGGTACTCAAGCACGTCTTGCACCGTGATCCGCAGTCCACGAATGCAGGGCTGTCCCGAGCGTTTGCCAGGCTCGAACGTGATGATCTTCGCGTAATCCATCAGAGATGCTCCAGGCTGAACGGCTATGTCATTTCAGGCGGCGTCGCGAGCCGAATATCCTCCACGGCCAGAACGTCAATCGCGTACTGGATGCAGGCACGAATGTCCTCGGGCTGAAGGTCCGGGTAGTAGTCCCGGATGATGTCGGGGAAACTGAGCCCTTCGCGGACCAGCTCCAAGACACTCTCGACGGGAATCCGTGTGCCCGCCACACAGGGCTTTCCGAAATGGATCTGTGGGTTAACGGCGATTCGGTGTTTCATGCTTTCCTCCTATTGCCAGCATAACCGCCGCAGGCGCGTCGTGGCAAGCCCCCCCGCGGCAGCGTTCTGCCGCATCTGGCGATAGGTCGATTCGATGTCGAACCGCTTGCGGTAAAGCTCTCGGATCTCCACAGAAGAACCATACACGCGCCACGCGGCGAACAGCAACTTCTGCCGGCGCTGTTTGCCGTGTTTGGGGTTTCGATGTCGCCGGTAGCCCACGCAAACGGAGAGCGTCACCTGTCGTTTGCCGTTCTTCATCGTATGCGGATACCAGCCCGCTGGCTGGCGTCTGATCCAGCGGAGTCCCGTCAGCTTGCGGCCCTTCTTGGGAGCCCGCCCGCGGAACACCACGGGCATCAAGAACGGCAGGTTCTGCTGTTGCAGGAATTCCACCACCGGCACGTTGAAAAACGCCCGATCCAGCAACAGGCGCCTGATTTTCAGCCCGATTTCGCCGATTCTCGCCCACAGTCGCCGCAGCACGGCCACCATCGATTCGTGGCGCTGGACCCAGGTCAGGGCCAACGTATAGCGCCGCCCATAGGTTACGATGCAAGCGGTAGCATAGGCGTGAAACTTGGTGGTCCCTTGACGTGGTTTGCCGTAGTAGAGTTCGTTGCGGCTCTGATGCGGCAGCCCGTAGTACGGCGACAAGTGCCAGTCGATCGCCACTTGCCACTTCCGCCGCCGCAGGCGACGCGGCAGCGGGCCGGTCAGGGCGTCGTTCAATCGCCGCTCCAGCACAGACAACGTCCTGGGCAAGCCGTCGTTCAGGGCAGTCATCACCGCTTGATCGGAGGGCCCCTTGGCCAAGTCGCGACAGGCAGCGGAGACCGAAATACACCGGGCCGCAGCCCGGAGCACGATCCCCAGCACCATCGCCGCGGTACAGAGCCAGCCGTGATCCTTTAGCAGCTTTGCTTGCAGCAACGACTCCAATGTCCATGAATACTCTTTGCCGCTGGTTATGGTACAATTCGTCCCTGAACGCATGGCTTCCTCCGTGTAATGACCTGTGACATAAGTCATTTACACGAGGGGCCTTGCGTTCACCTATAGCAATTCAGCCGAACTTGGAACTACTGTCATTAGTCAAGTCATCGATGGAGTTTTGCAGCGCTTCTTACCGGTTTTCGTTTGCCGTTTCCATCCGTCCGATCACGTGGTTGACAGTGTCGTGAGTGTGGTAACCCAACGTATGGCAAACGGGGCTCCAACCCCAGCCCGCCTAATGACTAATTGCACTCTGCACCCCCAGCTCTCCCTCTGCCCCCCAAACCGTCCCCAGAAGTGGAGGAAAGTGCCATGTCCGATTTCGTTTTGATTGTTACCCGAAATGGGGAACCGGCCGAATGCGGCTGGTTCCCACACGCAGACGCCAGCGAGGGACGGAAAGTTGTGTTTTCGCGGCAGGGGTTGCACCTCGAGGCCCTGCTGAGCAGTCACGATGCGATAGCCTACCGACAGATGGAGGAGACTCCGGACAAGCAGGCCATTTGCCTCTGTTTCGGCTGGTGCTACCGTATGGACGGCGCTGGGCGATCCTTGTTGCCGGACGACCTGCGGATCATGGTGGAAGGTCTGCGAAAGAATGATCTGTCGTGGCTACAAGGTATTAGCGGTACCTATACGCTCGTAATCGCCGACGCGCTATTGCGTCAAGCGTGGGTGTTTACCGACAAGTGGTCCATGCGCGGCTTCTACTACGGGGCTCACGGGGAGTGCGCCGTCGCGGCCAGCAAGGCAGGAGTGGTGGCGCACTTCCTTCAGGCGCAGCTAGACGGTGTCGGCTTACTCGCGCTTCTCCGCGGCACCAAGCTCCCTCCGGGGAGAACGCTGTTTGAGCGAGTATATCGCTCCACTCCCGGGCGTGCGCTAGCGTTCGATCTGGCGGAGAAGTCAGCCTTGCTCACGACTACGTACCCAGTGTTTCAGCCACCTCAGTCGTGGACTCTCAAGGAATCGGTAGAGCGGCTTGCGACCGCTTTCGTAAACGTAGTTGCTCTGGCTGCTCGTGAACCCCACACAATCGTAGATCTCACTGGCGGCAACGATTCACGGTTGACTGCAGCGGCCTTAAGTTGCGAGAAGCACAGGGAACTGGGCAAGTGCCTCGTTTTCAAGACGATCGGGGCAGGCAACCATCCGGACGTAATCATCGCGAGGCGGATTGCCGAGCTAAATGAGTGGGAGCTCCTCGTCCGACCAAGAGATATGCCATTGGATGTTTCGCTTGAGGATCTAAAGGAATCTACGATTATGCTCGACGGGAACGCCTTGCCGGATCTGGACGCGGTTCGCTCAACTTGCCGGGAAAAACGTGACTTTGGCTCGTTTTACCATCTCCTTGGGTCACTTGGCGGGGAGTTGTCGCGAGACTTTTTCTGGCGCCATGAACTGTGGAGAATCGGTCGGACGCCACGTGTCAACTTCGATGCTCTCTTACGGTACCGGTTGTATGCCGAGCGTGATCTCGAACTGTCTCAGATCTTTGGCTGCGCAATGACATTCGAGGATCATGATGAATTCTTACTGGAGCCGTACCGCAGTCTCGATCGCGAGTTGGGCGAGGTGAGAAACACCTACAAGCTAGATCTAATCTACTTGCACCGGCTTGCCAACCTCTTGCAGACCACGTGGGGATACTCGTCTACTCGGACCATGATGCTTCCCTACCTTACCTCAGAGGTCACGGACGTCAGCCTGCGCATACCCTGGAAACACCGGTTAGGTCGGCGGGTGCTCCTGCGCGCGGTAGAGCTGCTCAACCCCGCCTTGTCAGCCATCGCCACAGCCAGCGGTGCGACCATGGCCCCACTCAGGCTTAAGACACTGCACCGACACATTGGCCATTTGGCAAAAGACGTTTGGCAGAACCTCGTGATGCGTAGCCGCCGAGATGTACTCAGCGCATCTAAGATCCAGGTGCCACAAGAATGGAGGGAGGGAGGGACAGTGGCGCCTTCCATTGAGGGATTCGCAGGCCTGCCCGAGAATGCACAGGGAGGCCTAAGTCGCGCGGAATACTCCGTGCTTTGTGCCCATTTGATGCTCAGCCAACTGGTCGCTGTGTATCCGGGGATCAAGCCGCGGATCACTTTTGACGCGCCCAGTCCGGTCCTCGGAAACGATGTGAGATTACTATAGTTTTACTGTCCCATTCATCGGCGTTAACGGACCGTCAACGGCGCCAAGCAGTTACGCGACTTGTAGTGATAGTGGCGTGCCAGGGCGGTTCGCTTCGCAAGGCGCTTGGCATGGCGGGCGATTTGCGTTGGCGTACGGCAGTCGTAGACGGCATGCAGCAGCCGGCCCAGGCCGCGGTTCAGGACGCCCCGCGGCCCATCCTGCGGGCCTTCTCCAGGATTGCCGGGCGGGCCTCTTCCATGATCTGGCGGACGTCCTCGTAGCGCATAGTGCGTTGCTCGAAAGAGCGCTTCTTGATCGCGCCCAAGAATCGCCCCTCGAACTCGGCCAAGTTGCAGCCGTAGATGTGGAAGCTGTCGGCGATGTGGCAGTAGCGGCCCAGCTTGACCGGGCTGCCCGAGAGCTGCTCGATTCGCGCGGCGATCCGCTGCTGCAACTGCGTCAAGGCGAAGATGTTCATGAAGGCCGCCTTGTAGGCGTCGTTGCTGCGAAAGCGGACGTTCATGCTCAGCAGGGGCTGGGTAGGGATTTGGGATTTGGGATTGGGGATTTCGGATTTCGGATTTCGGATTTCGGATTTCGGATTTGAAATTGGGCCTTCCACCGTCCCCCTCCCGCCTTCCGCCTTCTCCCTTCCCTCTTCCCCCTTCTCCCTTCCCCCGCCCGGCCCGCTGATCCGGCACCAGATGCTCTGGAGGCAGGCGGGATCGTAGCAGGTGTTGTCCTCCCAGACCTTCCAGGTGATCGCCTGTGCCCGGCGGGTGTGCGGGGTCTCGGCCAGCCGCCGGCAGAGCTGCTCGATCTGGTCGATCGGGGCCAGCGTGGGCACCTCGTAGCCGAAGAGCCGCTGGTGGTAGGTGTATTCCCAGCGGGTGTCGGCCGGGTCGCCCGGATCGCGGACGCAGTGGTCCTTGATCCCCTCGCAGACCTCCATCACGTATTCCTGGAGTTCCTCGAACCCGCCGGGAAAGTCACGGTGGATCATCGGCTCGGCCAGCGGGTCGTGGACCACGAGGATCATGGTGGCGTCTTTGCTGGGCGGATCGTCCGGCTTGTCGTACTGCGTCCTGATGTCGCAGCCCGACTCGTACAGCGTCAGCAGCGCGTTTTCCCACGCCCGGGCGATGCAGTCGCCTTCGGCATGGAGTACGGGAATTCCGCTCATGGGCAATCCTTTCAGAACAGGTGGTGAATCAGGGCGACTGTTGGGGATTGGGGATCAGGGATTAGGGATTAGGGGATTAGGGATTGGGGGATTAGGGATTGGGGGTATTGTGGGTCTTCGGACCGGCACAGACAAGGCCCGGGAAGGGCAGGGCAAGGGGGGACAGTCTCGCCTGGCCGCCGAGCGTCGGTGATAATGGGGCTAGGCCGGGGAGCCCACCCAGCCCTGCCGACCCACCCGCCACCTGTCTTCCCGTTGGCTGCGTCCGTGACGCTGCTATACAACCTCATCATGGCCGCCGTGGACTTGGCAGTGCTGGCCTTCGCCCGACGCAGGAAGAGCGTGCGGGCTTGGCGCGCCGGCATGGCCCGTGCCGGGATCGCCGCGTGTCTGCTGGCCTTGGCACTGGGGGAGGACCGCTTTGGTGGCTTTCGGCTTCTGGCCTGGGGGGTGTTCCTGCACGCGGTGGTCCTGCTGGCGGGATCGGCCGTTATCTGGTGGCCCGCCCGCAAGATCCTCGCCGTCGGCTCTGCCGTGACCGCCGCTTTGATCCTGTTGGCGGCCACGGACGCCTTCCTGATCGAGCCGACGTGGCTCGAGGTCTCCTACCGCCGGTTGCGAAGTGCAAAGCTGAGAGGCCGACCTACCCGTCCTAGAGTCAGAGCTTGATTAGTTCTACAGCAAGACTTTTGCTCTTGAGTCATTTCGGGCATTTGAGACATATTGGCTTGTGGTGGTGGTCATGGCCGTAAGGGCTGATCAGTCCCTTGTTTGCGGGTTTTTGTCAGGAGGACACTCCCCTGACAAGGGACGAAGTGCGCGCCGCGGCAAAGCGCGTGACCCCGTGGCATGATCGGTTCGGCGTGCTGTTCGGGCGCAGGGAAGCCCGGGAGCACGCGTTGGTATATACGAAGGGCCTGTTGTCGGACCAGAAGCGGAAGAGCGTGGAGCCGATGGCGTTGCAGTTTACCCGCAGTCGTGAGGGCGGCCCGGCCACGCAGGACGAAAGTGCCTCGAAGACG
>Ga0315277_10004786_pt1 | contig 17942 bp, 17 predicted proteins | sample YL17G05_15_MG_FD_203695 | JGI IMG/M metagenome (GOLD analysis project Ga0315277, IMG submission 203695) | Sediment microbial communities from Yellowstone Lake, YNP, Wyoming, USA - YL17G05_15 | ecosystem: Environmental > Aquatic > Freshwater > Lake > Sediment | place: USA: Wyoming | collected...
GCAGGTTTATCGGACATTCAGGAAGCGAATTTGCAGGCAGCTGCTGTTGAGCTTCGGTTGGCATTTTCAGTTTTCCCATTGATGTACAATAGCTCAGTCATCGTTGTACCGCAACCGGATACGCAGGAAAAGAAGTCAAGATGTTGACATTCAAGCGGCAGGCGCATTGACACACAATCATTGAATAATTCCGCTAAAAATGTTGTTCGGCGACGGTTCCGGGCGTGTAGTGGGAATATCGGACAAAACCCAACAGATCACGATTCGGGACCTCGTTCGTCTCTCGCCGCTACGGCAACTCGCACAGCTTCCAGGCAAACAGGACACAGTATACCCCTGCTCTCAATGAGCAACGCGCTTAACGGCAGTGTCAACATTCCGCATAGCGAGCACGAAACAGGTGCATCCCCGGCGGGAGGCGTGCTGTCGATGACGGTCTGATGCTCCTGTTCAATCATGTCCTGACACACTCGAACGCACTCGCTACAGATGTAGACTTCAGGGCCTGCAATTAGCTTGGCAACTTCTTCCTGAGCCTTACTGCAGAAAGAGCATCGGAGCACTCCATTCCTCACCGCGACATGATCCTTTGCCATTATTCTCGAAGACATTTTCATTCCGTAATTATAGACTCGTTGGAACCAGCAAGTGCCGCGGATTTGACCCGTTTACCAAAATCATCGTATGCTGTTGAAGTACAACAATTTAACGATTCCTTCGAGGGTCGGCGGGCGGTAAGTGGATTTCTCGTACATAACCGATTGGCGATACTGGCAATCACTGTGTGTGCTTACCATTGAACTGCACTCCTGACCCTGTTCGTCAGAGCGGAAGATCTCAGTGCACAGATCTACATCGAGGGTGTGTGCTTAACTTTTCCGTCCATTGAAACAAAGATATCGATGTTTTTGCCCGGATTGCCGTCCTCGTGAACCCAGAGGAACCACCAACCAGATTGATCGATCTGCCTTCCTTCTTTGGACTCGATGTGCCGGGTCAGGTGTGCATTGCACAGGTAATGCGAGGAGATATCGATCTTGTTTTTCCTTATAAAGCCATCAGCCAGTTTCATTGCAGCCGGCAACTTAAGTTTGGGCATGAAGCCACGTTCTGGCAAAGGTAAATTGACTATCTGCGATGTAGTGCTGGCTTGACCCTGCAAATGCGGCGAGGGCGCAAGCCGAGGTACAATGACAAAGCCGAAGATGCCCGGCAATACCAACAGCCATGATGATTTCATTCGCATGGATGCTCTCCCGACAAACAAAGCAGCATTCTCTGTTCCGCACCTTGCTCGGTTCGCTTGCAGATTCAGGTGTGCAATTGTGGCCCATTATGGCAGGGAAAGCCACCTCATTCCTTTAATCCTAAAACGCCACATCCTGTGGTACTTACAGTTATTTTTTGCAGTCGCGGGCGTGTAGTGGCCTACTCGTACATTGAGAACCTGCGTCGTCGACCTGGCGCGCCCGAGGATTGTAGGCCTCAAGGGTCGGTTTTCTCGTTGATCTGATGCAACTCTCTCCGCAACCGATCAGCCTCAGCGCGCGAGCGGCGGTCAGCCACGAGGTACAGAATTGCCGCACCGATTTCCACTGCAATAAAACAGGGTAGAAACCAGTCGCCGGCACTTTCCGGCAGGAAAATAAACACGAAGATATATGCAAACGCGATGGAAATTAGCAAGCCGGGCAGTCCCTGGGGGCCTTCGCCCTCGGTGCCGCTGGAACCACAGCCACAGGTCGGTTTCACTGGGCACCTCCTTTCACAGATGTGGATGCCTTTGAATTTACTACCATTATACTCGGCGCACTCGGACTTGGACAACTGAAGCATCGGAAATGATGGAAAGTAGGACGTGTCCAAAACGAGCTTTTTGGAAGTCGAGTTGATTACCGGTATGGGCACAGAAATCTGTCGCCGGATGTATGGTGGCATATGCGGAAGCTACAATGCGCCCCAGAAACGGGCGTATGGAGGCTTTTGACTCATGCCGGGAGAAAAACCGGCATCTCGGACAAATTCCCTTTTCTGATATTGCCTGACTTTTCTTTCTGTCGTGCTCCTGTCGTGTTCCTGACGTGGTGATCCCCCCAACCTGCATGTAGCGTTTTAGTCATGCGATGCCAGGCGAAAAGGCCCCCTGGGACTCGGCGCCGCATGTTTGGGGAGGTGGATGATTTGAGAGCTCTTGATGTTGTTCGAGCGTGGGGATGCATTCTTCTGGGGCGGGCGCCAACAATGTCCATTGAGATCACGCGCAGGTGCCCGCTGTCCTGCCCGGGTTGCTATGCATATAGCGAAGGGCACCTTGGTGCGGCAGGACCTCTATCCCTACTCCGAGACTTTGAGGGGGCACAGCTCGTCGAGGGAGTACTTTCGCTGGTCGATTTCCACAGGCCGCTCCTGCTGTCGATTGTGGGCGGCGAGCCGCTTGTCCGCTGGAGGGAGATCACCGAACTCTTACCGGCATTGGAAAGGAGAGGAATTCATGTCCAGGTGGTGACGAGCGCCGTTCGGCGGATACCGGCCGAGTGGGATCACTCCAAACGGCTCACCCTGGTGGTTTCGATCGACGGCCTGCAGCCCGAGCACGACCAGCGCCGGGCGCCTGCCACCCACGAACGAATTCTTCGCCACATTCGCGGGCATGCGATCACGGTGCACTGCACCGTGACGCGGCAGATGACACAGCGGGCCGGATATCTGCGGGAATTCGTTGACTTTTGGACCGAGCGACCCGAGGTTCGGAAGATCTGGATGAGCCTGTACACGCCACAGATGGCCGAAACGAGCCCCGAGATTCTCCCGCCCGAGGTCCGGGCGCAGGTAATCGACGAGCTTTCAGCGCTTAAGGATAGGTTCCCCAAGCTGGAACTTCCGGCAGGTCTGTTGCAGGCCTATCGGCGCCCGCCGTCCGACCCGGCCCACTGCGTGTTTGCACTCACGACGCAAACGATCTCGGCGGATCTCAAGACCGTGGTGTCGCCCTGTCAGCTGGGGGGAAGACCCGACTGCCGGCAATGCGGCTGCATCGCAGCGGCGGCCATGGAAGCTGTCAGCCAGCATCGTCTGCCGATTGGAATTCGGACGGGGGCGATTTACGGTGTTTCCCGCGCGGTGGGTCTTCGTCTGAAAGCTCTCCGTGGAGCCTCCCTGCATTTGCCCCGGGGGTGCGCGGAACACGGCCCCTCCTCCTCAATGCCGGCAGGCTCCTAAAATACGCGCTTCATTGAGGCGCCGATTTTGGCAAACACCTCGCCCATCTTCTTTCCCGCCTGCCCCATGGCCTGTCGGACAACTCCGTCACCCTGATCTTTCCGGGCGACGCCGGCTGAAAGAACGGAAAGGGCCCCCAGCCTGGCCTGCGCTTCCAGGGCGGCAAAGGATGCCATTGGATCTCGTGACGGCAGGGACAGGCCGGGAATCGCCGGCTGGGGGGACGAATGGATCGCATTTGGCGATGCAATGCCTGCCGGTTCGAATATCGCTGCGGCTGGTGCGCCGGAGATGTGATATCCCGGGCTTTCTGCACCGGGCTCGATCCTTCGCTCCGGGACTGCAGGCTCGGTCACCTGGCCCCCGGCATTCCGCGGCACCGGGGAAGGCCGCCGCGCATTGGTATCAGGCTGGACTCGATTCCAGGCCTCGGGCCGCGCCGGGGCCGTCGAATTCGAAGGCGGCGCCGAGAGATGCGATCCCGCGGGCGCAACAAAACGGTAGGTGAGGATCACTCCCGTGATGAGTCCGGCAAACACCGCCGCCGCAATCTGGAATGTCCTGCACGAGCGCCGGACTGAATGCGCCGGCGTCCAGGCCACGATCATTCCGCCGGGCTCACGGCCGTGAGCCGATACGGGCTCAGGTTGCGGCAGCTCGCGCGGCTTCGGATCGGAAATCCCGCCGGTCCCGGACTTGAGCAATTGATCGAAGTCCGTGTCAAACGCTCCCGCGACCGCGCGCACGGTCTCAAAGGCCGCGCAATCCGCCGTCTCGGCCCTCTGGATGGTTCTCGCACTGACGCCGGCTATTTCCGCCAGCTGTTCCTGAGTCCAGCCTCGCTGCATGCGCAGTGCCCTGATTTTGGCGCCATCGGGATTGACTCTGGTTCCCATTGCAGACCTCCATTTCGCATGCATCCTGAAATAGGCGTGTCCGCACGTTGAGATCTGTGCGACATGAGCCGAGGACGTCAGCCTGCACGAATGGTACGCCCGCACGCGGTCTCTGCATAGGACAATTCGAGATATCCCGGTGGACGTCCCCGATATTCAGCTGAACTTCTTCATCCGATGGGAAACGTCGCGGGCCAGGCGCTCGATGTACCGCTGGACGTATTCGTTTGCATCCAGCTTGTCGTCCCGGATCAGCGGGGTGAGATCCATGCCGAAGTTCATGGACTGAGATACATCCACGGCGTGGCTTTCATAGTAGGTGGCATTCGCCCGCCGGCGTCCCATCGTGGCCAGGTCGTAGCGCTTGCCGCCGGCGATCTGGGAGTCGAAAACCCCGACCAGGCTCATGGCGACATTCTCGTGCCGGTCGAGCGCGAACACTGTCTTGTCTTCGTCCAGCATCCAGTCGAGACCCCGCCAGACCTCGCAAGCGTAGAGTTTCCCCGGCCTCATTTCCTGAGGAAGCCCGCGGATGGCGGCGATCGTCCGCAGTGCGACCGCAACGTGCGTGTCGTGCTTGTCTGCCAGATTGTGGGTGTAGATTATTTCCGGCCGGGCCTCCGCGATCAATGACCGGATGTCCTCTAGCGGGCCGGGATTGGCGGCACTCTTGATTTCGGAACTTGCGTGGTCGAGGAAGACGACCGCCCCATACTCGCCGATGAACGCCGCCTTCTTCTGTTCGAGGCGCCGCACATGGCGCATCTGCTCGTCGGAGTACTTCGCGTACAAGCCGTCGCGCGGGCTGCCGGCGCCGCTGGTGGCCGCGACTCCCAGGAACCACTTGTCGGACTGGCCGAAACAGGCCAGGATTCCATCCAGCGCCATGATTTCGAGGTCGTCCTGATGCGCGGCGATCCCCATGTGAGTGGTGCGCCTGAGCGCTTCTTCGTTGCCCAGGCCGTCGGGGACGAAGATTTCGGCTGTCTCTTTGCTGAGTTTCATTTTCCTTTTGCTCCTAAAATGAGCATGTGTGGCTGCCGGACGCGGGGCTGCCAGGCCCGCCGCTCCCGCGGGATTCCCGTCAACGGCGGCCGGCAAGCGCAGGGAGGCTGGCTGCAGCGATCGCCTGCCCAATGCGACGGTTGGATTCGTCCGGCAGGGTGAGCGAAATCCGGTCTGCGATCTCCGGAAACTCGATCCGAAGCACCTGGCGTGCCCTCTCGACGATAATATCGCCGCCCGGACCCGTGGTCACGCGACCGAGGATGAGCAGGTGCTTCAGTTCATAGAAATCGGCGTAATGAGCCACCCCATATCCAAGGTAAGTGCCGATGGTCTCGTATACCCCGGCCGCCCGCGGATCGCCGGCCTGCATCTTCCTCTGAAGTTCGACCAGGCGCTCAGGCAGGCCCAGATCGGGCGCAAAGGTCATTCCTCCGGCCATGGCGGCGCGGATGGCGCCGGCCTGCGAGAAGTACTGCACGCCGCAGCCGATGTCGCCGGACCACTCGTCCGCGGGCGCATCGGTCCTGTAGTCGATGGGAACGAACGCGAGTTCGTTCAGCCAGCCGGTGATGTTGCCGTGGGCATTGACGTACCCGGCTGCCTGGCTGGACCCCATCGAGATGCCGAGGACCGGGTTTTCCTCTATGGACATGGAACCGGCCAGCGCGGTGACCTCCCCATCATTGACCACCTCCAGAGGAACCCCGAGCTCTTCGCGCATCTTCAGGAACATTTCGGAGATCTTCTCCTCGAATTCCCTTTCGGGAATGCCGCGGTAGAGCGAGCCGATCCGCACGCGATTTGCTATGTACACCCCGGCGGCGCTGCCGCCAACCGCATCCAGGCGCGGCAACCTGAAGGCCGCCCGCCGGATGGAATCCATCACGCCGTCGTAATGGTATTTCGGATCCGCCGCATTTCTCGGATCCCAGGCGACCTCTTCGCTGAAGACCACCTCGCCGTTCAGAACTGCGCTCGCCTTGCGATCGCTGGCGCCGAGGTCGAATCCCACCCGGCAGCCATCGAGATGGCGTCCGAGAGGAATGGACTCCTCACAGTCCTGCGGCACCTGGTCCGGCGTGGCCGAGACCACCGTGAATGGGTGTTCATAGACGCGGCTCATGAAGTTGTAGTCGAACTCTCGGGCTCCGCCCGGAGCGTAGGCGGCCCTGACATGGTCGGCAATTTCCGGCGGGCCGCCGATGGCAACCTTCCAGCCGCCGCGCTGCCAGAGCAGAAACTTGACGATGCGCTCGACATAGAAGAAGTTCTCTTCGAATTCCGGTGCTCCAGCCGCGAAGACCCTCGCCGAAAAGGTCGAGACTGCGCCGCCCGCACGTTCGACGGCGATCCGGAGTTCCGTCCCGTCGCTGGCGGCAACCCTGCGGCGGTACTCGCGGTTGTAGAGCGATGCCGGCAGGAAATGCGGGTCCAGGGGGGCAACAATCAAGGGCGATATTTGCATTGAAGTCCCGCGGTCCACGGTGCGAGTGCCTCCCGGAGGATCGGTATCTATTGACCGGCCTCCGGCTCCATCATAACTCACCCGGGATCGTTTTGTGCATGCGCAAAAATGGGCCGCTCCCCTATTTCTGGGCGCAGTTAACGTAGCGAACAAGACGCAAGATCTATAGCAGAACGGAAGACCAAGAATCCCAGTGCCGGATTGGTTACAGGCACCAACCTAGTGACAGTAGGAAGCGTTAAGCTGGCGGTGGCCGGGGAAAAAGGATTCCTGGGGATCGGTAAAAAACCGGGACAATATGAAATCGAGCTGCGCGAGTATCTACCGGCTAAGTACAAGGTTTCATAAATACGGTCACGTATTCTGCCACAGGGGCAGAATGGAGCAGGCTTTGCAGTTTCACGGGCTGGAAGCCCGTGCCACGACTGCCTGTTAATGTGGCACGGGCTTCCAGCCCGTGAATCCCCGAGGGGCGAAAATACGTTACCGTATTTATGAACTCCAGTACTAAGGTTGAGGTCACTTACAAAGGGAGAGCGAAGATCTCCGCCAATATAAGAAAATACGAGCAGGGAGAAATATCCTGTCCGCGATGCGGACATACCTTCGTACTCGCTCCGGGGCGTATTGTGATCGTGACCCAGGAAGTTATCAACCGGTATGGGCCTAATCCAGTGCAGTGCCGAAGCTGCAAGCATATTTGGAACAGGGCATAGGATCATCACCCCTGAACGTCCTTCGTGACCGATTTAGATCTTCTCAAACAGTTTGAAGAATGGGGATGAGAATAGGCGGGCACCAAGGTTTTGCCAAGAACGAGTGCCTGCTTTAAGTGTCCCCATTGAGTCGCCTCTCATCTTGCAGTCGAAACTGACCGAATTGCTTTCTCCGACGCGCGCACCACGCTTTTCGTAACGCCGAAAAGCAAAAGGTCACTCATAAGACCTATTCAGCGGACGTGCGAACTTTGATCGCGCGTAGAGCGGCGAGGGCTTCGCCGATCTCTTGGCCCTTGGCCTCGATGATGGCTATCAGTTCCTCCGGCGTCCTGGTATCCACCACCGGTTTTTTGTGCGGATTGACGGCTTTGAGGTCGTAGACGGCGTCTTCGATCTCTTTGGCTTTGAATGCCTGGTCCCTGGACTCGCGCGCCAGCTCCTTGGCCTTGGCTTCGGCTTCCTCCATGGCCTGGTCATCGCGCGGCCGGGCCTTCTTCAGATCCGCGACGCGCTGCGACCATTGCGCGGCCTGCCGGCCTTTGGCGGTGCATTCTTCCTTGAGCGGGCGGGCCTGCTCGGCGGCGGCCTGCTTTCGTTCGTCCATGTCCACGGTCCAGGAGAGCTCGCTTTCGGCGCGCGCCGGCAGCAATCGCAGGAACTCCTCAAAATGCTTGAGCATCAACGGGCTCTTTTTGCGGATCTTCAGATCGGACAGGTCGTAATACCAGATTTTCCGCGTCGGCCGGCCTTTGGTGAAGAACAGCAGGTTCGTCTTGACGCCGGCGCCGGCCGCCGTGAACACGCCCGCGGGGAGGCTGACCAGGCACCACAGCTCGCAATCGTCGAGCAGTTTGCGCTTGGTCTTGACGAAGGCATCTTCGTTGGTGCGGAACAGGAGCCCCTCGTCGATCACGATGCCGCATCGGCCGCCGTCGCGCAGGCCGCGGATCACATGCTGCAGGAACAGCGCCTGGGTCGCGCCGGTCTTGTAGTCGAAGTTGGTCTGGGCTTCTTTCCCTTCTTTGCCGCCGAAAGGTGGATTGGTCAGGATCACATCGAAGGCCTGCGGCGCGCCCTCGAACAGGCCGCCGTAGCTCTCGCGCCCGGTCAGCGTGTTGCCGTGCCAGAGGTTCGGCTTGTCGATGCCGTGCAGTACCAGGTTGGCCAGCGCGACGGGGTAGATCAGGTTCTCTTTCTCGCGGCCCCAGAAGGTGCGCTGCTTGAGCGTCTCGAGCTGGTCGGCCGTGGCGTCGTTGCCGAGTTTGCCCGTGATGTGCTCGAAGCTCTGGGCGAGAAAGCCGCCGGTGCCGCAGCCCGGATCGTAGACTGTCTCGTCCGCCTTGGGATCGATGACCTGGACCATCGCCTTGATGACCTGGCGCGGCGTGAAGAACTGGCCGCCGTCGTTCCCCTTCTCGCCCATTTTCAGCAGCAGGCCTTCATATACCTGCGACAGAGTAAAGACGTGCGTCGTGTCGACCGCCTCGCTGGTCAGCTGGTCCACCTTGTCCAGAACATCCAGGAAGTTCCGCTCGGTGTCGATGCGGACGCGCTCGACGCCGGTCATGATCTCGCTGATGACTTTCTGGCGCGGCGACGCGTCGGGCAGGCTCTTCAATCCCCTCAGATGCGGCAGCAGTTCCGTATTGACGAAGTTGAAGAAGGCGTTCTGCGGCGAGTTCTGAAGCTCGACGCGCTTGTTGGCCTGGCCATCAGCCAATGTTTCCGGCGGCGCGGCCCAATCCCGCCAGCGGAACGGCGCCTCCAGCGACGGCCTGAAGGGCACTCCCAGCGCATGGTTTTCCCGCTCCTCGCGCTGTTCCTTTTCGTCGAGGATGCGGAGGAAGAGAATCCAGGTCAGCTCGGGCACATATTGCATCGCCCCGGCGCAGTTCCCGCGCCGCATGATGTCGCAGATACTTTTGACGGCCTGGTCCACCGACTGCTGGCTCACCAGGCGCCGACCGTTTCCATTCCTTTGCTTCGCCATCAATCATGCCTCAACTGGAAATGCTTCCCGCAGGATGGATGCGGGGAGCACCTCGGTTGCTTCGAGTTCCTTGGTGATGCTTTCAATAACAGGTCTCACCTCCATCATCCGCTGGGATGCGCGCAGTTGAGTTTCATAATCGGGCAGTTCGATTCTGCCGGCGGCAAGGCGATTAAAGAGGATGCGTTCTCGAACCGCGCCACGCGAGAGGGAATCAATGAGCTGTTTTCCATATTTTGATCGAAACCAGTAATAGAACCATCTGGTATCAAGAATCCCCCGCCGTCCTTTTAAAACGACATAGTCCGGGCTTGTGATCCCAGTTGCATCTCCGTCATCCACCATGGCGATTGAGCCGAGCAGGATACGCATCGGATTGTAGAACACTGTCGCCGGATTAACCAGCTTGTACCGTTCCGGGGCCTTGCCGACACCCTCCTTTGCAGGCGCGAGCCCTTCGCGCGTAGCGCCGAGCACGACATATTGCGACCAGTTTGGGCCAATGCCGTTTCTGACCTCAGCCAGGCAGTCGCCCAAGAAATGCGAGCGAGTTTTGCCGTCGCGAAGGGTCTCTCGGACAAACGCCGCAGGCAATTCTAACGCTACCGTAAGTTGGGCCCGAGCTGCCTTGCGAGCCTTTTCCACTGCTGCCATCTGCTCGCGCAACACCCCCACAATGCGCTTCTGTTCCTCCACGTCCGGAATGGCGAGGTTCAGGTTCTTCAGGCGAATTACCGGCAAGTGTGCAATGGTGGTCTTGGCATTGGACTCAATGAATTCCCTTTCAAACGCTCCTTTCCAGAGTCGATACATTACAAAATATGGATCAACACCGGTGGCGATCGGTCGCAGTCGATGAAGAGCTTTTTGATAACAGCACCTGCTGATTTGTCCTTGCCACACTGCTGCCCGGCCAGGTTCGCCTCCCTCGCATACGAGCAGATCATCCGCTCTTAGAGATAGCATAGCTTCTTGTTCTTCGGAAAAATCCATCTCCGCAATGTCTGTGAGATCGAACCTGTTCCACTGAACGTTGGCATTTCTAAGATAGGGCACAGCACGTAATCCGACTCTGCTCGCCGGGGACAGCATCTTACCTAATTGAACCTCACAGATGTCTCCAAGCTTAGCCCAGCGCCATCCCTTAGGCAGATTCCCTTTACTGTATTTGATCGGTATCGTCACCGTATATCCCCCAGCAATTTCTCAATCTGTTCAGGCGACGGGAGTTGACCCTCCAGTTCCTTGGGCAGACGCTTAACGATACGATAGACGGCGACGCCGATCGGTTTGCGTGCGTCTCTCAAAGCATATTCGACGATTGTGCGACGTTTTTCCTTGCGCAGGATGATGCCGATGGAAGGATTCTCATCCGGCATACGGACGAGGGCGTCGAGGGCGGCCAGATAGAACTGCATCTTGCCGACGAATTCCGGCTCGAACTCGCCGACCTTGAGGTCCACTGCGACCAGGCATTTGAGACGGCGGTGGTGGAGCAGGAGATCGATGAAGTACTCCTTGCCGTTCACCTCGAGGCGGAACTGGCTGCCGACAAAGGCGAACAGGCCGCCCATGGCGCGCAGGAACTCCTCTACCCGGGCGACGAGCGCGCGTTCCAGCTCCCGCTCCGCATGCTCGGCGCCCAGTTCGAGAAAGTCAAAGATATACTCATCCTTCACCGCGAGTTTTGCTTGGGCGCGCAATTCCGGCGTCAGCGCATGGTCGAAGTTGGTCTGGTTCAGCAGTGTTTTTTCGCAGCTCTGGTTTTCGATCTGGTGGATGAGGATATTTCTCGACCAGCCGAATTTGGCGGTCATGCGGATGTAGAATTCGCGTTCGAGTGGGTCTTTGCACCGCTGGAGGATGGCAAGGTTGTGGCCCCAGCCGATAATTGCAACAGGTTGTTGCAATTTTTCATTGTCCCGGTAGGCGGAGAAAAACTCACTCATGTTGAACAGGTTGCGCCAGGAAAATCCTGTGACTCCCGGGAATTCCGCCTGCAGATCCAGCGCCAGCTGTTTGACCACGGCGTCGCCATGGGTGCCGGCAGCCTGGTGCTCCACGATCATACGGCCGATGTCCCAGTAGAGGGCCACGAGTTCTTTATTGACGGCGCGCAGCGCCTGATACTGCGCCGAGCGGACGCGCTCTTTGATGTCGGCCAGCAGCCGGCGATATTCCGCAGGCTTCATTCCTTGCGCCAATGGCGCGGTTTTGGTGGAATACGACTTTGCATCCGTTTGTTTTTTCATGCAGCAAATATCCCGGAAATTGACGATTCGAGGTTGACATTCCCGAATGTACCAAAAATTGCAACCAGCGGTTGCAATTTTCCGCTTTCCCGACCGATTTGTGCAACCAGAGGTTGCACTTTTGGAAATCGGGGATGATTCCTGAATTTCCCGATTTATCCTGGATTCGGAGTTGCACCTGGTAAATGCGTGCTCGACCGTGGAGACACTCCGAAAAAGCCTCCAGGCGCGAAGCGCCGGCAGTCAATAGCCCCGAGCGTCAGCTCGGGGTAAGGCGTGCAAAGCAATGAGGCCCGAAGGGCCGTCACCAAAAGGCCTTACCTGCGTTCATGATCACATCCGTGCCGCGCCTTCGGCGCTCATGTTTCCGGCCGACTCTTATCCCGGCCTGACGAGGCTGTCCAATGGTTGGCCCCCTGGGAGCGCGGGCGTCCCGCCCGCAACATCCGGCGGATTCAACCGAGGTTTCTGGAATGCGACATTCACAAAGTGTGAAGCAAAAGTCACTTGTGGGTAAAATTGATGCGAATTTTGCGGGCGGGACGCCCGCGCTCCCAGGCGGTCTGCAATCCGACCTTGGCCCATAGCATAATCAACCGTTGGACAGCCTCTGACGGCCGGGCCTGGCCACTGCCGGCCCTTCGGGCCTCTCGCCAGCTTGATTATATCGGTCCGAACGCTGACTGGATTAAGCCGTCTCCTTGAAATAGGCTTGAGCAAAACAACACCGCCCAACTTCGGAATCCGGATTGATTTCTCCAACCAGTGGTTGGAGTTTTTCCATCACGCAGCGAACATCCTGGTTTTTGTTTCGATCACGAGATCGCGGGGGTTTCCCGCCATTTGCAGCGCCGCCAATCCTCCCGCCTTCTTGACCTCCGGGGTCTGGAAGATCTGCGGATTTTCCAAGCCGTCCGTGCCGCCGCGCTCGAACTGGCCGGCGATCGCGCGGATCGTCGCCGCGGCCGGTTTGGGCAGCGCGTTGATCCAATCCTCATGCTTATAAGTGAAGGCCAGCGCACGGCCGCGGCGCGTGCGCGGATTCATGCCCCAGCCGAGTTCGGCCAGAACGTCGTACAGATCATACTCGCCTTTGCCGTCCACCATCCGGACCACGTTGGGAGAATACCCTCCGGTAACCAGTGTGTCGATGAGTTCCTGCCGCGACGGCGGATCGATCCAGCGCGCCCGAAAGTCGTTCAGGGTGTGCACTTCCTTAATCAGGCGGGCAGCCAGCAGCGCTTTATAGTCTTCCAGGGGAACAGGCATGGCCTTTCCGTCCACGTCAGCCACGATGAAGCGCCCCGCATCGGTAATATGGACGTCGAATCCCTCGACGCTGATAGCCGGCTCCGGCGGAGGCGGTGGCGAGGGATCTTGGCCCTCGCCGTCCCTGGGCTTCTTCGGCCTGGATATGAAGTCCTCGCCGAACAGGCGCGTGGCGTCGGTGTAATCATAAACGCGGAACATCAGCTTGTTCGTGGGCGCGTCGATGCGCGTTCCTCTTCCGACCATCTGGTAGAAGCTGATGGGAGATTTCAGGTACTTGAAGAAGACGATGTTGCGCACGCAGGGCACATCCACGCCGGTGGTCAACAAGTCCACCGTGGCGGCGATGAAATGGCTGCGGGATGAGGCGCGCAGGTCCGGGAGCTGGTCGTTGCCGCTGCTGGCGGCGGTGCATTTGAAGGCGAAATATTCCAGTCTCTGCCTGCCGTTGGCGGCGCACCACGCGGCATACAGGTTATTCATGCACACGGCCACATCATCGGCGTGGCGATCGCGGGCGCAGAAAATGATGGTTTTCTGCTCCGGGCCGCCGGTCTCCAGCAGATAGTTGAACAGGTCCCGGCACATGGCCAGGACGCGGTCGGGCAGGAGGATGCGGTCTTCGTACTCGGTTCTTTGATAGAGCGCCTCGATCTGTTCGGCGGAGACGGGCAGGCCGGTGATTGCATCGACAGGATTGCGGGCGATGATCTCCTCTTTGGTGATGCCCGTATCGTCGAGGTTCACCCGGCCCTTCTGGATTTCGCAGGCGGCGAGGTAGCCGTCCTCGATCGCCTGGGCGATGTCGTACTCGTATGCAGGCTCGCCGAAGTAGGCGAGATTGTTTGCCGTGATCTCGGCATCGGCGAGGATTTCCCGGAAGACGGCGTAAGGGGCAACCGGATCTGAAAGCTCTGCGTGACCGGTCATTCCTTCTGCCTCGGCAACCAGGGGCAATGCTTCGGAGGTGGCGGCGTAGCATTCCTGCACCTGGCGCTTGAGGGTCTCCGCAAGCCGCCGCGGAGTTGCCGTGAGGCCGATCTGCACGGCGTTTCTGTTGCGCGTGAGCACCTGCGACCACTTTCCCCAGGCTGAGCGATGGCACTCGTCGATGACCACGTGGGTGAAGTAGTCTTCGGGATAATAGGCGGTGAGGAAGCTGGCATCGCCGTTCTCGTTTTCCACTCCTAGGGTCTGGTAGGTGGCAATGTGGATACGGGCGTTTTTGGCGTTGTTGGTTCCGTCCGGCTTGCGGTAGACCTCGGCCGCGTCGGCGCCGAAGACGTTCTGGAATGCCTTGAGGGCCTGGGTGCGCAGCTCGTCGCGGTCGCAGACGAACAGGGCGCGCGTAAGCCGGCCGGCGTCCGAGATGCGCTTAAGCAGGTTTACGGCGATGAAAGTCTTGCCGGAACCGGTGGCCAGGGAGAGCAACGCGCGCTTGGGCTGCTTTGCGATGTCGCACCCGGCGATCTTCTCCATGACCGCGCGGATCGCCGCATCCTGGTAATAGCGCCGCGTCCCTTCGCCTCCGGGGTACGGCTGCAGCAGCGGCCGGGCGGATGGAGACTCGAGAGCGAAGCCCATGTTTTTTTCGAAGCGCGCGCAGTTCCGCGGGGGTTGGAAACTCGGCCATGGGCCTGGGCGCGGACGTGAGGCCGGTGAAATAGTCGAACTCGACAAACTGATGCCCATTGGATGAAAACACGAACTTGACGTTCAGGCGCTTGCACTCGGCGTATCCCTTTGCCTGATCAAGCCCGTGCCCGGCGGGCAGGGTATCCTTCTTGGCTTCGATGAGCGCCATGGCGACAGGCTGGGTATCGACGTTGACCTTCACCCGCAGGACGTAGTCGACCTTTCCTCGGGAACGCCGCCTGGGTTTTCCGTTGATGATCTCGACCGTTCCCGCGGTTTCTTCCCGCCGGATGAGGTCCTCGGTCCAGCCATGCTTGTGGATGGCAGGATCGATCAGTTTTGCTCTTGTGTCGGCCTCGTTCCAAGTCATAGGTCAACCTGGTTTTGCCGCGTAGGGCCCGCGGAACACGCGTCAGGATAAGAGCCGGCTCCGCGGCATACGCCGCCACCGGCCTGGATGTTTCTATCCTGCTGAATACTCGTTAGCTTAACCGCACTAGTAACTCTGGGCAAGGCCCTGGACCATGCGCACCAGGACGACGAGGCGCTGATCCTCCGGGATTTTCTGGACGAAGCGTATGGCCTGGGCAAAATCGGCAATCGCCAGCTCCGCCAGGAGAGTTGCCTCGACCTCCACGGCACTGCTTCCGACAGACCTGACCATCGTTGTCGCCGAGCCCATCCTCACCATCGTAGGCTTTCTGATTTCCTCCGCCGCATTCAGCTGATTCAGCAGGCTGAATCCCTCCTGCAGCAGCTCGGCATTGATTTTGCCCTTGATGGTGCGATAGGAACGCAGCAGGTTCTGCAGGGGAACGGCCCGATTTCTTACCGGCGTGATCTGCTTGACAAGTTGCACGGCGAGATCGAGAGCCATGGTGGCAAGCTCAGGGTCCTCCACGCGGGCCCGAGCCGCAAGGGAAGTCAGCACATTCATCCTGTCGGGCGTGGGCGCGGCCTCCGCCAGCTTCTGCCTGGCCAGGTCAGGATTCGTTTTCGACTGCCCGCGCACACTCGCATACAGGTCAGCAGCAGGGTCCTGGCGGACAGGAACGCCTCCGCCTCCGCCAGAGCGGCCATCCAGCGAATAGGAAAAGTTGTAGGCAGCCTTGGGACGGCCATTGATGACCTGAGTGATGAAGCCGACAGCCTCTACCTTGGCCTTTAAGCCCGGGATCAGATCCAGGGCTTCGACTGCCAGGGCCGGCGAGCCGACAGTATTGCGGCAAAGGTCCACCACCGCCGCTTCGGCCCAGGTCAGCGTCACGGATTGATCGCCCACGGTTAATACGCCCCCGGAACCGGGATTGCCCGGCTTGCTGAGCGCGGGGCGCAACAGGCTCAGCCCACGGCGATAGCGATCAGGATCGACAAGAGCCACCTTGTTCAAGAAACTGCCGTACGCGCGGATCACCTGAGGATTCGGATCCCGTCCGGCGAAGCTCTCAAACATCTGGTCAATGAGTTTCAGGGCTTCGCCCTTGCTACCGCTCTGATTCAGCTTCATGACCAGCATCCCGTTCCTGGCATATTCCATCCCGCTGTCGGTCGGGGGCATTGCCATGCCCATCGCCTGTTTGGGAGCCGCGCCGGCTATGGAGGGCGCGATCATTCCGTTGAACCTGGTGATGCTCTGCGCGTACCAGGTCCGGGCGGACTCTCCCAAAGATGCCGGCGGCTCGGGCCACTGGCGCACCATTTCGGCTACGCGTGCCGGATTGAGCCCAGCGTAGCCGGACAGGAGCGCCTGTGCGGAACTGGTCCAGCGCTGATAAGCCTGCAAGTCGGGCGCGCTCTGTGCCGTCGTACGCAGCTGCGCATAGATCCCTTCGACCGACTCCTGCACCTGGCCGGGAGCCAGACGCATCAAACAGGAAACGAGTTCGACCATGACGGACGGGTCCGGACTGCGTCGGGCGAGTTCGGTTGCCTCCTTCAGAGCTTCGCGCGCGTTAGCCAGCTGTTCGGCCGTCATTGGCTGAGTCGCCGGTGGCCGACCCGGCAATCCGCCTTGCGGGACCTGGGTCCATCCATGCAGCAGCGGGACTGGAAGGCAAACCATTAAAAGGCAAAGGACAAGTCGGCGATAGCCCATGATGGCCTCCGGAATAGTTGTCCCCATTGTATACCAAACCGGGATTGCAGCGATACTTTTGGATGCGGCAGCCCATCAGGCTGAAAGCGGCGACAGGTCGCAGCAATCCCGAAGGGCGAGTTACGGACCGGCCATCAGGCGGAGGGCGCTCAGGAGGCCGATGCGGGCGCACCAACCCAGGTTGAGAGGTTCGGTATCGGTCGTATTGGCCGGCGTATCGCCGACCGGATGATAAAACGGATGGGTTTTCGCGGACGACGATCCGTATTGGAGCCTAGACGCACCGGATGGACAAATTCCTTATCCATGGGATGAAAATCAGTCTGATTGCCCCACTTCTCATCCCGATTGACATTACAAGCGGTAAATCCTACATTTATTCTTGTAGATAAGCAGGAGGAATCGATGTGGCCGTGATGAGCATAAGGATCAAGGATGAGGAGCGGAAGCTACTCAAGGCTCTTGCCTCGTTGGAAGGACGGACCATGACCGAGGTGGTATCCGAAATGCTGGGCGAATATGTCCGCAGGCGCAAAGCTCAGTTGATCCGATCCGGCAGGTCCGCCGAGGTTCGGGCCATGATGAAACTGTCGGAGTCCTCCTTCGCCGAGTGGGACAACCAAGAAGACGATATCTATGACCGCCTATAGGAAGTGGGATATCATCCTCGTGCCATTCCCGTTTACCGATATGACGGCAGCTAAGAAGCGGCCTGCGTTGGTGGTATCGCCGGACGTGTACAACCGGCTGGGTCCGGATCTTGTGATCGCCTTCATTACCAGCCGCACAGATGTGCCTCCACGGCCGGGCGACCACCGGATTCAATTCTGGAAAGAGTCAGGCCTGCCCAAGGCCTCGCTGCTGCGCATGAAGTTCGCCACGATCGACCGGGAGATCGTCTTGAAGAGAATCGGTCGTCTCCACCAGCCTGAGCAGACCGGCGTGCGCGCAGTCCTGTCGGAGTTCTTCGCGGAAGCCTAACCGCCTCCGTAAACGGCCTTCAATCCGGAGGCCAGAGCCGTCTCCCATCGACCCAAAATCGGTAAAATTCCAGCCTGTCACCAATTTTTCTCTTGCATTATTCAGATATAGTGATATAGTGTTACATAGCACTATTAATGAGGAAGCTGACATTGCAGCTTGGTAACGTGACCATCGAGACCATTCCGGCGCTGGCAGGATCATCTACCCCTTCTGCTGAAGAGATGAAGATCGCCAGGCAAGTTCAGGCCCGGCTCTTGTGCCGTGGATTCCCGCAAATGGAAAATCTTGGATGCAGTGGGTGCTATCTTCCGGCCGGGGGGATTGGCGGCGATTACTATGATTTCATTCATCTCAAAGACGATGTGACCTTGCTGGTCGCACGTCTCATCGAACCAAGGTAAGGGGGATTT
>Ga0315277_10004787_pt1 | contig 17939 bp, 15 predicted proteins | sample YL17G05_15_MG_FD_203695 | JGI IMG/M metagenome (GOLD analysis project Ga0315277, IMG submission 203695) | Sediment microbial communities from Yellowstone Lake, YNP, Wyoming, USA - YL17G05_15 | ecosystem: Environmental > Aquatic > Freshwater > Lake > Sediment | place: USA: Wyoming | collected...
TCTCTTGAGGGAAAGAACTTCTTGCCAAGGACCTTAGGAAGCATGCGGGCGAGGTACCTCTCTTCCGGGATGTAGTTCTCGCCTCTCTCGAGCGATTCGATCTTATCCCAGTCGTCATCGAACCCGTAAACTCTGAACCCTTCGTAAGCGAAGCTAACTGAGACGTTGAGACCGACGTAACCCAAGCCAATTATGGAGATCTTGGCGGTTTTCTTCTTGATTTTCTCAGCGAGCATCGTAAGTATTTCACTCATTTGACCGATTCCCCGATTTGCGTTAAGAATAGCGTTGACGCTTTAAAAGATATAGTGTCTCCTCCTGTACCCTTCTCGATCTTCCCTGCATATCGGCAACCAGTGCCAAGATGACAAATACAACGCCAACCAATAAAAGCGTTCCGCCAATGGATATCAACGAAGTCAATGGTGACGTCATTCCTGTGGTAAGCCAGTTGGCGAGAACGATTGCGAACATCAGAACTGCTGACATAATGAACAACAGGCTGATTGCACCGAAGAATCTCAGTGGATGATGGTCCCTCTCTGCCTGAATTATTATCTTGAGCGCTCTGATACCATAATTAACGGGATTTCTCACCACTTTAGATTTTCCACTCTGGCGTGGAAGGACCTTGACTGGTACCTCGACCACGCGCATGTTCTTGTCGATCAAATCCAGAAGGACTTCTTGTGTGTAGGTGAATCTGCCGAAGATAGTCAATCGAAGAAGCGCCTCTTTTGAGTATGCTCTAAATCCACATTGTGTGTCTGTGAATTCTTGACCTGTCAGTTGGCTCACCATCCAAGTAAATAGCCTGTTTCCGAATCTTTTTGAACCAATCATCTCAGGGGTCAGATCCCGATCAAGGAAGCGGGAGCCAGTTACCAGATCGGCTCGCCCCTCAATAATGGGCTCGATGATCTTGGGGATATCAGTCGACTGGAACTGGCCATCTGCATCGAGGGTCACTACGATATCCGCCCCAATCTCAAGCGCTCTACTGACTCCCGTTGCGAATGCCGATCCGACGCCCATATTTTGGGGGTGGTTGACAACGACCGCTCCTGCCTCGGAAGATATCGCAGAAGTTCTGTCAGAGCTGCCGTCGTCGATTACGATGATATCATCCACATACCTCTTTGTTTCGGCTATCACTCTCTTTATGTTCGACTCCTCGTTGAATGCGGGGATGACCGCGATTAATTTCATTGATTCTTCCTAGTTTTATCGGCCACAATCTGTTCGAAGATATAAATAATATTAACACCGGGATTATCAATCTTGAAAAAACACTTCACCAGCTATAGATGCTTGAACACCTTTAACAGTAAAACCCGGATGGAACTCAACTTTAAGCGTCTGGAACCGGACGTCTATTCACTGAGTGTATGGATATGTCACATCCTCATTGATGCAAATTCATATGATTGCAGCTTTACGGCGCTAGCTCTGCATCCAGTATATTCTTGGTCCGAAAATCTCGACATTGTAGTGATGCAAATAAGTTGACTGCAGCCAGATTCAATTTGGTAAGGGGATCTAACCATCCAGTACATCTAGAGTTCAATTCTGACGATTTGTAGTTATATTGAATTCTTATTAGAGAAGGTTGCGGGGCTCCTCGCTTCTCTGTCAATCCGCTGGCTCTCTTGTAGTGTCATCTTCTCCAATTGTTCGTCGATAGATTTCCAAGTGGCGCTTTGAGATGTTGGTCCATGAAAGGCTCTCTCGCACCCTAGCTTGATTCAATACAATGGATCTGGCAAAACCCTCATCGCTGAGCAGACGACGAATCGCCTCCGTAAGCAAATCCACATTGCCTTTGGGAGTCACAATGCCGATATTATACTCTTTTGCCGCCTCGCCCAATCCACCAACATCACTGACTATCACTGGTTTGGAATATGGAATCACCTCCCTGAAAAGCACCCCGCTTTGCGTTGATTCGGTGTAGGGCAGGACGATCATTCGCGAGATATCGATGATGCCTGGTATCTCAAAATCCTCAACGAAGCCAGCGAATATAACTTTCTTATCGATGCCCAAAGACTCAACCAGTTCTATAAGGCCCTCGAGATATTCCCTCGAGGACGCTGGGACTTGGCCCGCAATCAGTAGAATCAGATTAGTATGGTTATTCAGCACATTTGAGAATGCACGTATCAATAGTTCGACGCCCTTGTTCGGTCTGATGGCTCCGAAGAAGGTGATTACAGTCTCGTTGCCTATCCTAAGCTTATCTTTGACTTGCAGAACCTGCGCACTGGTAACGTCCAGACGGGGCGGGATTCCATGAGGAATGATGATGATCTTCTCGTTTCCGATGCCGTACAACGCGATAATGCGTTCCCTATGATCTCGGCTGTGCACGACTATCCTGTCCGTAAGCCGGAGGAGATACTTCTCGTATAGGAGAAAAGCTGCTGAGAGATATCTATTCTTAAGATGTTTGAGATAACCATCAGGTTTCTCATGACATGTGACCACCAGCTTTGTTGAGCCAAGCATTCGCAAAAAAAGCACAAAAGGAAGAATCAGAGGGCCGGAGGTCGTTGGAGTGTATTGTATGTGGACAATTTCCGGCTCAATACTTAAAATACTCCTCGAGATTTTGAGGATCGCTTTAATGCTGGGCAGCCAACCTTCTATGAACCTAATCCTCATCGAATCAACTTCGGCTCCGTTTTTTTTCAATCCTCCTATCAGCTCTTCTGTGTATTTGGACACCCCACATCCCTTTGTGGGATAGCTACTCACTAACAGCACCTTCATGTCAATGACTCCAGTTCATCGACCTTCCTCCTAAGATTGAAGAATTGTCCTACCGTTAATAGACCAGGCGCTTTTCTTTTTCTGCGATCGTGTTGAATGACGATTGTATTTGGATGTGTTTCAATTTTGCTTAAGTGATGCCGTATTAAGTATAAATCATCCTGCCGGTTATCTCATATTCTGAAAAAAATTTGACTCTGGAATTCACTTTCCTCCACCGCCAACTGAAATCTCCGGTAAAATCAGACTTATGCGGTGTGAGTATCAAAGTCATTGAATCGAATGATACTAACCGTTCGGGCTGATTCGATGAGTATTCATCATCCAAGTCTTAAGTTATTCTGGCGTTATTCTGGCACGATCCTAAAGAAACCCATTGAAGGTTGGAATGGCTCCAGGACCAGACCGCGTGCATTTAAGTAATCCTCATACACGTCGTAGTCAATGGCCGATGCGTTCCCCCAAACATCCATAACCAGATAAACACTGATGCCATTCTGCAGCAGTTCCTCCGTAATGTTGGCGCAAAGAAACTCTCGATTATCGCTTCGCAGAAAAGCTGGGTTCCCAGTCAGCATTGAAGGGAAGTATATTTTGTCTACGTATTGACAGATGATAACGGAATTCCTGTCTATTTGCGCATCGATATAACCTGTGTAGGAAGCGTATCGCGTTCTGGATGAGATGATTTGTTCGGAGTTCGTAACTATTGCGATGTTGGGTAGGATTAGTGCCATGCACAAGATCGCGGCAATGAAAGGTCTTATTTTTCCTATGCTGAGTACAAAATATGCTGCAAAAGGCACTAGAAGAAGGTGTATGAAAATTAAGTACCGAATTGCCGAATGATGAACATTTGTCAGGTTGCTCGTACCACTTAGCACAAGTACGTATCCCGTGAGGACGATTGCGACAATAATGAGGAAGAGAGGTAGTCTTTTTTTCGTTTTGTTGAAAATGGACGCATAGTTAATGATGCCAAGCATACCGAATAGCGAGGCAGGAAAAATGAACAGGAAGTAGTCCATGTAGTTGCTGGCGGCTATTGCGATTTCATACTGTTTCGATGATGGTATTAGGTCTTGGCCAATGTCATAGGTAAGATGAAATCCTGTCACAAACCAACTTCCATATGTGTAATGATTCGCAAGAAGAAAGACAAAAGTCAGAAATAAGAAAGGAGTTGCTGATAGTAAAGCGTGCTTGAGGTCCACTTTCTTTGAGAGAAGGATGACTGCCAAGAATGGCAATAGGACTACTGCATAGTAGGGTTTGATGATCACGGTTGTTCCAAACATAAGTGATGACAGGCAGAGAGAACGGAAAGACGGCGCTTCGATACCACGGAAGAGATAATTCATCCCTCCAAAGAGGAAGAAAATCGCAAGCGCATCTTCATACCAGTACATCGTGCTCCAGTACCAAAACGAGGAGGATATGACCATTACTGACGACGAGATTAGCGCGACCTTTTGATCAAATTCCCTGCGCACAAATATGAAGAAATAATAGACGCTGATGGCCGAGAAGAACGGTATGACAAAAACTGATACGTCCATGGAAATAAACCTGCCAATGGTGCCGACAATAATGGGATATCCGAGGAACTTGCCGGGAGCAACGTATTGATTGTCAACTACTACGGTCCCTCGTGGTCTGAAGAAGAACGGGTCGATATTGGCGAAAGCGCTCTGATACTTGAGTTCACCAGTCTCAGCATACACTTTTGCAAAGTACGAGTTCACAACCTCGTCTGGAGAGATTGAAGCTTTTGGAGCTGTCAGCGCTGGGTATGAATAGGCAATGAAGGCCACAACACAGATCAGAATGACTATGTGTTGGACCTGGATTGCCTTCCAACGCAACATCAGCACCTCTCCTGCAGAACCTTATCGAATTCTGACCTAAAACTCAATGCTATCGAATCCCAGCTGTATCTTTGCTGAATGGTCTGTCTCATCAACCGGCGATCGAATCTAATCTCGCCTTTCAAGATTCCACTTATCCTTCTTGCAAACTCGGAAGAGTCCAGAGGTTCAACAAGAGTTCCAGTGACCCCTTCAATGACGGCATCTGGGATACCTTCAAGTTTTGCGGCAACGACTGGAACCCCGAAATACGCTGCTTCCAGATTGCCGACTCCAAACCCCTCTAATTCACCTTCGATTGGGATATTTGGAGTAACCATAACAGATGCATGGACGTATGCCTTAGCAACTTCATAGTCACTTACCTTTCCAAGCAACACTACCCGGTCCTTGAGCTTCGTTTTTGAGACAACATGCTCGATTTCCTTTCTCATCTTGCCATTTCCGATGAGAGTGTATCTGATGTTTGGGACTTCTGAGATCACTCGGGGCAGTACGTTTGAAATGAACCAATGAAAACCCTTCCGTTCCACCAAACGCCCGACCGAAAGAATCATGTTCTCATTCTGTACGGCCACCTGGTTCTCCCTCTCTCTAATTTCAGATGCGATTTCGTCCCATTTTGAGGTATTCAGTCCATTGGGGATGACCACCGTTCTTTCTGGTGCTATACCTCTCTCTCTACAGGCGGTCATAGTTGCACTGCTGACGCATATTACTCTGTCTGCTTTCCCGAGAAACATGCGTGTCATCAATCTGTATAGGGGATTGGGATAAACCACGTCGAGTCCATGTGCGCTCACAACTGTAGGTACTCCAAATATCTTAGCAACCAAGATTATGGGCGAAAGCATGCAATCCTGGAGGTACACGATATCGTAGTCTCCTCTGGACAACTCCCTCAGGACTTTAAGAAAAAGTAGGAGAACGCTAAATGGAGCAGGGTAATCCATTGATGGTTTTATCAGCGACAAGGATACAATCTTCGAAAGACTGGCGTGAAGGTCGTATGAAACTCTTTCCATACCACCTTTAACTGGAGGATATTTTCTGGTGACGAATAACACTCTCATTTCTGTTGTGGACCCCGAGGTTATATCCATTTCACTTATTAAAGGCGCTCGGAAATCTTACCAGTACTCAGGAATCGGGCTTCGATCAAGCTTGTTTTTTTCGTTAAACAAAATCCTTTCACAATTGATGCGTTCGACAATGGTCTTCATATTCGTTGTTCTATATCCACAAATTTCCCAATGTATTCAAACTTAGCGCAATTCTCATTCTAGCAAAATGAGAATGAGAATCGCTCCATAAAGTGAAATAAGAAAGTAGCGATATTCTCGGTCATACTCGCAATGAGTGATCTAAATGAGAAGAACCGAAGGTGACAGGTTCATCATTTCACGGATTTCCCATTTCGTAGTACTGGTTTGCATACTAACTTCATGCGCAATTCTTCTCGTCATGATGTCTGGAATCTCAGCTCCTATGTATGTATTGGCAAGACAAGTTTTGGTCATTCTATCCATATTGGCGATTGTCGCGGTCCTTCTGACCGCGAAAGGCACAGATCCAGCTGGAATTAAACGTGAGGAGACCGCTGTTAACGCGTCCAACAAAAGAATTGTTGTTCTGCTTCTCGCTATGGCTGCAATAGTCGGATTGATTATTGCTGCCTCCGTTGGTGGAGATTGGCGCTTGGATGCAATTGTCTTTGTCTTGGTCTTTGTCAACGTTGGCATATTTCTCCATCTAACTCTACTTCCTAGGTGATTTGACTAGCGTTCTCAAGACAGAACTCACTCTCTGGTAGCATCCTAGAATCACCCCTGGAGATGTCAGTCCGATGAGAAGCAACCCTAGAAGACACACCAGAAGCACAACTATCCCAGAGCCAAGTTCACTAACTGGGAAGCTGAGCAGAGAGCTCGCTAGAAAACCGCTCAATGAGACAAGCAGAACGGAAAGACCTATACTCAGAATAATGCGTTCTGCTATTCCTATGACGCTGGCCTCTGCTTTTTGGTGACTATCGGAAGACTTTGATCTGTTCGGGAAAAATACAAAGCTCCAGATGTAACCTGGAACAAAGAATGTGATGATGGCTATTAGCAGTAGTGTAAGCGATTGGAGAAGGGCCATTATGTTGTGAATGCATATTTCGCTATATTTCCTTTGTTCAACTGATGCGTGGAATCGATTGTTTCTTCATTAGGCAAATTCACATGGATGGAATGTCAAGTGACAAATGCTGCAGATATTAGCTCTTGATATCGTTTCCTGACTATCTTTGAATGGACAATATTAAAACTTGCGATTCCCAGGCGGCCCACTTCTATTGTATGCCCCATCCAGTACTCCGGCGATTATAGCTCTCACCCCATCTCGTCCTTGAGTCACAGTCATGGATAGAATCCTCACGAACCTCATAGCCATGAAGAACGGTAGGAAGAAAGCAAACAAATCAAGGGCGCTCAAGTGTTTCTTGGCAAAGAGAATCCTGTTGCGGGTGTTAAGGTATATGTAGGTCGGGCTCATATACACGGACGAGGACGAGGTCTTATGCCAGATTCTTGCCCGAGGGACTAATAGGACAGAATATCCTGCTTTAAGCGCTTTTAGGTTCCAATCAAGATCCTCGAAGTATGCAAAGTAACTCTCATCGAGCAATCCTATCCTTTCCACGACCTCCCGTTTGATGAGAAGGGCGCACCCGCTGATGTAGTCGACTTTCCTTGGTCCATCGAATTGACCTCGATCCGCTTCTCCTAGACCGATGTGAAAGGGTTGTGCAATTCTCCTTGTGAACTTCCCTCCTGCAGACCATATGATCTCACCATCTCCACTCCCATGCGGAGGATAGTAGTAGATCATCGGGCCAAGGATCGCCACATCGGGTCGGCTCTCAGCTTCAACTATCAATGCGTCAAGAAAATCAGGATCGACAATTGCATCGTTATTCAGCAACAGTATATAGTCTGCGCTTTGCTGAAGGGCGCGTCGTATTCCAACGTTGTTCCCTTCGGCGAAGCCTTTGTTCTCATCGTTTCTAATCACCGTCGCGAAGTCACCGTATTCCTCCTTGAGTATGTTTGCATCGTCTCCTTTCGATCCATTGTCGACGATGATCACATGGAAGTTCTGATATCTCACTGCTCTCAGGGACTCGAGACACGCCATCGTGTCCCGCAAACCGTTCCAGTTCAAAACAATAATGAATGCTTTCGGCCGGTCGTTTGAATTGCTGTTTTCATCACTATCGAGTCTGGTTCGAACATCATTCATTGTCGTTTCGTCTACTTGATTGCTAATCTTCAAGATAACCTTTGCCGCATCCAGTGACACAATTGCTTCCAGCACAAAAGTCTGGTCGTCATAGGGCTTCTACTCGTGTCTCATCGAAACATCTCAGAGCCTAAGCTGTGGGCAATTCTTTATGTTTGTTGATTCCATTCTTCGAACGTTAGATGATTTCGGTATATTTATGATCAGATTACGTCGCTTATATGCGAGACTCCACGAGAGATCTGTCCTGCTGGTCGTGGGCATTCTCATGGTTCTGCTGCTCTCAGCTCTTATTAGAGTCTCTCCATATATCTTCAATGATTTTCAGTTCGAGATTGGTTACGACACAGGGGTCTATGAGCGTGTTCTCGATTACTACGAACATTCTGGAACTTGGGGATCCCTGCCGGCTTATCCCGATTTCCCCTCATCATATAGCGCTCAGACGAAATGGCTGGAACCTGGGTTCTTTGTTGTGACTTCAGCTGCGAACAGCATAATCGGAGCAGATGTCCACTGGTTGTTCAGGTTCTATGTTCCTTCCCTGGCCGGGATATCTTTGGTCTTGGTGAGTTTCGTGGCTGGTCGGGGTCTGACCCATCGCTATTCCGGGGGGCTCTTCGCCGCATCTCTTGTGGCAGTCTCTTACGTGCAAGTGTGGGCCGTTGATGAATCGTATTACCGTCAGATTTTCGCATCTGTCCTCCTTATTCTGTCCCTTGTCTATCTTGATCGATATATCGCTGCCAAGGAGAAAAGGTACCTGTTTGCGTCCACTTTGCTGGCCTCTGGGACTGTCGCATTCCACATCGCCGTTTCCCTGTTGGCGGGTCTGGTTCTGACTTTTGTCCTGTTGTATTTCCTGATCACTAAAGAGAGGAGATACGCTAGGCATGTCGAGTTTTCCATTGCGGGGTTCGCAGCACTCTCAATGCCAAGCTGGGTTCCGAGACTTGGTGACATTTCCTCAACCTTCATTACCGCCCTCATGGAGTCTTCATGGCGCGTTTCAACACTGTTCAATGGGCAGGGCAGGTTGGAAGGAGGGGGTTCAATCCCAGGAATATTCTGGAGCTTCCCTCATATTCTAATCGGCTACGTAATCGTTTTCTGTCCAGTGGTCATCCTATCAGTCGTTGGCTACTTCGCTCTGAGCAAGAAGAAGGAATTGCACTACTCGATTCCCGTCTTGTCTCTAATATTGTGGGTCTATGTCGGGATATGGCTGTTCTTCGGTAATCGATTCCTCTTGAATTTGGATCTTCTATTATGCATAATCGCTCCTGTTGGGCTGTTCTTCTTGTTCAAATCGGTTTCAAATGAGCGTAAGAGGCAGCTAGGGATCCTTCTGGTCGCCTCCGTAGTGTTCGGAGCGAATCTGACGATAGTCTCTTTCTTTCAGGAGCAGAACACACCATACATCACGGACAACCCCGAAGGAGTATTGTGGATAGAGAGCAACATTCCAATCAATGACTCGGCGATATTCGCACCAGACTACCTTTCGTCCAACCTTATTCAGATGGGGTATTTGACGGCTGTCTGGGACTATTCTCTGTATGGTGCGGGCTCCAAGCCAGTGATCATTTCTGATAACTTCTTGTTGGAGGCTCCAGTTAACGATTCGTTCCTTCGGGAGTTCTTCTCAGACAATCCCAGCTATTCACAAAAGGGCATTTACGTGATGTGGGGGTCCGAGGCTTTGGAGACACCACTTACGTACGGAAAGGAGAAGATCCCTGTCCAACAGTATTTTACCAGCAGACTCTTCGAGTTGAGGTACGTTGGGTACGGAGACATTCTTAATATATACAAGTATGTCGGAACCAGATGACGTCCTATCCTGCCTCACTCGTTCCGGTGCTTTCGAACAGAGAGGCGTTCGAGGTTCAGATAGCCACGCGACCTCAGAAAATACAGAATTACTCCGATGACAGTTGGCAGTAGTGATATCAACAATGTGTTCAGAACTGAAGGACTAAGAGTCACGAAGATATTCAGAACAAAGGTCGTTAAGGGAACCAGCACAAGTGAAAGGCCGATGCTAAGAGCTATTCTCTCCAATGCTTTTATTACTACGGATGGTTCGTCGCCGACCAAGAGTTGCTTCTTGTCAAAAATGACGTAGGTCCAGACGAATCCCGGAAGTAAGTAAATAAGAATCGTGCTGATTACGACTCCAACAATATCCGCACCCATTCAGATTAGAACAGGGGATTTCTACTATAAATTGTTGCTTTGATAGTCACTTCTGGTATCCTGTTCACATTCCTCAAACACTGAGGTGATGCCACTGTCGATCTCATAGAGAATCAGTCGCGCACCATGATATCTACAGGGGAGCTTTTCCTAAGAGGTCAAATCTAGCTGGTTGAATGGTTTTCTTATGTCATGGATATCTATTAATGCATTGGGCGCGACTCGAATAGGTATAGGATATCTGATGAATGAGGATTGATCTGCCCAATACGCCAAAGGTGAGCTAATCCTTTCGGTACGCGACTCTGAGAATCATCTTCGTGAATGCATAGATAGTGTTTTGAACCAGACATTTCGCGACTTTGAATTGATAATCGTCAGCGAATTCGACACAAGCATAGAGGGTCTTTCAATAATCAAGAGCTACCCAGATGATCGGACAATACATATTCATAATAATGAAAAACTTGGTCTCGTTCGGTCATTGAATGTGGCCTTAAAAATGCGCCGGGTGAATTCATCGCCAAATTCGATTCAGACAATGTGTCGTTGCCTGATCGTTTCAAGAGGCAAGTAGAGTTCTTGGACAGTCATCCCGAAATGGGTGTTTTGGGTACAGGGCTTGAATGCATTGACGCAGTTGGCTAATCGATATCGAGTTATTTCTATCCCGGGGAACCTGGTGTAGTCAAGTTTCACATGTTTTTTACTATGTCGTAACTCAGCCTTCGGTGATGGTTCGTCGTATCATCAAGGAGCGCCTAGGGGGTACGACCCTGATGCTAAATACTGTGAAGACTATGAACTCTGGTTAAGGGCCTGCAACATAACGCGAATCTGCAGCTTGCCACATAAATTGGTAAAACAAAGGGTACATAATAAAAGTTTCAGTTACATTCACCATGAAGCTCAAGAGGAAATGTCATCGAAGTACGCTGCTTCTGCGATCTCGGCTACTCTGGGTGTGACCATATCCCAATCTTTTGTGTCGGTAATAAGGGATCTTGGAAAGATTAGTAATTCTAAAGAAGCCTTTGAAGTTGCAGACGTTGTTCCAAAGCTTCACGGAGCTTATAGAAGTCGGAGTTTATTGACTGGCTCTGAGAGACAGGGTGTCGTGAAGAAAGTCATGCAAATCCTTACTGAGTTAGAGGTCAGATGTCTAAAGTATGATGCCTGCGTATCCGTTTTGATACTCAGGAGAGCTATTCGATTTTGCCCAAGGAAAATCCCTTTGTTCAATTTCCTCCTAGTTATGTACCCGGTCTCCCGAGCCTGGAAGTCATCTCATCGCAAAATAGCACGATGATACCAGAACCATGAAATCAAATGTGGTGATATAAAGCTAAATCATCAGGTAGCAGATATCGATACAGAGGTAATGTATTCAAATGACAGAGGTTAGCATAATCATTCCTACATACAATAGAGCGACGTCGTTAGGAACTGCAATTCAAAGTGTTCTCAACCAGACTTATAAGGATTTTGAAATTATCGTAGTCGATGATTTCTCCTCAGACAACACCGAGAAGGTCGTTAGAGAATTTCAAGATCAACGCATCTCTTTCATTCGCCATCCAGAGAATCGTGGCAGTGGTTGTGCTAGGAATACTGGCATAGATAGAGCAAAAGGCCGTTTTATCGCATTCCAAGATAGTGATGATATCTGGCTTCCTGGCAAATTGATGAAGCAAATCGAGGCATTGTCCAAAGCTTGTGATGAAGTCGGAGTAGTGTATACTGGATATATCAGAAAAGATTCCGGTGTTGAGAAGTATTTTCCGGAATCATACGTCAAAGAAAAGCAGAACAACATCCTTAGACAACTGGTTAGAGGCAATATTGTGGGAACACCTACAGCTATAGTAAAGAGGGAGTGTTTCGAAAAAGCAGGCTTGTTTGATGAGGAATTATCAAATTTGGAGGATTGGGAATTATGGTTGAGGATCGCCAAGGATTATTTGTTCATTTTCATAGATGAGCCACTTGTAATCGCTTCGCTCGGCTATGACAGCATTACTAGGAATCTCAAAACAAAGACGGCTTCTTTGGAGAGAATCTTCAGCTTGCACGAAGAAGATTTCAATCGTGATTTGAGATCATATGCTAGACATCTCTACCTTACGGGTGTGGATTACTGTCAAATCGGTAAGATGAAAGATGGAAGAAGACTATTTGCAAAATCTGCACTTAAGGAACCTCTGTCAATCCTTCCTTGGATGTTAATCTTGACTTCCTTTCTGGGGAGGTCGAGATTTATTTCAATCATGGATTATTCACGTAACGTGTTGGGAATCTCTTCCAAAGCTTGAGATGAGTGTCAGGCTAAAGGAAGACGACCTAAGAAGTCGATCGCGCTCCTTATTCATGGTTCTGAGTGATTTCCTGGTATTTGCGAGAAGTGTTTATCGATTTCTTAACGATTTCTCATAAAGGCAATATCATGGCATTCTATTCAATCTAGATCTAAGGTTTCTCTTCAAGTAGCGCATAATACCCCTAGTGAGCCTCATTGTTCCAGAGAAGAAGCCTCCAAGGGTGAAGATTTCCGGGCGGATTTGCTCTATCTGACCGAAGAGTGTAGAAAGCCCTGGCTCATTACGAAACTTTTTTCCCATAGCAACATAGGCACGGTACATCTGGTTAGCGGCAAGATTCTTCTTCATCTTTCTTAAGATTAAACGATTGGAGGAAGCGTAGCTCAAGAGACTCCGATCTAAAGTACGCCTAGTCTGTTCCAGTATTTCCACAGAATCCTGATCAGCATGAAGGCGATATTCATAGAGCATCATGTCCTGATAAGCCAATTGACCGACTTGCGCTAGATCGCATAAATAGATGACATCAAAAACCTTCCCGAACTCGTCATACCGGAACTCCTTCTTCTGCGCGCTGCCGTTGCGATACATGATGGTCGGGAAGGGTATGGCTCCACTCCGAGAATAGAGGAGCGCTACGTCCGCGCTGGTGCGGAACCAGCCGATTCGTTCTTTGCTTCTCGGGAATAGAGGTGGGCCTCTATTCCCTTTTGCATCTATCCTGAAAGCGTTGCAGCCTACGGCAACCACCTCTGGATTCCTGTCCAAGAAATCTGCCTGCTCTTTCAAGAAACTTGGGACCAAGTGGTCGTCATCATGCATCGTCACAAAATATTTTCCCTGCGCGAGCGTGAATGCTCTACGAATATTCCATGAAGGGGAATTGGTGCGGTCGGAGCCGATCCACGTCACTCCTCTCTCGAGCAAAGGTTCCACGGCCGCCTTGACATCGGGTCTGCTCCCGTTGTCCAGGATCGTGATATCTCTTGGGCGATGTGTTTGATCCAATGCCGATTTCACCGCCTCAGCAAGGTACTCGGCTCGGTTGCAGGAGATGATAAAAAGCGAAACATCTACGGTTTCTCGCTCATCTTTTGATGCGTTCATCACTTACCTCCTCTTGCATCTCTTTCTATCAGTTGTCACATTCATTTCTGAGACAATGAATCTCAGTTCTCTTGACCGCATCTCTAATTCCTATCTTTTGTTTGTATTGGCATATAACCTATTGAAATCAACGACATATCGATTCGGAAGGTCCTTGCCTTCATGATATGGCTTAACGACAAATAGATATCTCTTCCTTCGGTTTCACCAGCGCTTCCGTCACCGATCTGACCAGTCCTCAATGATAGTCTTGAAGCGATTCGCGCACACAGTGAATACAGAGTGCTCTCATCTAGATCATGACAGCTTCCAAAGCATGATACCAGCTCCAAGGCATGGTTGCAGTCCCTTGCCTGGGATTATCCTCAAGCAAGTGGATTACGGAAAGCACTTATCACTTAACGAATGAAAGCGGGGATAGCGAATTGAAATATTACGTGCGCGGCGTTCAACATTATCGTAAATCGCTCAGTAATCAAATACAATGCCGGACAGAGGCATCGCCAAGAAACGAGGTGCGTTGCAGCACACTCCAACTTGCTTCTCATAGCCATAAGGAACGAGTTTTGTCAAAGTAGTTTTGCTACATGGCCATTGAATTCAAATACCCCGCCATTCTTTTATCTATAGGTGCATTGATCTGTTGAGAAAGACCCTCGGTGCTTTGAGACGGAAGGTCACAGAGGCTGGTAAGAAGGTCGATTTCAAGCTGACCCGAGTTGTCGACGGAAGGTCCAGCGAGGTACTGGCCCAAGAGGAGGTACATATCTGCAACCCTTCTGGCAAGCTCAAGGTGCTCTACATCGGCCTCAAATACGATTATGGTCGGAAGAATGTCGGCCTGGACTATGGTCATTATAATTTCTTCCATGTGCTTGTGAACATGGGCTTAAGCGTTTCATATTTCGAATTGGACCGGATAAGGAACAGGTATGGGGACAAGAGGATGAACGAGGTCCTAAGTCAGGCCATCTTCCAGTTCCAGCCAGACATTCTCTTCCATTCATATTATCTTAATTGGATCGATAATGACATGGTGAAAGATGCCTGCCTTCAAACCGGGACCAAGTCTGTCATCTGGATATCCGACGACCATTGGAGGTATGAGGAACTTAGACCCGCCTGGACAAAATACGACCTGATTGTAACCACCGACCCAAATGGACTGGAAAAGAGGAGGAACGAAGGGTTCGAGAACGTGCTACTGAGCCAGTGGGGATGCAACCACTACCTATACAAGGACACCGGCCTGCCACGCATCTATGACGTCTCCTTCGTGGGAAGGAAGTACGGGATCAGGGAGGATTTCGTCGCCCAGCTCAGATCGAAGGGGGTCGACGTGAAGACTTACGGCGAGGGATGGCCGGGCAACCAACGTCTCGACCAGATGTCGATGGTCAGGCTCTTGGCTCAGAGCCGCATAGTACTCAACATATCGCAGTCCTCATCAGGCAAGACCAACCAGGTGAAAGGAAGGGACTTCGAGGTCCTAGGGTGTGGTGCGCTGTTGCTCACCAAGGATTTCCCTGACATAAAGCTATATTATGAGCCAGGCAAAGAGATAGCGACCTATTCGGACGCGTCAGACGCGGCAGAGAAGATAAAATATTATCTGGAGCATGAAGAGGAGCGGGCCGAAGTCGCCAAATGTGGACATGACAGTACCGTCCGAGAGCACACCATGAAGGCCAGGATGGAACAGATTTTCCAAGCGGCTATGGACCCCAAGAATGTATGCAAGGACAGATGATCACTCGAGGCGACATGATCAAAGTCAAGTTCAGCAGCCCGTCGAAATGGCCATTCTTTAGACAAACCTCCGGATGCAAGGGGATATGGGGCGACTGTCAGTTCATAATGGGGGACGAGGACCAGGACTATGATTATTGGTTCGTCCATGAGGGCACGGTCGGGGTCGAGAGAGCGAACTGCCCCAGGGAGAACGTTTTTTTCATCACGGGGGAACCACCTGGAAGAAGGACCTACAATCCCTTCTTCCTAAGTCAGTTCGAACGAGTCGTGTCCCATCAACCGATGATATTGCACAATAATGTCACCCACTGGCAGCCAGGCCTTCCATGGATGGTGGGTGCTAGGTATCTGAAGAAGCAAAGGAGATGGAGCGAGGAGTTTACCAAGGACTATGACGAGCTGAAAGCTCTGAACTCAATCTACAAGGATAAGACCATCTCGGTAATCACATCTAACAAATACTCCGCCAAGGGCCACAGGCTCCGCCTTGATTTCGTTCGGAGACTCGATAGGACCTTAGGCTCTGAGATAGACACCTTCATCACCAGCGAGGTCGACCTTGAGGACAAATGGGACGCAATCGCCCGGTATAAGTACCACGTTGTCATCGAGAACGACATTTGTCCCGATTTCTGGACGGAGAAGATCGCGGACCCGTTGCTCGGCCTATCGCTGCCTCTCTACTATGGCTGTCCCAACATCTCCAGGTATTTCCCGGTCGGTTCGAACATACCGATCGACATCAATCGGCCAGATAAGGCGATAGTCGAGATCCAGAGGATCGTTTCCGAGGACAGGTATCAGGACCACCTGCCAAGCTTGATGGAGGCGAAGGGTCTTGTGCTTGACAAATACAACCTATTCGCCATGATGGCCTCGTTTTGCAGCAAAGATGAGAAAAAACGAGAAAATGTCGTCCTGAAGCCAGAATGGAGGATACCAAGGAACATCAAGCCCACCGACCTCATGAAAAAAGCGGTCAAGAAGTGCGTGACGCTGACTGGCATAAATAAATGAACGAGCGTAATATACCTAATGGTATTTGGTACGAATCGATCTAAGGAAAATTGAAAGGTGAAAGAGATGCAAGGGAAGAAGGCATTGATCACTGGCATCACGGGCCAGGACGGTTCATATCTGGCTGAGCTGCTCATCCACAAAGGCTACGAGGTGCACGGCGTGATACGAAGGTCGAGCACCTTCAACACCGGAAGGATAAGCCATATCTTCGAGGACCCACACAAGGAAGGGAAGAGGATGATCCTTCACTACGGTGATCTAAGCGACTCTGAGCAGTTAAACAACATCATCTTCAACTTGAAACCGGACGAAGTATACCACCTCGGCGCACAGAGCCATGTAAGGGTCAGCTTCGATATGCCAGAGTATACCAGCGACATCAATGCCCTGGGCACGACCCGCATCCTCGAGGCGATCCGCAGGAGCGGCCTGCCGATCAGATTCTACCAGGCCTCATCAAGTGAGATGTTCGGAGCGTCCCCACCGCCTCAGTCGGAATCCACTCCATTCGCTCCGCGCAGTCCCTATGCATGTGCCAAGATTTACTCATACTGGATGGCGAAGAACTACCGCGAGGGTTACAACATGTTCGCCTGCAACGGTATCCTGTTCAACCACGAATCGCCCCGCAGGGGTGAGACGTTCGTCACCAGGAAGATCACCAGAGCAATCGCTTCCATCCTATCCAAGAAGCAAGATGCGCTTTATCTAGGCAACCTCAATGCCAAGAGGGACTGGGGCTTTGCCCCAGAGTACGTCGAGCTCATGTGGCGCATCCTCAATTATAGTAAGCCGGACGACTACGTCTCCGGCACAGGAGAGACAAACACCGTTCAGGAGTTCGTAAATGAGGCATTCAACTACGTGGGTCTCGACCCAGGGAAGTATGTCAAGATCGATCCTGTGTATTATAGGCCCACAGAGGTCGATGTCCTGGCCGCGGATCCGCAGAAATCGAAGCGTGTTTTGGACTGGTCTCCGAAGGTGAAGTTCAAGGAACTGGCCAGGATCATGGTGGACGCAGACATGAGGGCCGCGGGCCTGGAGCCCGTCGGTGAGGGCGACGCGATCATCCGGCGTTGCTTCCCGGATAAGTGGTGGATCGGGGATTGAGCATGAGTTCCAACCCAAGGTGGGTCGGCGTCGGCGACATGGTCATAGGGCCAGAGGAACGAAAGGCCATAATGGAGGTTCTCGACTCGGGGCACATCTCCGAGGGGGCGAGAACGCAGGAATTCGAAAGGAGATGGGCCGAATTCGTCGGGACCAGATATTCTGTGGCCGTTAGTTCCGGCACATCCGCGCTGATAGCCGCCCTGACCGCACTCCAGCACTGCAAGCACGACCCGTTGCCCCGATGCAGTAAAGTCATCACAACGCCCCTTACCTATGTCGCAACCAGCAACGCCTTGCTTCTCACTGGAAATGAGCCGACCTATGTCGACGTGGACGAGAGACGCTTCTGCATAACCCCCGAGACCATCAAACGATATCTGGATGAAGAAAATGACGTGGAGGAGCACCACCTCATCCTTCCCGTCCATCTCATGGGATACCCCGCCGACATGGATGGCATTAACAAGTTGGCGGAGAAGCACGGGATGTCGGTCATGGAGGA
>Ga0315277_10004788_pt1 | contig 17938 bp, 14 predicted proteins | sample YL17G05_15_MG_FD_203695 | JGI IMG/M metagenome (GOLD analysis project Ga0315277, IMG submission 203695) | Sediment microbial communities from Yellowstone Lake, YNP, Wyoming, USA - YL17G05_15 | ecosystem: Environmental > Aquatic > Freshwater > Lake > Sediment | place: USA: Wyoming | collected...
TGAAATGATAGCTTTAAATAGACAGATTGTTGCTGAAGTTTTTTTAACTTTATTATTACTTACCATATTTAATCAAGGTTTAAATAAGAGAAATATAATAGCTTGTTTTACGATATTTACATTTGGACTAGTAACGTCTCACTATGGTACAGCTATTATATTATTTTTCTTTATATTATCTATATATATATACTTCTTAATCATACAAAAACCATGTAAACAAATAAACTCATTCATGGTATTATATTTCTTAATTACTATGTTAGCTTGGTATATATATACATCTAATTCTTCTGTTCTAGATGCTATGATTATGATGATCAATTATGTTTTAGGTCAATTGGGAAATTTTGCCGATCCTGCATCAAGGGGACAGATAGTCTTAAGAGGATTAGGATTAGAAATGGCTCCATCTATTTGGAATGCAATAAGTAGAGTATTTGCTTATACTACAGAACTTTTAATAGGTGTAGGTTTTATTGGATTAATAACTAAAAAAGTTAAAATTCAATTTGATAGAGAATACTTCATATTAATCGCAACTGCAATAGCATTTTTAGCCGGATTGATAATAGTTCCTGGTTTAGCGCAAACAATGAACATGACACGATATTATCATATATTATTATTCTTCTTAGCTCCTTTATGTATATTAGGCGCAGAAACTATATCTAATTATATTTCACCTAAAAGAGAGCAATTATATACTTCATTTTTAATAATTATTATCTTAATACCTTATTTTTTGTTTCAATCAGGTTTCGTATACGAAATAACTGGAAGTGACAACTTTTCGTTACCGTTAAGTAAGCACAGATCAAGTGAAATTGAGTTATATTCCAAGTTCGGATTTACTCCTATTATGGATGTATATGGTGCTAGATGGCTGTCAAATAATACGGTTACTCAGAGGGCTGAAATATATGCTGATGTTTATGCATCAAGTACATTACTTGGTTATGGTTCACCCATTTTAAATAAAAAGAATGCCTTAAATAATGTTACAACTATATCAATTAATGGAGTAATATTTTTAAATAAATTAAATGGTAAGTATAATAAAATACTTGGGGAGAAGTCACTTGGTAAGAATGACGAATGGAATACAACTACAATTTTACCATTAAATAATATGAATAAAGTATATTCGAACGGTGGAAGTATGATTTACATTAATAACAATGCACCGTCTGAAGGAACTATGACGAAGTGATATATATATTAATTATTTGTTGTTTAAAATATAATATATTCGAGTTCCTAATAGGGGAAAAAGTGTAAATTGAGTTTATTTTTCATATTAAAATGTAGAAAGGTTAAATTCAACCCTTGAATCAGATACACAAATGGATGATAACACAATTGAATTTTCCTTTATCTTTTCTTGATTTTTCAATTTGGCTGGCTCTTAATGCAATAATTCTGCTGGTTACATCAGAGCTACTGTCTTCTTACTATGGAAAGTTTTTCCAAATAGATAAGAAAATTTTCCGGATGGTTGGAGTCACTCTCTTAGTGTGGTTTTTGACATATGTTCTAGTTACTGCCTTTCGATATTGGAGCATTATTATGCCTTAAACAATTGTTTAATTTTTTTTGAGACCTTATAAACACATTTCCTTCATGCTCACGCAATACATTTTTAGATAAGGTGAAAACATTTACATCAGTATGCACGTGCATATTTACCTACCTCTTGAGCAGCTAGATGGGGGATATTTGTAGATGCCTATGTCAAATAAAACGGAGATTGGTTTTCTGCTAATAATTTCCGGAATTTTAGGAATAATATTTTCAATACTGTATGAATCAACGGCCTTGGCCTTCATAAGCCTAACTTTAATCCTCTGGAGCTTTCTCTTCCTGCTGGCTCTACCTGGAAAATATATAGAAAGTGAAGATATGAGCTACTTTATTACTTCAACTTTTTCAGCGTTAGATCAAATAATAACCAGTGCCGGTCTTCAAGGAAAGGCAATCTATATACCCGTTCAAAAGGAATCATATCTGCCTCCTTGGTTAGACTTTAAAAATGAATTTATATATATTTCAAAAGCACAGGAGGGCGATAAAACAACAATAGAAAAAGCCTTCCTAAAAGAAAAAGAGGGCTTATGTTTCAATCCGCCAGGACTAAGCTTACTTAATCTTATGGAAAAAAAATCAAAACTAGAGTTCCACGACATGGACCGTGATAATCTTATTGAAGAATTACCTTCAATATTAACCGATAAAATTGAAATTTGCGATGAATTTAAAATTTATTTTAATGGAAATGAAGCCAGAGCCACAATAAAGAAGCCGATCTGCGAAAATCTATGCATCGAGGTTTCCAAGATGCAGAGTGTATGCCCATATATCGGTTGCCCACTAAGCAGTGCGATAGCATGTATTTTGACTCGAAGTACAAAGAAACCTGTACGTATTTCTGAATGTCTGTTAAAGGATGGAAGTTTAGAAACTAAATATACAATAATTAATTAAGATTGCTTGCGCGCGCAGTTTTCAGTGTCGCGCTTAATGCAATAACAAAAATACTTAATTTGAAGATCATGGTATTGAATCGCAGGTGCCCACGCTTCGAGGTTAAAATGAGATAGTAAACTCGCAGCATTGGTTATGATTTATTTCTCTTAGTAAATAGGTATATTGTACCTATAAAAAAGAGAGCTATTATAGCTACAGTTCCTATTTGTAATTTAATTTTCTCATCTTGGAGAGATGTAACTTGTGATTGTAAGTTTTGATTATCACTCAGTAACGAAGATGTCATGAATTGTAAATCTTTCTTATCATTTTGTAATGATGATATTTGTGATTGCAAATCATTCTTATCGTTTTGTAATGATGATATTTGTGATTGCAAATATTGCACGCGTGCGATCTCGCCACCAAATACAATTGATTTTACACGGCTGGTTGATCCCGAGTATATATTATCTCCACTCCACAAGGCTTTCAAGTAAAATGTCTCGTTGCAAGGAGGTATCCATGAATCGCTGTATCGCCCATTTAACGCAACAACTCTTTTGGAGTACCATGTATTGTTGTCAACTGACCATTGGATTTCCACGATTCCATCACGCGGAGGGTTTATTGAACCAGATATCTGAATAGGAAGAACTGTCGGAGAAGTCTGAACAATTTCTAAAGAGATAGATGATTGGGTGGAGATGGAATTCGAGCCAAACGCATAAATAAAACCATCCGTGCTAACATATAGATTACCATCAGCCACACATAGCCCATAAACTCGATTGCCTATATCTGTCTGCCATATTAATTTGCCATCGGTTTCATTTAGACAGTACAACACTGCAGGATACCCAGTTGATATATAGATTTTGTTATCTGCAGCAGCGATACAGCCTAATGATTGTGTTACCCTTTCTACTAACGTGTATTTCCATACTAATTCCCCTGTGTTCTGATCTAAAGAGTATAAGTAACCATCAGTTGAGGCCACAAACACGTTGCTATAAGTGATAACAGGGGTCGTTGTAACATAATAACTTACGGTAGAATGCCATTTGATATCACCAGTTATATGATTCAAAGCATATACTGATGATCCTAAAGCAACGAAGACGGCATCCTGATATTTAGAGGCTGATTGAAGATGGTATATTTGATAAGCATTAGACACCGTTTCATTCTTCGGCTCATTGATCAGGTCTATAAATTTATGACGCCATAAGAGGACTCCATTTTCCTTATTAAAACATTCGGTATAAGAGATGCCACTCCTATAATCATATGAATTGATTAACACAGTTCCATCGGAGATTGTAGGAAGTGATGGTATTCCTTTAAGGTCAGCTCTCCATATAGTCTTACCATTTGTAGTATCAAGTGCGTAACAATACTCATCAGATCCCCCCGAACTCGTTGTTACAAATATTTTTAGCCCATCGATAACAGGGGAATCTGATAATATCCTACTATATCTTACGGGCGTTGGGGATGTCTCCCAAATTTCCCACCCAGAAGATGCGTCTAAGCAGTACAATAAACCTCCATGAGTAAAGTAAATTTTATTCTCAGAAATCGTCAAACTAGGCAGAATCGAAGGTGGCCAAGAATCACTCCATCTAAAGGTCTTTGTCCAGTTAATTGTTCCATTGTTTTCATTGTAACAATTTATTCTGATAAGTCCCCCTTCTGTTTCATTATAACTACAGAAAAAAATTCTACCATCTTCAATAGTTATTGTACCCGCGTGAATAGAGTTAGTTTTCCAAAGAATATCTGCATTTTTAGGCGCCGTACCCTGAGAATAACTTGTTCTTTGATTATCATGACCCAATATTGACCAAGGATAAATTGGGTTAATTGTACTCGCATTTGCTGATACGGTTCCTGCCACAATAATAAGTACGATAATAAGCGAAAAACTAAGGATTTTTGCATAGTAGATATTTGTCTTGATCATGTTCGTCTAATATGCTTCATGGGTTCTAATTTAAAACTATAGAGGTTTTTCAAGCCCGCGCGAAACCGTTGAATAGGTGTTTTTTACGGGTATTTTTAGGTTTTATTGGTCAAAACGTCGGCTTCCACGAACAAAATGGAGGTTAATTCGAATTTTCCTATCGCGCGTACACCCAAATATTATTAAGAGAATTTCGAAAAACCTATTTTTTTTGGATAAAAACAGCTGTCAAATACATGTCTTTGTCGATGGTTATGGTGATGGTTCTATTTATTTCGCTATAATCACCCGTCCATGTGGAGAAGATATAACCATCATCCGGAATTGCCGTTAATGTAACATTGGATTTCGGGTAAACCTCAATCGACGTAGTGTCCATTGAATCTATCCGAATTGTCCCTCTACCAACCGTTTTAACCCTAATAATATAAGTCGGAGGATGTGTAGAAGTATATAAGAAAATCAGACTAGCCCCCACTAAAGTCACAACGCTGAAAATAACTAAAATTTTTGCATTGAGATCGGCCATAAATTAATCAACGTATCCTTCCAGCATTAAATATTCCTTTTTTTGGTTTCAATAACAATTATACTTTATAGACACTGCTCGTACGCAACATTCTTAAAAATTATTTACATCTTAAAACAGAACTTCCCTTACTAATCCTTCAGGTTTCCTTATAAATATAAGAAGGAGTATTTTTTTATCAGCGTAAATTGAAGTTATGTAAGAGGAAAATTTATTGAATGAAATAGTTGTTTTTGCACCTCATCCAGATGACGAAATATTATGTTGTGGGGGAACTATAATTGAAAAGTTGAAAAAAGGCTTCGACGTTTCGATAATTTATATGACTGATGGTAGAAACGCATTATCTAATCTTGAAATATATACTAATCCCTCACCTCTTGAATTAAAAGAAATTAGACGGAAAGAAGCCATGAGAGGAGCTAACTTTTTAGGTGTAACATCTAGTAACCTGTACTTTTTAGACGTTGAAGATACAAAATTAAATTCTGATCCAAATTTAGTTAATATCATTCGTGATTTATTGGAAAAAATTAAACCCCAAGAAATTTATCTTCCATCAATAAAAGATGCTACATCGGATCACAAAAATGCTAACTTAATTGTTATGTCATCATTAAAAATGACTAAATTGGAAACTAAATTGTACTCGTACATAACCTTCCCAAAATATGCTAGATTAGATTACTTAGTTAAATTATTGCATAGAATATTTGACAAAAGGTATATTGAAAATAATATTTCAGATCATCTTTCCCAAAAATATTTTTCTTTATTGCAGCATAAAAGTCAGATCATGATTCTAAATCCAAAACAAAGACAACCAGTGATCAGTATACCGATACTGCAACGACTTCTAAATAACACAGAATCTTTTATATGTTTGAATGAACTATGATGCAAATATATTAGTATTTGATGAAGAGAGTTAAAACAAAAGATTTACATACTACAAATTTTTATCGCTATAAAACTTAATGTATTTTCATATATGTGATTATATCCAATCAGAATCTCCATAAGTAAAGAGATATGTTTGTGCACTATTTTCCCCAATTTTCTTCAAACTTACCTTATAGTCTTCATCAGGTCTATAATCTAAAACAAGCTCAAAGTTATTCACAAACCCAAATCGTTTTAAAACAGCCTCATATGGATGACCCTCAACTACTGATGAATTTATCAAGATCACTCCGTTCTCGACGAAATACTCACAAGCGTAAGAGACCAAAGCTTCCGCAACATCGAGTCTTCTAGGCAATGTAAGTAGATCAACGATGTAGCCCTGCTGATTTTTACTTAATCTATTTATCCTTAAAACGATATATCCTAAAATTTTACCGTTTTTTTCGGCCTGTTTGACAATATAATCTCCTCCTCTCTTGTCACAATATCTCCAGTTCAAGTATTCCTTCGTCCGAACTATAATGAATTGGTAGCTATTTTTAACTTCGTCCCAAAACTGATTAATTCTATCCTCAAACTCTTTCACCTCATAAATGTTAAAATCTGGCATTAAAGTATAGGGCTTAATTATCGAATATCTAATTTGATTATATCTTGATAGGATTTTATACCCCTGCTTTTTCAGAGAAGTATACTTGGTCTCTGTTCCCTTGAAATGTTTATCTAAATCCATTATTCTACTTAATACTAATTTATTGTGAGGCATCTTTTTTAGGCCTAGTTCTTGAGAAACCCGCAACGTCGCCCGTTGAATATCTATACCATAATGGAACGGTTTTCCGAGTTTATTTTCCATTTCAAAGGCAAAGCGAACTAGTTTCCTATAAATTCCTCTCCCTCTATATTCACTTTTGACTGCTGTGTCCACACCTTGATAACTAGAGAAGTATCTATCACCAATTTTAATAGTCTGAGCCAGATCATGATAACAACCGATAATTTCTCCATCCTTCAATGCCAAGGAAATAATGAACTGTTTTGAAGGATTGTCTTTATACTTCCATGCCCAATGATCCAAAGGCGTGACGGGCAAATCGAAGCGAGGCCAAGGATCGAATGCCGCTTCTAATAATGCGACGATATCTTTCTCATCATCTGGCATATAATTGCGAAACTCAATTTCGTCCGTCAATGTCAAACAATAATTGGGTTTCCCACTTAATATTCTTTTTATTGTTCCCTTTTAAACATAGTTTAATGGAGCATCTCCATTTCGCCGATGAAGGGACAAAATTGTTTTACTAAATCCAGTCAGTATCTCCCATTGTGAATTGAATTTTATTTGGATCTTCTCTGATTAATTCATCAATATTGATATCATTGTTAAGATGTTGATAGAAAATATGCATTTTATTTGGAAATTTCATAAAACCAGATGTCTGCAGAATATTTTCATATTTACTATTTTCAACGAAATATGCGGTAATAATGTTTACATTTTTTTTATCAAAATATCTAAGAGCATTTTGAACTAATATATAACCTACTTCATAAAAATTCGGAAGTGCCATTAAATCCACTATATAACCTCTTGGATATTTCTTACCATATCTATTAATCCTAAGAATGATATAACCAACTATTTTTTCGCCTTGTTTTGCGATTTTAATAATGTAAGATCCAGATCGTGAATCGCAATATCTCCAATTAAGATATTCTTTATTTTTTTCCAATATAAATGAGTAATTATTTTTTATATTATTCCAAAATATATCATAACTATCATCAAAATGATTTATATCAATGATATCTACATCAAAATTTATAGATGATATATGATTTGAAATTTTTATCTTATTTAAATAACTTAGGAAATAATACCCATATTTTTTAAATATTTTATCTTTCTCATTAACCATATCCAAATGTAATTCTATATCTTTAACCTTATTCAAGTTTGAAATTTTAATAGGTAAATAATTATACCTCTTTTTGTAACTTTTTACTAAAATTGGATCTCCAATAACCCCATAATTAAGAGTCCAAAATTTCTTTTTCTCTACATCCAATCTCATATTTTGCAATTCTTTACTTATCCCCATTCCTCTAAAGTTTGGGCTGACCGCATCGTCGGTACCCTGCGAACATAGGTATATATCACGAAAAATTTTTAACTTCAGAGGAATACCATGGTTACAACCTATTATCTGGTTACCTTTCTTAGCTACAACAACAATACTTGGCCCCACTGGGTTATCGTGGTGTTTCCATCTCCAATAATCCAATATGGGGCAGGTTATATCAAATTTAAGCCAACCTCCATAGCATAACTCGAGAAGATTGATGAGCTCACCCTCGTCTCCGGATTCAAATAACCGTAAATTGTAATCATCCAAGAAAAAACACACCTCGAATAAATGATAGTACAAAAAGTTTTACATAATATCTTTATATATAACGTTATCGCAGGTTTCTCGTTCTCTAATTTTCTTTACCTCACTCTTCGAGTTAATCATAACCGCAGCCGGCCTTGGATAGAGAAATTGAGTCGAGTTAGTAAGAGAATAAGCCCCACAGTCAAATACTGCTAGAACATCACCCTCTTCGATTAGGGGAAGCGGTTTATTCAGCGCAAGGACATCGTCTTTAAAGAGACCGGGCCCAACTATATTCACAACTTCCAAGCTATCCTGATCCATTTTATTTACAACTACAACATCTTGCCGCGCCAACGCAGTTGTGGCAGGAACAATATTTTTCCCACCGTCCACAATCACCCACTTATATCCTCCAGAAATCTTCACGTGGTCCACTTTAACCAGCAGTAGCCCAGCCGGCCGCACTATGAATGTCCCTGGCTCAGATATTATCGTCGGCATTGGATTAAGCCCAAGTTCTTTTACCTTATCGGTTATATGTTTTGCAGAGATCCGGATATCAGGGGATTTTGACTTTCTTTCATCGATTTTTGATCCAAAGCCAAATCTCTTTCTAATCAAATCGAGAATTATATCCATATAATTAACATATTGAAGAAATCCAGGATCGAAACTCCCCCCGATATTAAGATATTTTAATTCGATCCCTAAGCTTCGAGCATCTTTTATCATAGAAGCAAACGTCTCAATAGCCGAATGATAGGGGTGGACCATTAAACCTTCGATACGGAGATTTTTATAATTCGCATGTCTTTGAAAGACCAATTTAGCGTCCTTTACTGAAAAACCGAATCTGGAGGAAGAATTACAATTAACAGTGTCATTGATGTTACTTAGACGGAGATTCTTTAAGAATATTTTTGGCTTCCAAGAACTAATCCTTAGCCCCACAGATTGTATTATTTCCATTTCATTTGCTATTTTGTCGATTCTCTCCAGTTCAGTAAAAGATTCCGTATTTATAATTAATATCCTTCTTTCTAAGGCTTTACGAATAACCTTATCTGGTTTGAATCCACCGTCGAAAATAATACGCTCCCCAGGTATATCTAACTTCTCGGCAACATACAAATCGAGCTCTGATGCCACTTCAGCGTAAGCATTATTATCTTTCATTATTTTGCAGATAGCTAGATTATCATTTGTTTTTATTGAATAGGAAACGATAATATTTGGGTAATGTGACTTGAATGCATCAAAAATAGTTGCCAAGTTTTTAACTAAACAATCCTCGTTAAAAACAAATAAAGGAGTATCTTCACTTCTGCTTAATTCAAATAAATCTACATTATGAAGTGAAAGATGTTTATCAGGAGTGACCTTAAAATGATCTCTCAAATCATCAAAGCTCCTTATCGTACGTTAAGGTTTCCATGAATCTGTATCCCCAATGACACTATGCAGAATAAAGACGAGAAACCTTAATAAAAGGTTTAAACATCCAAGATAATTTGGCTTCGCATGAGTTCCTCCTGTTAGCGTAATTGTAGATTTCCAACATTCGCCACCCCCAAAAAAAAACGAAATCGCGCGCGCTAAGTGAGATAAGCCCGCTCGTTCTCCTAGACGCTTTTCAAAAATGGAGATGTAAAATTGGCATATAAATCTCTAATGAAAGTTTTTTTAGTAAAAGAAACTCTTATTAAAGATAAATAGATTGTTCCCAAAAATCTTAAAAAAGGGATCAGTAAAAACGTTCGAGGAATATGGTTAAAGGCGATCAAAATGAGAGTTCTTGCAATAGGAGCTCATCCCGATGATATAGAGCTCGGCTGCGCAGGTACCTTAATCAAACATAGGGAAAATGGCGATGAATTATTCCTGCTTATCCTGACAAAGGGCGAAGCATCCGGAGATCCCAAAACGAGGGAAAAAGAATGTTTCGCTTCCGCAAAGCTACTAGACGTACAGGACTTGTTTTTTGGTGGTCTAAGGGACACTAGAGTAGATGATGGATTCGAGACTATTATGGAAATCGAGAAGATCATAACTCAGGCGAGGCCTGAAATCATCTATACACATAGTGTTAAAGATACACATCAAGACCATAGGAATACTGGTTATGCAACGCTTTCGGCTGCAAGGCGATGTAAGAAGATCCTCATGTATGAATCTCCAACAACCTTCCAGGAGTTCTCCCCACACGTATTCGTAGACATCAAATCACAATTTGAGAGGAAAAAAGAGATTATGCACTTATTCAAATCCCAATCCAATAAGCAATGGTGGTCGATGGGCAGAAGAGCCGCTCTCGCCTTGGAAGGACTTGCATCCTATCGTGGATTCCAAGCTGGCTTGGAGGTTGCAGAAGCTTTCGAGATGGTTCGATTAGTCATTACTGGTGATGAGCCTATACTACCGAGTAAAAGGTCGTAAAACACCCTATTCAAACACGACATGAAGGAAAAAAAGGAAGATGCTGTCAGGTTCTAATGCTTTCAATTCTTTTGATGACTTCAATATACTTGTAGACTCATGTGAATCATTTTATAAAAAGAATCAGGAGATATTCAACAGTGAAGTTAGGAGAGAGCGCTGTAAGCAACTATCTTTTTACATCAGAAAGTTTCATAGGAACTCTGCAACCCTAACCCCTGAAATAGCCTCCAAGATTGACATTCTCGGCGAAGAGCCATCCATCATATTGATGACCGCGCATCAACCTAATCTATTTCCATATAGTGGTGTATTGCGCAAAGCCACTCTACTGATTGTCTTAGAAAAGGAATTAGAAAGACGATTAGGAGTCAACGTCATAAGTTACTATGGTATAGCCGATCAGGATTTCGCCGATGATAGGTGGGTCAGATCCTCAATCGTCCCCTCGTTGACCAGAAAAGACGGAATATTAGCATTAAGTGCCAAATTGCCCCTGAAAGTAACTACAAACAATCTACCAAAGCCCCCGATGGACACGATGGAAAAGTGGAGAGAGAAAATCGAGATGTGGCTAAACGATGCCACATACTCAATCGGTCATTTTTACACAAGTAACGGACTTCCAAAATTGAGCCTAATAGTTAGTCGTCTGCATAACAATTTTGAGATGCTCTGGAGAATAATTGAGGAAGCCTATGAGAGAGCGATAACTTACTCTGACTTTAACGCATTTGTCATGTCCAAGATAGTTAATGAAGCATGGCAATACGACACGCTTTTCTCACGTTTCTCAGAAAGCCAAAGCATATTTTCAAGCGAGTTCAACTACCTTCTGACCCATTTCGCTGAATACTCAGCTTCCATGAAGGAAGCTATTGAAAAAATGCCAAAGGGCGAAAACGCGAAGGGAGTTAGCTTAACAGAACCTGAGTATCTTCCCTTCTGGTATCACTGTGACTGTGGAGGCAAAGCCAGGCTAACTCCTTATTTTGATAGGGATCACATGATAGGCCATGGCTCTTGTATTAGATGCAGTAAAGAATATGAGGTAAATCTGGGTGTGAAAGAGCGCCCCGATGTATCGGAAATTTCCCTAAAGATATCTGCTACGGCAATCCCAATGATTCTCATCTTTTCCAAGGGCCTAGGTTTAACAAGCTATGTTGGAGGATTGGGAGGTAAAGAATACCTTCGCGAAGCACAACATGTAGCAGAAAAACTTGATATAACGATGCCCGTCATCGCGTATTGGCGCCCTCATGATTTTTATCTCAGCATAAGTAACTTGAACGCGTTATCTGAGTACAAAAAAATCAGTGGAAACTACGAAATACATAAATGGAAAAAAGAGGTTGAATTATTGAAATCGAAAATTACTGAGATAAATGATGATATTAATGAGTTAGAACTAAAAAGAAACGGAATCATAGTGAATATAAAAAAAGATCAAACAAAAATTAGGATATATGAGGAAGAATTGCGAAAAATATCAAAAACAATTAATACCATAAGAAAATGGTCAAATCTTTCAGTATTACAGTATCACATCAGGGAACTTAGTAACATACCTTCTACTATAACAAGCATCCCCAGCATTATTGACTACGCAATTAACATAGGCTTAAAAGAAACAAGCGATCAATGGATTAGTCACCTTATGAGTAATGGCTCTCTCTCGTCAGATATCTGTATGAATTCACTCTTTGAGGACTTGTACAAAAAACAACCAAGCGTATTCGATAATATCTATAAGTCATTTTTTGGTCTTAAAGACCCGGAGAGGGTATAGAATACGACCTAAGAGTGCTTAAAAGAGGCGAGGTGTATCGGTTCAATTGTGGAGTCCAAAGTCATAGTAAAACATTCGAAACCATCGATCGACGACAGAGACATTGAGGCCGTCGTCAAAGTTCTGAGCTCTGGCAGCATCTCACAGGGTGAGAAAGTGAGGGAATTCGAGAGAAAAGTAGCCCATTTTGTGGGCGTCAAACATGGTATAGCAGTATCATCGGGGACCGCCGCATTACACCTCGCACTAATGGGCCTTCACCAGGGTTCTGGAGATGAAGTTATTATGCCGAGTTATGTTTGTGCTTCTCCCTACATAGCCACATTGCATGCTGGTGCGATCCCCAAACTAGTTGACGTTAATACCGCTGATTTTAACATCAACACTAAAGAAGTGGAAAAAGCCCAAACAAAAAAGACTAAGGCAGTAATCATACCTCATATGTTTGGCACTCCAGCAGAACTTGATGAGTTGTCAAATATCGAGGTACCTATCATAGAGGATTGCGCTCATTCATTGGGTGCCGAATACCGGCAACGCAGAGTTGGGAACTATGGAAAGGTAGCCATATGTTCTTTCTATGCTACGAAAATGATAACAACCGGGGAAGGTGGTATGATTTTGACTAACGATGATGAAATCTATGAAAAAATTTCTGAAGTTAGACAATATGATGAAAAACCTTTGACTACTTTAAGATATAATTATAAGATGACTGATTTTCAGGCGGCACTAGGGATCAGCCAAATGAATAAACTCCCTTATTTCATTAAACGTAGAAGGGAAATTGCTGAGTTATATGACGAGCTTTTTTCAGAGTTAAACGTCGTAATTTCAACCATCCCTTCTTATAAAAGATCGGTTATTTATAGATATGTAATATTACTCAACAATTTGGATAATATTCAACAAGAAATTAAGAAAAAGGGAATAATGTGTGAGAAACCTGTTTTCGAACCGCTCCATAAAAATTTATGTAAACTCAACTATTCCAATACCGATTACATATATAATCATGCGTTGTCAATTCCAATATATCCCAGTTTAAATACAGAAGAAATTGATTATTTAATTAAACAGTTAAATCAAGTCATTAAAAAGAAAGCATAAATTAGAGTTGGATGATCGTGACGACATCAAAATAATTGAATATAACTACAGCGCGGAATTTGACTTTTTTACGGTTAGAGATGAAGATGTCTTACAATTCGGCTCAAACCCAGTAAATTGCTATCCCTGTCGCGTTGATTCGGGCATTTTAGGATGGACCGCGCGCGATGCGCTACGGTGCCTTAACCGATGAGGGGGGCCGAGTGTGTGTGGGGGTTTAATTTTTTATCCCCACACACACGCATAGACCAGGCAAATCCAGAAGCATAAGATACTTCATGAACTTATTTTCTGAACATCTCTTCTAAAGTTAAAACCATACGGCTTTTATATACCGCAAGAGAAGTTCAATCAGGGAAGAAAAGATGAAGACAAAAAATATAGCCATAGTGATAATGGCATTACTGATGCTTTCAAATGCTGCGGCACTGGCAACCGTAAAGGCCCCCGCTTGGCCCTATTTGCCAGGAGATCCGGTTCAACTAACAGCCGTAGACGGAGTAACATCCTACTTCATAATCACACTCAGCGGCGTCCCAGTTGGATACGACGTTCATAACCAAGCTTACCCCGGCTGGTGCATAAACCCCGGAAAATACATGCCTAGAGGCGAACCCCACGACGTCATGCTGTACTCCAGCATATCCCCGCCGGTCCTGGGCAGTGTCAACTGGGTCGCGATCAATTACATCCTGAACCACAAACAAGGCGCCATACAGGATGTCCAAGATGCGATATGGCACTACACCGTCGGCTTCGCACCTAGCGATGCGGATGCTCTGGCGATGATCGCCGCTGCGGATGCGCATCCGGGCTATGATCCAATGACAGGCGCGGTTCTAGCAGTACTCTGCATTCCACTAGACGTTCTTGGACACGATCCCGTACAGGAAACCCTCATAGAACTCCCCCCTCCCCCATCCGGGTCTGGGCTTTCCCCTGGGTACTGGAAGCACAATGTGAAGGTCTACTGCGGAGGGCCTGGACATTATAGTGGAGACCCGCATGAAACAGATGGTTCTATGGAAAGTTATGAACTGTGGATCCAAACTCACATAGGTGGCCAGGGGTCCTTCACTCTGGAGTGGGCTAACACACAGTTCCAGAATAACGCATACAAGAGCATGTGGCTAACTATAGCCAACTGGTTCAACGCAGCAGCAGGCCTATCACCATACGTAGAAGACTAAACAAAGCATAGTCTTAACCTAAATACCTTTTTTTTATTCTTAAGTATTTTAGCGCGCGAGATCTATGATTATGCTTCATTACGTCTCTGATTGTTGATTGATCGATCAAAAATTCTGGGCACCACTTCATGGCAGCACCGGCTTAACCCATTTTTCGTTTAGAAAACGCTGTTCATTGGTTTCATTCCAACTCAATCCTTCCCCAAGAAAGATGACGTTGCGTGTGACGATCGATCGAACTCAGTAGGCTACCCGAAACTGGAACTGGAAAGGTGACCGGCGGAGGACAATGCATTGTTGGAGACAACGAAAGGGTTCCCAGTGCTGGCTTCGGCTTCAATGCCATGTGGTTCTCAAGAGACCCAAGTCCTAAGGGAGAGCTAAACTACGTAGACCATATTACCGGCATGCATGTTCACATACACGAACTTACCTACCTAGTTGTCTGGGAGGACTTGCCAGGAAACAAACCTTGGCCACTCATGAAAGCCAGATTTGGGGAACCATGTACCATCGATGGCGAGGAAGGTTTATTCGCCGATGTATACGTTGAGGACAATGGGGAACCGGGCACAAAGGACAAATTCCAAATAACGCTCAGCACGGGCTACATAGTTGACAGTAACACCGTTGCGATCTTATTTGGCAACATCCAGATACACAAACCACCGAAGTAGAATTGACTCCCAAATACTCAGCTCAATTCAACTTCTCCCTTTTTTGTCGGGCGCGTGCGAATTAGAGGCTTACGATGTTTGCATAATTGTGCGCACGATAACTTCTTTCTTGGTGGAAATGGGTTGGATTCTGCCCAACCCATTTGCACGCGCGCGCCCTATCACCATATGCACTTTGCATTTGGTGATTGGGATTCTATTTGATGCTTATTTCAATAATTGTACTAACCAAATTATATTTTCTTATATACATAGTTATGTCATATTTCTAATATAATTAAAATATATTAATATAGGAGAATGTAGAATAATTATAGATCAAAATTCTTCTTAATATATATCTGAACTAAATTGTGTAATGTATGCGTATATAGATTTGATGTAGTTACAACTCAAAAAATAATATTAGAGCACTTACTGTAGATATAATTTAAATTATCGAGGGAACAACTATCATATTCACAATGAGTAAAGAGTTGGTAATTCGTCCATATCAGCCAGGGGACGAGGTTGGCGTTGTCAAGCTTCTCGAGGTCGTATTCGGAGGGTGGCCCCGCTTCGACCTGAGTTGTTCTCCTCTGGAACACTGGAAGTGGAAGCACCTGGAAAATCCTTTCGGGCAAGGATTGAAAGCGATTGGGCTAAGCAATGACACGGTAATTGGAGTTAATCACATCGGCTTCGTGAGATCGTGGATGGGAGGAAAAACTCGTCTATGCGGCCTAGGCCTTGACCTCGCCGTCCATCCAGATTTCAGGGGTCTAAGGGTATCCTCAAAGATAGACGCGATTAACAACAAAGCATTCGAGGGCTTAAACCCGGCTCTGAGCTACTGGGTGACCACAAATCCATTAATAATTAAAAATGCTTTAAAAAACAGGAACCCACACTTCCCCCAACAAATATCGGATCTCATTCGGATAAGGGACATTGACCTACATCTGGAGAAAAACCTCTCAGAGAAACCTCTGTTGAAAAAATACGCTTTCTACCTTTTAAAGGGATTAAACAAAATCTCAAGCGTGTCAACACGCCCCACTCAGAACGAGAAATCTAAAGAGGCTAACATCCGTGATATAGATAGGTTCGATGAGGGAATAGACTCGTTTTGGAATAATGCTAAAGATGGCTACAGTTTTATTGTTGAAAGAAGTAGAGAATATTTAAATTGGAGATACTGTGATCCTCGTGGAGGGAAATATATAGTGAAACAAATGATTGAACAGGATAGTGTTATCGGATATATAGTTCTGAGAATTAATAGATACGTAAAAGACTACCCGACAGGATCAATAGTAGATCTACTGACTCTTCCTAATCGATTAGATGCTGCAGAATTATTGATTCGCGAAGCGATCGATTACTTTGACGAGAAAAACATAAATATTATCCGCTGTTGGATAATCAGGAATCATTCCTATAATCATCTGCTTAAAATACACGGATTTGTGACAAGTGGAACTAACATTCATATTTTGTATAATCCCTTTATTAGCGAGAGTGAACTTGAGTTTAACGCCGCTACATCAGACAGATTACACTTCCAGTTAGGTGATACAGATTGGATATGAATGCAACTCGCAGTCCAGAAGCCACATTTTACATACTCAAGAGCCCATTTCATGGCATAGTCGTCACCTTGGTCTCCCTAAGCATCTTATAGATGAATGGACGAGGATGTCTCAAAAAAAAACTTGAGCCATGTAAAAGTTAAGTACACTTCATAGGAGACGAATGAAAGGATCAAGAAAAGGCTGTACATGTTAAGGTGAACGTTGGCTCTCTTCTAGTTAAGATTGTGTCGCAATGACGTTTATAACGACTGAGTATGTGGTGATTCCCGTGATGCTGGGAGACACTGTCAAGGTGAACGTTGCAGCCACGGACTCGTTAGGGTTAATACGTGCGCCTTCTTTATTCCATGACACAATAATGTAACTTGCAGCCCCGCTTGGGACCCAGTTCCCGAAAGTGCAACTAAGAGTTGCGGCGACGTTGCCAGTGTTCTTAACGTAGACTGTCTGGCTAGTGGAGCCACCTGGTTGGAGGCTCCCCCAAGATATATCTGTTATCGGGGTAGTGCAAGCCGAGTTACTGTATATACCAAGAGTTAGAGTACTTGGTTGGGCGGTGATTGTTCCATGGCTCTGCACCAAAGACGTTGTATTGAGTAAACCCGATATCAAGACGATTCCGAAGGTTGAAAGCCCAAGCACTACAAGAATTGGAATAATCTTGATAGCAGCTTTTGCGGACATACAAATACCGATTCTTTATTATAATAAAAAGAATTATGGAAGTTACATATATATTTAAGATATATGTTTCTTCTTTCAGAAGAGACGGATTACTTCTATAGTTATATTTCTAACTGCAGGTTTTTGCGCGCGCTTGTCATTCTCGATAAAAGCTATACTGAAATAAATACAACAAATTAATTGTGATAGTCTCTACAAGCTGCAAGCGCGACAAAACGCGTACGCAAATG
>Ga0315277_10004789_pt1 | contig 17937 bp, 16 predicted proteins | sample YL17G05_15_MG_FD_203695 | JGI IMG/M metagenome (GOLD analysis project Ga0315277, IMG submission 203695) | Sediment microbial communities from Yellowstone Lake, YNP, Wyoming, USA - YL17G05_15 | ecosystem: Environmental > Aquatic > Freshwater > Lake > Sediment | place: USA: Wyoming | collected...
TTGCTTCATCTGCTGTTCCTTTGCTTTCTCTGCGTAGTAATATGCCTCGTCCATCGTGTTGTTGGCGATCAAGACGATGACTTTGCCCCGTCTCTTCCGCCCGGTGCGGCCACGCCGCTGTATCGAGCGAATAGCACTCGGCACCATGTCGTAGAAGACCACGAGATCCACCTCGCCGATGTCGAGCCCTTCCTCGGCAACGCTCGTCGCCACGAGAACTTGGATCGAGCCCGCATGAAACTGGTCGAGAATTTCCGTTTGTTCTTTCTGGGACATGCCTTTCTTGCGCCCCGTGGTTTGCTGCCCGACGAATTTTTCCACCTTCTCGATGCCCCGATCTTTCAGTTCCTTGGCGATCATGTCCACGCTCACCCTGTAATTCACAAACACGAGCGCCCTGGAATCTTGGTGCTCCTTAACAAAATTCGCGACGATGCTCGTCAAGATCGAGATTTTCGGGTGGATAATCCCCTTCTTGACGAGGGCATCCACCGAAGACACGATACCCTTGTCGATCAGGAGGTTGATGAAAATGCGCAGCGCGCTGGAGCTGTCCGGTTTCCGTGCTTCCTCCTCGCAATCCGTCAAATATTTGGACAAGGCAACGGTTCCTTGGGTCTGCACCAGTTCCAAGGCATAGCTCAACCGGAGACCCACGGCGAGTATCTTGAGGATGCTGAAGAGGTCCTGCTTCTCGCCTGGATCCCTGACCTGCTTCAATCTTTCCTGGATCTTCCGGTTCACCTCGAGCAGCTGCGACCGGTTGATGAACTTGGCCTTGTCCTTTTCGACGAGCTTCTTTTCCTTCACGAATTGGACGACTTTATCGAGTTCCTCGTCCAGGCTCTTCTTTATGGCGAGGAACTCCGCGGGCAAATCGATGTGCTTCCATTCGATCGACGTCTCGTAAAAATAGGATTGGACGTCAGGGTCCTTCTCGTCACGGGCTTCGACGACGTCGATGTACAAATTTTGCTTGATCTCGTTGATCTTTTCCAGCGTGGCACCCGGCGAGGCCGTTATCGCGAGGATGCGCGGGTTCGTTGCTCGTTCCTTGTATATCTTGGCGATGGCACAGTAAGCGTAATCCCCGACCGCGTGGTGGGCCTCATCGAGGATCAGGAGGCTCACGTCGTCGATCGGATAGAGGCCGTTGTTGATGTCATTCTGGAAGGTTTGCGGGGTCATGAAGCACACGGTCGATCTGGCCCATGCCGCCACGCGTTTGGTCGCGTTGGTGGCCCCTGTGAAGTAATTCAACCTTTCAGGCTCGATGGTCGTGCATTCCGTGAACGATTTCACGTGCTGCAGCACGAGTGGCTTGGTCGGCGCTAGGAACACGATCTTGGTGCCTGGATGCTTGTTCAGCTCGTGAATGGCCAGCATTGCCGCGATCAACGTCTTGCCAAGGCCCGTCGGCAGCACGACAAGGGCATTGCCAGCCGTGCAGCTCACGAAGATGCGTTGCTGGTAAATCCTCGGCGTGATCGTGTCTTTCAGGGCGTAGAGTGGTTGGTCCATGGTCATCTTGCATCCAGCCGCGGCAAGCGAGATCGAGAATGCCATACCGATGTTAACCCGGGCGTTTATAGGATCGGGGGGTCTGCAGAATCGCTGAAACTTGTTCAAAAATGGCCGTTGCTTAGAACTAATTGCGGTTGATCTCGGTTAACACCCAGCGTTATTTGCATGTTCATCACCCAAAAGCGTGAGTTTTTCACGTTCAAGACGTGGTCCCTTGGTCTAGTGGTTATGACGCCGGCCTCACACGCTGGAAATCCTGGGTTCGAACCCCAGAGGGACCATCTTTTTTTCTTTAATCTAGCATCAATATATTGCAAGATTTTAGAATCTTCTTGCACGGCAGCGCGATCGTTCGCGTCCTTGCCGCGCTGGTTCGATCGCTTCAGAATCAAGTTCATATAATTCCAAGTGCTTTTTTGCATGTTCACAGTCGTAACTAATCGTATGAATTGTGGACGAACTTGGACATCACCTACAAACGTGCCATGAAGGTTCCGGGATGCCTTATAGTCGATATCGCCCGTGTTTTTTGACGAGAGAAATATCGGGCTTTAAATACATTGATGGAAACCTGGCAACATGGTTTCGGTCTTGCTTCCGAGACGGAACCTGCGGGTTTCCTCTTACGACCCGCCCGGGCAGAGTGTCCAAATTTGTCTACCCACATAGTAAGAGTTAGAGGAACGTTCCATGTCGAAGGCAAGGAAAGTACCCCAATTATCGAGCCGGCTGCGGGTGAAGTCGGAAGACAAGTCGTTGCCAAAATTGTTCGATGCCATCGCGCTGATCGCGGTCGGCGTGGCAATCATCGCTCTGCTCGCCCTGTTCGTCATGTACGAGCAAATAAATGACCTGATCGCGAGGGGGGCGAACAACATGCTCGACCCGGCCTATCCCGTGGTGCATCCCTTGTACCTGGCTTTGCAATACAACATGCGTGCACCATTCTCCCTCATGCTGTACTGCCTCGTGACCTTCGGCGTCTCGTACGGGACGGGGCGGCTCATGAAGGAGCAGGAGCACCTTCAAGTGAAGTATTTCAAGACCTGGTTCGCGGCCGAGCTCGTGCTCGTCGTGCTGCTCATCTTGAGCCTCGGGTTGTTCTATTAAATCGCTCGTTTTTCGTGCTTTCTTCTTTCATTATCAACCAGCAATGTTATCACCGCCAGGGGACCGCGGCAATGGAAAAAAAAGGAACAATGGTGAACCATTTTCGACGGCCGTGCATCAGACCTTGTAGCCCTTGGGGATCGTGACCCGCTTTCCTTCCTGCGCCGATAGGTACGCGGCGTACATGGCTTTGGTCGTCCAAATAGCCAGGTCGAGGTTCGAGTCGGGCTGACGCTTATCCACCACCGCGGTCACGAAGTCTTCGAGCTCGAAGGGGTAGCCAGTCATCCAATCCTCCGACGCCTGCGCCGGCGTCCACCCGCACTTGGTTTCGGTTTTCTCGATCGTGTACTCGTTGGCAAATTCCTTGTCGGTCGGTGCGTACGCCATGACGCTATCGTTGTTGGAAATCTTGCCCTCGACGCGGCAGTTGCTCGTATAGATGTTGATCCAGTTTTCGATGCCGCCGAGCGTCGTGTCCGAGGCGATCACGATCGCATTCGTGCCGTCCTCGAACGTGATGATGCCGGTCGACCAATCCTCCACGTCGACGGGGCGGGACTTGATGCGGTCCAGGTCGCGCGGCAGCTTATCGAGGAAGATGCGGTATTTCGCCGTCGTGGCCACGACGGATTCGGGATAGATCGGCTTGCCGTCCCGGCGCATGCCTTCCCAGAGCTTGAGGTGGATCGCGGCACCCCACGGGTGCGCGCCCATGCGCACGAGGGCCCCGCCGCCCGTGTACTTCCACTCGGCCGCGAACGGGCTGTGGGAGCCAGAATGGCTTTCCCCGCAGCGGATCTCGAGAATCTTCCCGCCCGCCGCCTTGACGAGCTGCTTCGCTTTCCACACGGGCCTCGCGTAGACCCAGTTCTCGGCATAGCAGAACGTGACGCCCGTTTCCTTGATGGTCTTCTCCAGACGCTCACAATCCTTGAGGCATTCTTGCAGCATGGTCTTCTTGTCCGTGGCCCCGACGTTCTTCCGCTGGTCGATGGGGACGGCCGGGTCGCCGAAATAGCCAGTGAGCGGTTTCTCGCAGATGATGTTCTTGCCCGCCTTGGCCGCTTTTATGGCGAATGGAACGTGCAAGAACGTGGGAACGACGAGGTCGACAATATCGGCTTCGACCTCGGCGATCATCTTGTCCGCGTTGTCGTAGATGTTTTTCGGATCGAGATGGTACTCCGCGCAAAACTCCTTGGCCTGGGCAATATCTTTCGGCGCCACGGCGATCGCTACGATCTCGGCGTCGATGCCCGGGAGTTGCTCGTAATTCTCGGCATGGATGTTGGCAGCGAAGCCCGCGCCCACCATGGCGATTTTAACGTGTTTTTCGTCCTTCATGGTCGATCATCATGTCACCATCGATTCATCACAAGGCCGCAGCGCATTAGAACGCGCTGGTTCGCATCACGACAGGTCGCCGGCGCTTTCCTCGCCCTCGGGCGTGTTCTTGGCCGATGCTGACTGGGGCTTTTGATCACCCGCGTGGTACTGCTTGAGCTGCTGCAATGCGGCGACGAGATCGTCGATGTCGTTGCTGTCAAGTTGCACGGACATGGCCTTGCCGAGCTTCGTCGTGTATTCCTTGCCCTTGATGAGGGCGAGCTTGAAGTTCACGTATTGATCTTTCTTAGTCGCCGAGACGACCAGCTTTCCATCAAACTTGACGCTGATCCATTTCTCGAACAGCGCCGGTTCTGGTGCACTCATGATTTTCGCCTCCGATGTGTGGGTTGCACTTCGCAGCACGATCATTTGAATGTTTCCAAGGTGGGTTAATTATCGCGTTGTGATGCACTCGGCGTACTATTTATATTTCGTATCGCATCCAGGTCATGTCATGTCAAATCGTACACCTGGTGCATCAAGACGACAGCTTGTAGAATCCCGCGCTAGATTAAGCAAAATCGAGGCGCTTAGGCACAAGCTGGGCCCCAAGTTTACCAGCGAAACGTTTGATTTCGACGATCTTGCTGAGGTGTTCGATTTCATGTGCTTCTGGGGGAATTCGGAGGACTTATATCTTGATTATGATTCGGTCGGGATTTCCCTCGACGAATCCGATGTTGCTGAATGGGAATGTTTCCGGGATGAGGCAGACCAAGAAAATAATGACGAATCATCCGATAACTCCGAAATACGGCACCAAGTCATCTTCACGGACAAGCCAGAAGCAGATTGGCTCTGGTTAGGCGTCAAGGAACCAGATTCCGATCCTAGATTTTCCTGGGGGCGAGGCCGGGCTCCTGCCGAACACGGAGACTTCATTGAGCATGTTTATGAAGATGGTCCAACTATTGATTTCGGCGATGAAGTGAGCACGGGTAAAACTCTGGTCGAGAAACGCGTGACCCGAGAAATCCCGTGTGATATGACGATCACTATCCCCTAGCAGGTTTTTTTCGATATCCTGGTGCGTAAAATCGAAGATACAAAGGCTTTAGAAGCAGATCAGTTCTCTTATATTGCAAAAGAGAAAGGTATTGCAGAGTTCTTCGGTATACTCTACTCCGTTGGAGGATTCTTGCTAAGCTGGAATTTGACTAAAAAAGAATAAAAAACTGGCGGATTTAGGAAAAAAAAGCATTTTGTTTTGCGTAGACCGCACGATTCTACTGGATTTCCCCACGGCAGAATTCAAGATCGTTAACCAACGGACAAGGAAGGGCATTTCCGGGCATATAACAAAGGGGGGTATAAGATCAGCGATGATAATTGCCCAAATAAGATAACCAGGCAAATCTTTACGCGATAGTGGCTGGAAAAGAGACAATGCCGAATCTGTAGCCCCTGGCGGCCAGCGCGACCCGATAGAATTACTGCGTCCATTTATAGTAGTTCCTATCAACAGCATAAGGGGTCGACTTAGGGGTCATAAGAATATAACATCCTGGATCAGCTGACCGAATGACCACAGCATTAGATCCTTCATGCATCGATCGAATCCTATTGATACGAATGTCAATTGTATCGAGTTTTTTCACGGGAATGTTAGGAGAATCGTGGTCGACTTGGACAGCCCCGAAACGAAGAGATGATTCGTGCTGCACGCGAAGCGGGGGATTTTTCACGGGCAAAGACCGCATCGACTTTCCCCTCGACCATCGCTCCCAGTTATGTCATCAGCATTCATAAAAATTCGGTTTTTTCGTAATATCCACCACAATTTTTTTATTATCATGGACTTTGATATAACTAAACATTTCGTTGATCAAACAAAGTGTAAGATTTCATTTGGTACTTTCAAGCGGAAAATGGGTCAAGTTCTACCGTTTTTTCGCTTGGGATTCCAATTAAGAAATTATTGGTTTTTTCGGTGATTCCATGTTTCACATCAAAGGAACCGAACTAGAAAAGAAAAGATATTACCACAAAACGAAAAGCATCTGTCCAGAATGCCTTCAGCCAATTGATGCCGAGATCGTAGAAGAAGATGGGCCGGTATCGGAGAAGAACAAGATTCTCATCAAGAAAACGTGCAATACCCACGGATACTTCGAAGACATCATTTCTACGAACGCCCTTTACTACAAATGGACACATTATTGCGAAGAGGGCATTTTCTCGTTTGAGAAGAACGGGGACACGAATCCCCCAGACAACAAGGCCACAGATCCTCGTGGCTGCCCGTATAACTGCGGATTGTGCGATCAGCATATATCCACATGCTGCATGGCGCTGATCGACGTCACGAATCGCTGCAACTTGCGATGCAACTTCTGCTATGCGAACGTCGAGAAATCCGGGCTGCTGGTTGAACCCACGCTCGAAGAAATCCGCAAGATTATGCGGCACTTCCGCAGCAAACCGATCCCCGCCGTCGCCCTCATGTTCACGGGCGGCGAACCCACGGTTCGCAAGGACTTCGTGGACATCGTGCGCATGGCCAAGGAAGAAGGTTTCAAGGAAGTGCTCGTGGCGACGAATGGTTACGGTTTCCAGCGCAAGAATGGCGTCGGCGAGAAATTCGCCAAGGATTGCTGGGAAGCTGGCCTCGACACGCTCTATTTCCAGTTTGATGGCATCCATAACGAGACCTACGAGAAAACCCGGAACCAGAAGAATTTCTTCGAGTATAAGCTGCGTGCCATCGAGAACTGCCGCAAGGCGGGCCTCGATTCCATCGTGCTCGTGCCCACGGTTGCCAAGGGCGTCACCGACATCGAAATCGGGAACATCTTGCAATTTGCCATGGAGAACCTCGACATCATCCGCGGTGTGAACTTCCAGCCCGTGAGCCTGTGCGGCCGCGTTTCCTTCGAAGAATTGCGCGAGCTGCGGTTCACCAATGCCGACCTCATCCGTGAAATCGAAAAGCAGACCCACGGCGCCATCTCCATGGAGACCTCGTGGTACCCGCTCACGACCATCGTCGAATTCGGCCGCATCATCGCGTTCCTCGCCGACGTGGAGCCCATCGAGTTCACGTGCTCCCCCGACTGTGGTTTCGCCACGTTCATGGTGCTCAACCCAGCGACCGGCAAGATGGAGTCCATCCTCGATTACTTTGACGCGGTGGAGCTCGTGCGGTTCAGCAGCCATTTCTGGAAGAAGCTCAAGGATCGCAAGAAGCCCGAGGTCTTCTCGAAGATGCTCGGCAGCTCGGGCGAAGCCGGCCAGAACGTCGGCAGCTTGCTCGACCGTGGCCTCGATATGCTTGATAAGGCTCAGCTCAAGGCCCGGTTCGTCGGTGGCATACTCCCGGCGATCAAGAAGCCAGGCAAGCTCATGGAGATCTTCTCCAAGATGCTCATCAACGGCAAGTGGGAAGCAGTGTCCAGTTTCATCTACGGCAGCCTGCTCATCGGGTCTATGCACTTCCAGGACGCGTACAACTTCGATCTCGACCGCAGCCGGCGCTGCATCGTGCACTTCGGCGTCTGGGATCCGACCGCGCAGAAGGTCATCGAGAGTCCCTTCTGCGTCATGAACTCGGTCATCCGCGGCGACATCGAGAAGAAGGTCGCTCGGCCATGGAAGAAAGCGGTCGAGGAATGGAACACGCCCGAGGAAGCCAAGCAGATCCTGGCCCAGGGCGGTGAACCTGCCAAGAAGCCCGTCATGCAGAACGGCGGTACCGAAACGCACGTCGACAGCACCGAGGCGAAAAACCAATGAGCGACAAGAAAATCGACATCCATGCAAAACCGAGCACCGTCAAGGTCCGCGACTCGGTCGATTTCAACACGGACATGATCAAGGTCCAGCAAGAAGCGCTGGTCAAGACCATGAAGCGCTACGAGCAGCGCGACAACCCGATGGAGCAGCTGGCGGAGAACGTGTCGGCAAAGCTCGTCGACGCGTTCCTCACGCTCAACGAGAAGATCGTCAGCTCGCTACCCGCCGACACGCGCCTCAAGCTCCAGAAGACGTGGCAAGACATGATGCTGGCCTTCTGAACAGCATTCCCTACTTTTTCATTCATTCTTTCTTTTCATTTCGCGTTCTTGAAAAAATATTTGTTTCCAGCGTGCCCTGGCATTACATTTTTGATGATAAGAAAAAAAAGTGGTGGGGACGGGGAGATTTGTTCCAATGCGATAAGTTCGCGAGTTTTTTTGCTTGAACTCCCGACCAACTGGTATCCGCAGCTCCAAGAATCTCGTCACGCGCCACGGGGGCATCAGTCATGATTCTAGGTAGTTCTGGAGCCATTAGCGAAGCCCTTGTCATTTGCAAGGGCTTTGTCGTTCTTCAGGGGACGGATACGCTGCCTCGCGGCGAGTCCGTCGTTACCTGGCTAAACTACATCCCCACGGTTTAGCACGCGTAGCGGTAAATCGTGTACCCGCACGTTTCCAAGATACCAGAGGACGTGTCAAGAGAAGCCCGCGCGGTTAAAAAAAATTACCACGAGTCGTTACCAAGAACGCGCACGTGATGGAATATAAAAAAAGGAGAAAAGGGTGGAAGGCCTTGCCGCCACCGCCAGCGAAACATTTAAATTCGCATCCCGGCTTGGTGGCCACGGCGAGCCTTCAACCAGCCGCCTTGCGCCGTTTTTCTTTCACGATCGTGATAAGCGTCCGCCGCGGGATGCCAAGGCGCTTCTGGTAGATCTGTTTCCAGATCCACGTGCTCACTTGCCCGATCGCCGAGATCAAGAAGATGACGAGCCCGTAACCGATCAATGAAACCGAGAATTGCATGCCAAGGGCGCTCGCGATGACGGTTCCGATCAGCAACATGAGTACGGGCCACAACGCGTTCAATATCCCGGCCACGAGCGGGTTTACCAGGCTGACCAAGGCATACACCGTGAAGAGCAGGAACACCAGGAACGCGAATGAATACGCGAGGTTACCCAGGAGGGCAGGATAGGCAAAATATGCGTTCATCACATTAGCAAGCGAAAACGACAAGGTCCGGCTCGCGTTGATCCACGGCATCGCCACCGATCCGAACATCAAGGCCTCGGTAACACCCAGGATGGCATTTTCCGCGATGAAATGGATCTTGGCCGGGTCTCGTTTTCCCGGGCTAGCGTTCAAGACCTCGTTTGCATAGCGATGCTTCAGCGCTGCTATTGCCAGCAAGGCGATCGCCGCGACGATGCCGCTGATCGGCAAGAACGCGATGTAATCGGCCACGTACCCGGCTGCATACACCTGGCTCGTGAATCGCGTCCTGCCATCAGGGTTCGCCACGGTCACGATCACGTAATAATCCACCTCCGAGCCGGCCCAGTACGCGTTCACGGCTCCTTCCCACATCCCGCTCCCCGGCGACGTCTCCACCATGGCGTCCACGTGCCACGGATCCCCGATGATGCCCTTGTATTTGTAGCAGACTTGCACGGATTCCACGGCAGCCTCGCTCGTGACATTCACCTGCACGCGCACCTGGTCCATGACCCCGGAAACGGCCTTCTGGCCGGGCAATCCCGAGATCACCGGTGGTGCTGGACCCCCGAAAAACGCGTGGCTGACCATGAATTGCGGCGTGTGGTCGCTAGGGACAGTATGGTGGCCGTTCGGTTCGATGAATAGCGATTTAGAAACGGCTGGCTTGACCGTGTTGAATGTATCGTTTAGGCCGACATAGCTGAAGAACTCGTCGTTTGTTCCTCCTATGAAACAAGTTTCGGGGTAGTTGTCGATGCCAATGTAATTGATCGGGTCGTAGGTGCCGGATTTTTGATCGAGCCAGGCGTTCGATTGCTCGACCGTGGAATTCGTTATCATGTACCACGCGCTCGTGGGTTCGAATCTGCTAAAATTCCCCCAGAACGCGCATGGCAGCACGAGATCGACCTTGTCGTTCAAGATCGCCCCTACGCAGAGCGATGTCCATCCCCCGTACGAATAACCTGTCATGGCAATCCGGGTCGCATCGACCGTGCCACCCAGGCTTTCGAGCATGCGGACCGCCTGGATGCCCGCGCAGAAGACCTGGTAGGTGTGTGATGTTCTGTTGAAATCCCCGGGAAAGAGCATGGCCCCCGGCGTGGCGAGAGCACCCCCGCTATCGCCATGGCCGGGGAGATCCGGCACGAGCACCGAGCAATTGAGCGCAGCGAATCTGAGTGCATAAGTGTACATGCCCGACCGCCTGTCCCCGAGGCCGTGGGTCACGACCACACCTGGTAACAAGCCAAGATCACCCGATGCGTTCGTCGGCGTGAACAGCGTCGCGTTGATCCGGAACGTCGCCGGGCTCGCACCGATCCAGTTCGGGACCTCGTAGGATAGTTCCGTGCGATTATACGTTTCCCCGTCTTGTTCTGTCGTCATCGACGCGTTGTTGATGATCATGTTTAACGGCGTGCTTTCGACACGCGATCGTTCCGCTTGCCAGAATGATGTCGCATTGAACGGCGACGGATCTGACGATCGCAAGATGCCCAACGGCATTGATGGTTTTTCATCGCGTCCAGCGAACATCATCGCGAAGCTCAAGGCGATCAATGCGATGGTGATTGCAGCATGCAAAGCAATACCTTTGCATGATGTGTTGTAGTTTCGAGACTCATCAGGAGTGGTCATAGTTTTTTACCCTTCACGAGTTAAGCAATAAGTGCCAACATTTCGCGGCAGCGCCACGTAGTCTGTGGACGATCCGGTATATGAAGGTTGATTCCGACGTGCCGCATCGGATCGTGTTTTTGTACCGCTGCAGCTTGAATGACGCGATGACGAGCACATGCATCATCGGAGCGGGATACGTTGGCTTGACCTATGCCGCCGGCCTCGCGTCCAAAAATCTCAAGGTGAACCTTGTCGACGTGAACACGGCCACGATCGCATGCATCAACAAGGGCACGTGCCCGATTGATGAGCCCGGGCTGGAAAAAGCGTTGAAGGACGGCGTGAAACGCGGTCTCATCCACGGGCACGCGATCCTGGACCTGGTATTTGCCGAGTCCGACGTGTTTTTCGTCTGCGTCGGCACGTATTGCGACGACGCGGGGAACATCAACCTTGCCCAGGTCCGGTCCGTCGCCCAGGCCATTCGTGACTGTTTCAAGATGCATCCCGATGCCGGTTACAAGGTCATCTGCGTGAAGTCGACGGTCATCTGCGGCACGACCGACAGCGTCTTGCTGCCTGTCATTGAAGAATCTGGCATGAAAGCCGGCAAGGATTTCGGCGTTGCTATGAGCCCCGAATTCCTCAAGGAAGGATCTGCGCTCGATGACATCTTGAACCCGGACAAGATCGTGGTTGGGGGGATCGACCAGCGGTCCATCGATGCCGTGAAAAACGTCTTGAAAGCGTTCTTGAAGGACAGCGACCAACACAAGCTGATCGAGACGGATGTGCGAACCGCGGAGCTCATCAAGTATGCGCAAAACTCGTTTCTTGCCACGAAGATCAGCTTCATCAACGAGATGGCCAGATTCGCGGAATTGTTTGGCGTGAACATTAGCATGGTCGCCAAAGCCATGGGGATGGACTCGCGCATATCGCCCAAATTCCTCAACGCCGGCCCCGGCTTCGGCGGGTCATGCTTTCCCAAGGACGTCAAGGCCCTCTACTCCGCGGGCAAGAAGGCCGGGCTCGATCCGCTTCTGCTCAAGGCGGTGCTGGACGTCAACGAGCGGCAGAAGCGCCACGTGCTCGAGCTATTGCAGCAGCACCGGCAAGTCAAAGGACTCGCCGTCGCGGTGCTCGGCTTGGCGTTCAAAGCCAACACCGGCGACACGCGGGAATCCGTGTGCCGTGCCGTGATCCCGGGCTTGCTCGCCCTCGGCGCGAGCCGGGTCAAGGTCCACGACCCGTCGGCATTCGCCCGCGAGGAGGTCAAGAAAGACTTCCCGCCGGACGAGAGATTGACCTACCACGACACGATCGCCGAAGCGATCAAGGGCTCGGGCGCGTGCATCATCTTGACGGAATGGGACGAATACAAGCGCTTGAAATTTTCGGAATTCACGACAATGGCGGGCAACCCGTGCATCGTGGATAGCCGGCGAATCCTGGACCGGAAAGCATTCGAAAAAAGCAAGGTGCAGCTTGTCATTCTCGGCGAATCCGAAAGCCGGGACTTCAAGCCGTGAGCGTGGAAACAAAAATCCTCGTTCGTGTCTATTTTTCATCAATAATCGGAATTTTTCCTCGTCGAAATGATGCTCCGATCACCGACCGTGATTTGTGCCTTGATGATGTCTTCCAGGTGGCAGCCGTCGCCGATGATGCTGTCGTTCGTGATGACCCGGGTCAGCGAGGATTTATCCCCGATGACCGAGTTTTGAATGATGGAACTCGTGATTTCCACGTTATCACCGACGGACACGAAAGGACCGACGATCGAATTCTTGATCGACACGTTCTTACCGAGAAACGATGGTTGAATGATGTGCGAGTTCTCGACGTGGTGGAATTCCGACGGGCAGTTCATGCTCTGGAGGAAAAACTGGTTCCCCGCGATGAACGCGTCGGGTTGCCCGATATCGATGACCTCGTGCTTCATCTGGTAGCTGCCAATGCGGAACTTTTTATCGACGAGATCTTGTAAGGCAGGCGTAAGCTGGTATTCCTGGTCCTCGCGTATCGGTTTCTTGATGGATTCTTCTAAAAAATCGAAGATCTCGTTCGTAGCTATCACGTTGAAAACGTAGATCCCGGATATCGCAGTGTTCGATACGAATTCCTTCGGTTTCTCGATCATCTTCGTGATGATGCCATTTGGATCGAGCGTGACGACCCCGTAATGCTCCGGATGCTTGACGACCGACACGCTGATGAAACCATCGATATCCGATGCTTCGAACTTGTCCTGGATGCCGCAGAACCCGTCGATCGGCAACCGATCGCTCAAGAAAATGAACATCCCGCTCGTGTTGTTGTTCTTCGGGATGAATCCAGATTTCCTGGCAAGGTACACGGCATGCCCCAGGCCTGGAAAAATGGGCACCTCATCGATGACGCCACGTTGCTCTTGTTCGACGAACTTTAGCGTGAAATAATCCGCGTAACGGTCGGTGATGTGTTTCACGATCATTTCCTTCTTGTATCCCACGATAAACAAGACTTCCGTTTTCTCGGGAAAGGTTGCCTTGAGCATGTCCATGGCATGATCGATGATGGTCTTGCCCGCCACTTTCAAGAACGCCTTGGGTTTCGTGAACGTGAACGGCTGCAATCTCTTGCCCACGCCGGCGATCGGGCAGATAATCTTCATTTTCTCGGGTTTCATCCTCATCAAGAAGCGCGGAACCCACGGCTGCTTAAAACATTGATCCGACAGACCTCGACAAGAAGCTATTTTTCCCCGAAACATGTATATGACTCAAGAACCGATGCATCCATCCACGTGTTACGAGTGACCTTCTCTTGGGAATCCGGGACATCGAAAAAAAAATCAAGCTCAAGGAAGCCATGGCGAAAAAAGCCGCGGAATTGAAGGCAAAGGAACTCGAATCCAAGGCGAGAATTCAAGACTTCACGGCGGACAAGATACGCGAGATCGCAGAGAAGCACGGGTTCATCCTGGCGATCAACAACGAGATCAGCGGCGAGATCGACGCGCTTCGGGCAAAGTACGGCATTCCGGAGAGCCGGGTTCTTCGCAAGATCATCAAGAAAGAGGATTTGTTTGACGAGAAGGGAAAGCTTGATCTTGAAAAGCTTGGCTGGTTCTTGTTTCAAGAAATCCTCGCCCAGAAGGACGAGACTGGTGGCATTTTCACGGTACCGGAACTCTACTTGTTTTTGAAGCCCTTCGATTTATCGGACAAGATCGAAGTCAAGGACATTCAAAAAGCGATGCAGCGTATGGCCAAGAGTAACGCGATTGCCGGCTACGAAACATTGAAATCTGGCGTCGACGTGGTCTATTTCTTCGATGAAAAGTTCACGATCGATCACAAGATCGTCCTTGGCATTGCCAAGGAAAAAGGCGTCGTCCTGCTCGAGGATTTACTTGCCCTGAAATGGAGCCAGCAGCGCGCAGAAAAGGTGCTGGAGAGCCTGGTCCGCGCCTGCATCGCCCGATTTGACGAGTCGTTCATCAAGGGAAAGCGGTGGTTTTTCCCGGGCGTGAAATGAGTTACCGGTTGAAATCGAACGCGAAGGCCATCTTCTTGTCAGTCGACTTCAAGATCTTGCCTTTCTTTTGTTTTTCGAGGATCTTGAAGATTTCGGGGAACTCTTCCTCAGGCAAGTCGGAAAAACACTCGTTCTCCTCTTTCAAGTTGAAGATGAAGAGCGGCTCGGTTCTTGCGTTCTTGTATGCCCAATCATAGATGAGATTTGCCCATTCATCCAGGGATTTCCAGTACACGCGCAATTTTTCCTTCTTGACGACCCAGATCGCCAGTTTTTTCTTGATAAGGCATTCCCCGATTTCGATGATCGAATCCTTCCCCGTGCGCAAGGCCAAGAAGGGCTTCGTGTTGAGGAGCTCCTGCACGTAGATGACATGCTTTTTCTCGATCTTGGCAAAATCGAACATGATTTTCGACCACTCCTCGAGCCATTCCTTGTAATCGTTTTTTTTGCTTTCGGATGGGGGATTGTACATGAACTCGTAGCGGATATCATCAAGCCATTCGTGAAGGTTTCGAAGTGCGATGTAATTTGCTTGGGCAAGATCAGCGATTTGTTTTTGCGCGCCAGTGACCACGGGAGCCATGGTGCTTTCAGATTCTTCATCATCGTCCACGTTGATGATGAACCCGACCGATTCCGTGCCATCGACCCTCTCGATCCAGTCGGCCAAGTAGTCCGACAAGGCAAGATCCTCCTGGATCTCCTTCAGCAGCTTCTTGAAGTAAGCCAGCCCTCGCTGGCGGGCGATTGGTGGCGCTACGGCGGCTGGTTTTTCCTGCTCCGCCGGTTCTTCCGCGGCTTCTCGTTTCAATTCTTCCTTGGAAAGCCGCGGTTTTTCCTTTTCCACGGTTAGACCCCGAACTCGTTACTCCATTTTTTAAATTGCTTGATATCCTCGGGCGTGCTCACCGGTTTTTGGATTTCCAATGCATCCAGGAAATCCTTCCGGTTCACGGGGCGTAAATTGACCGGGCTATCCTTACCGATCACGCTTCCCACATCGAGCTCGCGCAGGGGCACCATGATTGCTTCCCGGCACACGAGCGAGATGTCCGCTCCAGAATATCCGACCGTCAACCGAGCCAATTCACCATAATCCACGTCAGACCCCAACTCCACGCCTTTCGTGTGGATCTTGAAGATCTCGGTGCGGGATACCAGGTCCGGCAATGGAATGTAAATCTTCTTCTCGAACCTTCGCAAGAAGGCCGGGTCGAGGTCCCACGGGCGGTTCGTCGCGCCAAGTACCAGGAGACGTTCCTTTTCCGTGCTTTTCATTCCCGACATTTCTTGCATGAGCTGGGTCTTTAACCGTCGCTCGCCCCCGCCCTCGCTGGACGTCGCTCCACGAACCGACGTGAGGGAATCGACTTCATCGATGAAGATTAAGCTCGGGCTGGTTTTTCTCGCGAGCTCGAACAGCGTCTTGATGAGTTTCTCCGATTCACCGAGCCACTTGGACACGAGGCTCGCGGAATCCGCGCTGTAGAACGTCGCCGTGCACTCGTTTGCCGCGGCCTTGGCCATGAGTGTCTTGCCCGTTCCCGGAGGCCCGAAGAGCAGCACGCCTGTCCATGGCTTCCTCGCACCCTTGAAAATTTGGGGCTGCAAGACGGGTAGAACAATCGATTCACGCAACGTTTGCTTCACCCGATCGAGCCCGGCAACATCGGACCAAGTCACGTTCGGTTTGTCCGTGATGACAGTATCCTGAATCATCTCCCGCAATCGCTTGGTATCCTCGTCGACATCCTCTTCCTGGGCATTCTCGGAGACCTTGGATTTCCCGTCTTGACTTACCTTCTTCGTGCCACTCGCAGAGGACGAGATTGCCTTGACCGTTTTTCCCGTGATTTTTTTCTTGAGATATGCCGCGCGAGCCAGGTATTCTTCCATCCGGCTTTCGACGATTTTCTGGAGTTTCTTATTCTTGTTAAACTTCAGAAATTCCAGCAAACTTTCTGCAGCACGCATGTATTTCTCGAATGCTTCCTCTACCATGCCCTGGCGGTCGAAATTAACGGCTTGCTGCGCCGCATCCATGGCATACGTGAACAGCTTGTTATTGGAGCTCATAAGAATGAAATCACTTGAAAGACGATCATCTATTATCAATGCGCTTAATCAAATTTAAGGAATAAAATTCTTTTGATAGACTGATGTGGTTGACATAACGCTGTCGAGCGTTATACGGGAATGCGAGAAGCGCACGATTGGCACCCAATACTCATGGGAGGTGAAAAAAAGGGCAAGGGCATCACGCGCGGGCTTTCGCCTTGGCTGGCGGCGTGGGTTCCTCGATGCTGGCGGGAATCGCGCCGGGCTTGAACACGAGAAACTTGTGGTGGCATTCCCAGCACGTGATGCGGTACTCGACGGGAACCGCGGGGTTCTTGCTGGCCTCCTGGATGTACCGGAGCTCGGCGTTCTCGCACACCGGGCATACAATGGTCTTCAACATGGTTGATCAGATCTCCGCGATCGGTTCGCCGAGCTCGTCCAGCATGGCCTTGAACGGGCTGGAGCTGCAGTAAAGTGCCTCGATCAAGACGGGTTCGGGCATGATCCACGCCTTCTCCATGGTGACCAGGCTCAGCAGCAAGCGCTCGAGGGTGATGATCGCGCTCGCGGGAATGGCGGGCTTGTCACGCAGCATGCTGGCAAGGCTGGATATCTGGTATTTTCGACCGTCGGCATCGTGGCTCGCCATGCTCTGTATCATCTGGGCGAAGCATCCCGCGCAACAATTCACGATGTTGTCGTGGAACACGTCATCGTCGCCAGAGCAATGCGAGAAGTTTTCGGAAACGCCCACGAGAAAGGGGCTCAGCTCGATGAGCGCGTCGACGAGCAGTATCTCCTCGAGGCTCGCCTCGGCGCCGCATTCGTAGCACGCGTGCGCGGCACGCGGCTGTTCATCCTGGAAGGATGGTATCGTCGCTAGCATTCCATTTTCATCTCGGTATTGTCGTGATGGGCTCGCGTGATCTCGATTAAAAAGAAAAAATTGATTCATGGGGGATCGCCCTCCTTGCTATCATCAGTAAACTCGTTCATGATCCGCTGGAACTCGGCGATCCAGTATGAGAGTGGCTTGGGGAGCTCGATGATACCGACGGCGCGGAGATTGTTGCTGCCCTCGCGAAGGCGCTCCTGGAAGAAGATCGATTTCATCCCGCACCAGCCTCCTTCTTGTCGTCAAGGAGCGAGAAGAGCACCTGCGGGCGGCCTTTCGACCGCTCGGTCGCGAACAGCGGGTACTTCTTGACCTCGTTGCGGAGGATGAGTTTTTTCAGGCTATCGTAGATCGTCGTGCGGGGGATGCCCAGCTTGGCGATCAGTTGATCCCTCGTCAGCGGGCCTTCCTTCAACACGACCAATAGTTTTTCCTCGGCCGGGGATATCGACTTAAGCTTCATGTCCCCCTTGTCTGCCGATAAGTCGAGGCTATTCGTCGCGTTCACGGGACATCGACCTCCACGGTATTACCCTGGTCTTGTGCATCGCCTTGGCTTGCTGGGGTGCAATTGTCGGGATCCTGGGGGTGATCCTCGTCATCCTCTTCGTCGTCGTGATCCTCGATGGCGGGCGCGATGGCGAAGGCAATGCGGGAGTCATGGCCGAACCACGTCCCGATCTCGATGGGCGCGGCCGGGTTGAGCTTGAACGTGATCTTCTCGGCCACGGGGTTCAAGATCTTGGAGATCTTGACGAGGATATCTGTCGGGAAAAGGGGAGCGGTCTCGGCCGGGACGGGCTTGCCGCGGAATTCCTGCGCCTGGTTTGCGAGCCTGCCGCGGGGGAA
>Ga0315277_10004790_pt1 | contig 17937 bp, 18 predicted proteins | sample YL17G05_15_MG_FD_203695 | JGI IMG/M metagenome (GOLD analysis project Ga0315277, IMG submission 203695) | Sediment microbial communities from Yellowstone Lake, YNP, Wyoming, USA - YL17G05_15 | ecosystem: Environmental > Aquatic > Freshwater > Lake > Sediment | place: USA: Wyoming | collected...
TAAAACAGCATTTCTTTATATCCAAAAATCGACGGTATAACATCTACCGCAGAAACATTTACAAATTTCGGTATAGCATTCCAATCGTCGAACACAAAAGGAAGCCTGATGCATTTGGAATAGGTTATCAAAACGATCCCAACCAGAAGAGAAAAAAACAACATCGTTCTGACGTTTCGCTTGTTCATGGGTTGTGAATTTCGATTAAAAATTCAATGACGGATTGGGAGCGAGTGTTGGATCCGAAAAACGTCCTTGTTCGAGATAAAATACTCCCGCACGCGCGATCATGCCGCCGTTGTCGGTGCAGAGGGCCGGAGTCGGAAAAAAGACATCCATGCCGTGATCCGCTCCCGTTTGTTGCATGCGCGCTTGAAGCGCCCTGTTGACCGTCACACCCCCGGCCAGGCAGATGCGTCGAACATTTGTTTTTTTTCCTGCGAGCACGGTCTTTTGAACCAGCACGTCGATCACCGCCTCCTGGAAGGCTGCGGCAATGTTGGAAAGCTGTTCCAACGCATTTTCAAAACCGATCGCCTGAACGTGGTTCAAAACCGCTGTTTTGATTCCGCTGAAACTGAAATCCAGGCTTCCTTCCTCCAGAAACGCGCGGGGAAAGCGCACGGCCTTGGGATTGCCGGATTGGGCCAGCTTCTCAATGGCCGGTCCGCCCGGGAAACCCACCTGCAGCAGTTTGCCGACTTTGTCGAAGGCTTCTCCCGCAGCATCGTCTCGCGTGCGCCCCAGTATCCGATACTTTCCCCAAGCTTGAACCAGAACCAGCTGGGTATGGCCGCCGGAGGCGATCAGAGCAACGAAAGGGGGCTCAAGGGATGGATGGGACAGCACATTGGCCCAAATGTGGCCTTCCAGGTGATTGATTCCTACAAAGGGAACGTTCAAGGCCAGGGACAATCCTTTCGCCGTGCTGAGACCGACGAGGAGGCTTCCGGCCAGACCCGGGCCGTAGGTCACTGCAATGCCCTGGATGTCCTTTTTCCCGCACCCCGCCTCGTACAGCGCCTGCTCAATCACCGGAACAATCAGCCGGATGTGGGACCTCGATGCCAGCTCGGGAACCACCCCTCCAAAATTGCGATGCACCCATTGGGTTGAAATGACATTGGACAGCAGGGAATTTCCACCCCACACCCCTGCACTGGTATCGTCACAGGACGTTTCAATTCCAAGAACAATCATTTTTCGACGATGAGTTCGAACACTTTAGGCTGCACGTCGGAGAAATAGATGTCCTTCGGAAGCCTGATCATGGCGGAGCATTTATTTCTGAAATAGGTGTGACGGTTCTCGTAATCCACCACAGCAGAAATGTCCTCAGGCTCCAACTTGGAAAGCACATCCACTCCGCCCTGCAATCTGAGCGAAAGGGTCGAAGGAACCACGTTGATTTTCATGCCCTGCGGAAGGTTCCGGATCTGGACAGGAATCCTGTCGATGGCCCTCTCCCCAAGCCGTTGAATATCGATTTTATACCGGATCACCTTTTCCGTGTATTGCAGGGGCCCCGAATGTTCGAGCAACAGCTGCGCCTTGCCCGAGAATTCCCCGTCCATTTCCTTGAAATCCAGTTTTTTTGTCTCGACCTCCAGAATGGCATCCACCAGGGATCGAGGGCCGGCCACTCCCACGGAATCGGGCATGACTTGAACATCACCGACCTGCACGAAACCGTCCCGAGGTTGGACGGCAACATCCGCGTGCACGGGCACTTTTTTTCGGACGAACCGGTCGAATTCGATGTACACCGAATCCGGATAGACGATCCGCAGGGGACGCAGATCCACCGGAAGGTCTTTGACCACATCGGCCGAAAGAGGCATCCATGAGCTTCTTGAAATCTGATGCAAGTCAAGTTCGACCCTTCTGTCCCGAAAAGCGTAGCTGTAGAAGGCCTTTCCCGTCCCTTTGAACTCCACACGGACCGTGGAAGGGATGGGGGAAAGCAGGATGAATCCTTCTGGGGGATTGATCAGACGCAGGGGGATATCCGTCACGTGGGTGTATTGGCTGTCGATGGCGACATACACCCAGAAGAAAAGCGCTGAAAAAATCGAGAACAGTTTGATCTTATAGTTCGTAATGCATTTTCGATATAGGACAGGCAGAAAATTCATATGCATTCCCAGACAAAAGAGACGGCGGGGCATGATGGATGCCGCCGTCCGCCTCTTGTACCGGTTTCAGGATGTTGTAAAAATTCTATTTATGAGACGGTTCAACGGATTTGCCGAAACTGATTTCCCCGTTGTCGATCCGGATGTTGAATCCGCATTCCGGATGTGTACAGACCCAGGCTTTGTACCGTATGGCCGCGCCTTCCCGTCCGTAATCCGACAGGGGGATCAGAACTCCGACGTGGCATTTCTGGCATTCAGGAAACTGTTTTTCCATAAAAATACCTCCCTTGATAACACCTCACCCGCAAGTCCTGATGGAACGGATTGTGTTGCCGGCTCGGGATTTATTCCTTGACCACCCAGAGCCGGATTTTACCCTCGACTTCGGGATGGAGCTTGAGCAGCACGTCGTACACGCCCAAGGCTTTGATCGGATCGTCCAGAAGGATTTTCTTCTTGTCGATGTCAAATCCTTTTTCCTTGAGCTGTTCGGAAATCTGCTGTGCGGTAACCGATCCGAAGACTTTGTCTTCTTCGCCGACCGCCACCGCGGCCGTCACCGAGACGCCTTCCAATTGTTTGGCCAATGCTTCCGCCTGACGTTTTTCCTTTTCCTGGCGGCGTTTGAGCAGTTTCTTCTCTTCCTCAAGCATGTTCATCTGTTTCGGCGTGGCCATGACGGCAATGCCTTTCGGAAAGAGATAGTTGCGGGCAAAACCGTTCTTCACGGTGACCGTCTCGCCCATCTTTCCCAAATTTTCATGATCTTTACGCAAAATGACTTTCATGAGATTCCCCACACCTATTGACTGAGATCCGACACAAAGGAAAGCAGGGCAAGATGCCGCGCTCGTTTGATGGCCGTGGTCAGCTGCCTCTGGTGGTGGGCACAATTCCCCGATGTGCGTCTGGGGATGATTTTGCCCACTTCGGTCGTGAATTTAACCAGTTTCTTGGGATCTTTGTAATCCACGTAGACCACGCGGTTTTCACAGAAACGACAGATACGTTTCTTTTTCGGTTTTATCACATTTTCCTCCAATGCGTTCTAAACGAATGTTCACAACTGCAAATCCTGGAATCCAAAATCGAATTTCCCCTTCAGGGAATTGTTTCCATCGGCTTCCTCGGAAGAAGGTTCCTGTTTGCTGTCCTTGCTTCCCGCGATCGGGGATTCAGCAATTTCTGCCGCAGGAGGCTCGCCTTCATCCAAGATGGCATCCTCCCGTTTGTTCAGGAATTGCACACGGCTTGCCTTAATTTCGACGATGTTCCGGTTTCGACCGTCTTCGCTCCGCAAGCTGCGGCTTTGCAATTCGCCTTCCACCATGACGGCGGCGCCTTTGTGAAGGCTCTCCGCACAGGTTTCAGCCAGTTTGTACCAGGCCACCACTCCGACATAGCAGACGTTTTCGCGCCACTGTCCGGCGTTGTCCTTAAATTTTCGGCTGGATGCAATCCAGAAATTGGTGACCGGCGTTCCATTGGTGGTTTTGCGAAACGTGGGGTCGCGGGTCAAATTTCCGGCAATGATCATCGAGTTCACATCCGGCATGCGGATTTCGGCCATGGGTATTTGACCTCCTTATTTCTTATGAAAAAAAGTGATCTTCGATATCAGCCTTGATTCGGGAGAGGCTGGCCCTTCTCGGGAGTCGGGATGGAATCGGTCTTCGGTTCACCTTCTTCCATTGGTTTCTGTTCGATTTTTTTCTTCATTTCCTCCTGAAGCGCCTGCTTGGAAACGAGAAGCGTCAGATGCCGAAGCACCGAATCGTCCAGTTTGTATACGCGTTCCAGTTCCTGGCAGAATTTCCCATCCGCCTCAAACCGGACGTACACGTAAAAACCGTATTGTTTCTTTTTGATTTCATAAGCCAGGTGGCGTTTGCCCCAGCGTTCGATCGATCGGATCTTGCCGCCGTTTTTCTCAATCAATTGGATGTACTTGCTGATCGAAGCTTCGATCTGTTCGTTGGGCAGATGTGCGTCCAATAGAAAAGTGGTTTCGTACTGCTTGACCATATGTCACCTCCCTTCGGTCTTTTGGCTCCTGCAACGTTGGTTGCGGGGAGCAGGGAATGAATTCGTGGTTAACGGTTATACTCGGACATGGCTTTTTCAAGGCCATGTTCAACAATTTTGATCAGTGCATCAACGCTCCGGTCAACCATTTTTTCGACCAGAGTTTTTTCTTCTCTCGAAAACGGGGAAAGCACGAACTGGATCACGTCACCACCTGCTGGCGTTCCGATTCCCATCCTCAGGCGCGGAAAAGCATCGTCGCACAAATACCGGACAACGGAAGCCAGTCCGTTGTGCCCGCCGTCGCTTCCGCCGGAACGGATGCGCAACCTGCCGAAGGGCAGATGGATATCGTCGCACACGACCATCGTCCGGGACAGCGGAACGTCGTAACGGTTCACCAGATCAAAAACCGCAATACCGCTTCGATTCATATACGTCAGGGGTTCGGCCAGAATCGCCGGTTCTGCGCCGATTTCCGTCTGTGCGATCCGGTAGGATCCTGCCCCTTTCTGCATCTGCGCACCCAAACGTTCCGACAGACGGTCCACCACACGAAAGCCGAGATTGTGGCGGGTTCGACGGTAGCGCTCGCCGGGATTCCCGAGTCCGATGAATAAAAACACCGGGAATCATCCCTTGCCTGAAGCCTGTTCCCCTTTTCCTTTCGCCGAAGTCGGTTCGCCTTTCCCCTTGCCGGAGGCCGGTTCCCCTTTTCCTTTCGCCGAAGTCGGTTCGCCTTTCCCCTTGCCGGAGGCCGGTTCCCCTTCACCCGCTTTTTCCTCCTTTTTCTCCTCTCCCTCGGCGACAACCGCTTCTTCCACCACCGGTTCTTCGATCTTCTGAATCTTGGGCTGGCTGACGTTGGCCACGACCTGGTGCATGTCGGTCACGATCCGTACTTTGGACGTGTCCACGGTCAGATCCTTGACCGTCACGCTCTGGCCGATGTTAAGCTGGGCCACGTCCACCTCGACGTGTTCCGGGATGTCGAGAGGCAGACCTTCGATTTCGATCTCGCGGAGCGGATGTTCCAGAACACCGCCTTCTTTGACGCCGGCCGGCGTTCCTTTGAACGAGATGGGAATGCGCAGCTTCACTTTTTCGGTAAGTGAAATGCCCATGATGTCGACGTGGACGAATGCATCCGTTACCGGATCGCGTTGGATCTCGCGCAAGACCGATTTTTGTACCTTCCCGTCCGGGAAGACGGCATCCATGATATTGGCTTCTTTTTGGATCAGCGCCTTAAGCTCTTTGGCCGATACGACGAGAGGGATCGGTGCTTCTTGGCGCATGTAAAAAATGCCTGGCACCTTCCCTTCACGACGCAAGACCTTGGGCTTCTTGGCGGCGATGTCTCTCGGTTCGACGTGCAATTCGACTTGTGACATGGTTTTTCCTATGTTTTATTTAAAACAATGAGCTGATGGATTTCTCACAGTGAATCCGTTTGATGGCTTCGCCGAACAGGGCGGCGGAACTGAGAATTTCTATTTTACTCGTTTTCTTGCTATCGGGTACCAGAATGGTGTCAGTAACCACCATTTTGGAAATGGGCGATTCTTCGATCGTGTTCACCGCATTGCCCGACAGAATCGGATGCGTGCAAACCGCCAGGATGCTTTTGGCGCCGAACCGTTTGAGCAACTTGGCCGCACCGCAGAGGGTACCCGCGGTGTCCACCATGTCATCGAAAAGAAGGACGTTCCGGTCTCCGACTTCGCCGATCAAGGTCACGGAATCCACCTCGTTGCGTCCGATCCGCTTTTTATCCACCACGGCAAGATCGGCGTTCAGGCGGTTGGCATAGGCGCGGGCGCGTTTAATGCTTCCGACATCCGGTGAGACGACCACAATATTTTGGAGCCGCTGCCTTTTCAGGTACTTTAAAAAAATGGCCGTCGAATACAGGTGATCAAACGGAATATCAAAAAAACCCTGGATGGATGCCGAATGAAGGTCCAGGGTCAGAATCCGGCTCGTACCCGCCACGGATATCAAATTCGCCACCAGTTTGGCCGAAAGCGCAACCCTGGGTTGATCCTTCCTGTCCTGGCGTGCATAACCGAAATACGGGATCACAGCCGTGATCCGCTGGGCGGAAGCCCGTCGGGCGGCATCGATCATGAGAAGTAATTCCAACAGGTGATCGCTCGGCGGAATGGTCGGTTGAACAATGAAAACATCCGCGCCACGGATGTTTTCATTGAATTTCACGCCGATTTCTCCGTCGCTGAAACGGGCGATTTCCACGTCTCCCATCGAAATCTTGAGATAACGTGCGATGGCTTCTGCCAGGGGTTTATTGGCATTGCCCGAAAAAAGTTGAATGTGCTTTGTCTTGGATGTCATCGTTCAGCTGGGGCGGAAGGATTCGAACCCTCGGATGCGGGGACCAAAACCCCGTGCCTTACCGCTTGGCGACGCCCCAAAGTATGGATTCGTTTCAAAAACTCGTTCAATACCGTTCCGGTTGTTTGTGGATCCGTTCAGCACAACCTGGTTCCCCCGAGCCCGATCGGACGGGCGAATGAAGCAGGTGCACAAGGAACGAAGAGATTCTGTTGCCAGGGTTCCGTGGTTTTTTTGATTGACGTTACGGTGCGGTGCTGACGGGGTTCCGAAATTCCAATGGTACTGTTCCGGCAAGAATTCCGCCTCACGTCTTCCCTGTGCTTTTCCAAAAAATGGGTTTTAAAAGAAACGCGCTCATCCCCTCTTTCCTGGAAAAGAACGACAACGTCCGTTCTGCGTGTTCCCGGTCAATAAAAAGTCCATAAACCGCGGATCCGCTTCCGGACATGCTGGCAAAAAACGCATCCTGCTGAACCAGATTCTGCTTGATTTCTTTCAGCTTTGGATGCATTTCAAAAACCACACCTTCAAACTCGTTGATCAGGTGGTCTTTGAAGAACAGGGGGGTGCAATCCCCCAAAATCGCCCTTAAGTTAGTTATTTTTTCTGCTTTTGTCAAGCCTATTTTCATCTGGCTGTAAGCCCAGGCCGTGCTGACTTGTACGTTCGGACAGATCAAGACGATCCAATAACCATCCTTCCATGGTAGCGGAGTCAAAATTTCCCCTCTCCCCTCGCCGAGCGCGCTCCCTCCACGTATAAAGAACGGAACGTCGGATCCGACGCTGACAGCCATGGCTGAAAGGTCTTCATCCGACAATCCTTTTCGACACAACCGGTTGAAAGCAATCAGGGCGGTTGCGGCATCGCTGGATCCGCCGCCCAGACCGGCACCAACCGGTATGGTCTTGTGAATCCGGACATTCAGACCGTTCTGAAACCCGGCTTTTTTTTGAAACACGTCAAATGCGCGAAAAACCAGATTGCGATGATCCTGAGGCACCGGAATGCCTGTGGATTCGATGCTGAACGAACGACGGGTTTTTTCAAAAACCAGCGTATCGCAAAGATCGATTTGCTGAAAAACCGTCAGAATGTCGTGGTAACCATCCGGTCTTCTGCGAAGCAGATACAACCCGAGATTGATCTTTGCATACGCATTCAGTGTCAGGCTTTCCATGCGACTGCCCTTCCGGAATTCTTCTCCCGTACATTCCATCCCGGTGTCTTTGACCGCAACCGATGATCACCAGATTCCATGATCGGAAATATACGAACTCCAGCCCTTATTTGGCAATTGTTTTTTCAGGAGAAAATCGTTGCTTTTCTGATTCCCAGTTTCTATATTCATGATTGCTATTGTACCGTCGAGGTGCCGCATTGAATTCTGTCTTTTTTCTTTCCGATGCACATCTGGGCTTTGCCGGTCCGGCGGAAGAGACACACCGGGAAAACACATTGCTTCAATTTTTCAATTGGATATCGGATAAAGCGGATACCCTGTACGTTGTCGGAGATCTGTTTGATTTCTGGCTCGAGTATGCCTCCGTGATTCCGCGCAGGTTTTTTCGAATCCTGTGCGGCCTGAACCGGCTGAGGGAAAAAGGAATAGAAGTCCACTACATCGTAGGAAACCACGACTGCTGGGCCGGGACCTTTTTCCCGGATGCGATGGGTATTCCGATTTACTTCAAACCCGTGACCCCTGTGCTTCACGGAAAGAGGTTTTTGGTCGGACACGGGGATGGCATAGCCAAAAAGGACGTTGGATACCGCATCCTGAAAAAAATGCTTCGGAACCGGATGGCGGTACGGTTGTACAAAACGATTCACCCCAACGCTGCATTTAAAATGGCACTGTTTTTTTCCAGGTTGAGCCGGAACCATCGCTTGATCAAGGACAAGGACGAGGAATATGCAGCATACGCCAGGTCCTTGTTTGTCCAGGGATTCGACTGCATCGTGTTCGGACACACGCACCGACCTTTTGAGTACCACGAAGGAAACCACACCTACATCAACACGGGAGACTGGATGAACCATTTCACCTACGGGAGGCTGCAGAATGGGCTTCTGAAACTGGAACATTGGCCTCCCCAAGGGAGTGAATACGATAAACCGCTCGAGGAGTCGTCATGAAAAAAAGAAGGCCGTCCGTGTTTTCGGCGCTAAACAAAGGAATCAACAGGATTCCCCCGTTTCGCAAACATCCCTGGCTATTGTATCCGATCTGTTTTTTTATGGTTTTCTTTTTGATTATTGCCGTTCTGGTGGGAATCCTCAGCCGGAACCTTCCTTCCCTGACCACCCTGGAGCATTACGATCCCTTGCTCGTGACACGTATCTATTCCGCCGATGGAAAAGTACTCCAGGAACTGTACACGGAAAACCGCATCCAGGTTTCGTTCGACCGGATGCCCGAAAGCCTGATTCAGGCCACCATCGCGACCGAAGACCGTCACCTGTACCAGCATTGGGGCATTGACCTGAGGAGCATCGTCCGGGCCACGGCAGTGAACATTGCATCGCTTCGCAAAAGCCAGGGCGCCGGAACGATCACGGGCCAGCTGGCCAGAAAACTGTATTTGACTCCCGAAAAAAAATGGTCCAGAAAAATCCGCGAAGCACTCACCGCGCTTCAGATAGAACGGACCTATTCTAAAACCGAAATCCTGGAAATGTATCTGAACCACATGTATTTTGAAAACCGGGCCTACGGTGTCCAGGCGGCTGCACAGCGATACTTTGGGAAAAATGTCGAAGAGTTGAAAACCGAAGAATCCGCCCTTCTGATCGGAATCCTCCGCAGGCCGGGGATGTACAATCCCTACCGCCATGCCGAAGTCGCTTTCCAGCGCAGGAATCTGGTTTTGAAAAACATGGTTTCGTGCGGTTACTTGGGCAAAGCCACGTGCGATTCGTTGAGCCGGTTGCCGATGGTCCTGTCTCCGCCCAAGGAAAAGGGCAGTTCCATCGCTCCCTATTTTTGTGAATACGTCCGTCAACAGATGGAAGCCAAATATGGAATCCGGGTGGTTACCGACGGCCTTTCCATTTACACGACGCTGGACACCCGCATTCAGGCCTGTGCGGAGAAAGCCATCCACGAAAAGCTGCCCACCCTGGAAAAGGAAGTGCATCGGCGGATTTTGAACAAGCAGGAATACATCAAGTGGCTTGGATTGTCCGATCCGGCCGAGGCCAATGCGCTGTTGGCGGATTCCAATAAACTGGATTCGCTGATGGCGACCAAGGGAACCCTGCAGGTGTCCCTGGTGGCCATGGATCCTTCGGACGGCCATGTTCTGGCGATGATCGGCGGCAGGGATTTTGAGCAATCCAAATTCAACCGTGCCGTCCAGGCCAAAAGGCAGCCGGGATCCGCCTTCAAACCGTTTATTTACACGGTTGCCATCGACAACGGATATCCCCCCGATTACGAGATTCTAAACCAACCCGTGGTTGTGAACGAGGTGGACGGCACACAGTGGCGTCCTCAAAACTACGAAAAAGACACCGGGGGACCGACCACGCTCCGTGACGGCCTGAAGCTGTCGTTGAACCTGGTGACCGCCCGCCTCGTCCTGGAAATCGTCCCGCCGGAAAAAGTGGTTTCCTATGCCAAACATTTCGGCCTCACGACCCAGATCATGCCCTACCACGCCATCGCACTCGGGGTGTTCGAAGTCATTCCCATGGAGCTCATCTCCGCTTTTTGCGTGTTCGGCAACGGCGGCGTTTGGAACAAGCCGATTTCCATCCTCAAGGTAGAAGACAAGGACGGAAACGTTCTGGAAGAAGCCGTTCCTGAAAAGCGCGAGGTGATCAGCCAGGCGACGGCATACATCATGACCGACATGCTTCGCGATGCAGTCGATCACGGAACGGGTTTTACCACTCGGAGCGTTCATCAGTTTTTCCGCCCCGCGGCAGGGAAAACAGGCACAACCAACGATTTTACCGATGCCTGGTTTGTCGGTTTCACACCGCAGATCGGCGCCGTGGTCTGGGTCGGATTCGACGACAAACGGATCAGTTTGGGCGATAAAAAATCAGGAGCCGTGGTTGCACTGCCCATCTGGGCTCCGTTCATGCGCATGGTATACGACACGCTGAAACTGCCGGAAGCCGACTTCCGGATTCCGACAGATGTGGTCAGGCAGAACGTTTGTGCCGACAGCAAAAAGCTGGCACGCGAAGCTTGTCCCAAAATTTGGAATGAATTGTTCCGCAGGGATCTGGTACCCGTTGATTCTTGCGACATTCACCAAGGCCAGACCATTCGAAGAAAGGGCGAACGGGTGATTTATTAACCCGGTTCATCACCCGCAAGGGGTGGCAAGTCCTAAAAAGCATATTTATGAATAATCCGGGTTAGACATGGGAATCCCGATCGTACCGTTTGCATCCACAAAACCTTCAGCCATGGCGGGTTTCGAAACGGGCGTCTCGCTAAAGGAGTATGCTTTCATCAGCCTTTGACTGAAGCGTTCAATGTCCCCCCGGTGGGTGTATACATCGGCAAGCGTTTCCCCGGCTTGAACGCCATCGCCCGTTTTTTTGTAGAACACGATTCCTGCGGACGGATCCACGGAATCTTCCTGCTTCATCCTCCCCGTGCCCAGCATCACGGCAAGCTGTCCAACTTCCAGTGCATTCAACCCTCCGACAAAGCCGGAACAAGGACTTTTCAAGGCAAAGCGGGGCGCCGAATGCGGATATCGGTCTGGACGTTCGACGACGATTGCGTCACCGCCCTGGGAGTTGACCATGGAAAGAAATTTCTCAAACGCCTGCCCCGATTCAAGGATTGGATGCAGCGCCCGGATTCCTTCACCCCCCGTACGAACTTTCCCGCCCAGCAAAAGCATCATTCCGCCGAGCGCAAAAACCACTTCCATCAAATCACCGGGGCCTTTTCCCTGCAGAGCATTGCCGGCCTCGAGAACTTCAAGCCAGTTGCCGACGGCATGTCCCAGCGGCTGATCCATGTTGGTCAATACGGCTTCCGTGCGGATGCCCAGCCGGTTTCCAAGTTCGACGAGCGACTGCGCCAGCAATTTGGTCTCGCCCCTGGAAGGCAGAAAAGCGCCTTTCCCCATCTTGACATCCAGGACCAGCGCATCTGTGCCTTCCGCTTTTTTCTTGCTGAGAATGCTCGCACAAATCAACGGAATGCTGGATACGGTTCCGGTCACATCCCTCAACGCATACATTTTCTTGTCGGCAGGAACAATGTCGTCGGTTTGACCCGCGATGGCGCATCCGATTTCCAATACCTGGCGGACAAAGGCATCCTTGGACAAGCGGGTGCAAAATCCGGGGATGGCCTCCAACTTATCCAATGTCCCGCCCGAGTGGCCGAGTCCGCGGCCGGCCATCATCGGCACGGGAACGCCGGCACAGGCAACCAGCGGCGCCAGAATCAGCGAGACCTTGTCGCCGACCCCTCCCGTCGAATGCTTGTCCACCTTGACGCCCGGGACGGAAGAAAGATCGATCGAGCTTCCGGAAGCGATCATGGTTCGCGTCAAAGCCAAGGTCTCGTCTGGGGTCATGCCGCGCAAAACCACAGCCATGAGAAAAGCACTCATCTGATAATCCGGAACCCGGTTTTGCACGTATCCGTCCACCATCAAGGAAATTTCGTCGGGATCAAGCGGACGCCCTTCCCGTTTTTTAGAGATGATTTCAACGGCATTCATGGTCCGCCGTCTCCGTCTTTGTTTTTTGAATCCGATTTTCCGGAATGATTTTTCCGTTTCCGGTTTCGGACAACATCAACGACCCTCATGGATTCCCCGGCCTGGATTGAAGGCGAATCGTCATCCGGACAACCCGCAAAGCCCACCCATTCCCCCCGGGGCATCGCTTCCAGAACCCGAAATCCGTTTTGTTGAAGGACGAAACCGATCGTCTCCTTTTCCGTATCGAGAATTCCCGAAAGAATGAACTGCCCGCCGGGATTCATCAGCGGTCCGATCTGCGGAATGACCACCGTCAGCGTCGGCCGGTCGATGTTGGCCAGGATGAGATCAAAACCCCCGGAAATCGGGATTCCGCATGCGGCATTTGAATTTGAACCATGACGGCTCTTGTCAGAATATTTCTGCCTGGCCACCGGACTCCGGATCCCGCCCATCAGGATATCGACCGTTCCCCGATGGACCTTGACGCGTTCCTCCACACGGTTCATTTTCACATTCTCGACGGCGTTGGCAATTGCATCCTCATCGTTGTCCAGAGCCAGGACGCATTTCGCTCCAAGCTTTGCAGCGGCGATTGCAAGAACGGCCGATCCGGTTCCGATGTCAAGCACGCGCCACCCCGGTTTCAGGTATTTTTCCGTCAGAACGAGGCAGAGCTGCGTGGTCTCGTGGGTCCCTGTTCCGAAAGCCATGCGGGGATAAATATCGATGACGATGCTCCCTGAGCCCGGTTTCCACGGCTCCCATGGCGGTTTGATCACGATCCGGTCGGTGACGCGGATCGGTTTGAATCCTTCACGCCATTTTTTCGCCCAATCCTGGTCGGGGATCTTGATGGTCAAGGGATTTCCAACGTTCAATCCGAGGGTTCGAACGCTTTCGAGATATCCTTTGAGGGCAGACATTGCCGCAGGCGGGAGTTCGGGTCCGGGGAAAAAGGCGCGGATGCCGTCAGGGCACTCTTCCGTCCCTGTGGATCCCAATTCAAAAAGAACGTTGTGGACGGATTCGAACGCACTTGCATCCGCGGGAATGAAAACCGAAATCCATGTCTGAGGTTTATTCATAAACGAGGTTCAACAGAAGCGTACCGACTATCCAAAGGCTTTCGGGGCTGCACTTGTCTTCCGTGTCCTGAACCGTGTGCCAATAGGGGTAATCCAGATCGATGAGGTCGACGGCGGGAATTCCGACCTTGAGCAGTTCCAGATGGTCATCCACCACTTCGTAGCCGATACGCTGTTCGAATCCGGGAAGGCCAAGCTCGCGTGCTTTGCCCCATATTTTTTCGACAACCTGCGGGGCGTATTTCTGGGAATTGTTTTCTATCGGAAGCGTCAGATCCTTGTCTCCGACCATATCCAACAGCACCGCACAGCGGGGCCGGTAATCGGGGCGCGTCCGGCTGGCAAAATACCTCGAACCGATGCACCAGGTGTCGAATTGCATTTCAAAACCGTTGTCCTCTCCGTCGAAAAAAACAATATCCACGCCGCGGCCCGGAGGATGTTCCTTCAGGACCCGCGCCACCTCCAGGAGAACGGCAACACCCGATGCGCCGTCGTTGGCCCCCGGGACGGCTTTCTTTCGATTTTTTGGATCGGGATCCGAATCGGCAAAAACGCGCGTGTCCCAGTGCGCGCAGAACAGCAGCCTTTCCGACTGCCTGCCGAACGAGGCGATCACGTTGACCATCCGGAAGCTTTGTCTCCTCAACGGCTCATGCCCGGTGAACGCCTGCTGAACGGCCCTGTCCGCGTTCCGGCTTAATTCGCCGTACAGAAAGGCGAGGCATTCGGCATGGCCTTTCGATCCGGGGAACCGCGGACCGAATGCACACTGCCTTTTCAAATCGGCAAATGCCCTGTTTTTATTAAAAACGGGAACCTGGCCGTACGCAAGTACGGACACAGAGAGAACGGCTGCCGGGAGAATCCAACGATGCTTTTTCATGATCTAAAATATAGAAAATTATGTTCAGGATGTCAATCGCTATCCCGCAATTTGACTTGACAGTGGAAACGATTTTGTTTACATTCATTCTTCCAAAAAAAGGACTCCATTTGAATTATCCCGAAACCGTCCACTTCCTTTTCCAGCGCCAGCAGAAGGAAATCAAGCTGGGCTTGGAGACCATCGAGCGTTTTCTCGGACGGCTCGGCAATCCGGAGCACCGTTTCCCGTCCGTCCACATCGCAGGAACCAATGGCAAAGGTTCCACAGCCGCAATGCTTGAATCCGTGCTCAGGCATGCCGGTTACAAAACCGGTCTGTACACATCCCCACACCTCGTGGACATGCGGGAACGGATTCAGGTCAACGGCAATCCCATATCGGAAGGGGAAGTGGTCGTTTACACCCAAAGGATGCTGCCCCTCATCGAAACGATCGGTCCGTCTTTTTTCGAAATCCTAACGGCCATGGCCTTCCTCTATTTTGCAGATCAGGAAATCGACATCGCGGTGCTGGAAACCGGACTTGGAGGCCGCCTGGACGCGACCAACGTTGTCCATCCGGTTTTGGCGCTTCTGACCGAAATCGGACTCGAACACACCAAAATCCTCGGGAAGACCCTCGCCTCCATAGCCGGGGAAAAAGCGGGTATTTTCAAAGCCGGAATTCCCGCGATTACCGGCACGGGCCGCACGAAAGTCAGAAGCATCCTATCCGGGATCGCTTCGGGGAAACATGTCCCCCTTTCGTTTTCAAAGGACCGCATACGGATTTCCGGCATGCGGATCACCAGGCAGGGGAGCTGGCTCCATGCTGAAACCGAATCGGGCACCTGCCGCGACCTTTACCTGAAACTCTTGGGCAGGCATCAGATTGAAAACGCGCGTCTCACGCTTGCGGCAGTGGACGAATTGAAAAGGCAGGGCTGGATTCTTCCGGAACCGGCTGTCAGGCTTGGATTGGAAAACGTCGTCTGGCGTGCCCGGCTTGAGCTGCTCCGGACAAATCCGGATGTACTGATCGATTCTGCCCACAATCCCCTCGGTATCAAAACCTTGACACGTGCCATCCAATCGCTCTTTCGATACGACAGGATGATTCTCGTCTTCGGCGTTTTGGACGACAAAAATTACCGGTCCATGCTGGAACAGGTGGCTCCGCTCGCGAACGACATCATCCTCACCCGACCGAAGAGCGAACGCGCATTGGATCCGCGCAGGATGGAATCCCTTGTGTGCCTACGGGGGAAAAATGTCCAAACCATCCCGGATATTGAATATGCGTGGAATTCTGCCCGGAACACGGCGGGACCGAACGATTTAATCTGCGGAACAGGATCTATATACTTCGTCGGAGAAATTCTCCGACTTTCATCTTGATTTTTGTAATGAATTTTCATATACTTAAGGTTATTCATCCAACAACGACAGGAACCGAATGAAAATAAACCATGTCCATTTTCCGTCCCTGCCCAAACGAATCAAACGGCTGGGCGACTTGGCCTACAATCCCTGGTTCAGCTGGCATTCCGAAGCCATCCGGCTCTTCCGCCATCTCGATCAAAAACTGTGGGAAGACGTACAGCACAATCCCGTGCGGCTCCTGTACGAGCTGGATCCGGCCCGCCTGAACGAAGCGGTGAATGAAGACGTTTTTTTGAAAAAATACGATCAATTGATTTCCGTTTTTGACCAGTCCCTGCAATCCAAGGACATGTGGTTTGTCAAAAAATGCGCAGACGTGAAAAATTTGCGGATTGCCTATTTCAGCATGGAATTCGGTGTGCACGAATGCCTTCCCAATTACTCGGGAGGGCTGGGCATTTTGTCCGGCGATCACCTGAAATCCGCCAGCGATCTCGGCATTCCCATGGTCGGCATGGGTCTGTTGTACCGGGAATCGTATTTCACACAGTTCATTACCCTGCACGGCCATCAGCAATCGGTTTTTCAGCACAACGATTTTTCCAGGATGGCCATACATCCCGTACTCAAGGACAGCGGCGAACCGTTGACATTTAAAATCGAATACGACCACCGGCGCTTGACATCGCGGATCTGGCTGGCCAAGGTGGCGAGGATACCGCTCTACCTGTTGGACACGGACATCCCCGAAAACTCGTCGGAAGATCGTAACATCACCAAAAGACTGTACGTTGACGACCGTGACCTGCGTTTGGTCCAGGAAATGCTGCTGGGAATCGGCGGTGTTGCTGCACTGAATGCCATGGGGATCGAACCCACGATCTGGCACTTGAACGAAGGGCATTGCGCCTTTCTCGTTCTCGAACGCATCCGCATCCTTCTCAAGAAAGGAATACCCCTGGACCGGGCGATCGAAACGGTGCGGAAATCGACCGTCTTTACGACCCATACCCCCGTCGCAGCCGGAAACGAAGTGTTCGAGGCTTGGCGGATGGACCGGTTCTTCCAGGGCTATTGGGAGTCCATGGGATTGACGCGGGAACAATTTTACGTGTTTGGACAGGAAATCCGCAATCCGGACCCGAACGCATTCAACATGACCATTCTATCGTTAAAATCGTCAAAATTCTCAAACGCGGTGAGCAAACTTCACGGGGAGGTCGCCCGCAGAATGTGGCAGGGACTCTGGCCGGATCAACCCGTTGAAAAGGTACCCATCGGTTCGATCACCAACGGCATTCATACGCGGACCTGGATGTGCAGTGAAATGAAAACGTTGCTGGACTGCCATCATGGACTGAATTGGCGGTACAAGCTCACCGATCCCGAATTCTGGGAAAAAATCATGGAAATTCCGGACGATGCGCTGTGGAAAGAACACCACCGCTTGAAACATCGGTTGATCGATGAAGTGCGCCAAGTTCTGGTCCGTCAGCGGGAGAGGAACGGGGAAAACCACGAAGCCATCCAGGAAGCCAAGCAAATCCTCAATCCGGAAACGCTCACCATTGGCTTCGCAAGGCGGTTCACCCCGTACAAAAGGGCGACGTTGATCTTCCGCGACCGGGAACGGTTGAAACGGATCCTCTGGCGCGAAAACATGCCCATTCAGATCGTGTTCGCCGGCAAGGCGCACCCCGCGGATCAGACCGGGAAATCCCTGATTGAATGGGTATACGCCGAGAGCCGCAATCCCGAATTCGGAAAACGGATCGTCTTCGTGGAAAACTACGACATGGCCCTGGCCCGCCGTCTGGTGTCCGGCGTGGACGTATGGCTCAACACGCCCCGTCGGCCGCTCGAGGCAAGCGGAACCAGCGGTATGAAGGCCGCGGCCAACGGCGTGCTCAACATGAGCATTCTGGATGGCTGGTGGCGGGAGGGGTACAACGGCCACAACGGCTGGGCCATCGGAGAGGACAGGGATTATTACAATGAAATGGAGCAGGACGAAGCCGACAGCCAGTCCCTTTACCACCTGCTGGAAAACAACATCGTGCCGTTGTACTACAACCGGGACGAACGTGGACTTCCAAAGGACTGGATACAGAAAATGAAGGAATCCATGCGCAGTATCATACCCCGCTTCAACACGGACCGGATGTTGAAGGAATATACAACGAACATGTACATTCCATGCCTGCTGCTGTAATTTATCCTTTATTACCCCCACTCTGTCTCTCCCCCGCAAGCGGGGGAGAGGACGCGATCATTTCATTTCCTCATGAAATCCATCAAGACAGGTATTTTACGAAATTACAATTTGATCCTTGAAAGGACCGTAGAGAGGCTATATAAATTCACACCACGCTCCCTCTCCCTCTGGGAGAC
>Ga0315277_10004791_pt1 | contig 17936 bp, 18 predicted proteins | sample YL17G05_15_MG_FD_203695 | JGI IMG/M metagenome (GOLD analysis project Ga0315277, IMG submission 203695) | Sediment microbial communities from Yellowstone Lake, YNP, Wyoming, USA - YL17G05_15 | ecosystem: Environmental > Aquatic > Freshwater > Lake > Sediment | place: USA: Wyoming | collected...
GTAATCGATGCTATCGCCACCGACCACGCACCGCATACTCTGGCAGACAAAAACTGCAGGCTAGAACTAGCTGCTTTTGGCATAAGTGGCTTGGAAACCGCTTTGGGCTGCCTCATGAGCCTGGTGCACAGAGGAGAAATAAGCCTTACTCAGTTGATTTCCAAGCTAACTTGTGAGCCAGCAAAAGTCATTGGCAAAAACGGTGAACTGGGTACCTTAAAGACAGGTGCCCCAGCTAATATCACCATACTTGACCCTGTCCGGGAGTGGATAGTGAATAGCCGCGATTTCGCCTCCAAAGGCAAAAATACTCCTTACGATGGCTACAAGTTCAAGGGCAAGATAATGGCAACTATAGCCAATGGCAGGATAGTTTGCATAGATGATTCCCTTGTCATTGCGAGGAACGAAGTGACGAAGCAATCTCATGGCTAGGAAAGCGATTTTAGTTCTCGAAGATGGCTCGGCCTACGAAGGCGAGGCCTTTGGCGCCAGGAGTACTGCCTATGGTGAGGTAGTATTCAGCACGAGCATGACCGGTTATCAGGAAATGCTTACCGACCCGTCATTCGCTGGCCAAATACTGGTCCCTACTTATCCTTTGATTGGCAACTATGGCATCAACGAGTCCGATTTTGAATCCAGGCAAATTCAGGTCAGGGGCTTTGTTGTTCGAGAATATTGCCTTCGCCCCAGTCACTGGCAAAGCACCCGAACTTTGCACGAATTTCTGCTGGCCTATGGCATTCCTGGCATCAGCGGCATAGATACCCGTGCCTTAACTCGTCATCTGAGGTCAATTGGGGTGATGCTGGGCATTCTTAGCTCAGAGATGACCATGGAAGAGGCATCGGAGGAGCTAAAGAGATTACCCAGATATGATTCTGTTGATTTTGTTCATCAAGTTAGCACCCAGAAGATATATGAGTGGCAATCCAATGCGCCTGCCACTGCAAATCTGATTTCCTCTCCCTTGAAGGGAGAGGACAAAGGTGAGGGTGAAGCGAAGCAATCCCATATCGCAGTCATCGACTATGGCTTGAAATACAACATATTACGTATCTTGAGTCAGCTGGGCTGCCGGGCAACTGCTATCCCGTGCACTGCTTCAGCAAAAGACATCTTGGCCTTGAATCCCGATGGCGTTGTCCTCTCGCCTGGCCCAGGCGACCCTGCCCTTCTCGATGATATAGCGGAGACGGTGGGCAATCTTATAGGCAAGAAGCCGATAATAGGCATATGCCTGGGGCATCAGCTTATAGGCAAGGCCTTAGGAGCCCGGACCTTCAAGTTGAAGTTTGGACATCGCGGCGGCAACCATCCTGTACGAGATTTAGCTACCAGCAGGGTCTACATCACTGCTCAGAACCATGGCTATGCCATAGACGCCAATACTTTACCAGGGGATCTGGAGGTGAGCCACATAAACCTCAACGATGGCACGGTGGAGGGGCTTCGCCACCGGGATTTGCCCATCCTATCCATTCAATACCACTCCGAGGCTTCCCCCGGCCCGCTGGACAACATGTATCTGTTTGAACGATTTCTGGATATGGTGAGAGGCTAGAATAGAAAAGAGAAGATATGTCCAGACTATCTAAAGTCTTAGTCATCGGTTCAGGCCCGATAATCATCGGGCAGGCCGCGGAGTTCGACTATTCTGGGACTCAGGCGTGCCGGGCCCTACGAGAGGAAGGCGTGACCACAGTCCTGGTGAACTCAAATCCGGCCACCATCATGACCGACGAAGGCATCGCCGACATAGTTTATATCGAGCCTCTCACTGTGGAGGTCATATCTCGCATAATTGAAAGAGAGCGCCCCGATGGCTTATTGCCTACCCTGGGGGGGCAAACAGGTCTCAATCTGGCGGTGGAGTTAGCCGATGCCGGCGTACTCGACAAGTATGATGTGAAGTCTCTGGGCACACCCATAGAAACGATAAAGAAGGCCGAGGAAAGATCTTTGTTTAAGCAGCTCCTTCTTGATATCAGTGAGCCAGTGCCTAAGAGCGCTACGGTGAAGTCAGTGGAGGAAGCTAAAGAGCTAGCAAACTCCATTGGTTTACCTCTTATCATCCGCCCCTCTTACACTTTAGGTGGCACTGGCGGCGGCATCGCCCACACTATGAAAGATCTTGAGCGGATTGTTACCAACGGCTTGGATTCCAGCATGAGCCATGAGGTTCTGGTGGAGCAATGCGTTTTGGGCTGGAAGGAAATTGAATTTGAAGTCATGCGCGATGCTGCCGACAACTGCATCGCCATCTGCATCATGGAGAACATTGACCCTATGGGTATACACACGGGGGATAGCATCGTGGTAGCTCCCAGCCAGACTCTCACCGACAAAGAATACCAGATGCTCAGGTCGGCCAGTTTGAAAATCATAAGAGCGCTGAAAATCGAGGGTGGCTGCAATATACAGTTTGCCCTCACTCCACATCCCATAGTTGCCGAAAAATGGGCACCTGATCAGAAGGGAGTCTCAAGAAGCCAATACCACGTAATTGAAGTCAACCCGCGTGTCAGCCGTAGTTCAGCTTTAGCCAGTAAAGCCACTGGCTATCCTATTGCCCGGGTGGCTGCCAAAATAGCCATAGGCAAGAGGCTCGATGAAATCCCCAATAAGGTCACGGGCAAAACGTTGGCATCTTTTGAGCCAACTCTGGATTACTGCGTAGTTAAGATTCCCAGGTGGCCCTTTGATAAATTTGCTTTGGGTGACCGAAAAATTGGCAGCCAGATGAAAGCCACTGGTGAGGTAATGGCCATTGACCGATGTTTTGAGGCTGCTCTACAAAAGGCAGTGCGCTCCCTGGAATTCGGCAAACGCACCCTCCTCTGGGAAGACCCGGGTTGGAGCAGAGGGAAAGGGCTTGATTCCTACCCGCTTCACCCTAACGACTTAAGACTATGGGCGATTATGGCGGCGCTGCGCAGGGAAGCCACGCCTGAAGAGCTTTCCCAAGTCACCGGAATAGACCCCTGGTTTATTTATAAGTTCCAGAATATTGTGGACATGGAGAGGAGGCTTCTTTCCGAACCATTGACACCGGAGTTTTTATGGGAGGCGAAGAGGCTGGGCTTTTCCGATGAGCAAGTGGGCACCTTAGCCGATAGATTGCCGGAGCAGGTAAGACAGACTCGCCATCAATGGCAAATTCGCCCGGTGTACAAGATGGTGGATACCTGTGCTGCCGAGTTTAATGCCGAGACTCCTTATTTCTACAGCACCTATGAGAAAGAAAATGAAGCTGAGCCTTTGGCAGAGAAGAAAGCCGTGGTTATCGGCAGCGGACCTATACGCATCGGTCAAGGAATTGAGTTCGACTATTGCTGCGTACATTCAGCTTGGGCGCTTCAAGAAATAGGAATAAAGAGCATCCTTGTCAATTCTAATCCCGAAACAGTCTCCACCGATTTTGACACCAGTGATCGCCTCTATTTCGAAGCATTAGATGAAGAAAGTATCCGAGATATACTTGAGAATGAGAGTGATAACGGCTCTACGCCACCGTCCATCGTCCAGCTTGGTGGACAAACACCTATTAATCTGGTCGGAGTCTTAGCCCGCAACAATTTACCCATACTTGGGTCTAGTGCTGATGCTATAGACATAGCTGAAGACCGCCGTCGCTTTGAGGATTTCCTGGACAGATTGGGAATTCCTCAGCCGCCGGGGGCTGGAGTAACATCCGTTGAAGAGGCATTGAATGTAGCCAAGACTTTGGGCTATCCGGTGTTGGTACGCCCTAGCTATGTCCTGGGAGGCCGGGCTATGGAAATCGTATACAACGAACCTGAGTTAATCCGCTACCTGACACTAGCTCTGGAAATGGATAGCCAGCATCCTGTCCTTATCGATAAATACTTCCACGGTAAAGAAGTCGAGGTAGATGCCATTTGCGACGGGGAAAGGGTTCTTATTCCCGGTGTGATGGAGCATATTGAAAAAGCTGGCGTACATAGCGGTGACGCCCTGTCTATCTACCCGGGAATCAATCTCACTGAAGACGAAGTGAATGCCATGGTGGACTACACCATTAGGATTGGACCGGCTCTGGGAATCAAAGGGTTGATGAATGTCCAGATGGTAATCATGAGGGAAAATGGTCGCTCAACGGTATATGTGTTTGAGGTAAATCCCCGCGCCAGCCGGACCGTGCCCTTCATCTCCAAGGTAACCGGCGTGCCCATGGTAAGAATCGCCACTAAGGTCATGGCCGGGATTAGCCTCAAAGAGCAAGGCTATGAAGGTGGGTTATGGAAGAGACGAAAGTTAATAGGCATAAAAGCTCCTGTTTTCTCTATGTCCAAATTAACCGGGGTAGATAGCTACCTCGGTCCTGAGATGAAATCCACAGGCGAGGTTATGGGAATTGACTACACCTTTGAGGCAGCCCTGGTTAAGGCACTTTTGGCTGCTGGATTGATGCTGCCCCAAGGAGGTAGTCTGCTACTCAGCATAGCCGACAAGGATAAGGCTGAAGCCGAGTCTCTGATTAGGCAATTGCATTCCCTTCACCACGAACTCTACGCCACCGAGGGGACCGCAGCGATGATTGAATCTCTGGGGATCCCGGTAAAAATGGTGACCAAGAAGCTAAGCGAGGGGCATCCTAACGTCGTTGATGCAATTCAAGGTAATTCTGTGAGCGGAGTGATCAATACTATCACCGGAGGACGCATTCCGCTAAAAGACGGGTTAGCTATCAGGCGTGCTGCGGCAGAAAAGAGGATACCCTGCTTCACCTCATTAGATACTGCCCGGGTAGCAATAGAGGCGTTGGCAAGTGGTAGACAGATCTTCAGCGTTCAACCTCTCAGGGAGTACCTAAAAGGAAATAACACCAAATGACAGGGCAAGTATGATGAATCCTAAGCACAAAATCCGAATTCCTAAACAATATCAAAGTACTAATGACCAAACTCCAAAACAAAATGAGTTTTGGTATTTAGATTTGGAATTTCGGATTTGTTTAGCGTTTAGAGATTAGGATTTCGTAGCATTTTGTTTGGGTTTTAGCATGAAACAAACCTTGTGCTCCATAAATTCTAATGCAGAGGTAATGCCCGGCATACACCTCATGTGGATTGATGCGCCAGATGCAGCAGCGACTGCTCAGCCTGGGCAATTCATCACAGTGCGCTGTAAAGATTCCATATTACGCCGCCCCTTCAGCGTTCATCAGTCCCGATTTAATCGGGATTCAGGTGAGGGTGAGATTGCCATTCTCTTCAGAGTAGCAGGCAAAGGCACTCTCTGGCTGTCGCAGCGACAGAGGGGTGACAGAATAGACATTCTTGGCCCCTTAGGCAAGGGGTTTACTATCGAACCAAAATCCAAGCACTTGCTGCTCGTGGCTGGAGGAATTGGCATTGCCCCGCTCGTTTTTTTGATGCAGCACGCTTCATCTCAACACCACATAACTTTGATTCACGGGGCGAGCACTGCTGCTCAGCTCTATGCTGATAGCTGTCAGCTGACAGCTATCAGCTATCAGGGAGTCCGATTTATTCCTATCACCGAGGACGGTAGCATGGGTCAGAAAGGCAGGGCTACGGATGTTCTGCCTGATTTCCTGGACCGGGCTGACCAGGTGTATGCCTGTGGTCCAGTGGATATGTATAAAACGATGGCGGAGATGTCATTGCGAGCAAAGCGAAGCAATCTCAATCTGACGAAGTGCCAGGTTTCCCTGGAGGTGCGGATGGGGTGTGGTTTTGGAGCTTGCTACGGCTGCACCATAAATACCAGGAACGGTTTGAAACGCATATGCCGAGATGGACCAGTATTTGAGTTGGACGATATCATATGGCAGGAGGTAAGAATATGACTCCTCACTCCACCATTGCGAGTCCCGATCCATCGGGATGAACCAATCTCTTCCTAAGGAGGTAAGGATATGACTGTAATCACTAAAGACATCACTCTTCAATCAAGAGGTAATTGCGATATTATCGATATAACCTCTCAGGTTGCCACGAAGCTCGAGAAATCCGGGGTCAATAGCGGAATAGTCACTTTGTTTGTAATCGGTTCCACAGCCGGAATAACCACCATAGAGTATGAGCCAAACCTACTTTCTGACTTCAAGAATATGTGGGATAGGGTGATACCCCAGAATATTCCTTACGAGCATGATAAAACCTGGGGGGATGGTAACGGCCATTCCCATGTCCGCGCCTCTACGCTCGGAGCTTCACTGATAATACCTTTCATGAATCAGAGGTTAACTCTGGGCACCTGGCAGCACATAGTTTTTGTGGATTTTGATAACCGTCCCAGGGCCAGAAAGATTGCTATTCAGATATTAGGTGAGTAAGCATATATCGTGTGCACATACGAGCTTGTCTGACTCGGGGCCCGTTTATAACTCGCTTTATTAATGGTAACTCTTTCTCTACACCCTGCCATGTGTTGAGAAAGGGTGGAGCGTCTTGCTCAACGTCAATAGTGAGAGCAACTTGAGGCATTTTCTTGTAACGCTTCTTCATAAACTCGGAGTGTTCGCTCGGCAGCCATTTCCCAGGTAAATCTCCTAGCGGTTTCTACGGCGTTTGCGCTAATCGTCTTTGCTAGCTCCCCATCCTGAATTAGACGAATTATAGCTTTTGCCATAGCACTATCATCTTCTGGGGGATATAGGAGCGCATTGAAACCATCTCGAAAAACTTCGGGAACCCCACCTGCGTTCGAGCATACCACTGGCACACCCGCAGCCGAAGCTTCCAGCAATGCCAGTCCAAAGGATTCCACTTTAGATGGTAAAGCAAAAACATCGGCTGCTGCCATGAGCTGAGCGACTTTTCCCCTCGTCAGTCCTCCCACCATGAATACGGAATTTGTAATGTTCAAGCCCTTGACCTGGCGAGACAAATTATCTTCTTCCCGACCAGAGCCGGCGATAACCAGCTTGGCATCTGGAACGACTTTTAATACCCTGGCAAAGGCTGATATGAGCAAACCTGGGCTCTTCCGCTTGATCAGACGCGACGCTGTCACTACAAGAGGCTTGTCACCGATGCCCAACTCTTCTCGCATTAGGGAAGCATCTATGTTCCCATTGAAGCACGATAGGTCAACACCATTCGGGACAACAGATATTCTTTTTTCGGGAAAGCCCAACAAACGGGAGAAGCGCGCAGCTGCCTGGCTTACAGCTATCAGGCGATCAGCCTTGCGGAGTACCAGGCCCAGGGGGCGCTGCAGGAATATTGAAAAGGGTGAGTTTATTACGGTGTGGCAGGTCATGACACAAGGAATTCGCTGTCTGCGTGCAAAACGAATCACCATTTGCGCCATAGAGGAATAAACATCCAACCCATGGACCACATCGAATTTCCCATCCAGGATGTATTTATGGCAGTGGCGAAAAACCAGTGGCGAGGCGGCGCGGTGGGGATTATTTAGCACCAGGCCTTTGACTCGTTTGATTTTAACCCCAGCAATTTCTTCCTCTTCAGGTTGGCCAGGATGCGCATGAGTAATTACTACGGCCTCTACACCCAACTTAACCAACTGAAGACTTAACTCAAACGCATAACGAGCTGCACCACCTATATCAGGGTAATATTCGTCGCCAACTAATGCTACACGCATCTTTGTTTAGTTTTGAACTTCAGACTTTCTTGCCATCTTGACTCCCAAATAAGAGAAGACCACAGCTCCTACTATCGTGCTCAGAACAAACGAGATTCCTCGCTCAATCACTGTTGCTGCCATGGCCAGATCTAAAGGAACACCGAAAAGGGCAAAAGCTGAAATTAATGACCCTTCCACAATAACCAAGCCTCCTGGTAGAAATGGAATAATACCAACGATAGTCGGAAGTGAGGACGCAACTAAAAGCATGGAAATCTGGGGATGATAGCCCAAGGCTAGGAATATAGTGTAAAGTCTAAAAACGTCAAGCGCCCCCAATAATAATGTGAGACTCCCTATCACCAATAACTTCTTCCAATTATCTATCGTAGCATAAGAATCTGAATAGAAAGCCTCAATTCCTTTTATCGTTTCTCGAATTTTCCCACGCTTTCCAAACCAACCGAGAACACGGTATGTGATGCTGGTCATACCCTTGACCGCAATTCTTTTCTTGAAAAAGAGGCGGGGAAGAAAGATTGTTCCGAGAGCGGCTAAAGCCCATACTGCTATAAGAATCAATCTTAACTGGAGTGAACCTTTCCCGAATTGCAAAACTAAGCCTGCCATTAAAAACGAGACAATAACCAAAGGAGTAAGAGCGCGCTCACCAATTAAGGAGGCCATGCCCGACGAATAACTCGTATTCTCCAGCTTATGCATCATATAAACTCTTCCGAATGGGTCGCCACCAACACGTGCTCCAGGAGTAATATTATTAAGGAAAATGGTTGCGCACAGTATCAGGTAACGAGCACCAAAGCTTATTCCACAGTTTATGAAAGAAAGTGCCGCTTGCCAGCGGGTGGCCCAAACTGCCACGCTAATAAAATATATGGCTATAGCCGATGCGATAAGCAAGTGGTTGGCACTCTTAATAGCTTCAAACATTTGATAAAAATTCTCACGCGATAGAAGCCATCCAGCTACTGCCATGAGGACAATAGCGAGAATCGCCACGAAAACTGCCTTACGCAGGTTTATCTTTGGCTTATACTCATCCATGCGACACCAAAGTTACCACGGGCCCTGAACTCTGGCAACAGTCCATTGAAAATATGAACAACATATAACTCTAGGCGGAGCCTGAAACAACGACCAGGACTTGAGAGCTAACTGTGTCACTGTGCTTGCCAGTTTTAGTAACCAAACCTATTTTGCCGTATATTATAGCTTTCCTCAGTAATTCGTGGAAGGGGGTGAACTGGCTGACCACATGGGTGTCCTTACCGGTGGGATAGGTGTCTGCCATACCTACGTGGACAAGAGTGCCGCCCTGAATAAGGCGGTAGCCATCGCCTGCAATGCCAAAGTCCGGCGTCCCACCGTGTGCAATGCCCTCGATTGCATCCTGGTTCATAATCAGATTGCTCAGGCCTATCTACCGGCCATTGCCAAAGAGTGGGCTAAAGCCGGGGTAGAGATGCGCTGCGACAAGCGAGCCCTGGCTATACTTAAGCAATGTCATTGCGAGCGAAGCGAAGCAACCTCCCCAGCCTCAAAACTGGTCCCGGCAACAGACGAGGACTGGGGAAAGGAATATCTGTCGCTGAAGACGGCCATCAAGGTGGTTAACTCGCTGGACGAAGCCTTAGAGCACATTGAGAGATATGGCTCGGGGCATTCCGAAGCTATCGTCACCGAGGACCGTTCGGCAGAGATGCGCTTCCTCAACGAAGTGGATGCTGCCTGTGTTTATGCCAATGCCAGCACCCGGTTTACCGACGGCGGTCAGTTTGGTTCAGGTGCTGGGATAGGCATAAGCACGCAGAAATTTCATGCCCGTGGTCCTATGGCCTTGAAAGAGCTGACCAGCTACAAGTGAATTATCCAGGGCAGTGGTCAGGTTCGCCCTTAGCCTCCCTGCTATTGCGAGGAGCCGAAGACGAAGCCTTAGGCATACCGAAGGCAAAGCGACCGAAGAATCTTGTAGCGCTAGCACTGCTCAAGCAATGACTTAGCTCCAAAGAGGGAACCCTTAATCATCCTGGAGAAATCAGTTTAATCTCAAAGAGTTTAGGCCACAACTTTCCGGTCACAAACAAGCGATCAGTCCCTGCATCATACGCAATGCCGTTGAGGACATCAACCGGCTCACTACGGTCTTCTGCAGTTAGAAGTCCTCTCAGATCTACCCACCCGACTACTCGACCTGTCTCAGGTGCAATTATTGCGATTCGGTCCGTTTGCCAGACATTGGCATAGATTTCTCCCTGGACGTATTCCAATTCATTGAGTTTGGTTACGGGACCATCGTTGTCAAATACCTCAAGCTGACCGATTTCCTCAAAGGTCTGTGGGTCTAAGAAATGTAATGTTGATGTACCGTCGCTCATGATTAAGCGCTCTCCATCATGCGTAATGCCCCAGCCTTCAGTCGAATAATTGAACTCTTGTATTAACTCGAAACTGTTTTTATCATAGACAAACCCGATATGGGATTGCCAGGTCAGCTGGATGATCTTGTCTCCATAAATGGTTATGCCTTCACCGAAAAACTCAGCTGATAGCTCACAAATTTGCAATATATCTCCAGTTTCTAACTCCACTCTACGCAATGTGGATTGTCCCAAAAGCCCCGTTCCCTCATATAAAACGCCATCTTCAAAAACCAATCCTTCGGTGAAAGCATTACGGTCGTGGGGGTAGGTATGAACTATATTATACGAATAGACTGGAATGTTATCCGAATTGCCAGGAAATAAGCATCCCTGGAAATTTAGGCAAAAGAAAACAAAAGCTCCTCCTAGCAATGCAAAGAGCCCCACGAGGAATATCCTTGAGAGACGGTTCACGGAGATTACCTTACTCACTATCTCCGACCTACAGCTCTCAAGAACTCGTCATCCTCAATTTCAAGGTGCTTAAGAATATCGGAAAGCAAGTAGGGGCTAATGGTTTTAGCCGGATGAATCGGGACAGGAGCTCTGCGACAATCTTCGTGGTGAAATATAGCGTGACTACCTTTTTGGCGAATCCTTTCAAACCCCAATGCTTGAAGCCCCTTAATCACCTCCCTGGCTTTAAGGGGAGGTAGCCTTGTCATATGGCCACAATAACTTTCTTTGTGTCACTTTCCTGCGGAATTTCCTCACCCCGCTCTTTTCGGCATTCAAGGCAAAGCCCAAGCACTTCCTTGATATTAGCCAGACACTCCTCGTATGTTTCACCCTGAGCCTTTGCTTCTGGAAGCAAGGGACAACTGGCTATATAGAATCCGTCAGGTGCCTTTCTCATGATAACGCTGTATTCCATTCTTATTTCCCCTCGCTCTGATTATAGCACAGCGGCGTAGGAACGCACTTGCACGGGGCAGCGGCCAAGTTCGGCCTTAGTCTTCGATAACTTCTTTGGTGCTGGGAACCCTGCCCAGGATGCGCTCGTCAATGCGGGTAGCTGAGTCCAGGGCTCGGCCCAGGGCTTTGAACAGGGCTTCGGCTTTGTGATGGTCGTTGATGCCGCTGAGCACTTTGGCGTGGAGGTTAATTCTGGCTTCGGAGGCAAGGGAAACCAGGAAATGGCGGACTAAATCCGCGTCCAGATCGCCTATGCTGGCTTCGTTAAAGTCTGCCTCGATTATACTGTAGACCCTGCCCCCGATATCCACCGCTACCGCTGCCAGAGCTTCATCCATAGGCACGATAGCATGTGCCATACGAACAATGTCTTGTTTTCTTCCCAACGCCTGGTTAAGAGCTTTGCCTAAGGAGATAGCCACATCTTCAACTACGTGGTGCTGGTCGGGACCCGAGGCTGAGATTATTATGTCAAATACCCCGTGCTGGGTTAGCTGGCTAAGGAGGTGGTCGAACATTCTTATGCCTGTGGTGATTTGGAATTGTCCGCTGCCGTCAATGTTGACCTCCACCCTGACGGTTGTCTCGGCAGTCTCACGAACTACTTTCGCTTTTCTTTCAGCCATGTTTAACCTCCAATATCTTATTTCACACTCACCCAACCCTCTTTCGTCAAGCAACTGTCTTGGCACTAGGGATACAGGTATTATTAAAGATGGCATCATTATGAGACCAATAAGAGTTATGTTTAAGCATTGCATTCAGTATGGTGAGCAACTTATGCATACAAGCGGGAAGAGCCACCTTCTTCTCCTTGTCGTTACCGAGAGGGCGTTCATAAAAGATTCTAATGGTAGGGTTGAAACGAACTGCGTTAAGAGCTGCCATAGACAGAGGTTGCCGGACTCTACATCGCCCTCCCCGGATACTACGCTCGCCTCGGTGTCTGCCGCTATCCCGATTAAGGGAACGACACCTGCAAGAGCAGCTATCTTCTTACGATTCAAAATACCCAACTCAGAGAGTTCTGCGATAAGAGCAGCACACAACACCGGTCCCACTCCAGGAACGCTCTGCAAGCCTTTATCTTTTGCCTGCCATGCTCGATTTTCCTTTATCATCTGGCTCGTATCTTTATCAATGTCAGCAAGTTCCTGTTTTGACCAATCAATGTAGGCATGGCTTCGCTGCCTCATAGTCTTATCCCGTTTAATTGTAGCACGGTTAGTCTCCGCAATTATCATCTGAATCTGGATCTTTGTTCCGTTCCATTACTTGGTCTATAATTAACTTGAGGATAATGCTAGATGCTGAGAACTGGACTTAGGGTTTTCTTCCTTGCCTGGCTTGTGATTCCCATAGCCGCAGGTTTAGGAGGCAGCCTGCTCGCTGCCGCCAGCCCTACCACTGTGGAAGTCCTGACCGTGGATGGCACCATTGTGCCCGTGATAGCTGACTACATTGATCGGGGTATCAGCCAGGCGGAGAAGGATGGCGCTACCGTCTGCATAATTGAGCTAGATACCCCCGGTGGGCTTCTGGACTCAACCGATAAGATGGTCAAAAGGATTATGAATGCCGACGTGTCCATAGTGGTTTACGTCTCACCCAAAGGTGCCTGGGCTGCCTCAGCGGGAACCTTCATTACTCTATCAGCTAATATAGCGGCGATGACGCCGGGCACGACTATCGGCGCTGCCCATCCGGTAAGCGGCGGGGGACAGGAAATACCAGCAGACGAGATGCAAAAAATAGTCGAGTTCTCGGCTAAGTGGATGAAAACGATAGCTGAAGAGCGCGGCCGCAATATGGAACAAGCCGAGCTAGCAGTTACGGAAAGCAAGTCATTCACCGATGTCGATGCCCTGGAATATAACCTTGTCAACCTGCGTGCTGACAGTTTGGAAAGCCTTATTTCTCAAATCAATGGCTGGAACGTTACTTTAGCCAGTGGCAAGGAAGTCACCATCGATACTACGAACTACGGTTTAACTAGAAATGAAATGAATGACATCGAGAGACTTCTGCAAACCATCAGCGACCCCAACATTGCCTACATCCTCCTTACCCTGGCTACCATAGGGTTGATTGTCGAGATTTCCAGCCCGGGGCTGGTTCTTCCCGGGGTGGCTGGTGGCATCAGTTTATTCCTGGCGTTTTACTCCCTGGGCGTGCTGAATGCCTACTGGGGAGGCATAGCACTCATTTTACTTGCCATGGGGCTTTTTATCACCGAGTATTTCACCCATAGCTATGGACTATTGACTGCTGGGGGTGTAGCCTCGCTGGTTATGGGCTCGCTGATATTGTTCAGCCATAGCCCCGGGATAGAGGTAAACAGGGGGCTAATTGGCGGAGTTACGGCAGGCATCACCGCTTTCGCTGTCTTTGTCATCGGCGCCATTATCCGCGGGCAAAGGCGACGCAAGGCTACCGGGGCTGAAGGCATGATTGGGGAAATAGCCACAGCCAAAACATCCCTCAACCCCACGGGCACCGTTCTCGCCGAGGGAGAATTATGGACGGCGTCATCAGAAGGCGGCAGAGTAGCACCGGGTGAAGAAGTGATAATATCCAGAGTGGAAGGATTGAAATTATGGGTGGCAAAGAAATCAAAGGAATAGGAAGGTAGTACCGTGGAAACAACAGGTCCAATTATCATAGCCATAGTCTTCGCCATCGCTTTTATCATCTTCGTCATTTATGCCATCATAAAAGGCCAGAGGCGAAAACTCTCGGCTGGTGTAGAGGAGATGATAGGGAAGGAAGCTGTGGTGCGAACGATCCTCAACCCTAAAGGCACAGTTCTGGTTGAAGGAGAGTTATGGACAGCCATAGCTGAAGATAGTACAATAGAACCCGGAGAGGAGGTGATAATAACCAAAACCGAAGGATTGAAACTTCGGGTGACCAGAAAATCTAAAGAAAAGGAGCAACAATGAACTTATTTGTTTATGTGCTTATCGCAGTAGTAGTAATAATATTTTTGTCGGCAGCTATCAAAATCGTTCGCGAATATGAAAGAGTGGGCGTTTTCCGACTGGGTAGATTCGTGGGCTTGAGAGGACCAGGTCTGGTCTTGATTATACCTTTCATTGAGACCGTGCGAAAAGTTGACCTGCGGGTAATCACCATGGACGTTCCCGCGCAAGAGTGCATCACCGTGGACAACGTTACGGTCAGGGTTGACGCCGTGGTCTACTTCCGCGTAGTCAATGCTGCCGATGCTATTCTCAAGGTGCTCGACTATATCAAGGCAACATCACTGCTTGCTCAGACCACTTTGCGAAATGTTGTCGGGCAATCTACGCTGGATGAGTTATTAGGTCAGCGGGACAGGCTCAACGAAAAAATAAAGACTTCGGTAGACGAAGGCACCGATCCCTGGGGGATAAAAGTGAGCATGGTAGAGGTTAAGGATGTGCAATTGCCACAAACAATGCAGAGGGCGATGGCTGCCCAGGCCGAAGCTGAGCGAGAGAGGAGGGCCAAGGTAGTCCATGCCGAGGGTGAAGCCCAGGCGGCAGAGAAATTAGCCCAGGCTGCTAAAGTTATTTCCAGTCAGCCATCAGCTCTCCAGCTTCGTTATTTGCAAACATTGACTGCCATTGTTACGGAAAAGACTAATACCATAATATTCCCCATACCCATAGACATAATAACTCACTTTTTGGATAAGCCTAGTGGGTCAGAGAAAAGTAAAGAGTAGGACATAACCCGCGTCAATAGCACATAGCCAAAACGCTTGGTAATGTCATTCTGGAAGTCCAAATGAAGTTGGACGGCGAAAAATCTCTAGACACCGTTCTGAACTGTGCGAAGGGCTCAGAATGACACATCATCCTGTCATTGCGAGGCACGACAGTGCCGAAGCAATCTCAGTGTGGCAAGGGATTGCCTCCCACCTTTCAGGTGCTAGCAATGGCAAAAGGTAATACCTGGACTCGAGAGACTCTATCGGGCGAATTTTCTTAACTCAGGGGGTAGCTATGGCCAATAAAACTAAGCAGGAATGGCGTGAAACTACATTGGCTCCGGCTTTAAAGCGCGCCGCCGAGCGTCAGGAGAAGTTTGAAACCAGCTCTGGCGCGGAGATTGACACTGTTTACACACCGGAGGACTTGCCGGATTTTGACTACGTTCGAGATTCAGGCTACCCCGGAGAGTATCCCTTTACCCGGGGCGTCCAGGCCAATATGTATCGGGGTAGGATATGGACAATACGCCAGTACGCTGGCTTCGGTACTGCTGAGGAAACAAACCAGAGGTACCGCTATCTCTTAGAGCAAGGGCAGACTGGCCTGAGCATAGCGTTCGACCTGCCCACACAAATTGGTTATGACTCTGACCATCCCTTAGCCAGAGGCGAGGTGGGCAAGGTTGGTGTGGCCATAGACAGTCTCCGGGATATGGAGATCCTGTTCCAGGACATACCTCTGGATAAGGTAAGCACTTCCATGACCATAAACGCCACTGCCCCGATTCTCCTGGCCATGTATATTGTTCTGGGCAAGAAGCAAGGAGTTGAGGCCACCGAATTGAACGGCACTACTCAAAATGACATACTCAAGGAGTACATCGCTCGGGGCACTCATATCTTCCCGCCCCGTCCTTCCATGAGGTTGGCCACTGACATATTTGCCTATTGTGCCAAGCAAGTCCCTCGCTGGAATACCATCAGCATCAGTGGTTACCATATACGGGAAGCTGGTTCCACCGCGGCTCAGGAAATTGGCTTCACCCTGGCTAACGGTATTGCTTATGTTCAGGCAGCTATTGATGCCGGACTTGATGTAGATACATTCGCTCCCAGGCTATCATTTTTCTTCAATAGCCATATCAACTTTTTTGAAGAGATTAGCAAATTTAGGGCGGTACGACGCCTCTGGGCGAAGATTATGAGGGAGAAGTTCGCGGCTAAAGATTCACGTTCCTGGATGCTTCGTTTCCACACTCAAACTGCGGGATGCAGCCTCACTGCACAGCAGCCGCATAATAATATTGTGCGGACAGCCTTAGAAGCCCTGGCAGCAACTTTGGGAGGAACTCAATCCCTGCACACTAACTCTTTCGACGAAGCTTATGCTCCACCTTCTGAAGCAGCAGTGACCATAGCTGTGCGGACTCAGCAAATATTAGGATACGAGAGTGACATTGCTCATGTCGTTGATCCTCTTGGTGGCTCTTACTACATAGAGCATCTAACCGACAGTCTGGAAAAGGAAGCCAGGGAGTATATCGCCAAAATTGATAACCTGGGTGGTGCCGTAGCTGCCATAGAACAAGGATATCAACAGAGGGAAATCCAGGACTCCTCTTACCGTTACCAGAAAGAAATTGAAAGCAGTAAACGTACCGTGGTAGGGGTAAACAAATTCGTCTCTCCCTCCCCTAAAATAGTGGGGCTACTACGAGTCAAGCCCGAAGTGGAAAAAAGACAGAAAGACCGGACTGCCCAGGTTAGGAAAGATAGGAACAACAGCAATGTCCGCCAGGCGCTCAAGCGATTAGAGGATGTCGCCCGAAGCAAGGATAATACCATGCCCGCCTTTCTGGAATGTGTGGAGAGTTACGCCACCCTGGGTGAGATATGCGATGTACTGCGCAAGATTTTTTCTACCCAAAAAGAATTCCTGGTTTTTTGAGAGGCAGCTTTCGAGATTTATCCCGATTACATCGGGACTAGTATTAAAGGAGGTGAAATGGCCAAGAAAGTTGACCACATCGGTATTCTAGTCAGCAACCTTGATGAAGCGATAAAGCTTTATAAGGATTGCTTCGGCGCTGAGGTTGACAAGATTGAAACCCTCACTGAGCGAGGAGTAAAGGCAGCCATCCTTTCCTTAGCCCAAGGTGCCAATATGGAACTTTTAGAACCACTTCCCGGCAGTAATATGGCTAAAATCCTGGAGAAACGAGGAGAAGGACTTCATCACATAACGTTTGAAGTGGACGATGTGGACAAGGAGCTTAGCCGCCTCTCTAAAGGAGGGATAGAATTAATTGATAAGAAAGCTCGCCCTGGCTTCGAGGGCATGGTAGCTTTTATTCACCCCAAATCGCTTAGAGGGGTGCTTGTTGAGCTTTGTCAGAAGACCTAGGGAGGGGGCAAACTATGAACAAAGGTAGAATTCGTGTTCTGCTAGCCAAGCCTGGTTTAGACGGGCATGATCGAGGTGCCAAAGTGGTAGCTAGAGCTTTGCGAGATGCCGGCATGGAGGTAATCTATACTGGTATACGCCAAACTCCGGAGATGATTGTCGAGGCAGCTATCCAGGAGGATGTGGATGTGGTGGGGTTGAGCATCCTGTCGGGAGCTCATTTGGAGCTCTTCCCACTAATCATAGAAGGATTGAGAAGGAAAGGGAGAGAAGATGCCCTGGTCATTGCTGGTGGCATAATACCCGAGGATGATATTCCCACATTACAACAAGCAGGCATAAAAGCTGTTTTTGGCCCGGGCACCTCCACAGAGGACATCATCCGCTTCATTCAGAAGGAAATAACCGCCAAATAGCGGGCCTATCAGGACTTATCCCGGGCAACGCCGACAAGGTCAGTGAGATTCTTCACCTTGTTGTCCAGCATGAAATGTTCTATCCCCTTTAGTATAGTAAGACAGATATCAGGACTAGTCAGGCAGGCTGTGCCAATCTGTATGGCCGTAGCTCCAGCCATAATAAACTCCAGGGCATCCTCGGCACAAGCAATGCCGCCGCATCCTATCACCGGAATACGGACTACCCTGGCTGCCTCGAACACCATATAAAGAGCCACAGGCTTGATAACGGGACCAGAAAGCCCGCCTGTAATATTCCCCAGACAAGGCTTTCTCTTATCTATGTCAATCGCCATGCCCTTCAATGTGTTAATCAGGGATATGGCATCAGCTCCGGCTTCTTCCACGGCTAACGCGATTTCCTTAATATCGGTTACATTGGGACTCAACTTAACGATAACCGGCAAGGTGGTAGCAGCTTTAACTGCTGAAGT
>Ga0315277_10004792_pt1 | contig 17935 bp, 14 predicted proteins | sample YL17G05_15_MG_FD_203695 | JGI IMG/M metagenome (GOLD analysis project Ga0315277, IMG submission 203695) | Sediment microbial communities from Yellowstone Lake, YNP, Wyoming, USA - YL17G05_15 | ecosystem: Environmental > Aquatic > Freshwater > Lake > Sediment | place: USA: Wyoming | collected...
TCTGCTTTCACAACCTTGTTCATGGTCTCCTGGACATCCTTGGGCGGGTCGATTTCTTTTAACTCCGTCCTGACGATCTGCATGCCCCAGTTCTGAGTCTCCTTGCTCAACGTCGTGAGAAGCGCCGTGTTGATTCGGTCTCTTTCGCTGTTGGCTGATTTCAGCGTGAGCGTGCCGATGATATTGCGCAGGGTGGTGCGAGCAAGGTTCACAATCTGGAATTGATAGTTGTTCACATTGTACTGGGAACTCTTGACGCTCGCCTCGTCCTCTTTGACCTTGAAATAAACCTGTGCATCCACCCTGGCATTGAGATTGTCATTCGTAATAATCTCTTGGGGCTGAGCATCCACCATCTGCTCGGTAATATTGATCTGAATCATTCTGTCAATGAACGGGATGATCCAATGGAAACCTGGTGCGGCAAATTGTCTATACTTGCCGAGTCTCTCAATAAGGCCCCTGTGGGTGGGACGGATTACCCTTATGCCCAAGAGAAATATGACCACCACCGCCGCAACGGCAATAAACACAACGACTTTGATCGGATCCACACGATCCTCCTTTCACAACAGCCAGCCAGGCTCCTACGTTACGTTGAACGCATGTTCTTGCTGTCTGGTCTTGCCCTTGAAACCTGGTCCAAACGTCATGAGAGCTTCACCGCCCGTTTTGCTGTGCTGTCAAGCTTCGACAACGTAAAGTGTGCCCTTGGACAAGGGCGCTCAGCGATTCCGGTCTTAGGGCGTTGTCGTTGCCAGTTTTTCGACTTTGTGAACCGTCGTCTCGATCGCGTCCGTACCCTGCAGGATACTACTGGCTCTTTCCACTTCGTCAGCGGTTCCGTGAACGACCAGAAGAAACTTGTTTGCCTTGAGAGAGGTCTCATATTTGAGCACGCTGTCTTTGGGAATGCCAATGCTGTACAGTGCCGCGCCAACAGCGCTGATGCCACCGACAATGGCGGCTCCTTCCAGGGCACCGACGATCCACGATACGATCGGACCGCCTACAACGATCGGGCCGATTCCGGGAACAAGAAAGAAGGCCGACCCGAAGAGTAAGCCCCACAAGCCGCCCCAGAATGCGCCCAGCTTGCCCCAGTACCTCATACGGTCGCCTGTGTTGTAGTATCCCACCACGTGCTCATCAGAGTGGTAGTCTTTGCCTACGAGAGACAGCTTCTTAATGTCAAAGCCGGCCTCTTGGAGTTCCTTGACGGCATGCTCGGCACCTGTGTGGTCATTGAAAATCGCAACGGTCGAATTCTGCTTTGACATGATGTGAATCTCCTATTCATTGTGTTCCCGTTTTTGGCTCCGACCTCATCGGGAGCTTCCAGCGAGGAAAACTCCGTTAACCCCGTATGGTTCCCGTACAAGGCGGCATTATAGGTACATTATAGGTATGATACGCCATGGGCCGGCCCTTGTTTATGGGGTGTAACCCTACCTGGGATCGTCGGACGCATTCCCCGAAAAGGAACCCGATCGCCGGGGGAGCCCGACGGGCCGGACAGGTCGGGCGATCCCCGAAGGACGCCGAGCCAGACCTGTGCGGTACTTGGTCTCGAGGTCTTAACGAATTGGGCAACCCGTCATCCACATGGCCGCACGGAGCAAATGAGCCGGTGGGGTTTTACCCTCAGGGCGAACGCAAAGTGCGGAGAATGGGACCATCGGGGCCGCCGACCGTCTTTGGAGACCGCGTTCTTTGGCCGAAAACCGCGATGGCACCTGAGTGAGACATCCGCCCTTCGCCCGTTTAGGCGACTTTGCGTTCGCCCTGGTTTTACCCTATAGACAGATTGAAGCAACTGTCGGATAATGACAATGGCTTGGTGGCCCGCCGACGAGGGGTCGAGCATCCCTGATAGCGGGCCAACACTGGATGCTGCCCAAGCGGTGGCGTGTAAATTCGGGGTGCCCTATGGAAAGTAAGTTGACCGGCTTGTCGCGGCGATATCAGGCCGCACTGCAAGAACACCTCGAGCAGGGGCCGCGGGCGAGCCCGCAGTCCGCGGATGGGCCGGGACGCCAGGCCCTGGCCATGGGGATGGAGACGTTGGGCCTGGCCAGGATTCACGAGCAAGCCCGGATTGCACTGGCGTCGCCGAGCTACTCATCCGGAACCAGAGACGGCATGATCAAGCGGGCGCAGGAGACAGGATCATGAAAAGGAAATCTGCACCGGAACGCCGGCAGAAAAAGCCTGCCAAGGCTGTTCAACAAGCAACACCATACCCGCAGGCGAGCGTTTCGTTCCCCATCGTCGGCATCGGCGCCTCCGCCGGGGGACTCGATGCCTTGGAGCATTTCCTCGGGCACGTGCCGGCAGGCAGCGGCATGGCCTTTGTCATCGTCCAACACCTGGACCCGACGCACAAGGGTATCATGTGCGAACTGCTCCAGCGCGTCACTCGCATGAAAGTGATCCAGGTCAAGGATCGCACCAGGGTCCGGCCGGACTGCGTCTATGTGATCCCGCCGAACAAAGACATGTCCATCCTGCACGGGGTCCTGCACTTGCTTGCGCCGGCGGCGCCGCGCGGACTGCGCCTGCCGATCGATTTTTTCCTCTGCTCCCTGGCACAGGACCAGCAGGAAAGGAGCATCGGCGTCATTCTCTCGGGCATGGGCTCCGACGGCACGTTGGGCCTGCGGGCCATCAAGGAGAAGGCGGGAGTCGTGCTGGTGCAGGAGCCTGCGACGGCCAAATTCGACGGCATGCCGCGCAGCGCGATTGACGCGGGCCTGGCTGATATTGTGGCCCCGGTGGACGAGCTGCCCGGCAAGATCATCACCTATCTGCAGCGCACCCCCCTCATTGCCAAGCCGGAACCGGCCCTGGAAGACAAGACGCAGAGCGCCATGGATAAGGCTGTCATCCTGCTGCGAGCCCACACCGGCCACGACTTTTCCCTATACAAGAGGAATACCCTTTACCGCCGGATCGAGCGTCGCATGGGCATCCACCAGATTGCCAAGACTGCCGACTATATCCGGTACCTGCAGGAAAACTCCCAGGAGCTGGATCTGCTCTTCAAGGAGTTGTTGATCGGCGTGACGAGCTTCTTCCGCGACCCCGCTGCCTGGGAGCAGTTGCGCGAAAAGGTCATCCCGGAGCTGATCGCCGGCCGGTCGCCCGGCCAGGCACTGCGGGCGTGGGTGCCCGGCTGCTCCACCGGGGAGGAGGCCTATTCCCTGGCCATCGTGTTCAAGGAGGCGCTGGAGCAGGTCAGGCCTGAGGGGAGTTTTACCCTGCAGCTCTTTGCCACCGACCTGGACCGGGACGCCATTGACAAGGCCCGCCAGGGCGTCTTTCCCGACAATATCGCCGCAGACGTGTCGCCGGAGCGACTGAGCCGGTTCTTTTCCAAAGAAGAACACGGCTACCGGGTGTGCAAAGAGATCCGGGAGATGGTGATCTTCGCGCCGCAGAACCTCATCATGGACCCGCCCTTTACCAAGCTGGATATTTTGAGCTGCCGGAACCTGCTGATCTACCTGGCCCCGGAGCTGCAGAAAAAGCTCCTTCCGCTCTTTCACTACAGCCTCAATCCCGGCGGCATCCTGTTTCTCGGCAACGCGGAGACGATTGGCGGCTTCACGGACCGGTTTGCCCCCGTCAGCACCAAATCGAGGATCTTTCGGCGGACGGAGTCCGCCTTGCGGCCGGAACCCCACGGTTTTCCCCCGGCATTTGCCTATACCCCGCACAGCGGGACGGAAGCACGCGGGGTGTCGAAACCGCCTCTCAGTCTCCAGTCCCTGGCGGATCAATTGGTCCTGCAGCGTTACGCCCCGCCGGCCGTTCTCGCCAACGACAAGGGTGACATCCTTTACGTCAGTGGCAGGACCGGCAAATACCTGGAGCCCGCAGCCGGCAAGGCCAACTGGAACATCTTTGCCATGGTCCGCGAAGGGCTGCGCCTTGACCTCGCCAGCGCCTTCCGCAAAGCACTCCGCCAAAAGGGACCCGTGACGCTCCAGGGACTCAAAGTCGAGATCAACGGCGGGGAGCACTTCGTGGATCTTGCCGTCCAGACCCTCGATGAAGCGGAGCCGTTGCGGGGGTTGGTGATGGTAGTTTTTACCGACGTGGCCGCGCCCGTGAAAGCAAAAGCGTCGGGCCAGTTGCGGAAGACTGCCACCCGCGATGCCCGGGTGGCGGAACTGGAGCGGGAACTCCAGCAGGCCCGCGACGAGCTGCAGACCACCCGCGAAGAGATGGAGACCTCGCAGGAGGAACTCACGTCCACCAACGAGGAATTCCAATCGACCAATGAAGAACTGCAGTCCACCAACGAGGAACTCACCACGTCCAAGGAAGAGATGCAATCGCTGAATGAGGAGCTCCAGACGGTCAACGCCGAGCTGCAGGCCAAGATGGACGATCTTTCCAGGACGAACAGCGACTTGAAGAACCTGCTCAACAGCACGGACGTGGCCACCGTGTTCCTGGACAACGACCTTCACGTGCGCCGGTTCACCCCCCAGGCGTCGAAGATCATCAAGCTCATCCCCGCCGATGAGGGCCGGCCCATCACCGACCTCGCCTCGGATCTGCGCTATCCGGAGTTGGCCGAGGACGCCCGCGAGGTGCTGCGGGCGCTGGCGTCTAAGGAAAAACCGATTGCCGCGCACGACGGGCGCTGGTTTACGGTACGGATCATGCCTTACCGCACGCTGGACGACCGGATTGACGGCGTGGTGATCACCTTCGCGGACATTACCACGGCCAAGACGCTGGAGGCGAAGTTGCGGGGCAAGCACGCCGGTCTGGAAAAACGCGTGGCGGAACAATCCGCGAGGCTGGACAAGGCAAAGACGCGTTCGCAAACGGATCCGCCCGCACGCAAACGAATCAAGAGGCGTGGCGGTCAATCGCTGGGGTCCGACAAGACATAGAGGTCTCACCATGAATGGAAAGACAAACACCTCTGCCGATGCCGCCGAACTGCGCCGCCGCGCCGAGGTCCGGCTGAGAAAACGGCAGAGGAACACCACGGCCCTGCCCCGAACAGAAGCCGACACGCAGCGGCTCCTCCACGAATTACAGGTCCACCAGATCGAACTGGAGATGCAGAACGCGGAGCTCCAGGATGCCAGGGATGAGGTTGAAGCAGGACTGGAAAAATACACCGACCTCTACGATTTTGCCCCGGTGGGCTATTTCTCCATGGATGAACAGGGCCTGATCCTGGAGGTGAACCTGACGGGAGCCGCCTTGCTCGGCGTTGAACGGTCCCGACTGATCAACCGCCGCTTGCAGCGTTTTGTGGCCTCGATGAGTCGGCCGGTATTCCTGGCCTTCCTTGAAAAGGTATTCGCAGAGCCCGGAAAACAGGTCTGCGAGGCGTCACTTCTGAACGAGGACGGCACTCCTTTTTGGGCTGACCTCCAGGCCGCGTCCGCCCCCTCGCTCCGCAGCGCGCGGAAATGGTGCCGGGTGGCGGTTTCGGACATTACCGCCCTCAAGCGGGCGGAGGAGACGCAACGCCGCATGGAGGCTCAGACCGCTGCGAACCGGGTGTTGAAGCAGGAAATCGTCCGGCGACAGGCGGTGGAAAAAGCCCTCAAGAAAAGCGAGAAATACTCCCGCCGGCTGTTGGCGGAGTCCCTTCGGTTGCAGAAACAGTTACGCGATCTGTCCCGTCAAATCTTGGACGCGCAGGAGGACGAACGAAAGCGAATCAGCCGCGAACTGCATGATGAGATCGCCCAACTCTTGACGGCAGTCAGTCTCCATCTGGGGGCATTGAAAAGGGAGGCCGCGCCCAGCAGCAAAGGCCTCAAGAGAAAGATCGCCCACACACAGAGGCTGGTGGAAAGGTCGGTGAATATGGTGCATCAGTTTGCCGGTCAATTGCGCCCGCCGGCGTTGGACGACCTGGGGCTGATTCCCGCCCTCCATTCCTATATGAAAGACTTTGCGAAGCGGACGGGTCTCTCCATTCGCTTCACGAGTTTTACGCGCGGCAGGACGGAACAATTGGACAGTGCCAGGCGGACGGTGTTCTATCGCGTCGCCCAGGAAGCGCTCACCAACGTGGCCAAGCATGCGCAAGCCAGCCAAGTGAAAATGAGCATTCGTAAACTCCGGGATTTCATTCGCATGGAAGTGAAAGACAACGGCAAATCCTTTCAGGTGCAAGGCGTGTTGCCTACCGGAAGGAACAAAGGTTTGGGGCTGCTCGGCATGCGCGAGCGCGTGGAGATGGTCGGTGGCCGCTTCACCGTCGAATCCTCCCCGGGCAAAGGCACCACGATCCGGGCGGAGATTCCGTTCGCCAACGGCATCCGAGATTAGACCGCTCATGAATTCTACAGGGGCCAGTTTTTATGAAGCGAATCACCGTCCTACTGGCTGAGGACCACCTGATCGTCCGAGAGGGGCTTCGGGCATTACTGGAGGCGGAAGGCGATATCGAGGTGGTCGGCGAAGTCCAGACCGGCCGCCAAGCGGTCCAACTGACCAAGAAACTCCGTCCCGGCGTGGTTGTCATGGACATCGCGATGCCGCTGCTCAATGGTCTGGAAGCCACCCGGCAAATTCTGAAGGCCGTCCCCGCCACCAGAGTGCTCATACTCTCCGCGCATAGTGATGACGAGTACATCCGGCAAGTAGTCATGTTGGGCGCGGCGGGATATCTGATCAAACAAACGTCCGCCGATCTCCTGTCCAGGGCGATCCGGGAAATCCAAAAAGGAAACACATTCTTCAGCCCCTCCATTGCCCATCGCCTACACAGTCTTTCTTTGGAGTCGCCAGATGGGTGCGGAGTGCTCAAGAAGAAAAAAACTGTCTTGACTTCGCGCGAGGTGGAGGTGCTGCAACTGATTGCCGAAGGCAAAGCCAACAAACAAGTCGCGGCGGAACTTGGCATCAGCGTCAAAACAGTGGAGAAGCATCGGCAGCATCTCATGAGCAAGCTGGACCTCCACGACACCGCGGGCCTCACGCGCTACGCCATCGCAGCGGGGATCATCGAAAGCCGCGTCCGGGTGACCCTCATCTAACGGCTCTCCGCAGTTTTCTGCGTCGCCACTCGGCGATGTGACTTCCCATGGTTCTGAGACTGGCCCTAATCACGAGAGCTGCAAGAAACACGAGGGCAGGCCACAGGTTATCGGACGCCACGATCACACCATTGTCTTGGAGAATCCGGATGGCCCGATCGTTGGTCTCAACGCTGCACGCTTTGTTGACGTTCCTGAGTGTCCTGTCGCAGCCTCCCTCCAGACCCAAGAGAACCGCATACAGCCCGATGGTGATCCCCTATTGAACTACCCGGATGCGAAGCAAGAAGTATGCCCGAACTGTCAAAAAACCATGTCTCCAAAATGACACCACGCGGATTCATTTCGGTCGAATTGTCCCTCCCAGAAATCCCTGTCAAGCACAAAAGAACGCGGTTTCAGCGACTTATCGGTCCGGAAATCGGACTTGTTGTACTATTACCCCTCGCTGTCTCGACCCATATCAAGACGGGAAATCTCAGTGAATGGGGGGCTGATCCAACTCCTTGATGTAGATATGGCGGAACTGGAGGAAAGACGCTCCCCAGTCTCCGTCCTTGCGGTCACCATGATGCTGCAGCGCGATCGGCCCACGAGGCGGGATGCCGGGCAATTGAGCCTTGTCGAGGACCAGTTGCCCATTGAGCGTGACCGTCAGGCGGTCGCCCTTCATGATGATATGGAAGGTGTTCCATTGGCCAATTGGCCGGTCTGCCCTGACCTTTGGTGTCCCCCCGGCGTGGACCTCGGGCGAGAATGCCGGATCGGTACGATAGCCCCACACCTCACCTGAACCGACCGGCCAGCACCAGATGTTCACTTGGGACTTGTGCTGGCCACGCAGGAAGATTCCTGAATCTGTGTTCGGAACCGCGATCAGCACGTCCTTGCCGTACTCATTTTTCTTGTACGTCCCATCGGGAAGAATGACTTTGGCGGCCTGGTTGATATAAGGACTTTCTTTGATCCGCCAGTCGACGAGGAGCTCGAAGTCGGCATAGCTCTTGGTGGTCCACAAGTTCCTGTCGCCCGGTCCCTCGTGGGGGTCACAGTCGATGACTCCCTCGACAACTCGCCAATCCTGGTTGTCGGAGTCCTGCACCGTCCAGCCATCCAGGTTGATTCCGTTAAACAGCAGCATGAAATCTTCTGGCACGGCCTTATCTGGCCCAGCAGCAGTTCCCGGCTCAGAGATGGGCGTATGGATTCTCTGGCATGACGAGCTGGCCATCAGAAGAAAAGCCGCAAGCAACAGCAAACGTGGTATGAGGCGCATAACGATGTCTCTTTCCTAACCTGCTTGGCCATATCATCACGCTACATGCGGGCTTGGCCTGCACACCGGAAACCGACTATTTCGACTTCTTTTTGCTCCCATGCATCAGCTGCTCCAAGCGTGCCCGGGCCTCTCTTTTGCCCATGCGGCGAAGAGACGCGATGCGTGCCAGTTGCTCTTTACGCGGCCGGCCGGTCTCGTGCTCCCAGTTGTAGATGGTCTGGTCGGTCACGCCGATGAGCCTTGCGCAGTCCGCTGCGGGGAGTCCCAGACGCTTTCGCTGTGAACGTAGGCCCTTGGCGGTGAATCGCACGCGTTCTGCATCGACTTCAGGGACTTGGGACGAAACACCCTTGAGAACCTGCTTCTCGAGGGGGACGACCTTGCGTTGCAGGTCAGCTACCCGGCGCTTCATTTCAGCAATGTCTTTGCGGTACTGGGCCGACGCCTTCCTGAGAACATTTGTCTGTCTGCGGATCTCCTTGCGTGCAAGCCGCAGGATCTCCTCCTTGAACACGGTAGCGATGTTCGGCATATCTTTCTCCTGGTGAACCCTGTTTCACAGCACGGCGCCCCAAAGCGTCGAGAGGCGTGATACAGAATAACAATACCGCAAAGCACGATGTGTCAACAACAAATCCTTCTCGCGGGTCTCGCGGCGGCCGAGTCATGGTATTGGCTTCGGCACTCTCGGCCTCGAAGATCGGCGTGCAGGAAGGATCGATGATCAGCTCCAGAAAGACGATGTGGACCGGCAGCAGGATGAACGGCCAATCCGAGAAGAACACCGGGATCAGCGACAAGCCGGCGATGGGTACGTGAATGGCGAAGATGTAGGAGACCGCCTTTTTGATGTTGTCGAAGATCCGCCGCCCCAGGCGAACCGCCTGGACGATGGAAGAGAAATCATCGTCCAGCAGCACCGGGCCGGCGGCTTCGCGGGCCACGTCCGTGCCGCGTCCGCCCATGGCGATGCCGATGTGGGCAGATTTCAGGGCCGGGGCGTCGTTGACCCCGTCGCCCGTCATAGCCACGATCTCGCCAGCGGCCTTCAGGGCGTTGACGATGCGCAGCTTCTGCTCTGGGACGACGCGGGCGATGATGTTGGCCGTGACGAGGCGTTGCCTAAGCTGCTCCTCGTCCATCCGATCCAGCTCGGGGCCGGTGACGATCTCGCCGACGGATCGCAGGCCGATCTGGCGTCCGATGCTCTGTGCCGTGGCAGGGTAATCGCCCGTGATCATCACCACCCGGATGCCGGCGGAGTAACATTCCTGGATAGCTCCGGGAACAGTGGGCCGGATCGGGTCCGCCAGTCCCACCAGGCCAAAGAACGCGAACGCGAAATCGTGCTGCTTCTGCGGCAAGTCGCCCTGTGCCACGGGATGGCCCTGCGCCACTCCCAGGACCCGCAAGCCTTCCCCCGCCATCGCCGTTGCCCGTTGCAGGAGGTCCTGGCGGCGCTGCCCATCGAGGTGGCACAGGTCGGCAATCGCTTCCGGCGCTCCCTGGGAGGCAATCATGACCTCCCGGGCGTCGGGTGATCTCCACACGTGCGACAGGGCCGGCAGTTCGGGGGAAAGGGGATACTCCTGAACCAGGTTCCAGTTCTCGTGCGGGTGTTCGTCTTGGCCAGGTGCCTAGCCCGACTTCGCGGATTCGAGGGCTGGAACCTGCTTGGCGGGGTCAAAATCCGCTTTGAAAGCCAAAAGTCTGCACTACGTAACAGGCTCTGTCTGATCGGATGCAACAATGATCCGGGGCGGCGGCTGGGCCGGCAACTTTAGTTTCAGTCGCTCCCGGAGCAGTCTCAAGTCCGCCTGGGGCGGCGTGTAGCGTCGCAGGATCAGTGTGCGGCCATCGCTCGTAGGGATCTGCACATCGACCATCTGGAGGGCCGCAAACTTCTCCAGTGCACTTGCGGCTGGTCAATCCTGGGGCCAAGTCCCGCAGCCATCGGCCCAACGTCACGTGCAGGCAATACGCCAGGAAGCTCACGAACAGGTGCGCCTCAATGCGTCTTTGGTCCTGGTGAAAGATCGGCCGGATCGCCAAGTCGCCCTTGAGGTGGCGAAAGGCCTGCTCCACCTCCACCAGTTGCAGATGGTAATTCCACACCACAGCCGGGTCTGTCTCGGTCAGATTGCTGCGCAGCAGGTACCGGCCCTCTCGGCCACGAAACCGAAGACTTCTGCCCCCAAAAAAATCCAAACCGACGCCGAATCCGCGAAGTCGGGTTAACCATGCGGGGGCTCTTGTGTACCCTCTGAGAACCCGATACGATGCTCTCTTGTCAAAGTATTACGCGGTTGCCACAGCAGAGACGCTCAATATGGAGAACGAACTATGAGGAAACTCGGCACCCTGTTTCTCCAGGGGCTTATTGCGATTCTCCCCATCGCACTGACCGTTTATCTCGTCTATTGGCTGGCGGCGTCCGCAGAATCCGTTCTCGGCAAAGCCATGAGGTTCGTCATCAGCGACGATTATTATGTCCCGGGGTTGGGTGTGTTGGCCGGATTCCTGATCGCCCTGGGAATCGGCGTGCTCCTGAGGCTATGGTTGTTCCGCAAGGTGTTCTCCCTGGGCGAGACACTGCTGCAGAAAATCCCAGGCATCAAGTCCCTGTACGGTTCCATCCGCGACATGGTCGGGTTCTTCGATGCCTCGAAACAGAAAGAGTTCGACAAGACCGTCATGGTCGCTCTCGCCGATGAGAACATGCGTTTGATGGGCCTGGTGACGCGAGAGGACTTTAGAGACCTACCCGAAGGAATCGGTGACGAGCAAACCGTCGCAGTCTATTTACCTATGAGCTATCAATTGGGCGGTTTCACCGTCATGGTTCCCAAGGCCAGGATCAGGCCGGTCGATATGAAAGTCGACCAAGCGATGCAGTTCATTCTGACGGCCGCCGTCTCGGCAAGAAACAAGGGGACGAAACAACCGGCTCCATGAACCTTATAGAAGTGGTTTGCGAAGTCTCTGCTGATTTGCCCTACGACCCAGGTAGTGAGGCTTAAGAAAAGAGCCAGCCGCCACCCGTCGGTTCCACGTTTCAACCGTTTTGCGCACATCGGACAGCATCGGAAGGTGAACCGCCTTAGTGTCTCACGAATTCGACGATTCCGGGGGGCTCAAGGATGTATTGGTCATGGCCGCCCGTGATGAGCGACGGAGCCATGGCCAAGGCTGCGGCTTCGCCCATTCCCTCGCACCGTGCTTCCGCAGCAGTTCGGCGATGGAGTGAGGGCCGCCTGTGACGAGCGACGGAGCCGATGGTCGAGGCTGTGGATTATTCCTTGCCCCCCGTGCGGCAGCAGGTCGGGGATGGAGAGGCCGCCTTCACAGAGGTCATGGCCGCCTCTGGCGAGCGACGTGTCGGCGGGAGCTATGACCAAGCCCGCGAATTCGGGTGGATGAACGGGCAGGAGCCAGGGCCGCGTTTCGGGTTTGTCCAGAATGGTGGGCAAGCATACTTGTGCTTCAGGCGGCGGATCCGGTAGTGATGCAGCTACGATGTAATGTAATAGGCCGGGTAGATGGCTACTGTGAACCATGTCTCCGTTCCATGATCTCCCCGGAGGCTAACGAATCGAGGGAAACAGGGCGAATGCTCTCGTACGAGACGCCTGTAATCCATCAGTCAGCCGCACTTATGGTGAGATCCTATTTGTACCCTACGGACGGATGCAACGGGAATGAATAACGGGGATGCCACGACACGTGGTCGTATGCCAGGCCCCTATGGCTTGTAGAGTTCTCTTGCTTATTCTACAATATATAGGGTTGACGAAATGGTCGGAGTTGACTATATGGTCACGTATGAACGATATGGTCGCGCAGCCAGATGTGCCGAATCGGACGCAGCGGCGAGTCTCGAAGACGCGAAACCGCCTGCTGAAAGGGGCGCTATCTGTCTTTTCCGAGGCAGGAACCGAGGCAGCGACAATCGAGATGATCACGCAACGGGCAGATCTGGGCAAAGGAACCTTCTATCGGCACTTCGCCGACAAGAACGAAATCATCGGCGTGCTGGTTGAGCAGTGTGTCAATGATCTGCTGGAAGCCGTATCCCGAGAGGCCCGCCAGCCGCGTTCGCTGCAAGAAGCTCTTGATGGACTAGTCAACGGTCACGCGGAATTCCTTCTGAGCCGCCGAGAGGAGTACATTATGCTGTTCGAGAGTCGTATGCTCTTGAAGCTGGATCGTGGGCTGGCCCCCGACGTTGAGCGGCCTTATGAGAATTACCTGCACCGTATTGAAGAACTGGTCCGGCCTTTCCTACCCAAGCAAGTGGATGACGTGAAGATCAGGTGTCTGGCCCGTGCCATAGCAGGTTTTGTGTCGGGATTTCTGTCCTTTGGGATGATTACTTTGGACCCTCAGGCTGTCAGAGAGAGCATAGAAGCGATGCGAGTCGCTTTTCTCGGCGGCGTGGTCGGTCTCATAGAGCGATCGTAGTTACGGGTGTTATTGTATAGGTACCAAAGCAAACAAGAAAGGAAACCTGAATCATGTCTATGTGCTCTGTAGGCGGAGGAGATGACTCCTGTCATGCAGATACTTCCGTGTGCGCGGCCGATGACGAACCTCCGTTGATAGCGGCTGCACCCACCACGATTGAGACCATGACCTGCCGGCCCCATGGCTGGGGTGACTGGCACTGGCAAATGGCCAATCGCATTCGAACCCCTCAACAACTGTCCGCGGTCTTCCCTCGCTGGGTCGGACCCGACCTGACCTCCGTGGCGGCCAAGTATCCCATGGCGATTACGCCCTACTACGCCTCACTGATTCGCCGTGCGGATAGTTCCGACCCCATATTCCAGATGTGCGTGCCACGGATCCAGGAACTGACTGACCCGCCGTTTCTGACCCCCGACCCCCTGGAGGAATGCAGAGATATGCCGGTCCCCGGGATGGTCCATCGTTACCCGGACCGCGCGCTGGTCATCGCGACGACCATGTGTTCCACCTACTGCCGTCACTGTACGCGCAAGCGAATCGCCGGAACGCGAGAGACCAGCATCACCAAGCGGCGTCTCGATCAGATCGCCGCCTATCTCATGGAGCACCCGCAGATCAGCGATGTGATCATCTCGGGTGGGGACCCGCTGACCATGAGTACTGAACACATCGAGATGGTGTTGTCCCGATTGCGTCAGGTCCCTTCCGTTCAGATCATCCGCATTGGCACCCGGGTGCCGGTGGTATTGCCCCAGCGAGTTACCGACGAGCTGTGCCAGATGCTGCGAAAGTACCACCCCCTGTGGATCAACACCCATTTCAACCATCCTCAGGAGCTGACCCCGGAATCCACACAGGCCTGTAATCGGCTTGCCGATGTCGGCATTCCGCTGGGGAACCAGTCCGTACTGCTACGCGGCGTCAACGATCGTCCACAGATCATCGAGCATCTCTGCCGCGGTCTGGTGCGCATGCGGGTCAGACCCTACTACTTGTATCAGTGTGACCTCGTGCGCGGCGTGGAGCACTTCCGTACCCCATTGTCCCGCGGCATGGAAATCATGGAATATCTCCGTGGCCGACTCAGCGGCCTGGCGATTCCCACCTTTGTGGTGGATGCCCCGCACGGCGGCGGTAAGATACCGGTCCTGCCGACGTATGTAGTCACCCAGAGCCCGACGCACACGGTGCTGAGGAACTACGAGGGGATGCTGATCGCCTATCCGGAGCCGTACGAGCGGTGTGAAGGTCAGTGCCCGGCCCCGCAGGAGGAATCTGCGCCAGGGGTATGGGAGCTGACGGCAGGACGGTACAGTCGGATCCAGCCCGAGAGGACTCTGCGCCACGCCAGACGCCAGCCGTGCTGCGCATCGGACGAATCAGTTGGGGATTTCTAAGGAAATGAGCAAGACATCACGAGCAGCCACGTCCGACTCGCGCAAGCGAGACGACTCCGTGACGATCGGACTGGTCTATGATCTCAGAGACGACTATCTTGCCGAAGGTTTCAGCGAGGAACAGGTTGCCGAGTTTGACTCGGCAGAGACCATAAGCTTTCTGGAACAGGCCCTGCGGGCCCTCGGACATGCGACCGAACGCATAGGCAATGGTCTGGCCCTTGCCCGGCAGCTCGCCTGCGGCAAGCGATGGGACCTCGTTTTCAACATTGCCGAGGGGCTGCACGGACGCAGCCGCGAGGCTCAGGTGCCGGCTCTATTGGAAATGTATGGGATTCCCTATACCTTCTCCGACCCTTTGGCCTGTGCGCTGACTCTGGACAAGGCCATGACCAAGCGAGTGGTCCAGTCGGCAGGTCTGTACACGCCTCGTTTCGCCGTGGTGACGTCGTCGGACGATGTGGAGTCCTTAGAGCTTGAGTTTCCGCTGTTTGCCAAGCCGCTGGCCGAGGGCACGGGCAAGGGAGTCGACGAGCATTCACGCATCGAGTCCACCGAGGCCCTGAAAGAGGTTTGCGTTCGTTTGCTGGAGAGATTCTGCCAGCCGGTCCTCATGGAGGAATACCTGCCCGGTCGAGAGTTCACTACGGCCGTCCTGGGGACGGGCCGTGACGCGGCGGTGCTGGGAACCATGGAGATCACCATTCGCGAGAATGCGCCGGCCAGCGACTATTCCTATGAAGTGAAGGAGCTCTGCGAGCAGTGCGTGCACTACTTTCCAATGCCGCATGGGGCCCTGCGCGATCAGGTCGAGGACTTGGCCTTGCGGGCCTATCGGGTGCTCGAGTGTCGTGACACCGGACGTGTGGACATCCGTTTGGACGCCCGGGGCCGACCCGCGTTTATCGAGATGAATCCTCTACCGGGATTGCATCCAACGCATTCGGATCTTCCCATGATCGCCACCCAGGAGGGCATGGCCTACGAAGAGTTGATCAGTCGTATTGTCCAAAGTGCTCTCGCTCATCGGGAGTCGGTAACGTGCCGCATCAGAAAATCAGCGTCCTGATCTTGTACAACAGTCCGCGGCCGTCCGGTCACGGCCAGGTCTTTGTTGAAAGCGAGGCGGGTGTTCTGGCCGAAGCAGAAGCCGTTGGCCGGGCTCTGGACAGGCTTCGGATTCCGCACCGGGCCGTCGGCGTGCGCTGGTTCGAGGAACTGCCCGCAGTCTTGGCCGCAGCGGACGAGCCGGTTGTATTCAATCTTGTCGAAGGCTTCTGGGCGGACGCGAGACAGGCAAACCTGGTCCCGACCGTCGTACGCAGCTTCGGCAAAGCCTGCACGGGCAATGATGCGCTGGGCCTGCTCTTGTCGCTCGATAAATGGCAGAGCAAGGCTTTGCTCCAAGCTGCAGGACTTCCCACGCCCCAGGGCCTGATCGTCCATCCGGGTCAGCCCATCCCAGCGAGGGATTTGTTCGGTGGGCCCTATATCATCAAACCTGCGCAGGCCGATGCGAGTGAAGGAATCGACAAGACCAGTATTGTTCATAAACGTGGCAAGGCCCTTCACGACCTCGTTCGGCGCATCCACGACCAATTGGCCCAGCCGGCGTTGATCGAGCAGTACATCGATGGACGGGAGTTGAACGTCTCCGTGGTTTGTCGCGACGGCGAGCTGCAGGTGTTGCCTCTGGCGGAGATTGACTTCAGTGCCTTTGAACCCAGTCGCCCCCGCATCGTGGGATACGAGGCCAAATGGCTTGCGGACACCTTCGAGTACGATCATACCCCCCGCATTATCCCTGCGCCGCTCTCGAGACGGCTGACCCAGCATGTCCGCGAGCTGGCAGCAGCTTCCTGTCGCACACTCTCCTGCTTTGACTATTGCCGCGTGGACTTCCGCCTCGACACGACCAACCGGCCTTGCATCCTGGAAGTCAACGCCAATCCGGATATCTCGCCGGATGCTGGATTTGCCGCAGCGCTGGAGGCCGCCGGGATTTCGTACGAGGCCTTTGTGAGACTGACCATCGACAACGCCATGGCCCGCGTACCCTGCAAAACTCCGCCACACGTTCGTTCACGGCGGACTCGCCCGGCGAAGGCCCGCGGTGCCCCACCCATTGAGACCCGTTGGTGCCTGCCTCGGGATCGCCAGGTGGTCCTCTCCTTCCTGGCGGACACCGGTTTCTTTCGGCCTGATGAAATAGACATTGCCCGCGAGGTCCTTGACGCGGCGATTGCCGATGGGCCCAAGGGACATTACCAGTCTTTTGTCGCCTGTATAAATCAGGATACGGTTGGCTGGATATGTTACGGTCCGACACCGTGCACACTCGGAACCTTCGACATCTATTGGATTGGCGTGGCCCCTGCCTGGCAGGGGCGCGGCATTGGTCGAGCGCTCACGGTCTTTGCCGAACAAGCGATTTCTCAGCGAGGCGGCCGGTTGCTGGTCATCGAGACCTCGAGCCGTGAAACGTACCGCCCGACGCGTCAATTTTATGAGGCGCTGGGTTATCGTGAGGCAGCACGCATAGCTGAGTTCTACGGACCGGGAGATCACAAAGTTGTTCTCGTCAAGGACGTCGAAGGTGGTATGACACACAAACTGATCACGGCTTAGGACTTTGGATCTCGCAACTTGGTGTTCAAATCCTCATCACGAAAGGAATGGTCTGATGCGGGAGGCGGAGTCCGATCAGGTCGTGAGCTTCTTTCAAAAGCTCGCCGTACCGGTAGAAGTGATCGACGCTCGTGATGAGTTCTTCATAGCGCTCAAGGGAATCACAGACCCGGAAGAAAAGCGTGAAGCCATCACCCAGACTTTTTATCGAAACGTGTTCGGACGTATAGTCAGGAAAAGTGGAGCCAAGTGTCTGCCGCAGGGCACTATCCTGACTGATATTGATGAGACCGTGGCGGGAATCAAGCGGCAGCATAATGTTTTTGAGCAGCTCGGTATCGATCCGCAGGAGGCCTTTGGCTATCGTATCATCGAACCGCTCCTTCAGCTGCGCAAGGACGGTGTCCGGAGGGTAGGCAAGGCGCTGGGGCTTCCAAGTGAGCTATTTGATCGCATCCCGTTTCCTGGGCCGGCGCTTTCGGCTCGGGTGATAGGCGAGGTGACACCGGAACGTATTGCGACTGTTCGTAGAGCAACCGCCGTTATTGAAAGGTTGCTGAAAGGTACTGGGGCATTTCAGTACATGGCTATTTTGCACGAGGATCGTGTGACCGGAGTGCATGATGGCAAACGCGATTTTGGTTATCAGATCGAGGTGCGCTGCTGGGACAGCGTTGACGCTCGAACCGCAACACCAACACGACTATCATTCGAAAAGCTCGAGAACCTCGCCCGCGAGATTATCCACGACGTACCTGGCACGGTTAGCGTAACCTACAACATAGCTCCAAAGCCTCCCTCAACGATCGAGGCAATCTAATGTGCTTCATCGAAAGAGTGTGGAGGTCCCTGCGTGGCACAACTCATCCAAGGAGCCGTGGCCGACGCTGGGCATTACTCCTTCGCCCCGTGCTTCCGCAGCAGGCCGGCGATGGAGGTATGACTGTGGCCGGTCCGGGACGAGCGACGGAGCCGGGGCCGACCCTGAGGGTTCGCTATTCCTTCGCTCCGTGCAGCAGCAGGCCGGCGATGGAGGTGTGGCGGCCGCTTCTGAATGATGGTGGCCGCCCGGGACGAGCGACGGAGGCATGGCGGAGGGTGGGAGTTCACCATGATAACGGACCGGAGCCGGGGCCGAGGCT
>Ga0315277_10004794_pt1 | contig 17933 bp, 20 predicted proteins | sample YL17G05_15_MG_FD_203695 | JGI IMG/M metagenome (GOLD analysis project Ga0315277, IMG submission 203695) | Sediment microbial communities from Yellowstone Lake, YNP, Wyoming, USA - YL17G05_15 | ecosystem: Environmental > Aquatic > Freshwater > Lake > Sediment | place: USA: Wyoming | collected...
GGAAAGGGGGCGCAGGCCCACGCCCGGGAAAACCGACTGTGCAAACCCACAGATGGATCTTGTCGCGCGCATTTCTCGTCGCCAAACGCAAACCGTCGCGCTCATGAAAAATTACGGCTAATCACCCACTTCGCCCCGTGCACTTGAAGGTCGCCGATCAACTCCTGCAAAGCCTGCGGAATGGGCGGATTCTCGAACTCGGCGAAAATCGTGCCGTCGAAATCGGTCGAAATGAGCTTAATTGGCGATGCCATGTCGTTGCGAAGCCGGCCCGTCGTGTCAACCGGTCCTTGCGCGCGGCCAGAGTGATGCGCTAGCATCGCTTGTCAAAATGATAATGGATCGAACCTGCGCCGCCGCATGAAGACCGCCTACGAACTTGCCATGGAGCGATTGGGCAAAACCTCGCCCGCCGTCAAACTCAGCGCCGGGCAGAAGCAGCAAATCGCCGAACTCGAAGCCCGCTGCAAGGCAAAGATCGCCGAGCGCGAAATCGCCCTCAAGGACGAGATGGCCAAGGCTGTTGACGCCGGTGATGCGGAGAAGTACGCCAAGTTGGAACAGCAACTCATTAACGAGCGCAAGAAGCTGCAGGCCGAACTCGAGGAGAAGAAGGAGCAAGTCCGCAGTGCCAAAGGCTGAGGCATTGTTGGAATCACCGGAGAAGTTGAAAGGGCGGGCCAAGTCTAGCTGCTCGCCGCCTCTTTCAACCCGCGTCGCCACAGCTCGAAGTGATAGAGCGCCGCGACCACGATGCAGTGGCGGATTTTGCCGGAAGCCACGAGCCGCGGAACCGCGTCCACCGGCATCAACCGCGTGACGATGTCCTCGCCATGGTCGAACTGCACCGGGTGGGTCAGCCGGCAATTCTCAACCAAAACCGTGTGGCAGCGGTTGCTCTGGATCGCCGCGTTGGGAAAAACCGTGCCGATAATCCGCGCATTTTCGCCTTCGTAGCCGGTTTCCTCGCGCAACTCCCGCACCGCCGTAGCCACCGGCGATGCGTCGTGCGCGTCCATGATTCCGCCGGGGATTTCCAACTCCACCGTCTCCGAGCCATGCCGGAACTGTTCCACCAACAGGATTTCCCCCTGTGGCGTCAGTGCCACGACGTTGACCCAATCCACCGAGTCGAGCACGAAGAACTCATGCGTTTGACCGGTCCGCGGCGATTGCTTCAGATCCTTCCGCAGCCGGAAGACCTTGAAGTCACCGAGCGGCGTCGTGCTGAGCTTTGGCCAGGGTTTGATCATCGCGGAATCAAAGACCGCGCTCCTTCGCCGCCCAGCCCTGCTTCATGAGATTCAACAAGTGGACAAGCGCGTCGTCGTAAGTGCGCGCCTTCTGCTCCGACAGTTGCCGCGCGCGTTTGTCCAGTTGCGCCGCCATCTCCGCGGCTTTCTCCGCCGGACAACCCATCGCCACGAGCAGCGAGGCGAGCTGGTTCACGTCCACGGTTTCAACGGCGACACAACCGCGGTCGCGCTAAGCCGCCGATTCCGCCGGCACGATCTTCACGCTCTCCACGTGCATCCGCTTCGTCGGCCGGTCGCCGGGTTGCGTGGCGGTTGTGGCAATCTTCTCAAGCACCTCGTCGCCCTTGACCAACTTTCCGAACGCGGTGTACTGGCGGTCGAGGAAGCGCGCATCGGCATGGCAGATAAAGAACTGCGAGCCCGCGGAATTCGGGTCCTGCGAGCGCGCCATGGAGAGCACGCCGCGCACGTGCGGGCGGGTGTTGAACTCTGCCTTGACCGTGGGGCCGGGGCCGCCCGTGCCCCAGCGGTTCTTCATCGCGTCGTCCTTTGTGAGCGGGTCGCCGCCTTGGATCATGAAACCCTTGATGACGCGGTGAAAGCACGTCCCGTCGTAGAAGCCTTGGCGGGCAAGCTTCTTGAAGTTGTCCACGTGGCCGGGCGCGACGTCCGGCCAGAATTCGAGGACCATTTCACCTTCGGAAGTACGGATGACTGCGAGTTCGCTGGTGGCGGCCATAGGTCAAATGCGTTGGTTGGCTTTCAGGGCTGGATAGTGGCTGACTTGATGTAATCGAGATTCGGAAAGTCTTTCTTCAGATAGGCGTTGCCTTCCTCTTGGATACGCGCCTGGTCGGGGCCTCGTCCGCGTGGCGCACCTTCGCCATACTCGCCGTTAATCTTGTCCACGACATCCATGCCGTCGGCCACCTTGCCAAACGATGAAAAACCCATGCCGTCGAGCCTCGCGTTGTCGGCGTAGTTGATGAAGAACTGCGTGGTGCGCGTGTTCGGGCCAGCGGTGGCAAAGGTGATCGCGCCGCGGGTGTTACTGGCCTTGACTGGGTCGTCCGCAATCTGCGCGCGCTTCCAGGCGGCTGCGACTTTAGGGTCACCGTGGATGCCGAACTGGCACATGAAACCGGGAATGACGCGGAAAAAAGCGAGATCCTTGAAGTAGCCGGACTGGACGAGATTGTAGAACCGGTCCGCACCGTTGGGCGCGAGCGACCGGGTGACTTCGACCGTGAAATTACCCTTGGTCGTTTCGAACTTCACCTTGAACGAGTCCGGAGCTTTCGCGGTGAGCTTGGCCGGGTTGGTGAAATCCGCAGCAGCGGCGGGTTTTTGTTCCTCCTGTTTTGCCTCGGGCTTCTTGGTTTCCTTGGCTTCCTTCGTTTCCTGGGCATAAGCGAGCGTGAGGCCAAACGCCAAAGCGACCGCGCAAATCGACAATCGTGTTTTCATAGGGGCGAAAACTTCTCAGTTCTTCCGGCGAAAGTCACGCGCCGACTACGGCTTCCCACCGAAGCTCACATAGTCGTCCACGTCCAGCAGGTCGAACCAGGTCACAATGTCCTCGCGCTTGGGCGCGATTTTGGCGTGAAGGCCAAGGAAGTATTCGCGTGAGCCGACGTCGCCCGGCGCGCGTTGCTCCTGATGCGCCGACCACGCCGCGATCTCGGACGCCGTCCGCGCAGGCTTTGCAGTCTTCGTGACCCAGGCGAGGATTTCGCCATCGCCCTTTCCGGCGGCCATTTGTTTCTTGAGCGCCTCCGGGTCAATGCCGGTGAATTCGAGGAAACGCTGGTCAAGCGGGCAGGCGTAGTTGTATTCGCCGTTCTTGCCGGCGAGGAGGGCGCGGCCCTTGTCGAGCATGCGCGGCAAGATCACGTAACCGCCGAGCCGCACGCGCGGGCTGCGGGGAGATTGCTTAGTCAGGTCTGGTGCGTTTAGTGCCATAGTCTTTGCGGTGGTTGGGTCAAGAACCTCCGGCGCAATTTCGCGCCGGATGCGAGAGGAATCTTACTCCAATGGCAACTGTTTTCAAACGGGCAGGCAACGGTACTCACAATCCGGATTCTCCTTCAACCGTTGCTCGAGTTTCCGCTGCCAGGCGTTCCAATCCCCGCCCAGGTCCGGATCGAAATCCAGCCTGAACAGGTCCTTCGCCTCCACCGCCTTGGAGAGGGCCGGCTTACGGCAACGCCACCGGAGCGTCCGGCAGCGCCTGCAACTCGTGCAATCGCGCATAGACGCCGCGCCGTGCCAGCAGTTCCTCGTGCCGCCCGGTTTCGACGATACGCCCGCGCTCGAGCACGACAATCACGTCCGCGCGCTGGATGGTCGAGAGGCGGTGGGCGATGCAAATCGTGGTGCGGCCCTGCATCAAGTCGTCCAGCGCGGCTTGCACGGCGCGTTCGGATTCGCTGTCCAGCGCGCTGGTCGCCTCGTCGAGCACGAGGATGGGCGCGTTTTTGAGCAGGGCGCGGGCAATGGCCAGCCGCTGCCGCTGGCCGCCGGACAAGGCGATGCCCTTCTCGCCGACCAAGGTGTCAAAACCCTCTTCCCTGGCGCTGATGAATTCCAGCGCGTGGGCGTGCCGCGCCGCGGCTTCGATTTCCGCGTCACTCGCACCCGCGCGGCCGAGCGCGATGTTGTTCCGGATGGTGTCGTTGAACAGGATTGTTTCCTGCGTGACGACGGCGATTTGGTTGCGCAGGTCGCGCGTGCTGACCTCGCGGATGTCCAAGCCGGCGATGCGCACGGCGCCTTGCCGCGGATCGTAAAAGCGCAGCAACAAATTCGTCAGCGTGGTCTTGCCCGAGCCGCTCTGGCCGACAAGGGCGACGAGCTGGCCGCTTTTGACCGTGAGGTTGATATCAGTGAGCACCGGTTTGTCGTTGTAGGCGAAGCTGACGGAGTCGAAATGAATGTCTGCGCCCGCGGCGTGCAGCGGCTTGGGCGCGGCGGTTTCGGGCACTTGGTTTTGCAGGGCGAGCAGCTCGAACACGCGCTGGCTGGCAGCGCGGGCCTGCTCGAGTTGCGGGTGCAGCCGGCTCAGCGCCTTGATCGGTTGGTACATCAAGAAGACACTGCCAACGAACTGGATGAAATCGCCCGGCGTGGGTTGCTGGTCGAACCCGAAGGTGATGTAGAGGAGCACGAGCGTGATGCCCACCGCGCCGAAAAACTCATTCATCGGCCCGGGTATTTCCTGGCCGCGCACCACGCGCATGAATTGTCCCACGTAATCCCGGATCGTCCGGCGGAAACGCTCCGCCATCTGCGGCTCGAGGTTGTAGGCCTTGACGATGCGATTGCCGGTGAACGATTCGTGCATGAGGTCGGTGACGGCGGCGAGGTGCCCCTGGGCGGCGCGGGCGGACTGGCGCACCTTCCTCCCGTAAATCACGACCGGTATCACGCACAACGGGAGCACGAGCACGGACACCAGCGTCAGGCGCGGTTGCTGGTGCAGCAACACCGCCAGCAACCCTAGGATCATGATCGGTTCCTTGACCATCGTGGAGAGCGAAAAGCCCAGGACGTTGAGCAACACCTGCGTGTCGCTGGTCACGCGCGAGATCAGGTCGCCGCTGCGCGCCTCGTGGAAGAAGCTCACGGAAAGGTTTTGCAGATGGTCGAACAACTGCGTGCGCAGGTCCGCCACGGCCCGCACGCCCACCCAGTTCATCAGGTAAATGTTCAGGTAGCCGCACGCGCTGCGCAGCAGCATCACCAGCGGAATGAGCGTCACCGCCGCTACAACGCCCCACTTTGAATCCGGCGACTCCCAGTATGGCACGCAACGCTCCAGCACGGCCCGCAGCCAGGGCGAAGCGTTCCGCACATACTCAGTGAAGGCAGCGCTGCCCTGGCTGGCGAAGACGACGTCCGTCACGAGCTTCACCACGACCACGAGCACGGCGCTGGTCAACGCGAAGAGCACGCCACAGAGCAGACCCAGCCACAAGCGGCCCCGATAAGGCCGGGCGTACGACCACAGTCTGAGCAGGAAAGCAATCACAGACGCGCGACAGTATGCCGGCGGCGCGCGGGAAAATCGAGCAATAGTTCCCGGGCGACCGAGGGCACGATGACGGCGGAAATCGTTTTGACGAGTTCGCCGCCAGCCCGCATCGTTTCCACCATGAAATCGCTGAAGTTCCTTCCGCCTCTCGCGTTCACCGTCGCTTCCGTCGGCTGCGCGCCCGCCGCTCCGACCATGCAATACCCCGCCACCCGCCAAACCAACCACACCGATGTCTATCACGGCGTCACGGTCGCCGATCCGTATCGCTGGCTGGAGGACGACAACGCCGCTGAGACGAAGGCGTGGGTTGAAGCAGAAAACAAAGTGACATTCGCCTACCTCGCCAGGATTTCGCAGCGCGCGGCCATTCATCAGCGGCTGACGAATCTCTGGAACTTCGAGCGCTATACGCCGCCCTCGAAGCACGGCGGGCGCTATTTCTTCACGAGGAACAACGGCCTGCAAAACCAATCGGTGCTTTTTGTTTCCGAATCTCTGGACGCCGAGCCGCGCGTGTTGCTTGACCCGAACAAGCTTTCGAAAGACGGCACGGTGGCGCTCGGTGGCGTGGACATCAGCGACGACGGGAACCTGCTGGCCTATGGCCTGGCGGTCGCCGGGTCGGATTGGCAGGAGTGGAAAGTGCGCGACGTGCGTACGGGCAATGACCTTCCGGACCTCATCAAGTGGGTGAAGTTCAGCGGTGCCTCGTGGATGCTGGACGGCAAAGGTTTCTTCTACAGCCGCTACGACGAGCCGGATGAGAAATCAAAACTGACCAAGGTAAATTATTTCCAAAAACTTTTCTTCCACCGTCTCGGCACGGCGCAGTCGGACGACAAGCTGATTTACGAGCGGCCGGACCAGAAAGAGTGGGGCTTCGGCGGCGGCGTCACCGACGACGGGCGCTATCTCATCATCACGGTCACGCGCGGCACGGACCCAAAGAACTGCGTGTTCTACCTCGACTTGCATGACCCGCAGGCGAAGGTCGCGGAACTGCTCACGGGTTTTGAGGCGGACTACACGTTCGTGGACAACGACGGGCCAGTGTTCTGGTTCAAGACTGATCTCAACGCGCCGCGCGCCCGGCTCATCGCGATTGATACGGCCCGACCCGACCGCGCGAACTGGAAGGAACTCATTCCACAATCCGCAGACACACTCACTGGCGTGGCGACCGTGGGCAACCGTTTCGTTGCCGAGTACCTGCACGATGCCCACAGTCTGGTGAAACTCTTCGCGCTGGACGGGCGCTTCGAGCGGGAAGTGGCCTTGCCGGGCATCGGCAGCGCGGGCGGGTTCGGCGGCAAGCGCGGCGATACCGAGACGTTTTACTCGTTCAGCGGCTTCACCGTGCCGGGGCGGATTTACCGCTACGACTTCACGACCGGGGCGAGCACGCTTTGGCGCGAGCCAAAGGTGAAATTCGACCCGGATGACTTTGAAACGAAGCAGGTGTTCTACCGCAGCAAGGACGGCACGCGCGTGCCGATGTTCATCACTCATCGCAAGGGGCTGAAGCTCGATGGCAGGAATCCGACACTGCTGTACGGTTACGGCGGATTCAACATCAGCCTCACGCCCTCGTTTAGCGCAGCGAACATTGTGTGGATGGAGCGCGGCGGGATTTACGCCGTGCCCAACCTGCGCGGCGGCGGCGAATACGGCGAGGACTGGCACAAGGCCGGCACGAAGCTGCAGAAGCAAAATGTCTTTGACGACTTCATCGCGGCGGCGGAGTGGCTCATCGCGAACCGTTACACGTCGCCGAAGAAGCTGGCAATTTCCGGCGGCAGCAACGGCGGATTGCTCGTCGGTGCGTGCATGACGCAGCGGCCCGACTTGTTCCGCGCCACGCTTCCGGCGGTGGGCGTGATGGACATGCTGCGCTTCCACGAGTTCACCATCGGCTGGGCGTGGACGAGCGATTACGGCAGCGCGGACAACGCGGATGAGTTCAAGGCGCTCTACGCTTACTCACCGCTCCAGAACCTCAAGCGCGGGGCGCGCTATCCGGCAACGCTCGTGACGACGGCGGACCACGACGACCGCGTGGTGCCGGCGCACAGCTTCAAGTTCGCCGCGCGACTCCAAGAGTGTCAGGCCAAGAAAGGCCCGCCGGTGTTGATCCGCATCGAAACGAAGGCGGGCCACGGCGCGGGCAAACCGACGGCGAAGATCATTGAGGAAACCGCGGACAAGCTGGCGTTCCTCACCCACGAACTCGGCGCGAAGTGAATCGTGCCCGGAGCCAAATTCGCGCCGTTTCGTTTGATGTCGGCGGCACGCTGCTCCGCCCGCGCGGTTCTGTGGGCCGGATCTACGCCGATGTCGCCGCAGAGTGGGGCTTCCCCGGCCTGCCTCCCGAAACCCTGCGGCAAAGGTTCCGCACTGCGTGGCGGGCGCGCCCCATCTTCAACCACTCCCGCGCAGAGTGGGCGGAGCTTGTGGACGCGGCATTCGCGGGATTCGTGCCCGTGCCGCCAAGCCGGACTTTCTTCGGCGAACTGTATCGCCGCTTCGCGTTTCCGAAAGCGTGGGAGGTCTTCCCGGACGCTTTGCCCACGCTCCGCGCGCTGAAGCACCACGGCCTCAGGCTCGCGGTCATCTCCAATTGGGATCAGCGCCTCCGTCCGCTGCTGCGCCGCCTTCGCCTGCTCGGCCTCTTCGACGCTGTGGTCGTTTCCGGCGAAGTGGGTTTCGCCAAACCCTCGCCCGCGATCTTTGAAATCGCCGCACGCCGTCTCCGCTTGTCGCCGAATGAAATCCTGCACGTGGGCGATGAGCCGGGCAGCGACTTGCGCGGCGCGCGTGAAGCCGGGTGCCAGGCCGCGCTGTTGGCGCGCGGGCGGCACTCTTCCAGTTCCGGGAGCATCAGTTCTTTGCACACCCTCGAAAAGCTGCTTTGACTCCACGGGCTGGGATGCGTTAGTGTCGCATGCATTCTTGGCTCGGAGGAGAGTTCCTGGGCCTGAGGTTGAATCTTGATGAAGCTGTTGACGCATCTTTTCACGTCGTCGCTCGGCAGGAAGTTCATCATGGCCGGTAGCGGCTGTGTGCTCTTCCTGTTCGTGGTGGGGCACATGGTGGGCAACCTGCAATTCTTTCTGCCGCCCGAGGCGATCAACCGTTACGCGCACTTCCTGCAATCGCTCGGTGAATTGCTCTGGGCGGAACGTCTGTTCATGCTCGCGTTGCTCGTGCTGCACATCTGGTCCGCGGCGTCGCTGACGGTTGAGAACCGCGCCGCCCGGCCCGAGCCTTACGCCAGTGGTCAGGCGCCGTTCGCCGCGAGCCTGGCGTCGCGCACGATGTTCGTCAGCGGGCTCATCCTGGGCAGCTTCCTGATCTACCACCTGCTGCATTTCACGGTGAAAGTCCAGGGGATCAATGGCACGTCCATTCCCATTGGCCAACTCAAGGACCCCGCCACCGCCCATCCGGATTGTTATGCGATGATGGTCGCTGGTTTCAGCGTCGTGCCGGTGTCGTTGTTCTACCTCGTGGGTGTCGGGTTGCTGTGCCTCCATCTGAGCCACGGCATCCAGGCGATGTTCCAATCGCTCGGCTTGCGCAACGCCGCCTACGCCGGCCTGATCGATAAGTCATCGAAGGTGATCGCCTTGGTCTTGTTCCTCGGCTACGCCGCCATTCCGACCTCGGTGATGGTATTCGGGCATGGCAAGGCTTACTTGAAGGAAGTCGTCAACGCCGCGCCGGCCAAGGTTGCGGTGGCGGAAGCGGGAAAGGAGCTGGTGAAGTAACATGGCCACTTTGAATTCCAACGTCCCGTCCGGCCCGCTCGCGCAGAAGTGGGAGAGCCACAAGTTCCACGGCAAGCTCATTAACCCGGCGAACAAGCGGAAATACAAGATCATCGTGGTGGGCGCGGGCCTCGCCGGTTCGTCCGCCGCCGCCACGCTTGCCGAGCTGGGCTTCGACGTTCACAACTTCGTCTTTCATGATTCGCCCCGGCGCGCGCACTCAGTGGCCGCGCAGGGCGGCATCAACGCCGCGAAGAATTACCCGAACGACGGCGACTCGGTCCACCGGCTGTTCTACGACACGATCAAGGGCGGCGATTTCCGGTCGCGCGAGGCAAATGTCCACCGTCTGGCCGAGGTGTCGGTGAACATCATTGACCAGTGCGTCGCGCAGGGCGTGCCGTTCGCGCGCGAGTACGGCGGGTTGCTCGACAACCGGTCATTCGGCGGGGCGCAAGTTTCGCGGACATTTTACGCACGCGGCCAGACGGGGCAGCAACTCCTGCTCGGCGCCTATTCCGCGCTCTGCAAGATGATCGCCGACGGCGGCGTGAAGTCCTACACCCACTCGGAGATGCTGGACCTCGTGGTCGTGGACGGCCACGCCAAGGGCATCATCGTGCGCAACCTTCGCACGGGCGAGATTTCGCGGCACAACGCCGACGCCGTGGTGCTTGCCACCGGCGGCTATGCGAACGTGTTCGATCTGTCCACCAACGCGCGCGGATGCAGCACCACGGCGATCTGGCGTGCCTACAAACGCGGCGCGTGCTTCGGCAATCCTTGTTACACGCAGATTCACCCGACCTGCATCCCAGTCACCGGCGACTACCAATCCAAGCTGACGCTGATGAGCGAGTCGCTCCGCAACGACGGCCGAATTTGGGTGCCGAAGAAAAAGGAAGATTGTCGCAAGAACCCGGCCGACATCCCCGAGGCGGATCGTGATTACTACCTCGAACGGATGTATGGCGCGTTCGGCAACCTCGCGCCGCGCGACATCGCCAGCCGCGCCGCCAAGCGGGTCTGCGACGAAGGCCGCGGCATCGGCGAGAGCGGCTTGGGCGTCTATCTGGATTTCGCGGACTCGATCAAGCGACTCGGCGAGGCGAAGATTCGCGAGCGTTACGGTAACCTCTTCGCGATGTACCACGAAATCACCGACGAGGACGCCTACAAATCGCCGATGCGCATCTACCCCGCGGCGCATTACACGATGGGCGGGCTGTGGGTGGATTACAATTTGATGAGCAACCTGCCCGGCCTGTTCGTCCTCGGCGAGGCGAACTTCTCCGATCACGGCGCGAACCGCCTCGGTGCGAGCGCGCTCATGCAAGGCTTGGCGGACGGCTACTTCGTCCTGCCCGGAACGATTTCCAATTATCTCGCCACGCAGAAGCTCGACAAACGGCCCAGCACCGACCACGAGAGCTTCAAAGGCGCCGAGGATAACGTGTGCGGCATCACGAAGCGCTTGCTCGGCGCGAAGGGCAAGCGCACGCCGGCGAACTTCCACAAGGAGCTCGGCAAGATCATGTGGGAACACTGCGGCATGGCGCGCAACAAGACCGGTTTGGAGGAGGGCATCCGGCTCATCCGTAGCCTGCGCGACGAATACTGGAAGAACGTCAATGTGGTGGGCGCGGAGAATGATTTCAACCAGTCGCTTGAAAAGGCAGGGCGCGTGGCGGATTTCATTGAACTGGGTGAGTTGATGTGCATTGACGCTTTGCACCGCGAGGAAAGTTGCGGTGGCCATTTCCGCGAGGAGTACCAATACACGAAGGACGACCCTGAAGCGCAACAGGGGATCGTCAACGCCGGCGACGTGAAGCGCCGCGACGACCAGTTTGCCTACGTGGCCGCCTGGGAATACGCCGGCGACGGCAAACAACCCGCGCTCAACAAGGAACCGCTCGTCTATGAGGAAGTGAAGATGAGCACGCGAAGCTACAAGTGATTTACGATTTACGAGCCGCATGAAAGTTAAACTCAAAGTTTGGCGGCAGAAAAACGCCAGCACGCCCGGCACTTTCAAAACCTACGAAACGCCGGACTTGAATCCCAACATGTCGTTCCTCGAAATGCTCGACGTGGTGAATGAGGACCTCGCCAATCGCGGCGAGGAGCCGATCGCATTCGACCACGACTGCCGCGAGGGCATTTGCGGCACGTGTTCGTGCGTCATCAACGGCAAACCGCATGGCCCGCATCGCGCGGTGGCGACCTGCCAGACCTACTTGCGCACTTTTTCCGAGGGCGACGAGATCGTCGTCGAGCCGTTCCGCGCGCGCGGGTTTCCGCTGATCAAGGACCTCGTCGTGGATCGCAGCGCCTTCGAGCGCATCCAGCAAGCCGGCGGGTTCATCTCCGTCCGCACCGGCAGTGCACCGGACGCCAACGCGATTCCCGTGCCGAAAGACAAGGCCGAGCTCGCGATGGACGCGGCGCAATGCATCGGCTGCGGCGCGTGCGTTGCGGCGTGCAAAAACGCCAGCGCCATGCTCTTCGTCGCGGCGAAGGTCTCGCACCTCAATCTGCTTCCGCAGGGTCAGCCCGAGAAGGAGCGCCGCGTTTTAGCGATGGTCCGGCAGATGGACAAGGAAGGTTTTGGCGCGTGCACCGTCACGGGTTCCTGCGAAGCCGCCTGCCCAAAGGAAATCAGCTTGAGTTTCATCGCGAAGCTGAACCTCGATTACGGGCTGGCGTTTTTGAAGGGCAGGTAAACCGGGGAGACAACGCAATCGCCCCCCTCCCGCCAGGCGGGTGGCGATGTCTCACCGTGCGTGCGGGATCCGGAGACGGATTTTGCGCGCTTACGGGGTCTGGCCCTCGGTTTCCAGCGAGCGGACAAGGTCCTTCTCCGCCGTCACCCAATTGTCCAACGTAAGCGGGTGGTCGGGGAGCTTGTCACGGAACATCTCGTAGGCATGCTGACGTACCATGCCTTTGGAGATGCCCGGCGTGAACGGCTCGGGTTGCAGGACCGGGTTCGAGGTTTTTTGTTTCATAGCTCGTGCCTTTCCCATGCCGGACTAACGATACTCCAACAAGCGCTCGCCGCAAAGCCAGGATTTCACCCGCGGACCTCCGCATGAAATCCGCGAAGCCGAAACGCCATCGGCTAACGCTTCCCGCGAATCTCAGCAAGCCTCACCGGCCGCCCTCGTTTCAACGCCAGCTCCGCCGCGAATATGACTTCGTGCGTGGCCACGGCTTCCTTCAACCCGGTGAGCGGCATGTCTTGACCGCGGTCGAGTGCTTGGAAGAAGGCGTCGAATTGCGTTTGATACGGATGGTCCGCCACGTCGCCGGAGTCCACGGGCTTGCACGAAAGCTGGCTCCAGTGGTGGCCGCTCACGCCGTCAAACCGGTTTGAGTGAAACTTGTTGTCCAGCACGCTGCCTTCGCTGCCAACCAGATGCGTGTGGAAATAATACGGCTGCCAGCAGTCAATCACCGACGCGCACTTGCCGACTTTGCCGTCCGTGAACTTGAGAATGGAAACGGTCGTCGGCGGATACTCGTAGGGCGCGTAAGTCGGGCTCTCGGACTTTGAGCCGTAGCTGGTCACTTCCTCGACGTCGCTGCCCAGGCAAAGCAGCAGCGCGTCCATGGCGTGGCAGCCCGCCTCCAACAGGCTGCTGCCGCAATCCTTGATCGTCGTGCACCACAGAAACTCGCGGTACCACGGGCCGATGCCGTGGTAATAATCCACCTCGGCGTAGTGCAACTTGCCGAGCAGGCCCTGCTCGATCAGCGACTTGATCGCCCGGAACTGGCTGGAAAACCGCAGTTCGAAGCAGATGCAAAACTTCACGCCCGTCTTGCTCACGGCGCGCTCAATGGCACGCACATCTTTCAACGACAGCGCCAGCGGTTTCTCGCAGATGATATGCTTGCCCGCCTCCGCTGCGGCGATGACCTGCTCCGCGTGTTGCGCGTGGTAGCTGCAAATCGAAACCACGTCCACCGCAGGATCGCGCAGCATCGCGTCGTAGCTCGTGCAGGTCCGCAACTCGCAGCCGTGCTGTCCAGAAAGCGCCTTTGCGTCGAGGGCGCGCGACGAACAAATCGTGGTGACTTGCGCGAGTGGGCTGGCGTTGATGGCCGGAATGTGCGCGGTGGCGGCCCAGCCGTAACCGACGATGCCGACTTTGTATTTCTTCATGGCGACGTGGATGGTTTCCGCCCCACAGAATAGAATTGCCGCCGAAGGTTTGCACTACCGTTTTGCCGGCTGCTCGTGATACCGTCGCCGCACGCCGGCACGATGTCCGGCGACTTGAAATCGCACTTCCAAGAACCGTTCATGAAAGCGTCAGTCAACTTCGGCGTCATCGGCGCGGGCGGCATCGCGCGGCGCAAAACCATCCCCGGCATGTTGCAGGCGAAAAACTGCCGGCTCGTCGCCATCATGGACACGCAGAACGTGAACCAGATCGCCACGTCCCTCGGCGTGCCCAAGGCCTACGACAACGAAGCCGCTTTGTTCGCCGATCCGGAGGTCGAGGCGGTTTACATCGCATCGCCTGTTCACTGCCACGCGCGCCAGATCAAGCTCGCCGCCGAAGCCGGTAAGCACATCCTTTGCGAAAAGCCGCTCACGATGACGCTTACCGAGGGCCGCGCCGCCGTCGCCGCGTGCAAACGGAACAAGGTTTTCCTCCAGGAAGGCTACATGATGAAGTTCCACGGCGCGCACCAGCGCATCAAGGAACTCATTGACGCCGGCAAGCTCGGCAAGCTCGTCTATCTGCGGGCGCAACTGTCGTGCTGGTACCCGCCCATCCCCGGCGCGTGGCGGCAAGACCCCAAGACCGGCGGTGGCGGCGCGCTCATTGACATGGCAACGCACCTTTATGATCTGCTCGAACACTTCGCCGGCCCAATCAAACGCATCGCCGCGTTCACCGGCAATCTCGTGCAACGTTACACGTCTGAAGACGCCTCCACCACGTTGCTCGAATTCAAATCCGGCGCGCACGCCACGGTGGATTGCTTCTTCTGCATCCCCGACGAAGCCAGCCGCACCCGCCTGGAGATTTACGGCTCGCAAGGCGCGCTGCTGAGCGAAGGAACCATAGGCCAGAGCCAGAGCGGCACGCTCGAAGGCATCTTCGGCCTCGGCGACGCCGGCTACGACGCGGCGCAGGACAAGGACGTGACGCGGAAGTTCGAGCCGGTTCCGTTCCCCGCCGTCAACCCCTATACCGCCGAGTGCGAGTATTTCGCCGACTGCATCCTGCGGAAGAAAGCGCCGGCGCTGAACGACGCGAAGAACGCGCTGCGCATCTTGAAGCTGACCGAACAAGCCTACGCCTCCGGACGCAAACGCAAGCTGCTGAGCGCCTGACTGGCGAAAGCCCGCACCAAAGGACAGCTTGGCGATATCTTGCCAGCCGAACGAAACGGTCGTAAACACACCCCGCCCGCATGATCGATCCCGCCTCATTCAAGAACGTCCGGTTGCCGGGCGGATTTATCATCGCTGAGATCGAGTTCACGCATGAGCCGATGCTGGACGCGCTGGAGCGGGAAGCCATCGCGCAGACACGGATTGTGGGTCGGGATTTTTGCCTGCTGATTCGCGCGGGTTTGAGCCAGCGGGAATTGTCCCTCAGCCTGTATCACGAAATTCTTGAAGCCGCATCCGTGGCGAGCCTGCATCCGCCCGCCAGCGTGCTGGAGTTCAACGAAGGCGATTTTGAGCGCGCCGCGCACACCGCGCAGGACACCTGGGGCGACGCCACGCCGGAGAACCTGAACCGCCTGTTGCAATCCTACGGATTTCGGGGAGAATAAAACCATGACTGACCGCCACAACATCCAGATTGACCTGATCAAACTGGCCGGAGGCGACCGGTTGCTTCGTCTTTCCGAGACGCAGTCCGGCCTGTCACTGGAGAAGAAGCTCGACCCGCAGAAACCGGTCGTCGGTCAAAAGGAAAAACTTCTGGGCGTGTTCGAAGCCGCACTGGCGCAAGCCGAACTGGTAGCGGCATAACCGGCGCAGCCGCCGACGTGAGCGGCGGTGAACGCGCCGCAAGCCAGACGCTTCGCGAAGTTCGCGGCGGCCCCCGTCCGCATTCCGCGATCTGCGTTCCGCGTTTGGGGCGGCGCGCGTGGCCTCAGCACCGCTTTCCGGACGGGGCGAGGATTTCAACGCAAAGGCGCCAAGTCGCCGAGGCGCAGGGACAATTGGAAAGCTCTTTGCGTCTCCACGCCATCGCGACTTGGGGTTAAAATGTCGAATGGGCGGCCACGTTATGACTTGAAACACTTTGGCGGCTCGCCTACGCTCGCAGACAGAATGAGAGCTTGGATCAAACCCATCCGCACGCTCATCGCTGCAACAGCGCTGTTCTGCATTTCCAACCCAACAAATGTCTTGGCCGATCCACTCGATGTCTGGCATACAAACGCCACCTTCTCCGCGTCAGGAATTGCCTACGGCAACGGCAAGTTCGTTGCGGTGTCAGGCACGTCATTGCAGGTTTCTCCAGACGGCGTCAGTTGGACGCAATACATCAGTCCTCCTGTGCTCCATTACGAAGGGATTGCGTTCGGTGGCGGCATCTTCATGGCATATGGCTATCCGGTTTCGACAAACTCAAGCGGCCCGTGTTACATCCTGCAATCTTCCGACGGGTTGACCTGGTCGAAAGTGAACGAAACACCGTCGCCGATCAGAGGGGCAACATACGGGAATGGCCGCTTTGTTTTCGTCGGGGATCAAATTATTTCCACGACGCTCAACCCGTTCCAGTGGTCTGAATTTCAATTGGCCTTGTCTCTGGGCGGAGTCACCTTCGGCGCAGGTCGGTTTGTCGCGGTGAGCGCGGACACGTCGCCGTCGGCTTACATCCTATCTTCAACCGATACGCTCATCTGGCGTTACGATTATTCCCAAACGAGCGGCGAAACGCTTCGCACCGTGGCTTACGGAAATGGGAAGTTCGTTGCCACATGGCGCACCAATTACAGTTACGGTGGTTTCAACTACTCCGACCAGGGGTTTCTCACTTCGAGCAACTTGGCATCATGGAACCGCGTTGTCTTGACTGATTATACATATCAGAGTTCGGATGCTTCCGGGATTGCGTTTGGAGGAGGTTATTTCATCGGTGCAGCACCCTACGGTCGCATTTCCCCCTACGGTATAGGCAAAACCTACACAAGCCAGAACGGATTAGACTGGGCCAACCGAGTCGGAGCCGATTGCGCGAACGTGTTTTGCTTCGGTGTTGGAACCTTTGTCGCGAGTGGTGATCCGCCCAATCGTCTGCTCCAGTCCGACGTTTTTGCTCCCTCAACCAATCCGCCGCCGTCGTACCTGAGCATTGCCAGCTATCCCGGCGTAACGATTGAAGGAATCGAGGGGAAAACCTACAGGATCGAGTACTCGACGAATCTTGCCCCCGGTTCAACGTGGCTGGCGCTGACCAACATTTCACTTCCCAGCAGCACGTATCTTTGGGTGGACGCCAGTTCGCCAACTCTTGGACGTAGATTTTATCGTGCCGTTCTCATAGAGTGATCCGGGAATGCGATGCCCCATTCTGACCAACGCCCGCGTTCAGGCCAAGCCATCGTTGTCGTTCCCAGCCGCAGCAATGCCAAACCCGAATCCGCGCATGAGAGGTAACGGCCAAAGGAGCATGCCCAACACTTGGCCTACCACTACTTTGTCTGTGACCGCGGACGCTCTTCAGACTTTCACGGAGTTGCGAGGTAAGTGTTGGCTGTGTCGTGGTCAGGCGAAGTGCTATGGCGGTTTGACGCCATCAATTGATCGTGATGAACGATCGAAGCTTTCGCGCGCCGAAAAGCTCACGCTTGAGCGCCGGAGTATTGACCTCTTTCGATCCACGGTTCGATTCTTGGCGGAAGGCGAGCAGACGGCCATGGCAGAAGATGCCGTGGCTTTGATAGTGCTGCGGCACTACGGTGTGCCAACCCGGATCTTAGATTGGTCTTGGTCCCCTTGGGTGGCCGCGTATTTCGCCGTGCAGGACAATGATGCAGAGGACGGTGAAATCTGGACATTTGACGAGCGTCTTTATGAGAAAGAGGGAGCAAAGCAGTGGAAACGCTGGCCGGAGACAACGCGTGACGGAAGTGGTGACGGGTCAATGTGGCGAGCGGAGTTGACCGCGTTTAAGCTGGAAGAACCGCCGAATTGGTTTGTTTGCAGGTTTTACTTGCAGGGATTCCATCGGCAAGACGCGCAGCAGAGCGTGTACAGCATGACGGCACGATTCGGTCGGGACCATGCCGCCGCAATTGCCGAACTTCTGCGAGATCCAAACCGGTACCATCGGTACGTCATTGCCGCGAAACTTAAGCCCGAGCTAAGGACAATTCTTCGAGAGGGCCATGGCGTTTGGCGCGGGTCGCTCTTTCCCGATTCAGCCGGGGCTGCGGAGACGGCGAAAACAGTGTTTCCCCAGTGCGTTTAGGCATGTCAACGTTTGTCGGAACGAGGTCAGTCCCGCGCATCCAAATATTTTCGCTGCCACAGAATTTCATTTTGTTCCGGCAGCATCGGCACGGGTTTTTTCATCACAGAAAATGGATGTCTGGTTGCGAACGAGCATGTGGTCAGGGACGCCACGCAGATTCGTTTGGTTACGAGCGCGGGTTTGATTTCAGCCAAAGTCGTGAAGGTGGATGCGGCCAATGATCTGGCGTTGCTCAAGGCGGAGGGCAAGTTTGCAGCGTCGCCGGTGGCGGCGAGTCGCGGGGTGAAGTTGGGCGGCACGGTGGCCACGGTGGGTTTTCCCAACATCGGCTTGCAAGGCTTCGCGCCCAAGCTGGCCAAGGGCGAGATCGCGTCGCTGTCCGGCGCGGGGGATGACGCGCGGTATTTCC
>Ga0315277_10004795_pt1 | contig 17931 bp, 14 predicted proteins | sample YL17G05_15_MG_FD_203695 | JGI IMG/M metagenome (GOLD analysis project Ga0315277, IMG submission 203695) | Sediment microbial communities from Yellowstone Lake, YNP, Wyoming, USA - YL17G05_15 | ecosystem: Environmental > Aquatic > Freshwater > Lake > Sediment | place: USA: Wyoming | collected...
GCAATAATGCTGGTTCCACTGATCGCTGGCGCCGAAATGAGAAACGACTCCCAACTAGGGTTTCCAGGGTCACTCTCTGAACACTTCAGACAGCTTGAAGGTCCATCAGCACAGGCAGACCTGCCAAGATTCTCAGCCTCAGACATTGAGGCCATATCCATTTGCTTTGTCTTGGCGCTGGTTCTGTACATGTGGGCTAAGAGCAAGCAGCCCCACCGAGAATACAGGTGGACAGGATACGTTCCGTACTAATTCTGGTACGGTGCTGTTCTAAGACGTAGCATTAAGTCGCGCCGCGTAATAGTATTTTTCATTACGATTTAGAGGCATAGACGTATGTCAGGGCAGTTGCACTATCTTTTCGACAAGAGGCACGCAGTCGAGACGAGAGGAAGTGTTGTCGGAGAACTTCACCACAGAATGCCAGACGGCAAGCTAATAGTGACAATGCAGACGTGCACGCACTGCGGAAAATCGTTTCAGCCAAAGCGGGGGCGTACGCACTGCCCCAACTGTCAAGGTTTCCTCAGAAACAAGACGACAGTATTACAAGTTCACTAGTTCTTCTGTTCTAGCTTATCGTCAATTCCTCTAGTTTTCTCGGGTAGTAGGTGATCAGTTCCCCGCCTTCTTCTGTCACCAGCACCGTGTCCGAATGCCTGAAACCCGCGAATCCAACTTCGTATATGCCTGGCTCGCAGCTTACAACCATTCCAGGCTTCAAAGTCTCGTCATTTCCTATGTCCAACCACGGCGGCTCATGTCCCTCCAAACCCAAGCCATGCCCACTATGGTGCTTTACCAAGTGCACTAGACCCGCTTTCTTAAACGCGCCAATTGATGCCTTGTCGATGTCACTGCACTTCACCCCAGGCTTAAATGCTTCAAACGCAGCATCTTGGGCCTTCAGCATCGCGCCAAAGTAGCGTTTCTGCTTGGCCGAAGCCTGTCCCATAATCATTGTGCGCTCAAGTTCACAACTGTATCCACCTATATCCACAGTGGACTCAGGAATCACCACATCTCCGCTCCTAATCACCCGTCTCGTAGCCATCGTATGCGGAATTGCACTCATTTCGCCGACCTGGCCTCTAAGACCTGCGAACACAGGGTAAATGGCGCGCTTGGGCTCGTAATCTGATCCAAGCGCTTTCTTCATCACCACGCACGTATCACGTGTTGCGGCGAGCGACACTTCGACGTCCCACAGTCCTTCCGTAGTATATTCCTGCAGCAAAGACACCGCAAGGTTCGCCCATTTCGCACTCTCTCTTATCATCTGTATTTCCTGTTCAGACTTCACCAGTCGCATGTTAGGCACCAGTTCAGAGGCATCTACAAATTTGGCTTCAGGCAGCTTCTTGGCTAACGGCGGACCCTTGTAACCCCACAGGTTCATGGCTCCCGACCTGCTGTCAGTACCGACTCTCTTTTTCGCCAAGCCCATCTCCCTCAGAAAATCGGCGAAATGCTCGATTGGATGCTTTTCCCCAGGATAGTCCAAGTAGGTCTTCACGTCCTCGATGAGCCTTGTGGCTAGCGGAACATGCTCTTCTTCCAATCGAGGTCCCAAGAATGCGATTTTGCCATCCGCTGGAACAACCAGTGCGGCTGGGCGTTCCGTGGAGATGAACGAGTAACCCGTGAGATAGAACATGCTTGTGCCATTCGTCAAGTATAGAGCGTCCAGTTTCCGTTTTGACATCGCCTTTCTAACGCGTGCCATTCGTTGCTTGTATTCCGCCTCGCTTATTGCAAATCTCATTCATGCTTCCTTCCAATGAGGGGATGTCAAATCCTTATGTAACCAAGCAGATAAATGCTTTTCACGACTGCAGCCGAGAAGGAGCGAACGGGGACCGGATCGCATATCCATCAGAGTGTTCAAAGATGCCGACATTGACTTTGCGCATGAAATGGTCAAGGCGCGCGCGAGTGTTCACTATCGGTGGCCCGATGAAAGGTTGATGTGCCCTTCACAGGACATTATGGCAATCTTAGTCACGTTCTGCGACTAGCGCGCCATTGCTTTTCGCGCGTACGTTATGTAACCTGTGTGTGCAGTCATCAGCGTGTGGGGTCTTGTCTTTCCCCTTTCTACCTGCATTCCGCGCATTAAACATTCCACGGTTTCTACGTTCACGAAGCCGCTTTCTCTGAGGGTCTCAACGGTTTTGATGACCTGGTCTATCGTTGGACTGAAGGAGACTATTGTTCCGCACGGAGCCAGAGCAGTGTAAGCATGTGAAACAACAAGCCACGGAACCGCCATATCAAGTATTACAGCGTCAACATCAGTCTCATCTATCCCCAAAGTCACGTCTTTGATCTTCAGTTCAACGAAGTCAATCAATCCTGCACGAACAAGATTTCTCTCAGCCGTTTTCTGAAACTCTGCTCTAATATCATAACTGAACACTTTGCCGTCTGGTTTGACATAATGAGCGAGCGCCGTGGTTAATGCTCCTGTTCCAGTTCCAGCTTCCACGACGCGGCTTCCTGGACCTATTCCGCTGAACATCACTATCAGCGCCACATCCTTTGGGTAGGTTATCTGTGTCTGCCTTGCAGATTTCATAATGTAATCAGTCAACAGCGGCTTCATTATCGTGAATTCGATGTTAAGGCTACTCGCAATCGATGACCCGTAGTCTCTGCCGATTAAGTCGTCAAGCTTTATGTAACCTTTGTGCGTGTGGAAGCTTTTCCCAGCTTCGGCTTTCACCATGTAAGTTCTTCGCTGGCCCAAGCCGAGAAGAATGTAGTCTCCTTCAAACACAGCCTGTTTTGTCAAGTGCCTTCACTATGGGGTATATTTGAACGGATGTTTTGAGCGGTCTTTGTTCTCTTCGAGCTCATCTATTGTCGGTCTGCCTTCTATAGTCTTTCGTATGGCATGACGCATGGCTTTGTAGTTGTTGATGTAGACTCGCTGCCTGTCAACTGCCGTCGGGTGAACGAACACGTTCGCCACTATTATCAGGTCTTCAGCTGCTTCCACTGGAATTGTGCCATCTGCAACGCTGTCGACGACGGCCTTCGCAACTGCTGTTTGCGCAGGTCCATACACCATGCTTGCCTGGCGCATCCCAGTGATTGTGACTGTGGGAACAATCAGGGTGACAGGTTTCACCGCCAAGTTGGGTTCCAGAAGAGCCAGTAGCGGTTCGTGACCAGCGGTTGGCGTTGCCTTGGCCTTGGCAAACGCTTCGCCTAGAGGTCCGTTCTTGCTTCCGATCATCAGATCTATGTGCGCCACTTCGGCGCCTCCTCCAGCCAAGGCTTCCCCAACTTTCAAGCTGAAGTTCTTTATGGTTTCAGGAGTTACGTCAATGGCTCTGAAGCGTTCTTCGATGCGTTTGTCCTCGATTTCGAAGGTTACGGGTTTAGGTTCTATCTTGCCTATTTTCTCCAAGTCTAGCCTCAGCTCCTCTCTCGCTTCGTAGGTCAACTCGCCTCCCACACTAAGCGGCATGCGGACAGGCCCGACCTTAACCTTCATCATGTTCAATGCCGCTTTTGTTCCGACGGCCCCGCTTCCAGCAATTATGCGGGCTATTTTTTGCACCTTGTATTGTAGCTCTCGGGCTTTTTGGATCTCGTCTTTCTTCAAGTAATTGTAGACTTGAACCCAAATGTCACCGATCACGTTCGCGCTGGCGAGAATCGCGCCTGAGCATCCTGCAGCCAGTGCAGCGACAACAACTTCATCATGTCCACAGAGAACGTTGATTTTGTCCCTGACCTTCTCAAGAACCGCGAGAATGAAGCTAAGCTGTCCACTGCTGTCTTTAACGCCAACGATATTTGGAATCTGGGCTAGGTCTTCGACCATCTGCCAAGGCAAAGGTAGACCAGTACACTGGGGAATATTGTAAAGGATTATTGGTAAGTCGACGCTGTTGGCAATGGTCTCATAATGCTCGTAAATTCCGCGGTCTGCAGGCTTCAAATAGAACGGTGTCACTATCAGGGCAGCCGTTGCTCCAGCGTCCTTTGCGTATCTCGTCATCTCGACGGCCTCGGCTGTTCCGCTTGCGCCTGTGCCTGCGACGACAGGGATCTTTCCATTGACCTCGTCAATAACGATCTTGATTACTTGCTTCTTCTCCTCGATAGACAGGTTCACGAATTCGCCCGTAGTCCCGCATGGAACAACGCCGTGAACGCCCAATTTTAAGCAATGCCTGACTAGACCTCTCAACCTCTCTTCATCTATGCTTTTTCCATCGTCCGCAAAAGGAGTGACCAAGGCAGGCAAAATCCCTTCAGGTTTGAACATTATGCTCTTCCACCCCTGTAGTTCTAAGCATAGGATTCAGATCATTTAAGCTTTGAACCATCGAGCCCATCGTTTGCATGTTCAAACGGGAAATAGCGTCTCAAAAACGCTTAAATCAAGTGCGAAGCTAAGAAGAGCTGGACTATCGGAAGGCCAATGTATTGGAGCATCTCAGAGATCGATTGAAGATTCATCAGGATAACTTGAAGGAGATCAATGACTTCCTTCTGAAGAAGGACAATCCGCTTTTGGATGGACTTCTCAAGCTCATTGAAAAGCGCGGCGGTGTTGAGAACATTAACCGCAAAGCGGCTGAGTCGGGCAGGCTTGAAAGCCTTATGAAAAGGCTTGAAGGAAAAAAATCTCCTTTCGTCAAAGACCTTGAATGGCTCATAGAACAACGGGATAAAGAGGCCTTCATCAAAACACGGGAATATCGCAAGAAGATCCTGGGCGAGAAAGCCGATTTGATGAGGTTTAATGATTCTTTCGCTGTCACCTTAGAGATCAGCGCCTTCAACTTCTTCCCATGGCTCATAGAGGAAGCAAAGCAGTCAATCAAGAGGCAGGAATTGATGCCTGGCCGGTTCATTCGCGTTCGCAGCATGAAGGAACAGGTGGAGGACAATGATCTTCTGGCTACGATGGCCTCGATGCAGATAATCGGGGCCTCTTTCGTTGAGACGCTTGATACCAAAGGAACGATGCCAGGACCTGATGGCATGCCAATAAACGTTCACCTAGGTGGCGCGGAGACCATAACTGGATATTTCGGTGGTGTAGGAGTGCCCAATGACTATGCGCTGAAGTGGATTGACGAGTTCCTTCACTACTACACGGAGTACGGAGTCCAGCAGGTCTTAAACGTCAATTCAGGAACCGTGTTGCTGGGATACTTGCTGAGAAAGCTCGGCGTCGACATAGAGTTCAAGATATCAGTGTTCCTCGGCAATGATAATCCCTATTCGATATTGTGGACGCTAATGACAGCGAAGCTTCTCAGCCGAGGGGACGGCTCCACTCCTCTAATAGGATTTAACCTTTCAAACTCCGTCAATAATGAGACGATGGACTTTGCAGCTTACGTTAAGAAATCATTCGGCTTTGAGGATGTTGTTCGCTTGGAGCATCACATAACAGAAGCTTACAAGAGCATCGTGAGACAGCCATACGATCGAACACAAGAACTGGTGAAGATCGCGGATCACGTTAAAAACATAAGCGCAAAGCATGAGGGCGGAATTCCCGATGTTGAGAAGACGCGAGATCATCCGTCAGACATTCTGGACTATTTCATCCCGAAGAAGGACATAATCGAAAAAGGCTTGATGCCGAAGCTTCTACAGAACTATCTAGACAAACACGATGCGTTGAACAGAACCGCAAGAGTTCTGACTGAGAAAGGCCTGACATTCATCGCTGCCAAGAACTTGCACTAAGGGTCACTCGCATATCAAAACTAGAAACGAGGGTACAGCACAGCGCTTGGTCTACCATTGCTCTTTAGGTCTTCGCATCACCAAGTAGATAGTTGTTGCCACGAAAAAGACTGCAACTATTACCAGGATAACGCTCACTCGCCTTGTGTCATCCAGCGCATTCGCCACTCCCTGAAGAGAGGTGTAGTTCTGTCTAAGGTCCCAATAGGTCTGGTTGAGTTCTGCAAAAGTGCCGTTTAGCTGCATGTAGTCGCTGATGAGCTGCTGATGGCTTGCATTCAAGTCTCCAAACTGTTTCTCAAGATCTTCCAAGTAGACATTTCTGACAAGGCTTATCGAAAAGCTTCGTTCCACTTCATGTGTGCCACCTACGTTCGCATACTCGAAGCTCAATTCAGCGTATGTTGTGCCCCAAACGTCGACTGGTGTCGCCACCGAGTAGTTGTGTTCAGTTGTTTGATGGTAGACTAGCGGTGTGGCTTCAGTCACTGAAAAATTGACTAGAGAGATTTTGTCCTTGCCTCTTCTGAGGCCATAAATGCTAAGGTTGAGACTGTTCAACGTAACGTCATCGGAGGTGCAGTTGATGCATATCTCAATTGCTGCATTTTGACCAGGGTCTAGTTCGCTCGTGGCATTTACTCTTACTGTAAGACCTTCAAACTTTTCAAAGAAAAAGGTCTGCATTGCGTCTCCATCCTGTGCTCTTACGCTCATGATCATTGCTGACGACATAATCAAGGAGGCAAGAACTAATGCCAAAGGCGTATTGTTCTTCATCATTCTCACCAGTCAACGGAAACTGCCTGAGCTTTTGTCAAATACAGTTTTTAAGGTTTGTTACTTTCCCACAGTGGATTTTCAGAGAAGAAGGTGATCGACCAATCTGGCTGCTTTGAAACTCGCTATCTTATTGAGCGAATAAATCGTTGATACACGTACACAAAATAGACTAAGGCAATAGCTGTTAACACGATCTCGAAAGACAATATAGCGGGGTTCCTCTCGATGGCCATGAAGTAACCGCGTTGAAGTATGTCTGTGAAAACGAGGATCTGGAGAAATATGGCACCGCCTATGCAGCTTAGACCCAAGCTGTGAAAGAGCGCCCGAATTCGGCGGTCAAGCGGTGGTTTGAAGTTCAAGCGTCATCGTGAATATCAAGGGTCGACACAGTATCTTAACCATTGTGAATCTCTACAAACGAGGATGCGTAATAATTTGCTCTCAGTATCGAGCATCTAGGCTTGGGGAATGTGCATTGAAAGAGTACAAAAAAGGAAGGTTGTTCTCCTACCGTTGACTAGCAGTAGGAGTGAAGGTTTAGATTGCATAGTAGCCCTTGTTGGCTGTGGCCCAGTATTCCTTGCTGTAGTACCAGTAGCTTGACATGTACTTGCCGTTTTCGATTCGCATGTAGCTCATTATGCTGTAGTAGTCTGGGTCATACACTTCGCCGCCGCCTGAAACAACTGCGATGCCAATGCTGTGGCCGGCTTCATGCATGGTTACTATCACGTCTCCGCCTTCGCTGGTTATGCCGTTTGCTGCTTCCCAGTTGTCAACCATTGAGTCGGCGATGAATATGTAGTTTCCAGCTTGGCAATCGCTGCCGCTGAGGCTCACATAAGTGTAGCCTCCAACGTTCGGACTTGTGTCCCAAGTGCCATAGAGCAACCATTTTTCCTTTAGGAAATATTGTGGATTTGCGCCTCCGTTGGATCGGTCGTCGTACATCCAAACATCATTGTATGTGCTTTCAAGTGACCAGAAATCGCTGTCGGTGATGCAGCCATCGCTCGGAGTAGGGTCGGAAACTGCATCGTCTACTAGGTACGTGAGCTTCACAGCGTGGCCTTTCCAGTAATTCTGCCAATAATCAAGCATGACTTGCGGCGGTGCATGACCAATTATGTAATCGATCTCATAGTAAAGTTCCCATTGATACGACGTCACCACTGTGACAGTCACTGAGGCGGAAGCCACCACTCGACCGCCGCTGTCCTTTGCCCTAACATATAGTGTGTGAGATCCCACTGAAGTAGTTGTGTCCCAACTAGCTTGGTAGCGGTTGGTTGTTCCCACACGACTCATCGGATACTGTGAGCCGCTGTCGATCTGGTAGACGACAGCTGAGAATGTCCCTGTGACTTGGGCAACTACTAGCACGGTACTGTAGACGCTGTCACCAGCCACCATGTTTCGAATATTCACAGAAGCCTTTGAGGGTTTTGCCAATGGCGAAACGCTGTCAAAGCTGAATGCTGTGCGCATAAGCCTTGGGCATGTGACTGCGAAGGCTTGAGCTGAAAGCGAGGCCAGAAAAGTCAGGAATAGTAGACCGCACAAGATTTTCTTCAACATTTATTCCTCCGCTGGTTACTCTGCAGGGTGTCCAAATAAAACTTTCGCAAATAGGAGTTGGCGGGTTATGTTTCTATTCTGCCCCAGTGTTTCCTTGTCCGTCTCAGTCTGGCAATCCTCTGATCGACTCCTTCATCGTTGAAACGGAGAGTTCCAAGCGTTTCTTAGTCTCAGGCATCAGTTTAAGCTCAAGTATTCTCTCTATGCCATTCTTTCCGAGAACTACTGGCACGCCTATTGAAACATCGGAGATGCCGTACTCACCTTCAAGAATCGTAGACACACTCATGACACGATTTCTTCCTTTCAGAATAGCATCAGCCATTATCGCAATGACTGCTGCAGGTGCATAAGTCGTTGCTCCCTTCAGCTTGATTACGTCAGAACCAGAAGTTATTGTCAAGTTTACAACCCGCTCGATTTGTTCCTTCGTCATCAACTGCACTATGGGTATTCCTGAGACAGATGCAGATTCAACAAGCGGAACCATCGAATCTCCGTGCTCGCCAATCACAAGCGCGCGAACATCTTCTCTCGAGACGCCAAGTTCCCGAGCAATGTAAGACCTAAAACGCAGGGTGTCAAGAATGTTGCCCATTCCAAAGACCCGTTTTCTTTCGAAGCCTGATTCTTTGCAAGCCACATAGGTCATGATGTCCACCGGATTCGTTACAAGCATGAGCTTGCAATCAGAAGCATACTTCACAACTTCTTTCACTATGGATTTGACTATCTTCGCGTTCTTGCTTGCCAAATCAACTCTCGTCATGCCCGGCTGTCTCGCTTGGCCCGCCGCTATAATAACGACTTCTGAACCTTCCATTTCGCTGTAGTCGCTTGTTCCTCGAATCTTTCCATCGAACTCGATTGCAGGGGCAGCTTGCATCATGTCGAGAGCTTCGCCCTTCGCCAGATTCTCTGCGACATCTATCAAGACAACATCATCAAGTCTGTATCTCAATATATTGAATGCTGCTGAGCTTCCTATTTTTCCCGCACCAATTATGGATATCATATGCTCCAAAAGGAGGGACCCAATCAAATATAGCTAACGCATTTCTTTTGCGGCAAGAATGCTTGATCTGGCAATATATTTGGTCAGGTGGGAGGCTGATTTCATTCCTGTCTGCCTTCGGGATAACAAAACGCTTATCATAAGGCAGGTACACATTAGATGAGGGAATAGGGAGTAACGAGACGTCTGTCTCTTCACGGCCACTTTGGAGTGAATGTGAAAAGAATGGAGTTTGAATGATGAAAGCTGCGAACTTCGCGCGCGGCGGCAACCACGTTCCTTGCAGTCCCGGCCCCCTCAAAGCGGCTTCGCATTAGAAGGTTCAGCTTCGAAAAGAGGTATGAGACATGGGCGAAAGCAAAGACAGCGTCTTAATAGATCTTAAGGAAAGTTGGGACAAATCCAAAGAACCCAGAAACTGCTCTGTCTGCGAGAAGTCGATGACGCACATGGAATCCAATTCAGGGAGAAGCTCTTGGGTGTGCTTCGACTGCAACATCACGATCAATGCGCCTCCGTAGTCTGTCGCAGACCTCGCATTGTGGAGCAGAGTTCTGAGATACTTTCTTCACGGCGTAACGTTCTCCGTGCTGGTAACCGTGCTTGGGATCTTCTGGATTTTCTCTCTTGTGATCCTCATCACGATCGGCAGCTTCCTCGGCTTGATCCTAGGCTTTGCGATGCTGTCCCCTTTAGTCGGCGGCATGAGCACTCTAATATCTAGGTTTGTCTGGGGTTTTTACATGAGAAGCTCATTATGGGATGTCTATCTGCACGGCCTTGTGCTGTCCATCATTCTCTTGCTCGTAGGTCTGGTTTTCCTGATTCCGCTATGATATATCCTGATAACCTGTCTTTCATTGCAGCACGATTTATTATTAGCTGTTTTGCATACGGCTGGGTCGGCGCGAAAATCGGCAGCCAGTGGATAGACGAGGTCGCTACTGTCTGACTGATAGCTTTTCTTTCTATTTGCTACTACAAAGTTAAAAGGTGCAACATCCAGCTTAGTCTTCTAAAACGCACAGAGTCTGAGTGGAGAGTGAAATGGGAATGCCCTCTGAAACCACTCCAATCAAGTATCCGCCCATCGTGACAGCTTATCAACAGCGTTATCAGAACATGGGCTCGCTCGACTACAGAAGACAGCTTATAAAGTTCGCCGAAGAGATCCTGCATGATCCCATCAAAAGTTTAGACTGGAAGAACTTGCTGGATTGGGAACACAAACACTTCAAGTACACTAAAGGCAAACTGCCTAAGCCAAGGGCAGAAATGCCCATTGACATCATCTCACAAGGAAAAGGCAGATGCGGCGAGTTCGCTCTGCTCTACAATGGTCTGCTACTGGCGAATGGCTATCAAGCGAGGCTAGTCGTGGACTGCTCGACTCTGCAGGATAAATCCAAGAAGGTGGCCGGTGATCACGTTTGGGCAGAGATTCTTCTGGATGGCCAATGGGTTCATGTCGATCCGACTGAGAAAAGGATCAGTCAGCCGCTGATGTACGCTTCTGAATGGGACAAAGACGTGAATCTGGTTTACGCCTTGACAGAAAACGAAATAGTCAATGTGACGAAGCAGTATCAGGTTGAGGGTTAACTTTGTTTCCTGAAAGTCTGACCAAGAGCCAAGGGGCGGATTCTCAGTGCCTAATACGGTAGGCTGCTAATACGATGCCCCTAGCCACTAGAGAAAGACCCAGCAGCATGAGTATCTCAGACCAAAAGGCAAACCAAATCACTACGGTAGTTGCCTCGTTGAGCATTGCGTAAACCAGATAGCTTGTTCCGATCCAGAAGATCATGTTTGAAAGCGTCTCGGCTTTTTTCGCTAGAGGTGAATGAGCGGCAACTCTCAGCATTAGGAAGGCAATTTGGAAAAGGCTCCATACAATGCCGAATTGCAGGGCGGCTGTATAAACTGTTGTATGAACATCCGGAGTCGTTGGGGCGAAGAAGGACAATTGAGTGTTTGGAACTTGTACGATATCGAAGTTGCGGAAGAATGTCACGAAGCTGTCGTAAAGGTGTGGGGTCATTATGAAAATGGTTCCAGCTAAGACAAAGAAAAACCCTACGCCAATGGCGCTCAGCACGCCTTCTCTGGATCTAGGCGAGAGTTTGTGTTCTTCGTTCGTCATTTTTCATCATTAAGGCTATTTGGTGAGCAAAGATATATAGCATTTCATTGTTTCAGCTACCAGTATGTTTTAAATACGTAATGCTCGAATAGAATTGATGACCAGGTTGAGGCGAGGATATTGGCGTACTGTCCGAAATGTGGTAGCGAAGTCAGCGAAGAGATGAGTTTCTGTCCAAAGTGTGGCGCGTCGCTCAAAGGGGTCCAGGCGGTGCCTGAGACAAGAGCCACAACGACCTATCGAAGACACGAGAAGGATGAGAAAGACGAAAAAGACGAGAAGAACGAGAAGGGCGAAAAACACGAGAAACGTGAATATGGCTTCTTGGGTCCGCTGATCGGAGGACTAGTGCTTATCCTACTGGGTTTGACGGTTTTTCTTGAGACTATGGGTTATGCTAACAGGACGCTGTTGTGGGCGGTCTTTTTCGTGGTCGTCGGAGCGATGGTGATAATCGGAGCCATCTACGGCGCGATTCTGGCTTCAAGGAGACATCCTAGAACCTAGATTAACCAGCCATAGAGCAGTCTGTACAGCTTATGCTCCAATAGCGTTGATGCTTTGTTTCTCCCTATTACTCTGAAGTAGTTGTTTCCAGCTGCTTCTATCAAGTCCCCGATGTCGTATCTGGGAAACATGCATGAGGAAACTATCAGTTTGCCCCATTCGCCCCGTTTGAGTTCATGCAGCATCTTCATTCCATGCTTGGTTTCAACTTCAAAGAAATACTTGTCGTAGTTCGGTGTGACGTAAGGTAAATCGTCGAGTTGTTGAGCGAAGACTCCTTCTGTTGCGCTGTAGATCTCGACGACTGGGATATGGCCGAAGAGTTTTCTGAGAATGGGCGCATACTTGAACTGTATTTTGCGCACGCTTGTGCAGAACAACGCCTTTACATTCCACAGCTCTTTGGGTTTCCTGCCGTGCTTCTTGCTTACGTATCTGGCAAATGCCAAGATGACGGGCGTTACTCCCATTGTAGCCGTAACGTTTGCGTCAACAGTCTGTTGATATGCCAGTTCGAACCTTTTTTCCCAATCGGCTTTAGTGATTCCTGAACCAAGCGCATCCAAGTCTTCCTGCCTCGGCAGAAGGCTGACCCTGTCCAGCATAGGGTTTAGCATAGCATATGTTCCTGAGCTGTATCCATAGGTGATGGTCCTTCCATCCCTGACTGTCGTGTGAACGTTTGATGGGAAATTCAGGTTCAGAATGTGCCCAGTCAAGAGTTCGAAGCTGTTCTTTCTTAGAACGTGGTTGACCAAAGCTCTTGCTCCGCAGGTGAAAATCTGCTCAAGATGTGTATTTGTCGCTGGCAAGACTTTGGCTGCGCCTGTTGAGCCTCTTGTCATGACCCAGCATACTAGCGGTTCTGGGAGAATTGCGGTGTCGTTGCCTTTTTGGACTTCGGTCAAGTACGGATTAAGTCCCTTGCAGTCTATGATGGGGAATCTTGCTCGGAAGTCAGCGGTCTCTTTGACGCCGGAAGCATCGTGGTTTTTTCCGTAGATGGTTTTCTTGTATCCTTCAATCAGGTCTTTGAGGGCTTGCCATTGTGACTCTGGTGGGTTCTTCAACGACTCGTACCATGATCCTATTATCGGTTTGAAGATGCCAAGGTCTTGTTCTTGTTGAAGCATTTTTGGTTTCGCAGAATAGTCTGAGGCTAATTGGCTTATATGCTGTTCGCGCCCGATGTCGTTTGAGACTGTTGCGTCAGTCATTCATGAGAGAGTGTTGGCTTTGCGGAATGTTGGGTTCTGAGAAGGTTTTTGGCGGCTTCTCGGCTGGGCGATAGCAGAAGTGTCGTTGGCCTGCGTCAATTTCGGATTTGGTTTGATAGCCGCATCCCTCTGATCTTTCATGTTAGGACATGTTGTCACTCGTGGATTTTTTGCGTGCGTGAGAACATGGACTGTTCTTGTTCGTGTCCAAGACCTACTCCTAACATACGCGGTATGTTGGCTGCGCTTCCTGCAGTCGAACATGAAAAACAGTTGTTCTTCCATAGCCGCAGTCGTTTCTGTGCTTTTTGGTTTTCTGTTTTTTGGCTGCTTTTTGTCCATGTGCTACAGATTTCTGAGATGCTGGTCTACGCCTGGTTCTATGCCTTGTAGTAGCAGAAAGCCTCTTGGTCCTTCTCTTGCCGTGATTTCGCCTGTGATGTTGGTCTGCATGAGTTTTTTGACTTCTTCTATGTTGCGTGTGTGTCCTAGGACCCAGATGAGTTTGGTGTAGGCTGCTGATGGGAGCATGTTGCCTCCTTCGATGACTCCTCTCGCGAGCATGTCTCGGCCTGTTTCGTAGACGCGTAGCTGGATGTATCCGAAGAGCGGCTCGACTACGAGGACTACGGGGATTTCTTCTTCTTGGCATCGCTCAAGCGGCGGGAACATGTCTGTTCCGACGTGACCTAGGCCGGTGCCTATGATGACTATGCCGTGGTAATCCTTGTCAACCATGCTGTCCAGGATGTCGGGGTTCATGCCTGGGTAGGAGTATAGCATGCCTACTCGCTGGTCTATCTTTGTGTCCAAGAGGAAGTCTTCCCTTGGCGTGCGGGATCTGACATCGTCTTTGAACCATGTGACTCCGGTTTCGTCTATCTTGCCAAGCGGTATGTCGTCGAGCGTGCGGAATGTGTCTCTTCTTGAAGAGTGCATTTTGCGGCAGCGCACTGCTCGGTGGATGAGGTTGTAGCTGTCGCTGGTGCTCCCGTGCATGCATACGACGACTTCGGCGAGGTTTTCGTGTCCTGCGAGAGTGGCTGCATATAGAATGTTTCTCGGTCCGTCAGATGATGGTCTGTCTGAGCTGCGTTGGCTGCCGACTAGCACGACTGGTACTGGGAGATTGCGGAGGAAGAATGAAAGCGCGGCTCCTGTTGTGCACATGGTGTCAGTGCCGTGGCCGATGATGACGCCGTTGACGCCGCTTTGGATTTCCTTGGCTATTGCTTCGGCAGTTGTGACCCAATATTCGGGTCTGAAGTTTTCGCTCAGTATCTGATACAAAGTCTTAGGCGTCAGATTGACGGTAGACGTGAGCTCCGGCACTGCGGAAAACAGTTCTTCAGGAGTGAAAGCAGGAAGTACCGCGCCCGTTCTGTAGTCCAGACGGGAAGCCACTGTGCCCCCAGTGCCCAGCAAGGTGACGTTCGGAAGCTCTTTCTTGAACTTTACGTCGATGCTTGGAAGCTGGTAATGTCCTTTCTTGAATCCCTTTTCCTCAATTTTCGTGGTATCATCAACCAGAACGCCCAGGTTGTAGCCCGTGTCAACTTTCAGCGTGACATAAAAGTCTGACGTGTGCTGGCTTCTTGGAAGCAGTACTCCTTCGTATGTGGCGTCGCCTTTCAGCACTTTAACTTTGCTCCACGTTCGGATGCCTTCCTTGATCAAGCGTTGACGGAGGGCGCCGCGATATCCTTCAGGGCCATTATTACCCTTCCCTTCAGACATCTATTTCAATCTCCTGTCAAGTAAAACCTGAATTTTATCCGCAACTTTCTTTCCTGGGATGGAATGTTTTACGGATTTCAGAACCTCCCCAGCGATTTTTGGAATCACAAGCTTCCTGTAGTTCTTGTCCGATTGAATCTTGGTTCTGTCGAAAGCTTCGAGTTTCTGCAGGATCAGCTTGTCCAGCTCCGCCTCTTTGATTGACGGAACATCGAGTTCGGTTAGTGCCTCTTTAATGGCCAAGTTTGGTTCTTCGGTGAATATGTCCACTAGACGCTCTACTTGCTCTGCAATAATCAGTTTGCGCGAAAGAGCTTCAGCCATTTCGTCAATAGTTTTGATATTGAGCTGAATACCCTCTCGTTTTTTCCTGCGAGGAAGTTCTATCAGCAGTTTGTAAGAGAGCGCACCATTTAGCCGCAGCTTCTCTGTGTATTCGTGAAATTTCTCGATTTTCTCAGATCTGATAAGCTGGTCTACTTGGCCAATGTTGAAGTTGTATCTACGGTGCAGGTCTTCATAGAGTTCCCATGGGCGCTTGCTCACTTTGCGTTTGCATTCTTCGACGAGTTCTTTACTGATGACTATGGGCGGTGTGTCGGTGTCAGGGTAGATGCGTTCCTTGCCGTGTATGACTCTGAGGAATTCTGAGTTTCCGTTTGGCAGGAGTCGCCTAGTTTCTTGGGGCACTCCGCCGAGAGCCATTTTTGTTCTCTCGACGATTTTCTTCATGGCGTGCATTGCTCTGCGCTCTGGACCGACTACTACGATGAAGGCGTCTTCTGATGTGGGGTTGAGTATCAAGCAGATTTCGGCGAGTTTCTTGTCGTCGATCGGCAGCCTGCAAGGGTGGTCTGATCTTCTGCGCACGGCATTCTCCTCGATCTCGTCGCTGTGGAAATGGTTTTCTCGTGGAATGCCTGTTATGAGCATGCTTTTTTCGAAGATATCTTCGCCGAAGTCCTTGTTAGGTTGGATTTCTGCTCCGAATAGTCTTTTCATTTTGGGGAAAATGGTGACGAATGCTTTGTTCCCTTCTGCTAGTTCGAACAGCTGTGAGATGTCGACGTAGGTGTGCTCAAAGTCTTCTTTTCGTATTCCCCTTTTTTTCATCTCTTTGCTGATCTGAATTAGTGCGTGTTGTCGGACGGCTTCGTGGCGGCAAAGCTTGTCGAAAATAGAGAGGTTCTGGACTCCTTTGATTTCTACTCTGTTTCCGCCTTCTATGGACAGGTTCACGTCTTGGCGCGCCGTTCCTATTCCTCTTCTTCCTATGAGACTTATTCTAAGGATTCGACCGATCTGTTTGGCTAGTTCGGCGAGTTCCTGAGGCGTCTCCACGTCGTTGTGGTCGGATATGATTTCCGTTAGTGGTACGCCTAGGCGATCAAGATTGAAGTGGACTGTGCGATCGGCTGTGTTTTTCCAGTTCACTCTGCGTGCGGCATCCTCTTCAATATGCAGGTTCGTGATTCTCACTTTCTTGCCATTGACTGGAACCCATCCGTCTCTGCCGATGATGAAGGTGCGTTGGAACCCCGTAGTTATGGATCCGTCCAAGTACTGTTTTCGATTAACAACGATCTCTTCGGCTAAGGCTGAACAGTTGAAGTAGAATGCAAGGATAAAGCCTTCTTTTATGGCCTCCATATCCGGAAAGAAAGGAGGCGTCTCATCCATCTCATACGTGCAAGTGTTGCGTTCGCAAGCGTAGTAGATCACTTTGTAACCTTTTTCGAATTCAGCGAGCATACCAGGATCGAAATCGCCCATCTCACCCAAGACGGGACGAAAATACCTGAAGAACGTATAGTCCATGTTCTCGGGATTAGTCTCTAACCTAGTTGGGCAACGACAAAAAAGCTTCCTGTCAGAGCGTATCTGATGGTGAACCTCTATTCCGGCGCGAAAGCCTAGGGCTTTGAAATCGAGGTTCTTGGAGTCTAGCATTTGGTTTACAGTGTTTTCCCGCACGTTAAAAAAGCTTCTTCACGACCATGTAGCGGCCCGTTTGATCGGCCAAAAAAAAATGTTGCTCGAGGGGCGAATTCGCTCTTTAGTGGATGAAAGCATCATAGTTGAGTACTTATTTGGTGAACCGCACCCAAGATGTCATAATTTAATCTCTTTACTTATATGTTTACTAGAAGAAGGCTCCAGAAGACTTAAGTGGGCATCAAGAATACGTCTAGTCGTGGAGAATGGAGCATGGGCAGATACCTCTCACTCTTAATTGGTTCAGTGTATGTGATTTTGGCTATTCAATCTGCCTCGGCAGCTTGGACTCTTGTCCCCAACGGGAGCTTTGAAAGCGGCAGTATTGGTTCAATTCCTGATCAGTGGAGCATGGTCACAGGAAATTGGGACGAGCATGGAGGAACAACCTTCTCAAACGATATGCAACAGGCAGGTGCGAACTATTTTGAGGGAGCACGGTCGTTGTGGTTGCATTCAAGGGTCGTTGACACTGATGGAACAAGGCAAATGCGGGATGCTTGGACAATGGCTGTCACGGAGGATTGGATTAATGCCCCCTCCACAACGCACGTACGAATCTTTATGAGGAACATTAAGAGCACCCATAGTCTCTCTTGGGGTTGGTCCAATCACATATTCTTGCTAATCAACAACGCGAGTGTCGCAAAGACGTATTCGGGCGGCCAAGAGTATGGTATGATTTTCACTCATGGAGAGTTCCTGAGTTGGAATTACTACAACTACACCGCAACTGGAGCAGATGGGCAAAGCTGGTACGTATACGAATACAGCATACCCGAATCTGTCGATAAAACCCACATGAAGATACAAATTGTGTGCAACGCGCATGATTGGACATTCTATTCACCAAGCAACTTTGATGACTTGGAGTTTGCTGTTGACAAGGTTGAACTTCTCTCGGCACCTGCTCCATATGGCCCAAACGCATCATTCACAGCCAATCCAGCGACAGCCAAAACTGGGGAGACCGTAATGTTCAATGCCTCTGCCTCAACTTCAGGATATAATGGTACGCATGAGAAACCCTTGACTGAATTTCGTTGGAACTTTGGCGACGGTAACATAGCAACAACAGTCACACCAATCGCATACCACGCCTACACCCAGTCCGACGAGTACAACGTGACCCTGACCGTCTATGCACCAGGAGCGATACCAGAGACGAGTTCAAACACATACAAAGTGACGATATTCTCAGTGCCAGTCGGAGGTCATTCATTCCAAATGAA
>Ga0315277_10004796_pt1 | contig 17930 bp, 11 predicted proteins | sample YL17G05_15_MG_FD_203695 | JGI IMG/M metagenome (GOLD analysis project Ga0315277, IMG submission 203695) | Sediment microbial communities from Yellowstone Lake, YNP, Wyoming, USA - YL17G05_15 | ecosystem: Environmental > Aquatic > Freshwater > Lake > Sediment | place: USA: Wyoming | collected...
CACAGTACGGCGTCAGCGTGGAGGCCCCGTGCCTGTGCATCCGGGTTCCCGACCCGACCCGTACAGCCCAGATCACGACAATCTTCGCCGCGTGCGACGAAGCGCGGAACAGACAAACGCCGGCACCCCGGTATTCATTGGAGAGCCATGTCAGTTGTTGTGATGTCCCACCACACTCGCTGTGGCCGGCGCCGACAGCGAAGGTCTGAAGATTCCCCGGGGCCGTTTTATGACAAGGCAAACGATTGTGAAGAAACTACCCAGAACTATCCGGCGAATCCTGAAGACCGCGTACGCCACGATTCCTCCGCGGCTTCGGCTCGGCCGGGCGTTCTGGGACGCGTACAACTTTCTCCGGCAGTCGGAACAGTGGGACTGCGCCAGGCTGCGCGAGTACCAGATGCGCGAGCTGGAGCGCCTCCTGACCCACAGTTACGAGAACGTGCCGTACTATCGGCGGCTGTTTGACGAACGAGGACTCAAGCCGGCGGACATCCAGTCGTTCTCCGATCTGAACAAGTTGCCCTACCTGTACAAAGATCAGATTCGCGAAGAGCCTCAGGCGTTTGTCGCCCGCAACCGGAGGGTCGAGCGGCTGCAGCAGCGTATGACGACCGGCACATCGGGCGAGCCGCTCCAGTTCTACGTCGACTACGACGAGCTGCAGCGGGAGTGGGCCTTCGCCTGCCACCAGTGGAGTCGCGTCGGATACGTGCCGGGCGATGCCCGTGCCGAGCTGATCGGACGGCGCATCGACGGCCCGAAACCATACTTCTGGGACCCTATCCTGCGGTCCCTTCGTCTGTCGCCGATCCTGCAGGAAAAGGACGCGGTTTGCCTGTACCTCGACCTGATGCAGTCCTATGGGATCAGGTTTCTCTACGGGTATCCGAGCACGATTACGAACCTCGCCTCGCTGATAAGACGGTACGGGGTACGCGTGGGCGTCAAGCTGACCGCGGTGCTCTTCGCTTCCGAGACGCTCTACCCGTGGCAGAGAACGGTTGCCCGGGAGGTGTTCGACTGCCGCACCTACAGCTTCTATGGTCAGGCCGAACATGTGGTGATCGCCGGCGAGTGTGACGCGAGCCAGGCCTATCATTGTGTGCCCCAGTACGGCGTCACCGAAGTAGACCCGCAGACGGGCGAGATCGCCGGCACCGGCTTCCTGAATCATGCCAGCCCATTCATCCGGTACAGGACCGCTGATGTGGCTGCCCTGCCGGCCGGGGTCGGCTGTCCGGCTTGTGGCAGACAGTACTACCCGGTCGTGCCGGACATCGAGGGCCGACTGCAGGACTTCATCCTTACGCCCGACGGCTCATCGTTCAACAGTTGTACTCTCACGTTCCCCTTTAAGGAACGCAAGACGATCGGCCGCGTCCAACTCGTGCAGCAAACCCTGGACCGCGTGATCCTTCGGGCCGCACCGCTTGGCGGAAATCATACCCGTCAGTTCCTGGATGAACTGGCCGTCGCTCACGATGTCTTACAGCAGATTCTGGGACGCGATGTCATTCTCGAAGATGAAATCATCCCTCCGGACGAGAGCGCAGGGCCTGGCAAGTTCCGGTTCATCGTTTCTCATCTGTCCAGCGGCCTTCGACGTTATGACAGAAACAAAGCCGTGTGATGGACCGGATAGACCACGGCGCCATCCATCGCCCGGAGCCAGGCATCAGGAAATAATCGGGGGAAACATGCTTGAATTGATAGTGGTAGGCGATATCTCCCTCGCGTGTCGCGAAGGGTGCGATCCTTTTGAAGGCGTCGCTCGCTATCTGAGAGCAGGCGATATCGTATTCGGCAATCTCGAAGCCGCACTCTGCGATGAAGGCGCCGAGGTGGAAAAGGAGATCGTCCTGCGAGCCGGCCCCGGGATGGCCGCGTATCTGCGCCAGGCCGGTTTCACCATTCTCAATGTCGCCAACAACCATGCACTTGATATCGGTCCGGCGGGCCTGAGTCACACACTGGTAACTCTGCGCGAACACAACATCCGGTTTGTGGGCGCCAGCAGCCGATTGTCAGCCAGGCAACATGAAATCGTCGAGCGCCATGGGCTGACCGTAGGCTTCTTGGGCTATTACGAAGCCGGCCGTGCCTATTCGCTGTACCACGACTTCGTCAACTGTATCGACATAGACACCATCCTGAGGCAACTGCAAAGCCTCAGGCAGGAATGTAGCGTGGCACTCGTCTCGCTCCACTGGGGCATCGAGTATGCCCACTACCCCTCCCCTGCCCAGATCGAGCTGGCGCACGCCCTCATCGAAGGCGGCGCCACGCTGGTCCTCGGCCATCACCCACTCGTGGTCCAGGGAATCGAGCAGTACAAATCGGGACTGATCGCATATTCACTCGGGAGCTTCCAGTTCAAACCCAAGAGAGAGGAGGCCCGCCGCTCGTTCATCCTTCGCGTCGGGATCGGCGCCCGAGGGGTGGAGCAGTACAAGCTGGTTCCCGTGCGGATTGATGAAGAGAACCGCCCGCGCATGGTGTGCGGCGAAGCCAAGCGAGAGATGCTGCGCTTCGTGGAGCAGCTCTCCGATCCGGTACGGCAGGGCCGGGTCACCGAGCGGTGGTGGTTCGAGCAGACTTCTGGAGCCTACCTGCACAGGAACCTGGAGGCGTGGATCGTGCGAATCAGGAAGTATGGACTGCGACACGTCGTACAATTCCTCGGCTGGCTGGCGTCGCGTTTCACGATCAAATGTTACCTGGGATTCTTGAGGAGCCGGGTGAGGCTGCATGGGTAAGGGATTCCTGAAAGACCTGCTGAAGTATCTTCCCGCCCAGATTGCCCCGGGGATTATCGGGCTCGTGAGCATTCCCGTGGTGACGAGGCTGTTCCCGCCGGCGGAGTACGGCTTGTACAACCTGGCCATGGCCACAGTCATGATCTTGACCACACTGCTCGGATGGCTGCCGATGTCGATCATTCGGTACTATCCGGCGTACGCGCGACAAGGCCGGTTGGACATTTTCAACGGCACTATGTTGACTCTGACCGTGGTCATGCTGGCCGTGCTGTCGGCGCTATATTATGTGGTCCTGCTGATCGCAGGGGCGTGGATCTCCCATGATTTGCAGCATCTCCTGGTGCTCGGCGGGCTGCTCTTCATCGTCACCTGTGCGTTCACCCTGCTGCAACATTTCCTTCGCTCGCGCAGGCTTGCCGGCCGCTACAGCGGGTTCGCCGTCTGGCAAAGTGCGGCAGGTTTTGGCCTCGGGATCACCCTTATCTTCGTGCTGGGCGCCGGGATCGAAGGTCTCCTGCTCGGCTCGATCCTCAGCACGACGGTGGTCCTGCCTCTGCTGTGGCGGGAGGTCGCCGCCGGCGATACCCCGCTCCAACTGCGCAGAATCGACCTGCACGCGGCGAAGATCTCCTTCGCGTATGGCTTTCCCCTGGTGGCGGGCAACCTCGCCGCCTGGGTCCTCTCCCTCTCGGACCGGTACATGCTGGAGTTCTTCCGCAACAGCTACGAAGTAGGCGTGTACTCCATGAGCTACAACATCGCCGACAAGAGCCTTGCCCTGGTAACGACGCTGTTTTGGATGGCGGCTGGCCCCATCGGCATGGACCTGTGGGAGAACAGCGGGGAACACGACAGCCGGCAATTCGTGACGGACGTCACCCGCCTGTACCTGTGCGCGTGCGTTCCGATCGTGGTCGGGCTCAGTGTCCTGTCGAAGCTGATCGTCGCCGTGCTGGCGGGGTCCGAGTATGCCGACGGGCACAAGGTCATGCCATACGTTCTCTCGGGCGTGCTTCTGTTGGGACTCCAGCAGCGGTATCAGTCGGGACTGCTCTTTCATCAGAAGACCGGGCTGATCACCTTGGCGACGGTGGCGGCCGGCCTGTTGAACGTGGTGCTCAACATCTTTCTGATTCCAAGGTATGGCTACTTCGCCGCCGCTATCACCACGCTGACGTCCTACGCGGTGCTTCTGTTTCTGATGATGTGGCTGTCGCGGCGGGTGTTCCTCTGGGAATTCCCCTATCGGCCCCTGCTCAACGTGAGCATCGCCTCGGGCGTCATGGGAGCCATCGTCCATTTCCTGGCGCAGTCATCGGCACTGACGCCGATGTCAACACTGGCTGTCTGTGTCGGCGCGGGCGCCCCCGTCTATTTCGCTATCCTGCTGGTGCTGGGGGAGTTCTCCTCGCAAGAGCTTCAGGCCGTCTGGCGAGCAGGGCGGAGGCTGCTCGCCACGGTGCAGAGCTTGGCGAATGCTGTCACGGAACGACTATGACGCAAAGACTGCTGCTGCTGATGGGGTTCGCCGAGGAGGATACGAAGATGGCCTCGGTGCGATGGAGAAGGTTCCGCAAGTACCTGCACCGAGACGGCGTCGATCTCCAATGGGTCACCGTCAGACTCCCCTACTCCGAGGAATCAGCAGGTGCGGCGGCCAAGGCGGCCGGCGAATTCAGAGTGCTCGGCCGCGCGCGGGCCCTCGCCAGGCAATTGGCGCAACGCTGGAACCCCGATACAAAAGCCGTCGCGCTGGCCAGCATACCGACGCTCGACCCGCTCTATGTCGGGGCCATGCTCAAGAGGCTGGCTGGGACGAATCTGGAGCTGGTCCTCGAAATTCGGGACGTGTATGCGAGGCCGGAGATTTACGAATACAGCAGACTGCGGCGGCGGCTGGAAATCCTCAAGGAATCGATGCTTGTCGGATATGTGGATAAGGTCATCTACCTGACCGATGAGATTCGCAGAAGGTATTGCACATATTACCCGCATCTGTCGAGCATCCAGACAGGCGTTGTCATCACCAACGGCTATGACCCGGAAGAATACGGCCCCCGCCCGCCGGCGCCGGGGCAGAACGGCACGCTCGAAATCAATTATTTCGGATCCTTCTACGGCACGCGAAATCCCGACTTGCTGTTCCAGACCCTGCACCGGGTCAGGAGCAGCGATCCTCAGCGGGCCGCCGTCGCGCGGGTGCATATCTGGGGAGAGTTGGGCAATTACCCGTTGCAGGAAAAGGTGGCGCAGTACGACCTCCAGGACGCCGTCCTCTACCACGGCGTCGCATCCCACGACAGTATCATGAAGGAGTACTCCAGTGCCGGGGTGAACCTGATCATTACTCATACAGCCGGCAGCAGTTACGCCCTGCCCGGCAAGCTGTTCGAGTGCATGGGAGCAGCCAGGCCGGTATGGGCCATCACCGACGACCAGATTCTGCGCGACTTGATCAGCCGGCATAACTTGGGTTACCTCAGCTCACATGAGATTGGCAGCATCGAGAACACGTTGCTCACGATCCTGCACGACCACGCGAGCGCCGGCAGGCTGCCGAGCGTGCGCCCGCCGGAGGATTTCGCCGTCTGCTCGCTTGCGCAGCAGTTGAAGAACTTCATGATGAATGGACATCAGGATGCCTGAGCCGGACATAACAACGGTGCCTATAGTCGAACGCGCGGCTACTCCACGGCTGCCCCTGGTTGCGGGTTTGTTCTGCGCACTGGCGATCGGCCTCCTGGCTGGAGCCAACATCGGCATCGCCCTCGGATTCGCCGCCTCCGTGGTTCTGCTGTGCCTCGTCGTGATGCAGCCGCTGCTGCTGATTCCGTCCCTGGTGGTCCTGTCGATCTTCATTGAGAAGGCCTTTCAGCCCCTCAGCATTTCCATCGGTGGCAAGGAGGTCGTGAATTTCAACGGCATCGTCAATCTGTGCCTCATCGGCGCCACGGCATTCTACGTGGCCATGAAGAAAATCCGGCCGGCGCAGTCCATGCTCACCAAAGTCTTCATTCTGTATCTGCTCGCGGCGGTCCTCTCGCTGGCCGTCACCGAAAATGTGTTCATGACGATCAAGAGCCTCGTACGGATTTCCGCCGCCTATTGCATCTACCTCATGTTCACCCAGTTCCTGACGGAGAAACGCCAGATCGACAGGACGTTCTACATCCTCGTCGCGGTCAGTGCCATTCCCATCGCCGTGGGCCTGTACCAGATCGCGTTCACAAGTCACTTCGCGCTGTCCCGCCAGATGCGCACCTACGGGACCCTCAAGAATGGAATGTCGTACGCGATGTACCTGGCGCTGATCCTACCCTATGTGGCCGGCCAGATCTTCTTCTCCAACGCGCGCCTGGCCAAGAAGTTCCTTCTGATCGTTCTGTTCCTCGCCGGCATGGTCAATCTCTTCTACACCGACACGCGGATCGGCTGGGGCGTTTTTGTCGTTGGCATGATTCTCTATGCCGCCATGTCCAGCGCCCGCAAACTCCTTCCGACAATCGTGGTTCTCACCACAGCGGCCGTCCTCGCGTTCTTTCCCTTCTTCTACAGATCCTTCGGCGGCCTGCTAAAGACGGATTGGCGGACGTATCTCTCCGAGGACGTCTCCTGGTACGGCAAGTCGCAGAGTTACATCGCGGCCAGCTCGCTCCACATCCGGGTTTTCGTATGGCGACACATGCTCATCGAGCTGTCAAAGCACAATCTCCTGTTGGGCGCCGGCAGCGGCACCTGGTACGACAATTACGACAAGGAGGAGATCGGCTTTCGCATCGCCTCGCACAATGACTATCTCGAGGTCTTTTTCGGCACGGGCCTGATCGGGCTGGCCGCCTATCTCATGTTCCGCATCCGGCAGTTGACGGTGCTGGCCGGCTTTACGCGCAGCGGCATCGATCCCGGCATCAAACGGATGGTCCTGTTCCCATGTCTGGCGACGCATATCGCCTGTATCGGCATGAGCATGACCGAGGTCTGGCAGGCCTATGACGGCATCTACTGGCTCTCATGGATCACGATCGCAATCAGCGAGTCATACTACAGGTGGTACCGCACGCACGAGCAGCAGGTCGCCGAAGAGGAGCCCGAATCGGGCGACGTACCTGAGTGGGGAGGTGCAAGTTGGGACAAGACAGATCCTCTGTAGGCCGGGGCGGGGCAGCCTGCCGGGTGGACGTGCCGGCTTCTCATCTGGCGGCAGCGGCATCTCACGATATTCCCGGGGCACAGCCAGGACCGGCGCTGCGGATACCGATCCGCATGTCGGTGATCATCTCCACGCGAAACCGCGCCGAGCAGGTTCGGTTGTGCCTGGAGGCTCTGATCGATCAGCAAGGCATAGCCCCGGACGCGTACGAAATCATCGTGGTCGATAACGGCTCGGAGGACCACACGCCGCAGGTCGTCTCGGATATCCAGCAACAGTTCGAGCAGGTTCGGTATCTTTACGAGGCCAGGCTTGGCTTGTCGGTCGCGCGCAACGCCGGCGTGCGCCAAGCCGAGGGCGAGATCATCTCCTTCACAGACGACGATGCGATCCCCACGCCGCAGTACGTCGCGGAGCTTCTGTCCCCGTACACCGATCCTGCGGTGGCGTGCGTGGGAGGCAAGATCGTCGCCGCCTGGCCGGACGGGACGCCGCCCGACTGGTTCTGCCCAAGGTACGGCAACGTCGTCGGACAAACTTCCTTCGGGCAGCCCCCCAGGCTCATGAGGAAAGGTGAGTTCCCGTTCGGGGGCAATATCTCCTTCCGGAAGGAGGTCTTCCAAGCCCTCGGAGGATTCGATGAGAATCTCGGCAAGCGGGGCGACAACAACGTCTGGGGCGAAGAAATCGACCTGTGTCACAAGCTGCAAAAAAGAGGCGCTCAGTTCTTCTACAATCCCCGGGCCCAGATCGCACACATCGTCGGCCGGGCCCGCGCCACGAAACGGCATTTCATCGAGAGCATCTTCGGCAAGGGCGTCACGGAGGGCCACCAGAAACTCGCCCACAAAGGGAAGACCGTCTTTGCCCTCTACCTTCTGCTCAAGGCTGCCCGGCTGGTCACCACCTCCGCGTACTATCTCCTCGCAGGCCGTTGGCTCTCGGAGGCGCACAAGTTTCGCCTGCGGTGCGCGATCTCGTGGTACGCGGGTTACCTCTACTTTCTGGCGGTGCGGGAGGACCTCGGCTCAATCACGCGATCGGGCGGGTAATCCGCCGGGCGCACGCTCGACTTCGGAGGGTCGTCGCTATGATGCGAAGGAATCGGAGACATTTTGCAGGACTGCTTCCCCGGACTGACGGCGCACTTCTGATCATCTCCTACGAGGAGATCTCGTCCCACAACGGCCTGAACACGCGTATCCGGGGCATTGCCCGTGTGTTGTCCGAGGCAGGCAGACAAGTTGATATCGCCGCGCCTTCCTACGGCTCGCAGAGTCCGCAGCCGCCGGCGGAGTTTGACGGCATCCGGATTCACAGAATTCCTGTACCCGATGTGTTCGCGAAATGGCGGATTCCAATCCTCACAAGAATACTGTCGGTGGCCTTGCTCACAACGCAGGTTGTGCGGCATCTGCGCAAATCGCAGGACCGTTTCGCCTGGATTCAGTCGGAGCAGGCATATCCATTCCTCGCTTCATACATCCTCGCCAGGAAATGGGGGGCGCGCGTGATCCTGGACGACCCGTCCTTGCTGGGCCGTTTCGTCGAGGAGAAGTTGAAGAAGCGGCGCATCGTGCGACCACTGCTGAGGCGAGCCGTCGAAGTGTTTGAGACCGCCCTGTGGCGGCGTGCCGACTGCATCCTGTGCTCCTCGCAGCGCACGGCCAGCGAGATCGCCAGACGAATCCGAGGAGCCAAGACGAGAGTGCACCGCGTGGGCAACGGCGTCGATCTGGATGAGTTCACGATAAGTCCGACGAGCGGGCCGGGAAACAGACTCTTTTTCAATTGCAGCGTGCCCTACTACCAGAACATGGCCGCCTTGCAGAACCTGCTGAGAATTTTCGAGTACTTTGAGAAGGAGGCGTTTCACAATTACACTGCCACCGTTGTCGTGAACGACACGGCTGCGCTTCCGCCCGAGTTCGCGCTGCAGATCCAGTTGAATCCGAAGGTGCGGCTGCTGTCCAGCCAGAAGTCGCTCGTTCCGTTGCTCCACGAGAGCGACCTTGTGCTGCTGCCCTATGAGAAGGGGCACCTGACGACGGCGGGCCCGCGTCTGAAGGTCTTCGAGGCCCTGGCCTGCGGCAAGATTGTGCTGGGCACGCCGGAGGGGCTCGATGAAATCCCCGGCTGCATCCACGGCCGGAACGTCGTGCTGTGCTCGGACTGGCTCGACATGGCACGCAAGACAATGGACCTCATCGCACAGGGCGAGACAGACCTCAAGCAAACGATCCGGCGCGAAGCCAGGCAATTCGTGGAGAACGAGTACTCCTGGCAAAGGTTGACGAAGGCCTACGATCTGATCCTGCGGCCTGCCCGGACTCCGCCCGCGAGGCTCCTGCAAATCGCCGACAGCCCCGCATAGTTCCGGACCGCATCAGGTCTCACACATCTCCCGAGAGTGCAAGGGATTAGATATGCATGTGGTCATGATGGGATGCCGGGGAATTCCCGCCACGTACGGCGGAGTCGAAAAGGCGGTCGAGGAGCTTTCCACCCGTCTCGCCAAACAGGGTCACCGCGTGACCGTGATCTGCAGGAACCACTACACTCCCAGGATGAGCACGTATGAGGACGTGCAGATCGTCCGACTGCCCACGATTCCACGGAAGCACCTTGAAATGATCGTTCACACGCTCCTGTCGGCGCTGTACCTGGCCGTGAAGCCATGCGATCTGGTCCACGTCCATAGTGTAGAGCCCTCGGTGGTGACGCCGTTCCTCCGATTGTTCCATCCCGTCGTGGCGACCTCGCACGGGCAGGCGTACCGAAGAGACAAATGGGGGCCCGTATTTCGATCGCTTTCTCAACTCGCCGAGCGAATCTTCATCGCCGCGCCCCGCAAGTGCACAGCGGTCTCCAGGACTCTCAGCGGCTACTACACCCAAAAGTACGGCCGGACCACACAGTACATTCCCAACGGCGTGACGATCCAAAAGCCGGTGGGGCCCGAGCACCTCGCACAATTTGAACTCGAAAAGGACCGCTACATTCTCTTCGTCGGGCGGCTGCTGGCCACCAAGGGCCCCAAGCTGCTGATCGACGCGTACAAGAGGGTCCGGCCTGATCTGAAACTCGTGATCGTCGGCGGCTCCTCACACACCCCTAGATATGAGCGAATGTTGCAGAAGGAAGCAGGCGACGGCGTCCGTTTCGTCGGCTACCAGTATGGCGATGCGCTGAAGGCCCTCTACTCGAACTGCCGACTCTTCGTATTCCCCTCGTACATCGAGGGCCTGCCGCTGGTGCTGCTGGAGGCGCTGAGCTTCCAGCGCCCCGTGCTGTTCAGCGATATTCCGGAGAACCTGGAGATCGCCGATGGGCTGGGGACTGCGTTCAAGTGCGGGTCCGTGGACGACCTCGCGGAGAAGCTGGAACAAGCGCTGTCCGATCCGGACCGACTGGAGAGCCTGCGAACCGCGGCAACCGAGCGATTGTGCAGCGAGTACAACTGGGACCGGATCACCGGGCAATACCTCAAGATCTACGGCGAGGCCCTGAAGGGCCACAACGGCAGTCCTGCGCCAAGGTGAACTTCGCCCGATCCCGGGAGCGTGCGGCGCACGTGTTTTCAAAAGCGATGACTTGGACGGCTATGGATATATCGTACGATTTGATTGAGGCGGTTGAAGGATTGCATAGTACATCCTGTAGCATGATCCTGTGGATCGGTAGTAATGGTCGGAACAAGCACGTTGCGTCTCTCCTGCATTCTTGCATTCACAATCCTGTCTCAAGTCGCCTGTTTCGCAACGGAGTACTACGTCGATGCCGGAGGCGGCAATGACGGCAACAGCGGCCTGAGCGCCACAGCAGCCTGGAAGACGATCGCGAAGGTCAATGCCTCCGGTTTCGTCGCCGGAGATCGCATCCTTCTCAAACGAGGCCAAATCTGGCGAGAGCAACTGGTCATTCCCTCGAGCGGAGTCTCCGGCCAGCCGATCGTATTCGGCGCTTACGGCACCGGCAACCGGCCTTTGCTCAAAGGGTCCAACCTGGCGCAGAATTGGACTGCCGCGGGCAGTGCAAATACCTGGCGAGCGCCTTTGAGCATCCAGCCCAATCAGGTTTTCCTCGATGAAGTCCGGGGCACCCTGGAAAGTTCGGTGCAGAATCTCGACAGACCGCTGGAGTGGTTCTGGTCGTCCGGGACGTTGTATGTGTACGCCGCATCCGACCCGGGCGGGCTCTACCACAGTCCGGGGATCGAGGCCTCTGTCAGGCCGTCCACACGAGCGTACGGTTTGATCCATTTCAAGGATCGTGAGTACGTGACCGTTGAAGGCATCGCGGTTTCCCAGTCCTACAGCTTCGGTATCTACATCAAGCCTGTCGGCCGCTACATCACAATCAGCGATTGCGAAGTGAGTCATTCTCTCGACGGAGGAATCGTGGTGCCGCAGTCGGGAGGGGTGGCGGCCTCACAGGTCACCCTGCTGAACTGCATCGTTCACCACAACAACGGCGGCTTCAAGGAGGGTGATCCCGGCATCGCCACCTACCACGAAGGGGTGACGATGGAGTACATCGACGGCTTCACCGTCCGGGGCTGCCGGATCTACGAGAACTACATGGAGGGACTCAACGTTAAACGCGGGGGCCGAAACGGAGTGATCGAAAACTGCGTCCTCTACGCCAACGGCTTGATCAACATCTACCAGGACGGCGCCTCGAACGTCGAAATCCGCTACAACCGGATCTACGACTGCACGTACAATGCCGGCATCGAGTTCGGACTCGAAACGAGCACCTACGGCAATGACAACATCGCGATCCATCACAATCTGTTCTGGGGCAACTCCGGCGGCGTGTCGTTCTGGTCCGCCGGCGGCATCACCGCCCAGACCAGCAACATCCGCATCCAGAACAACACGTTTTTCGGCAACGAGTTCGCCGTCCATTGGAAATCCGGCGCCACCAACCACTACAGCGGAACCAACAGCATCACGAACAACGTCTTCTGGCAGTCCGGCAGCACCTGGTGGGGGATCAAGGACGATACCACCGGCGATCAGGGGATCAGCCGGAGCTCCATCGGCTACAACGTCTTCCAGCAGGGCGCCGGCACCGATACCACAGGCACGAACGCCCGCATCGTGACGGACCCGGGCTTCGTGAATGCATCGGCCGACGATTTCCACTTCCGCTCCGGATCGCCCTGCATCGACGCCGGGACGAACCTCGGGATGACGCGGGATTTCGATGGGACGGCAATCCCGCAGGGCAGCGCCCCGGACATCGGCGCCTACGAGTACGCTTCTGCAAGCTCTACGATCACGTACACGCTGACCGTCAGCGGCTCGGGTGGGACGATCACTCGCACGCCGGACAAGACCAGTTACACGCAGGGCGAAACCGTAACGCTGCAAGCGACCCCTGATGCCGGCCGCAGCTTTACCGGCTGGTCCGGCGATCTGACTGGCACGACCAACCCGGCCACGCTGGTCATGAACTCCAACAAGTCCGTCACAGCGACTTTCACGGCCAACGCGTACACCCTCACCGTCAACGCCGTAAACGGCTCCGTGGCGAAGACTCCCGACAAGGCGAGCTACGCCTATGGCGACGTGGTGACGCTGCAGGCCGTGCCGAGTGCGAGCTACAGCTTCTCCGGCTGGTCGGGCGATGCCTCCGGAACCAGCAGCACCATCACAGTCACGATGAATACGAACAAATCGGTGACAGCGAGCTTCACGGCCAGTACGTATGCGCTGACCACGGCTGCCACAAACGGCTCGGTAACAAAGAATCCGGACAAGGCGGCCTACAGCTACGGCGAGACCGTGACGCTGCAGGCTGTGCCGGATACGGGCTACAGTTTCTCCGGCTGGTCGGGCGACGCCTCCGGAACCAGCAGCACCGTCACGATCACCGTGAACACAAACAAATCGGTGATGGCCACCTTCACAAGCGTGGCCACGGATCGGACCGCCCCAGCGCTCTCCGGCTGCCGGCCTGCGCCTGATTCCATCCAGGCGCCTGCGGACAGCCTGGTGGTACTGCACATTACCGACGCGGGTACAGGCGTCGATGCCGCCTCCGTGTCCATCGAAGTGGGCGGCAACGTCGTCTACAGCGGCGACGTGGCTTCCTCACGCACGGCGTACGGCGTCTGCCGCCGATACGGAACGAAGGCCGGCTACACCTACGTCTACCAGCAGGCAGCCATCTTCCGCTACAGCACGGAGATCCCCGTGACCGTTACGGCCCGGGACCTGGCGGGCAATGCCATGCTCGGGCAGACGTACTGCTTCGCCACGGAGATGTACTCCTTTGGCCTGAACCACCGCGTGGCCGAGGACCAGGCGAAGCTCGATCAAGGCCGGCCGGCAATCGTGAGCGACAGCCGTGGCGATGTCTGGGTGGCCTGGCAGGGAGGAGCCGCAGGGGCGAGACAGATCTACGTCTCGCGGCTTTCGCCCGACACCGCCACCTACAGCGGCACGACCCAGTTGAGCCAGAGCGCCGGTGACCACTGCAATCCCGCAATGGCCACGGACGGCGCAGGGGGGCTCTACCTTGTCTGGCAAGAGAATACGCGGGGGACCTGGGACGTGTGCTTCTCCGCGTCCACAAATGGAGGCGCCTGGTCCACGCCCAAGATGATTACAGACCCGAACGGCAACCAGGTGAACCCTGCCGTGGCAGCAAGCCGCGGATCGAGCGGCCTGGTGACCGTTGCCTGGCAGGATGACCGGGCACATAACCAGGACATCTACGTGGCCACATCGACCAACCGTTTCCTCACGGCGACGACTGCTCGGGTGACGTCCAACAGCTCGGACCAAACCAACCCTGCAATTGCCATCGACTGCGTGGACGCGGTCTGCGTGCTGTGGACGGATGCTCGCAACGGCTCAATGGATCTCTATGGCGCGGCATCCAACAATGGCCCCTGGACAAATGTGCCGGTCGCGAACGGCGCCGCCAATCAGTCTCAGCCCGCCATCGCCGCCGGATCGACAGGCCCTGTCCTGCACATGGTCTGGACGGATAATGCCGCGGGTAATCTGGACGTACGTTATGCCAGCTCGCAAGGCTTGCCGGCCAGTCCCCTGACCGGAACCGACATTATCGACGACACCTCCGGCGCAGACCAGCGGGCGCCCATCATTGCCGTGGCGCCTGGGGCTAACGGAACCGACAAAGTATTCGCCTGCTGGGAGGATGCACGCAACGTCGCGAGCAGTGGCGACACGGACCTGTACTTTGCCGACCTCAGCGCGGGGGCGATACCAACCAATGTGCTCGTGGACGACGGGGGGACAAACAGCGATCAGCAGGAGCCGGCAGTGAGCGTCGACCCTCATGGCTATCCATATCTCGCTTGGGCGAATGGCGCGGGGACAACCCATCAGGTCTACTATTGCGGGGCCACATACGCCGACCCCGTGCCGGTGGCGCAAGGGGATATCGTCGCAGCGGCAGGCGGGACCGTCGGGACGCCGCCGGCGAAGATCACCGCCATTGACGATGTCTCGGTCGTCATCCCAGCGCAGGCCTCCCCATTCGACGTCACAGTCTGCATCGCGCCGACCCGCAGCCCCCACGGGTTCGCGACGAACTCCCTGCGCATCTATGATTTCGGGCCCAGCGGCCTTGTCTTCACCCAGCCGGCCACGATCACGATCCCCTACATCGCCCGCAACGCCGGCAAAGTCAAGGCCTTGTGGTATGATTCCGTGATGGGCACGTTCAGCAACGAGGGGATTACGGACGTGCAGGATATCAGCGTGGGCGGGGGTCTGCGCGCGCTGCAGTTCAAGACGACTCACTTCACGCCCTTCTACCTTACGTTTGCCGACGGTCCCCAGGGAGACAGCAGCGCCGGTGGCGGCTGCGCCCTGGCCCGTGGCCGGCACGACGATGTCACAGGGTATCTTGTCCCGTATTTGGTGATCGCCGCGGCAATGCTCATCTACCGGCACAAAGACATGAAGCGACCTACGGAAACGCTACACGGCTCACCCACGAGTCGGAGATAGAACAAAACCCAAGCACGGATGCTTATGGCTGTTCCGAGCCGACATATTCTCCTTTGCATACTGCTGTCTCTCGCTCCGCTGTTCGCCGTCCAGGTGCGGGCGGCCCAGGTTGTGTTCATCACCGCTGAGGCAAGAGCCGACAGCCAGTGGCCGACGATCGATGCCCTCTGCGATTTCTACGGCCTGACCTGTGACGCGCGCTCCCCCAGCCAGGAGCCCAATTCACCCGATGCAGATCTGCGGGGCACTCTGGCAGTCATTGTACGAGCATCTGCTCTGAGTCCACCAGCCGGACAGGTTGATGCCAGGGTTCTGTGGGAGCGAATCAGAGGCTCGCGAGCACAAGTCCTTGTCCTGAGTGATGCTCCCCTACTGCTATCGCTGCCCGATGCAGCCATCCCGGTGAATTTCATCGCGGTGTCAAAGGGGCTCTCCTCCTGGCAGATCACGCAGGGCAATCGGCAGGTGACGCGAGAACTCACCGGGGTTTCGCGGACAGTCCGCAAAGGCGCATCGCCCACGGCGATCGTTCTCGACGCCGGCGGCCGGAGCGAACTGGCTCCCCTGATGTCGGTCCAATCCACCGACGACGTCTGGCACCCGAGCTACGTGGAGTTCAGGGATGCCGAGAGATCGATCTTCTTCGCAGCCATCAGCCACTTGTCTCGCGAGAGTCTGGACATATCTGCATCCGGCGACGAGTCCGGGTTCATCGATCTGGCGCCGATCCTGACGTTCCTGCGATTTGCCGGCGGACAATACTGCTGGCACCGGGACAGCGACTATGCCAATCTGACGATAGATGACCCCTGGCTGGTCGAGCCTTATGGGTGCCTGAGCTACCGGCGGCTCCTGGCGGAGATGCAGAAGGCCCGATTTCACACGACTATCGCGTTCGTGCCGTGGAACTACGACAGAAGCGACGAGACTGTAGTGGCCATATTCCGCGATCATCCGGAGTTCTATTCGATCTGTATTCACGGCAACAACCACGATCACTGGGAATTCTACAAGTACAGCACCACCCCGGCCGATCCATGGCCGGCGAAACCGCTCGCCGTCCAGGAAATCAACATCAGGCAGGGTCTGGCCCGAATGGAGGAATTCAGCCGGCTCACCGGCCTGGGCTTTGACCCCGTCATGGTCTTTCCTCAGCATGTCGCCCCTGCGGAGACTTTCGGCGTTCTGAAGCGATACAACTTTCTGGCGACGGCCAATCTAACGAACGTGCCCCTGGACCTTGAGCCGCCCGGCGACCTCGTATCTCACCTGCGAGCTTTCACGGCGCGCTACGCCAATTTCGCGAGCGTGGCGCGGCATCTGCCCGCCGGCAGGTCACGGGCGCAAATCGCCCTCGACCTGTTCCTGGACAATCCGGTGCTTTTCTTCGAGCATCACACGCTGTTCCGTGAGGGCATAGGCGCGTTCAACAAAACGGCGGAGATGGTGAACTCCCTTCAGCCCGCCGTGCAGTGGGACGGCCTGGGCACCATCGCACAGCATCTGTACCTCGAGAGGGACCGCCCGGACGGGGACTGCGATGTCCGCATGTTCTGCCGAAGCATCGATCTGGTGAACGATCGGGAGCGAGAGCAAACCTGCTTCATCGAGAAGGAGGAGACATCGGACGTGCCCATCCGCCGGGTGCTGGTGAATGGGGCCGCCCACCCCTACGCCATATCACAGGGACGACTACGGCTTTCTGTCGCCGTTGAGCCGCATCGGCCGCGCCGAATCGAGATCCAGTATGAGGACCGCTTTCAGGCTTCGCAGGTAGACATCTCCAAGAACGACCGCCGCATCAACCGGCTCCGTGCGCTCTCGGATTTCAGGGATCGGACTGTCTATCGGCACAAATCCCTTCGGTGGATGGTGGATTCATACTACGCCACCGGGTTGTACAGGCTTGGCCTGATGAAGACGGCAATCCTGTTCGGCGTGTTTGCCGTCGCCCTGGCGGCTGGCGGCTGGAAGCTGGCCAGGCGGACGCGCCGAGCCGCGTTCCGACGCCGAACGAGCGCACTCAGTGTGAAACAGGAGTAATCCATGAGCAGCACGAACCCGGCCACCTCTCGAATCGCCCCCGACGTGGTACTCGGCGAGAACGTCATCATCCGCGACTTCGTGAATCTCTACGGCTGCCGGATCGGCGACAACAGCCGCATCGGAACGTTCGTGGAAATCCAGAAGGGCGCCGTCGTCGGCAAAAACTGCAAGATACAGAGTCACACGTTCCTGTGCGAAGGTGTGACTGTCGAAGACAACGTATTCATCGGTCATAACGTCACCTTCATCAACGATCGATTCCCCCGGGCCGTCCGTAGTGACGGGCAGCTTCAGAGGGACGCGGACTGGGTCTGCATACCCACCATTGTCAAATCAGGGGCATCCATCGGATCGAGCGCCACGATCCTGTGCGGAGTGACCATCGGAGAGAACGCCCTCATTGGGGCCGGCAGCGTAGTCACGCGGGACGTTCCCGCCGGCGCCGTCGTGGCGGGCAACCCCGCCCGCGTGCTGCGATCTGCCGTGAAGAAGGGAGCGAAAGTATGACGCATGTGCCGTTTCTCGACCTCGGTGCACAGTACAGATCGATTTGCGGCGAGCTTGCACCCGCGTTGCAGCACGTATTCGAGAGCACCGCGTTTGCGGGCGGTCCGTTCGTGGCGGACTTTGAGAAGGAGTTTGCCGCGTACTGCGGGTGCGATTTCGCCATTGGGGTCAGCAGCGGCACTGCCGCCCTGTGGCTGGTGATGCTGGGGCTGGGTATAGGGCCGGGCGATGAGGTCATCACAGTCCCCAATACGTTTATCGCAACCGCCGAAGCGATCAGCTTCTGCGGCGCTACTCCGGTATTCGTCGACGTCGACCCGCAGACGTACACGATGAACCCGGACCTGCTGGAATCTGCGATCACATCCTGCACAAAGGCCATCATTCCCGTGCACCTCTACGGCCAGCCGGCGGATATGGACCCGATCCGCGCCGTCGCCGAGCGTTACGGACTGTTCGTCATCGAGGATG
>Ga0315277_10004797_pt1 | contig 17930 bp, 13 predicted proteins | sample YL17G05_15_MG_FD_203695 | JGI IMG/M metagenome (GOLD analysis project Ga0315277, IMG submission 203695) | Sediment microbial communities from Yellowstone Lake, YNP, Wyoming, USA - YL17G05_15 | ecosystem: Environmental > Aquatic > Freshwater > Lake > Sediment | place: USA: Wyoming | collected...
CAATGGCAAAAGAACGGCACGAATCTCGTTGATGGTGGCAACATCTCTGGGGCAAACAGCAACGTGCTGACTATCACGGGTATTTCAGACAGTGATGCGGCGAGCTATGGGGTCGTTGTCAGCAAAGCAAACAGCAGCGTGACGAGTTCCAACGCGACACTGACGGTGATTGACCTGCCGTTCCTCACCAGCCAGCCGCAAAGTCAGATTGTGCTGGCTGGGAGCAACGTCACATTTACCGCCAGCGCCTTTGGCGCTCCGCCGCTTGTGTTCCAGTGGTATTTCAAGGGATCGCCCCTTGGTCCGCCGACGGGTGGAACGAATTTCTCAGCTTACACATTGACTGAAGTTGGAACGAATCAGTCGGGCAACTACAGTGTGAAAGTGGCGAACGGGTACGGCAGTGCTGCGAGTTCCAATGCCACGCTGACGGTCGTGGCCTCGCCCCCGACCATCACCTCCCAGCCGGCAAATCGCACGAACAACGCGGGCACGACGGCAATGTTCTCAGTCGTTGCCTCCAGCGTATCACCGATGGGTTATCAGTGGCAGAAGAACGAGACGAATCTTGCCAATGGTGGAAAGATTTCTGGCGCAACCAACAGCACGTTGACCATCACCAGTGTTTCGTCCAACGAAGCGGCGACTTACTCGGTGACGATCACAAACCTCGCGGGCAGCGTGACGAGTTCCAACGCGGTGCTGACGGTCATAACCCCACCGAGCATCACGGCTCAGCCGTTGGGCCAAGGGGTCTTGCCGGGCAGCAGTGTTTCATTCACCGTGTCCCTCGTCGGCACGGCTCCGTTTGGCTACCGCTGGCGGCTTAACGCGGCCAACATTCCCAACGCGACGAATGCCGTTTACGCGATTCCGGTGGTGGGCACGAACAACGCCGGGAATTATTCCGTGGTCGTGACAAACCCGGCGGGCAGTGTGACGAGTTCAAATGCGTTGCTGACGATAATCGTCCCGCCATCGTTGGCACTGCAACTTTGGGCAGGTTATCCGCTTCTGAATCTGAGCGGCATGTTGAACAGCAATTTCGTCGTGCAATTCAGCGGCGATATCGCGGACACGAATTGGATGAATCTGCTTTCCATTACAAACCTGCCATTCAGCCCATATCTGTTCCTTGACCCAGCCGGGGTCGTCGAGCCGGCGCGTTTTTATCGGGCGTTCATGCAGTAACACGCGTTGCTGTTTGCGTGCGGGGCGAAGAAATCCACTTGCAGGCTCGCCCAGTTGCGACAACCTTTCATCCACATCAGCCAAACGCGCAAGAAACGAGAGATTTTATGGGCCGCATCTACAACAACATCATCGAGACCGTGGGCCGCACGCCGCTGGTCCGCCTCAACCGCGTCACCGACGGCGCCCCCGCCACCATCCTGCTCAAGTGCGAGTTCTTCAACCCGCTCGGTAGCGTCAAGGACCGCATCGGCATGTCCATGATTGCGGACGCCGAGAAGCGCGGCATCTTGAACCAGGACACGACGATCATTGAACCGACCAGCGGCAACACGGGCATCGGCCTGGCGTTCGTAGCCGCGGCCAAGGGTTACAAGCTCATCCTCACGATGCCGGAAACCATGTCCATCGAGCGGCGCGTGTTGCTGGCGATGCTCGGCGCGAAGCTCGTGCTCACGCCCGGTCCCGAAGGGATGCGCGGCGCGATCAACAAGGCGGAGCAACTGGCGAAGGAAACGCCGAACTCCTGGATTCCGCAGCAGTTCGACAATCCGGCCAACCCGGAAATCCATCGCCAGACGACGGCGGAGGAGATTTGGGCGGACACGGACGGCAAGGTGGACATTCTGGTTTCGGCCGTCGGCACGGGCGGCACGATCACCGGCTGCACGGAAGTCATCAAACCACGCAAGCCGTCGTTCCAAGCCATCGCCGTCGAGCCGAAGGATTCGCCGGTGATTTCGCAGACGCTCGCCGGCCAGCCAATCAAGCCCGGCCCGCACAAGATTCAAGGCACGGGCGCGGGCTTCGTCCCGAAAAACCTTCACCTGAAGGATTCGAAGGGGAATCCGCAAATCGTCGAGTGCGTGCAAGTGACGAACGACGACTCCTTCGCCATGGCGCGCCGGCTGGCGAAAGAGGAAGGCATTCTGGCAGGCATCTCGACCGGCGCGAACGTGTGGGCGGCCATCGAGATCGCCAAGCGCCCGGAGAACAAGGGCAAGATGATTGTGACCATCGCGTGCTCGACGGGCGAACGCTATCTCAGCACGGCATTGGCAGCGGAGGCGCGAACGGCGGTCGGCGGCTGAGTGGTACAGTCGTGTGTCCTCCGTTGGAGGCCGCGGACCATTGCTGCCACAACCCTCCGCGCTCTGACAAGACGCGGCAATAATTCAGCGAGCGCAGCTACACTTTTTCAGGCACCAAGAAGGGCTTGCGGTAATTGCGCGTGAGCAGTTCGCTGGCTTTGGGGTTGCCGATGAACTGCTCGGTCTTCACGTCCACCTTCAACACTGGCCCCAGCGTTGCCGGCGTCTTCTTCAAATCCACCTGGTTCGCGGCCAGGTGTTCTTCCATGCGGCCCAGCGCCTCGGCCATTTCGGCGTCGTTCCGCACGGCATCGCGAATCGCTTCCGGTGAGAGTTTGCGGCCAAGCAAATAGGAAACATTCCCGCCATGGCACAGCGCGGCGGACAGGTGGCCCTGCTGGATGTCTGCGTTCAAGTCCGTGTGCTTCCGGCTGCGAACGGCCTTGATCAAGTTCGCAAAGTGATCGCCACCCTCGTCGAATTTCTTGATCTGCTTGCCATCCTTGTCGAACACGATGGCGGCGGAGTAACTCGGAATGACCACGCGCCCGCCTTCGCAATCAATCACCACACCGATGCTCGCGCCGTGGTAATTGTCCATCTTCTCCGATCCGCTGCCAGCCGGCAGGCCGCGCACCTCAAAGATCAGCGGCGCCTTCGGGTAGTAGTGAACCATTATTTGCGTGTTCGGCGTGGTGCCGTCGTCCTCGTAGCCAAGCCGGCCGCCCACGCTGAGAACACTCGGTGCCAGCTCATTCTCGCCCAGCACCCAGCGGGCGATGTCCACCTGATGCACGCCTTGATTGCCGAGGTCACCGTTGCCGGTGGGCCAGACCCAGTGCCAATCGTAGTGCAGGCGCTTGCGCATGATGGGTTCTTTTTGCGCCGGACCGTACCAGAGATCGGCGTCAATGGTGGGCGGAATGACCAGCGGCTGATCCGCCTTGCCAATGCTGGCGCGGCGTTTGTAGCACAGCCCGCGGGCGCGGATGATCTTGCCCTGGTTGCCGGCCTGCAACCAGGCTATCGCTTCCTGAAGGCCGCGGCTGGAGCGGCATTGCGAGCCGGTCTGCACCATGCGGCCGTATTTGCGCGCGGCGGCAACGGCCTGCCGACCCTCGAAGATGTTGTGCGAGGCGGGCTTCTCCGCGTAAACGTCCTTGCCCGCCTGAACGGCCCAGAGGGTGCCGAGCGCGTGCCAGTGGTTCGGCGTGGCGATGCTCACCACGTCAATGTCCGGATTCTCGAGCAGCTTGCGAATGTCCTGGTAGCCTTGGACAGGTTTGCCGAGATCCTTGAATTTCTGGACGCCGCGGTCCAGAACGGTTTGGTCCACGTCGCACAGCGCGACAACCCGGACGCCTTTGAGGCCGCCGAATCCGGAAATGTGCGAACCGCCGCGGCCATTGAAGCCGACGACGCCGACGCGGATGTCCTCGTTGGCGCCGCGCACGCGCGCGTTCGCCGGCTGTGACCGGCCCAGCGCGGGCCACAGGCCCAACGAAGCAGAGGTGAGAGCGGAAGTTTTGAGGAAGGTACGGCGATCCATGCTTTTCATAATGTTCAGAGAGTTGGCGCGCGGTGCGCGAGGTTCAATTGAGTTGTTTCGGGGTGCTTTTCAAATACTCGGCGTAGCGTTCGGCAACCTTGGCCTGCTGCTCGTCGCCCTCGTGGAAATAGAACCGGTAGCGGAACGTCGCGGTCTTGCCTGCGGGAATGACGAGGTTGCCAGCGGTCTTGTCCGGCAGTTTCTCGAAGTCATGTTTGCCGAAGGGATTCGCCGCAAACAATCCGTAGTCGCGCACGTGCCACCACGTCGGATGTCGTGGGTTTTGCGGGTGGTCGAAGATCGCCACGCCGACCGTCTTGCCTTCCACCGGCCCGTGGTACTCGCACCACTTGGCAGGCTTGCCCCACGTCTCGCCATCGCGCGCGCCCTCACTGTTGACGATGTGCCCGGTGGGTTTGCCGACGTTGTCCTTGTTCGGCGCGAGCCGCATGGTCTCAGTCAAGCGCAAGGCCATCGTGCCTTCCTTCGTGTCGCCCAGTGTAAGCTCGCCGTCGGAAGCGCGCAGGGTGATTTCAAAATCCAGCACCCGATCGTTCGCCGGGCGATTGTAGATGCGGATCGTGCGTTCGTCCGTGCAAACTTGCTTGCCCTCGGCGGTCATCCACTTGTTCGCGGAGGAAATGACCCCGAAGTCCTTGCCCGACTTCACTTCGATGAAACGGTCGTGGACGGTCTTCCCGAAATCCTTGTCCTCCGACCAGAAATCGTGGCCGTTCACACTGCCGTGCGCAAACCACAGCGACCGGTGGTGCTTGTGATCCTTGGCTTCGCCGGGCGTATCCTTCATGGGCCAGTTGCGCGTCATGGGAAGGTCGCCGGGGCCGAGGATCGGATAGAGATACGGTCGCGGCGTATCTTTGAAGAAGTACTCGGTGAACAGCCTGCCGTTAATCTCAACATGGAGGCGGTCTGGGAGTTGCGTGATCTGCACGCCCTTTCCGGCGTCTTGCGCGATGCTCCCGCAACCCGCCGCCAGCCAAACCACCAGCGCCCCACCCGCTACGACTGCTGCCCGACCCACAATTGTCCGCATGGAATTCCCTTTCATGGTTTTCAACTTCACATTCCCGGTTTCACTCACGGCGATTTTACCAATATCTCAATATCCTTGAACAGCACCTCGACATCCTGCCCGCCGTGGACTTGCAACGCAAGGTGACCCTCGCACCGCCCAGGATCGTCCAGCAATTCTGACGATTGATAGCCGTTTACATTCACGGTGATCCGCCTGCCCCACGCCGTCACCGTCATCGTGTTCCAATCCTGCGTGCGGAACCACTTCTTCACGTCCTCGGGTTTCGGCTGGCTGACCCACGCCCGGCCGTTTGTCTCGTAAAGCCCGCCAGCGTCCTTCTCCGCGTCAATCTCCGCCTGGAAGCCCGACACGCCGCTAAAGCCCGTCTCCTCGATGCGGAAGTAAAGCCCGCTGTTGCCTTTGATGGACTTGTATTTCAACCGCACGGTGAAATCAGAAAACGTCGCGTCCGTCACGAGGTGGCCGAATTCTTTTTCGTCCTTCACGTGCGTGGCGTGAATCACGCCGTCCTCAATCTTCCAATCGCCCTTGCCGATGACATGCCATCCCGCCAGCGTCTTGCCATCCCAAATCGGCTTCCACACATGCTGGCCGAGGTCCTGCAAGCGGATGTTGCGGAAGCGCACCTGCAACCCGTCCTCCTTCGTGCCATGAACCTGCAAGCCGATGAACCCGCTCAGCGTCATCGAATCCACCAAGTCCGCCGCCGGCACGCCGTTGATCCATGTCCGCAGCAAATCGCCCACGCACTCGATGCGATACTGATTCCACTCGCCGAACTTGTAAGCCGCTCCAGCCGTCGGGTTCTTGTCGAGCGGATAAAGCCAAGCCCGCCGTCCTTCGTCGTAAATACCGCCGCTCCAGCGTCGCTCCTGACGCTGGTCCACCTCAACCTGATAACCATGCACGCGGCCCGCCGGAATCTTGAGCTGCTGCGTGCCGTGCTCTATTGCCGTCTCGCGGTCGAAGCATTCGCTCCGAATCTGAATGCCGGAATTCAACCCGGCGTCCGCCTTGACGTCGAGTTCCAGGATGAAATCGCCGTACGCCTTCTTCGTACAAAGGAAACTGTTCGGCGTGTTTTTGACGCTCGTGCCGACGACACAGCCGTCTTCCACCGAGTAATTCGCCTTGCCGCCGCGCCGCACCCAGCCTTCAAGCGACTTTCCGTCGAAGATGGGTTTTGGTTCGTTCGCCGCCAAAGCCAACGCCGAGCCTAGGAGAAGAAGGAATGCGGTTGCACGGGGTGCAACCCTGAACGCTGGCCTGGTGAGAAACGCCGGTTTCATGCCCACCCAAATGAAAACATCTTTGCGCCATCCGGCACAAGCTCGATTGCAAGCGGCGCGAGGTGGCCACGGCTCACCGCCATCATTTCCTTGAAAGAACCGCCCTCCCAGATGCGTAATCATCTTGTGCAGACGACCCGAAGCGCAGCGCACGGCGGCGAACCGCCGGATCCCTTCATCCCCACCCGGCGCACGCTGCTCAGCCGCATCCGCAACCTCGACGACTCAACCTCCTGGCAGGATTTCTTCGACACCTATTGGAAGCTCATTTACCGGGCCGCCCGCAATTCCGGTCTTTCGGACGACGAGGCGCATGACGTGGTGCAAACCACAGTTCTGACCGTCGCGCGCAAGATTCAAGAGTTCAAATACGACCCTGAGCGCGGCACGTTCAAGGGCTGGCTGCTCCGCACGACCCGTTGGCGGATTCTGGATCGTTTGGACCAGCGCGACCAAGGCCCGCCGCTCGAACCGCTACCCGACGACACCCGGGACACCGGCCCGCTCGAACGCATCCCCGACCCGACCAGCGACGAACTCGACAAACTGTGGGACGCCGAGTGGCAGCAAAACCTCATGGACGCCGCCATCCAGCGCATCAAGCGGCGCGTCAAACCAAAACACTTCCAAGTCTTCGAACTTCACGTCCTCAAGGCTTGGCCAACGGCGAAAGTCGCCAAGACCCTGGGCGTGAACGTCGCGCAAGTGCATTTGATCAAGCACCGCGTGGGCAGCCTCATCAAGCAGGAGGTGAAACGGCTGGAGGCACAGGGCGTGTGAGTTCCATGCCAGCGAAAGCCCCCGCGAATGACACGAATGACACGAATCGCCGTAAGGCCGACTTTTCAGTCGGCGAGTCTTGCCGGTTGGAAAACCGGCGCCACGGACCGAAGCCGCCCCATTGGTGCCGCGGCTCCAGAAGTTAAGTCGCTGCCACCACCTGTTCCTTTTGCCATCCGCGTCATTCGCGTGATTCGCGGGAAATAAACTTCCCCTCCGTTGCCATGAAAACCAAACGCCACGAGCCTCCGCCGGTCTGGGAATTCCGCGAATACGCCGTGCTGCCGGCGGACCAGGTGTTCGCCGTGCGCCGAAAGATATTGCGCCGCCTCGCCGAGTCGCTTACCAGAAGGCCGAAGCCGCAAGTCAGAAAAATGACACGACCCTGAGGATGCCGGAACCAAACTCAACGACTCCCTCCCCTGCCCCACCCGAACCGCCGCCGCGCGTGCCCGGCCACGAACTCCTGCGCCGCATCGGCAAGGGCAGCTACGGCGAGGTCTGGCTCGCGCGCTGCACCCTCGGTCACTTCCGCGCCGTTAAAATCATCCGCCGCGCCGCCTTCAACGACGAACGCCCCTACGAACGCGAATTCACCGGCCTCAAGAACTTCGAGCCAGTTTCCCGCGAGCACGAGGGCCTCGTGGACGTGCTCCAAGTTGGCCGCGACGAACCCGCCGGTTTCTTCTATTACGTCATGGAACTCGCCGATGACGCGAACTCGAAACTCGAAACCCGGAACGCGGAACCATCCAGCATCCAGCATCCAGCATCCGCAAACCTACACGCCCCTCACCCTCTCTCACCTCATCCGCCAGCGGCAACACCTGCCGGTCGGCGAAGTCATCGAACTTGGAATTGGGCTGGCCCGCGCGTTGGAATTCCTGCACGAGCGCGGCTTGGTGCATCGCGACATCAAACCCGGCAACATCATCTTCGTGGACGGCGTACCCAAATTGGCGGACGTGGGCCTCGTGGCTCTGGCCGAGAGCGCCCGCACGTTCGTGGGCACCGAAGGCTTCGTCCCGCCCGAAGGCCCTGGCACGGTGAAGGCGGACATCTACAGCCTGGGCAAGTGCATTTACGAAATGGCAATGGGCAAGGACCGCCAGGCCTTCCCCAGCCCGCCCACGTTGCTGGACGAACTGCCCGACCGCGCCGAACTGCTCGAACTCAATGAAGTCATCACCCGCGCCTGCGACCCGGACCCGAAGCAACGCTATGCCACCGCCGAAGCGATGCTGGCCGACCTCCAACTCCTGCAACGCGGTGATTCCGTCCGCCGCACCCATGCGCGCCGCAAGCAAGTTCTCATCGTTGCGAAAACGGCAGCGGTAGTCGGTCTGTGTGCCATCGCCGCTGGCGCATTCTGGGCCGTCAACTACCGACCCAAGCCCCGCGTCCTGCTTCAAGACGATTTCGACGGCGCCGGCTTCCAGCCTGATACAAACTTCTGGACATGGTCCCACGCAGACTGGGGACCACCGGACAAAGGGCGCCGCACGTTCAACGTCGAGCAATCCGGCGGGGAACTTGTCATTCGAGCGACGGCTGACCACGAAGATGGCCTCGCCGCCGCCGAATGCGGTTGGGTGAACCTGAAACCGGACCTCCGGCAATTCGGTTCGAGCCGCGTTGAAATCCCGCTTTCTGGCACAGCCCGTGAAGGGAGCTTGACGGTGGCTCTTTCAGCCGGAGCGCCTCCACAAGACCTCGTTGACAGCGGAGACGTGCAGTTGGCCCGTCATCTGGTCAGAACGGCACCGGTGCTATCACGACTTAGCAAAGCATGGGATGCCACGACGATGCGCATTGATCTGCTTCCGCAGGCAAAGGCAGCGATCGTCCATCCCAACACAAACCGCCTGGACGAGTTCGACGTTGTGGACCTGCGGGATCTCCCAAAATGGCATCTACGCTTTCTTTGCTACGTGACAACATCCCGGGGTCTTGCCGGCGGGCTGGCCGAGTTAAGAATCAAACGGGTTGTGGTTTATCGTCGGCCGCAACCGGATTGTCTCCTTGGCCGGGTGGTCGAAGAACCCAGCAATCGGCCTGTGGAGAACGCTGTCATCAAGGATTCGTCCGGCAAGACGCTGGCGAAGACCCTGGCGAATGGCGCGTTCATGGCCAGCTATGTGCCGAACAACGGCCCACTGATGGTGGAGAAAGCCGGCTATGCGCTTGTTGGCGGCCAAACACCAGGCGCGACCAAAGCCCGCACGTTTGTAAATGTGCGCCTCCGCAAATTGAACGCTGAGTTCGGCGATGTGGTGGGTGTAATTGCTTGCGGCGATTTGGCGGTCAACAGCATCGGCTTGCGCGCTGGCAGCCTCAACCTGCACGTATGCGACTTGCCCGATGGATGCCGCTTGGCACCGGTTGACAGGACTGGTCGCATTCTTGGGCCAGTGGACTCATGGAAGTTGGGCGCTGCGAAGCAGCATCCAGGTCGCTTCGCTGAGTGTGGAGAACGATTGGTCGGGTTTGGGCGTTGGCCCGGAATGTTGTTCAACCTCTTGAAGAATCCCCTTCAGGAAGTGCTGAAGTTGGAACATCCGGACGACCACACGCCCCTGAGCTGGCCAGAGGGCTGCGCGTTCGATGGCAAATTGCTTTGGTTCGTCGAGCGCGACGGCATGAACGACCGCTTCGGTCTTCACGCCTTGGACTTGGATTGTCTCGTGATCACGAACTCGCTCAAGAGCGTTGACCGTGGCATCTCTGGCTTGGCATGGGACGGCAGACAGTTTTGGGTCTCAAGCGCCGAGGGGCGGGTTTACGCCGTGAACCGCGAGGCGGCACTGCGGCATGGCACGGTAGAAATGGGCATCGGAAGAGAATTCAAAGGCCAGTACCAAGATCTCGCTTTCGGGCAGGGCTATCTCTGGGGGCTGGAAGCCGATGGCCGGCGCATCTGCAAGATCAAGATCACAGATTGACGGTTGTCCCCGTAGCCGCGCTTCGTCTGGAAGCGGATCCGTTCCAATCCAGAACTCAGAACTCGAAACTCGGAACGTGGAACGCCAACCGCAATCACTTCCCCGCTCTTCCGAGTCGGGACGACCCCAACCTCTGTAGCCGCGCCTTTTCAGAATGCGGGCCACGACAAGCCGAAAACTTTTTTGAAAGAACTCTCCCCGCCGCCCCGTATCATCAGTATGGGCTTCAGAACAAACCCAAAACGATCGGCGACCGCGACCGCGTGGCTCCCTTCCCGCAGCGCACACGCCGACTCGCTGGTTGCTCCATCTGAGTTCATTCGCCGCCTGCGGCTGGGATTGTTCGCTCGCGAAAGTCACAGCCACGTTTGTGGCCGCCAAAATTCGCTCCCAAATTTTGCAGACATCGGCGTGGCAGCCAGAATTTGCGCCGCAAATCCACTGCCCCAGCCGTTGACGCCAATTTGCGCTTCATTTTCCACCTGCCACGGCGGCGACCGCCGGAAAAGCGCCCAAATTCAGGTCGCCACCGCTGTGCGCCACCCAAAACCCTCCCAAAACCAAGCGCCATGCCCATGGCACCCAAAAAATGGCGCAAAAGCGCCTTCCCACGCGCATTGGCGTGCATTCCATGTCGCTATATTTGAGCCACTTGCAAGGAACATACCATGGAGTCAGGCGGGGCCCATATGAGCGACGTATCTACTTACAAGATCAAGTTTGGAAGCGCGTTTTCCGTTGATGGCTTCGGATTCGTTGGAAAGGGCACAATCACGACTGACCCGCAGGACATGGAGTTGGCAGGTCGCAGCGGGATTCCCGTACTTCGTCCGGCTTTGTTCGCAATCGGTTTGGCCCTGACTTTGGTGAGTGGCCTGATGTGGTCACCGCTGATGTTCATTGCCTACTTTTGTCTTCAGCGCAAGTCACTGCGCTTACCGAAGTCCAAAGTCACTGAATTCACTCGCGATGGCTGCAGGATAACATTTCAAGCCCCGCCCGGCCCTGGCCAAAATGTTCGGCAGTGCCTTTTCAAAACACTGGACGAGGATTCAGCCAGAGCGATTGAATTGAGTATGCAGCATCCAGCATCCGGCACCCAACATCCATCTCCCCCTTCCCCGCTTCACTCTTCAACTCCCAACTCTCAACTTTGAACTCCGATGGCCTCCAACCGACTCCCTGACCCGCTCGACGAATTGATCACGCTGGGCGAAGACGCCGCCGACGGCGCGCACCAGCTCGAAACCGCCATCGGCCTCCAGCAAAACAAGGAGGTCGGCATCCGTACCGACCTCGCCGATCTCGTCGCCAAAAAGAACGCCTACGACTCGGCGGTCTCCGCGCGCGTGCCGTTGGCTTCGGCGTTGACGGTGGCGCGCTCCAATGCCCGCGCCTATCTCACGCTCGCGCGCGACATCTTCAAGACGTTCCTCGGCAGCAAACCCTCCAGCGCGTGGGAAGCCGCTGGCTGGCCCAACGATTCCATCGCCGTTCCCGCGACCAGCGAGAGAATCCTGCCGTTGCTCAAATCCGTGGAATTGTATCTGACCGCCAATCCGGCGCGCGAAAACGCCACGCTCAATCTCACCAAAACCCGCGCGTCCGATTTGCACGCCGTGCTGAGTGACGGCCGTAGCGCCGTCAACAACCAGGACAATCTCATCGCCGCTGGCAAAACCGCGCGCGACGCCAGCGAAGACGAATTGCGCAAGCGCCTGCGCGGGTTGATTGACGAACTGTCGCAACTGCTCGACGAAATGGACCCGCGCTGGCTGAGTTTTGGATTGAAACGTCCCGGCGCACCCGATTCGCCAGATGCGGTCGAGAACACACGCGCCACCGCGCTGGGCGGCGGCAAAGTCCGCGTCCAATGCGACCCCGCGCCGCGCGCGGAATATTACCAGGTCTGGATTCAGGTCGTTGGCGTGGATGCCGACTTCCGCTTGGCTGATTCCCCCGCCGAGCCGGACAAGATTCTCGAAGGCTTCACCGCCGGCGTGACTGTCAAAACGGAGATGCGGGCAGTGAATGAGACAGGGCCCAGTCCGTTTGGCGAACCCGTGCAAGTGGCAGTCACATGAACGTCAAACCTAACTTGTAAGGAACCAACATTCATCAAGATCGTGACCACCGTGAAACCCGACACAAATCACAAAAGTCGCGCGGCTTCGGCTGCGGTCCAACTCGGAACAGTGAATCTCGATGCGAGGACGCTTTTGGAGGCACCCCCAAAGCACGGGAGTGCCGAAAACGCACCTGTGGAGGCCTTCCTGCGCCTGTTCGGGAGCGTAGATAGTCACGCGAATTTTGTTCTGGCCAATGCCAGTCCGCTTGGGGGGAAAAGCCACATGAAAAATACGCGATGTCTTGCGACCCTGATAGGCATTTCAGCGTTGCTCGCCGTCACGGCTTCCGCTGGGTCGGTTTCGTCAACAGAGGCAACCCAAGCAGCAGCAAATTTTCTCAAGATCGAACAAGGACGCCAGCAACAACCTGGCGCAAAGGCTTTGGCTGTTTCGATTGCAACAGTTGGCGAAGCGCACGCCATCACCGACGCAGCCGGAAGCGCGTTGGCTCATGTCGTTGACTTGAACCCTTCTGGGTTCATCATCGTCTCCGCCGACACGAGCGTTGAGCCAATTCTCGGTTATTCGTTCAGTGGTGAATTCCCTTTTGAGGATTCTAGGCACAATGTCCTGCTGCATCTCGTTCAAGGGGACATGCTGGAGCGGCGGCACATTCTGGACACCGGTGGCGAAGACGCCAAACGACTCGCAGCGATAGGAGCAAGCAAGTGGCAAGCGTTGAAAACATACCATCCCACGGCCGAAGGACCAACACCTCAAGGCCCAACACCGCAAGCCTGTACAGTGTATCCTTCGGACACGAGGGGCTGGATAACAAATGTCACATGGCACCAGAATTGCCCTTACAACAAGTTCTGCCCCTATGCACTCCCCGGTACCACGGCTGGATGTAGTCCGGATCGGGCCGCAGTCGGTTGTGTTGCAACAGCAATGGCTCAGATTCTGAATTATTGGAAGTATCCAACGGCTATCATCTTTACTGCCAATGACAATTACACAACGGAAACGCGACATATCGGGATTGATGCGGATGCCGCCACATACGGATTCCCCTCCTTCGCGACCATTAACACCGCGCTCGCGACGATCAACTACACAGGCGCGGATGACGAAAAGGCTTATCTCTCATTCGCAGCAGGGATCAAGCTGCAAATGGACTACGCTGCAGATCAACAACTGCAATCAAGTTCCTACACTCGGAAGGTAGGTCCAGCGCTCTTAAATGGTCTCGTTCTCGGGAACGGTCTTGGCTTCGGCTCAGCGCATGTGGCCTACCGCCAAGGTGATTCGGTGTGGACTTTGTATCGAGCGAGTGCGATACGGAATCTCATGAAAGGCTGGCCAATTCAGGTCGGCATACGGGGAGTGAATTCACAAGGCCGTTCCGGCGGACATTCAGTGGTACTTGAAGGGTATGACGAGTGCCACGATACTTTCCTGATCAACTTGGGTTGGGGACCGCTTTCGGACGCGTGGTATTCGTTGCCGCTTTTTGCTGCCGGCGGCTATAATTGGAATCTGGTTCACACAATTGTTTGTGATATCGCCCCATACACAGGGTGGGGTCAGGTCGGAGCTGATGAACAAAACTCGTTCCGGAGCCCTTTCGACGGCCCGTCGTCGACACTATCGAAGTGGGACGTGACAGAACCCAGTGGACCGGCTCTTGTTGATTGCGTTGTAGGCACAGGCAATCAAATCTATGTCGCCCTTAGCGACAATCAATCTTCACGCCACTATTCGTACATCCTGGTTATTGACCAGTACGGTACGGTCAAAGACCGGATTGACATCCCGGACCGTTCCTACGACTTGGGCCCTCCTGCACAGACCAGGAGTGGACAGATATTCGTGGGAGGCTCATACAGTTGGGATAGCGTTCATGACAACTATTTGTATCGAATTGATCCCAAGGCCCGCTCAGTAACAAGAGTCCTTACGCGACCCGCTGGGGATGGAATGGCAGCTCACGCCGCAAAAGTTGACGACGAAGACTGGGTTTACGCTCGCACGAATCAGAAACTGTTCTGCCTTGACGCGACCGGAACGCTGAAGTGGACGTTCACGATGCCGCACAATGCCGCAAGTTACTTCGATGAAGCGTGTTCAATCGACCGCGCAAGACAGAATGTTTACCTGCCTTATTATGATTCCAGCACGCAGACTTCTTATCTCGGGTGCGTCAACCGCCTCACGGGTGCGCTCCGGTTCGAGAAGGCATTCACCAGCATTCCGACAGAATCAAGGATGACCGGACCCGCCTCGATTGGTGCCGACGGAACCGTTTATGTCGGTACGCGGACTACGCTTTATGCTCTAAATCCGGACGCTTCCTTCGCAGTCAAATGGTCTGTCGATCCTTCGAGCGGCTACGGATTTGTTAATGTTGCCCCCGCTATCGGCAGAGATGGAACTCTTTACACGGCTTACTGGATACAGGTTGCCGGTGTGGACAAAGTTGCTTTTGCGGCTTTCAATCCAGCAAACGGTTCAAAAAACTGGGAGAAGCCTCTCGCGCCTTCGAGCACTTATGACAACCCATATCGAGGCTACGCAACCCAGGATGGCAAGGTGTATTTCTTCAGCCGCGACACACACACTGCACATCGTTTGCGAATGGTTGCCTATCAAGACACCGGGGCTGATGCGACAGAGTTGTTCAACCAGAATTACGCGCAGAATTCAGGAGTCATCGGGTTCGGCCCAGGCTTGACGATGTATCTGGCTGAGGGAAACACCGTTCACGCACTCGCGGGCGGCACACCAGGTGACCCGGACGAGGCTGGAATGGGTTTTCTCAACAATCGGCCACCCAGCGTTGTTACAAATCTAACACCGCCCAACGCCGCACTGAACTTGCCGACAACTGTAATTCTTACATGGCAAAGCTCTGACCCAGATGGGCAAGCTCTCAAATACGATGTATTCCTAGGCGATCCGTCGGCTGGAGATGGAGACATTCCCCCGTACGTGACCCAGATCACTAACACGACCCTGACGGTGACTAACCTGCGTCTAGGGGCTACTTACAAATGGGAAGTTGTCGCGACCGACGGACAGGCATCCACTGATGGGCCTGTCTGGATGTTTACGACGACGTCTCCTCCCCAACTGGCTGCTTTGCGTCAAGGTGGGAACATTGTCCTTTCTTGGTCAACGAATGCGGCCGGTTTCAACCTCGTGTCTGTGACCAATCTCAGTTCAACAAACTGGACTTCTGTGTCTCCGCCGACGACGGTTGCGAACGGGCAAAACTTCGTGACGAACACAATCACCGGGAATGCGAAGTTCTACCGCTTGAAGAAATAGCGTCGGCTAGGTCACTTGGTGCGGCAGAAGTTGCAGTGCTCGCGGACGTGACTTACAAGCAGATGCCAATGACGCTGCAAAAGGCGGGCGGCAATGTGGTGCTGACTTGGAGTTCCGGGTCGCTCCTATCTGCGAATGACATTGCCGGGCCGTGGCCACCAGTTCAGGGCGCTTCTTCACCGTGGACAAATGCGCCGAGTCCCGGTCAGAAGTTCTATCGCCGCAAACAGTAATTGGTCCTGGCTTCCGCGTCGTGCCGTCGCCATAGTCCGCCACCGGCTTTGAGTTGGGGGAACACCCTGCCGCCCCTTCCGTGCCTCGCGCGCGGGAGGGGCAGCGGACCTGTGTAGTGGAGCCCGGTCAGGGTGACTGGCTCGAGTCATAGTAAGCGTTATGGAAGACAAGCCGATGAGATTGCCGAACTGCTGTGCTTGGTGTGGCGCACGGAACCCGAAGTTTTTGCACCCGGTCCAAGTGCGGCATGTGTCATCGTATGTCGTCCTTCATGTGCGCCGCACCCTTTCCTTTCGGTTGCCAGCCTGCGCGACTTGCGAGGCGGGGTTCCGAGAGTGGAGGGCAGTCGAAAGGCGCACTTTCTGGGTAACCGCAGGAACATTTCTGGCAGTGCTTATAGGCTTTACGATATTTGCGCGTCACTTCCTGGTGAAGTCGGAAGTGGATAAGGTGAACATGCTTGGGCTGGCGTTTGTGCTGGCCGTGATTGCCACAGGGGCGAGCGCATTCTTGTGCCAACGATGGAAACGCCGGCTCAAATCACCGCCTCCGGATAGCTGGGGACATGTGGACATCGGCGGTCGTCACTTCGTCTTTGCCAACCAGGATTTCCAGAAGGAGTTCGATCGCCTGAATGAAATATGGCCTGGCGCTCATGAGCTAAGAAGGCTGCAAGAGGAAGTGGGGCGCGTAAATCGCAGGGCGGTGTAGGAAGACCTCCTGCCCCGGTGAGCACGCAGAAAGTGGCGGCGGCCTGTTTCAACTCGGAACATTCAAACGCGGAAATCGAAACGCGGAACTCGGAACACGCAACGCGAACAACGGCTCGTCGAAGCGTGCATTTCATTTGAACGCGGCGGCGGCAGCCGGTATGGTTGCGTCATGACAGCATCCGGTGTCATTGAAGAGATCAAGCATTTGCCGCGGGTGGAACAATCGCGGGTGATTCAGTTCGCTTTTGAACTCGCGCGGGAGCGCCAGTTGTCCGGGGAAAAATTGTCCGCACTCGCCCAGCGCATGGCCGATTCCAAAGATCCCGCCGAAGCAAGAAAGCTGCGGGATGAAATCCATCGCGGCTTTTACGGCGAATAGCCATGCCGCGAATCCGCCGTCACGGTCTTCCGCCGCATCTGCTCGACCATTTGCTCGACCGTGTGAGCAGCCGAAACATCACCGCCGATCAACTTGGGCTTTTCGCCGATTGGCTGTTCACCGAGCCCGAAGTGCCGGACGGCAAGTGGTTCAAGCGGTTTCCCGGCATGACCGTCTGCGGCGAGGGCGAGCTGGTGAGAACTTTTTTGCAGCCCGGGCAAATCGCGACGGGTGTGGAAGTGAAGTAGGTCTGCCCCCGCACGTCCCGCGCCCTGCGCAAGCCATCGCCGCAGTCCGCCACCGGCTTTGAGTCGGGGGAACACCCTGCCGCCCCTGCCGTACCTCGCGCGCGGGAGGGGCGGCGGCCCGTTTGAACTCGGAACGTGGAACCCAGAACGCGGAACGCAAGCCGCCTCCCCGTTCCTGCTCTCACGAAACGGGGCTGCCTCCATTGCACGCAGATTTGAAAGCCAAGGATCGACCCGCTCGTTTCGTACTGCGCACGCGGTGCCGATGGTTTTTGCTGTTGCGTGAACCTTCGGCACGATACGGTTTCGTCAACTGCTCGAAACAGTGCGTACGGAATTTCGACCTGTTCTTGTTTTGTTTCTCTGCCTGCCGCTCCAACTGGGCCAGGCCGGCGGCGCGCAGAATCTCGACCGCCCCTTCCTCCGCTCCGAGCTGCTTTTCCCGCTCGAACACTGGCACAACCACGGCTCGTGCATTGTCGAGTGCTCGAATGGCGACTTGCTGGTGTGCTGGTACCATGGCTCGGGCGAGCGGTGGGCAGATGATGTGACCGTGCTCGGCGCGCGCCAGCGGAAGGGCGACCGCCGATGGAGCGCGCCGTTTGTCATGGCGGACACGCCGGGCTACCCGGACACGAACCCGGCCATGTTCATTGATCCACGGAAGCGGCTCTGGCTCATCTGGCCGACGATCCTCGACAACAAATGGGAATCGGCCCTGCTCAAATACCGCATCTCGTCCAACTACCAGAAATCCGGCCCGCCCAAGTGGGAAACGAGCGATGTGCTCCATGTCACGCCGAACACGAATTTCCAGAAGCTCGTGACTGCCGGTTTGGACGCGCTGGTCGCCGGCCCGCCGCCACAAATGAAACCGGAGGAGTTCGCCGAGTGGATCAAGAAGGACCGTGCGCGACTGAAGGACAAGCTTTCCTGCCGGCTGGGCTGGATGACGCGGGTGCATCCGATGGTGCTGGACGGCCAACGGCTCATCGTGCCGCTATATTCCGACGGGTTTGATTTCTGCCTCATGGCCATCACGGACGACTGGGGCAAGT
>Ga0315277_10004798_pt1 | contig 17929 bp, 12 predicted proteins | sample YL17G05_15_MG_FD_203695 | JGI IMG/M metagenome (GOLD analysis project Ga0315277, IMG submission 203695) | Sediment microbial communities from Yellowstone Lake, YNP, Wyoming, USA - YL17G05_15 | ecosystem: Environmental > Aquatic > Freshwater > Lake > Sediment | place: USA: Wyoming | collected...
CGGGGCGGCATCTCCATCCCTTCCACCATCACGGCAATCATGCCAAGATCATCGCCAAGGACGGGCGGCTCTTGACCAGCGGACTGGGCAATGGGCCGGATCTCGGATTCATGGTGTTCACGATCCAAACGGCGCCGGGCGAGACCGTGGACGCCATCTTCGAGTGGACGGGCGCAGGCATGGGCTGGGACATTTACGGACATACCTCGACCGACACGATGACGCTCGAGCCCCACGAGTATGCGCCGGATCACGGAAAGCCGTTCCCGGTCCAGCTGCCGGAGAAGCAAGATCTGACGTTTGGCGGCTTCTACAGCGGCAGCCCGTTTCTGGGCACGCTGGGGGCGCTGCCGCCCGGCGAAGGCGGAATGAATCCCAACGCGGGCTTTGTTTACATGTGGCACTCGCACACCGAGAAAGAAATGACCAATAACAACATCTTTCCGGGCGGCCTGATGACGATGCTGATCATCGAGCCACCGTTTGCCACGGGTTCGCATCACTGAGGCGAACCTCGGAACCTGAGGGAAGGAGGACACTGAAATGAATCGTAGCACGACAGCGAAGTGGACACTGTTGGCGGCCGGGCTTCTCGCCCTGATCATCCTGACGGGACCGGCTTTCGGGCAAACGGTCTTCCATCTGCGGGCGGAAGCCACGACCATCACCATGCCCGACGGTGCGCAGATCCCCATGTGGGGGTTCGGTCTGGACGGCGGCCCGGTGGTCGTGCCGGGGCCAACATTGACGGTCCCGTACGACGCCACAACCGTGACGATCCTGCTGACGAACAACCTGCCGGGAAGCGCCACGGTCTCGATCATGATCCCGGGGCAAGCCATGCCCACGGACGGCGTCTCCACGACGCCGCAGGTGGTTCGGAATCCAAACGGACGAATCCGTGCGTTCACGCACGAGACCGCGCCCGGCACAACCGGGACGTACGTCTGGAAAAGTCTGAATGCCGGCACCTACCTGTATCAAAGCGGGTCGCACCCCAATGTTCAGGTGCCCATGGGTCTGTCCGGAGCGCTCAAGAAAGACGCGGCTCCGGGCGAGGCGTATGCCGGCAAGGCGTATCAAAGCGAGCTGGTTCTTCTCTACAGCGAGGTTGATCCGGCCCTGAACGCCGCGGTGACCAACGGCACGTATGGAAGCACCAGCTACCCCAGCACGATCAAGTATCTGGCGAAGTACTTCCTGATCAACGGCAAGCCGTTTGCCGGAACGCCGGCGCCGGCGGCCACCGTCAATGCGGGCCAGCGCCTGCTGCTGCGCTTGTTGAACGCCGGACTCGAGCAGCACACCCCGACATTGCTGGGGTTGTATGCGAACATCATCGCGGAGGACGGCCATCCGTATGCCCGTGAAAAAGAGCAGTACTCGATCATGCTCCCGGCCGGAAAAACCATGGACGTGATCGTGACGCCGTCGGCGGTGGGAACCTACGCCCTCTATGACCGCAGCCTCTCGTTGACCAACGGGCCGGCGCCGAACGGCGGAATGTTGACGTACCTGGCAGTTCAATCTGTTCCGTGAGGCGGGGGGGCGCTCGCGCGAGGGCGCCCCACGTCTCGGTACCTTATCGGTGTGACTGAATACACTGTCCGGGCTTCAGGAGTCTTTGGAGCCGGGAGTGAGAACCAGGAAATCCCAAAAGTCCATCTCCGTGTCGCGCCATCCGCGGCAGCCCACGTGTCCGCAAGGGTGGATTTCTGGGATTCTCTGGAAGCGGAAGCGGGCAGTAATGACCCCCCGACACGCAACGTCTCTTCGATTGCTATGCTGGGCGATCATGGCCACAGCAGTCGCGGTCGGTCGTGACTCCGCTGCGATCGTCTATGTGGATGGCCGCGCCTCGGGCGCGAACGACGGAACGATCTGGGTCAACGCGTACACACATTTGCAGGACGCGCTCCTCACGACGGGTCCCGTCGAGATTTGGGTGGCCAAAGGGACCTATACGCCGGCAGGTCCCAATGGAAATCGCGCGGCGACGTTTCTCCTCCGCGCGGGCCAGGCCCTGTATGGCGGTTTTTCTGGCAGCGAAACGGCGCGCGCGCAGCGCAATCCGTCCGCAAATCCCACGATCCTCAGCGGCGATCTGAACGGCGATGACCTGCCCGGTTTGGGGAACTTCGCCGAAAACAGCTATCACGTGGCGACCTGCCGGAACGCGGGCGCCAACACCGTCCTCGACGGGTTCACGATCCTGCACGGTTCCGCCAACCTGGCCTTTGGACCGGACAGTTACGGCGGCGGATTGTACAACGAGAATGCCAGCCCGATCGTGACCGCGTGCCGCTTCATCGAGCACGTGAGTCACTCCGGCGGGGCGGTGCTGGTCTTCGGGGGTTTCCCCCAGTTCACGCTCTGCGTCTTCCAGGGCTGCCGCGTCCAAAACGGAAAGGGCGGCGGCATTATCATCACCGCGGGAGGCGGCGCGACCATTTCGGATTGCGTGTTCCAGGACAATGCGGTCAGCGGGAGCGTCGGCTCGAACGACGGCGGCGCGCTCTACCTCGATCTGAACACGACGGTCACGATCACCCGCTGCTCGTTCGTCAATAACTCGTGTCTAAGCTTAAGCCAGACGATGGCCGCAACCGGCGGCGCCATCACGAGCCTGTCGCCGGGCTTGAAGGTGATTTCCTGCATTTTCCGCGCCAATACGGCTAACACGGGCGGGGCCGTCTGGAACGGGAGCACGGCAACCTTCCAGGACTGTCTCTTTGATAAGAACACCGCCCTGGTGGGCGCGGCTACCCAGGCCGATCTGGGCGGCGTCGGCGGCGCGTTGACGAATCTCTATAGCAACGCGCTTCTGGCGGGCTGCGTGGGCGTGGCCAATACGGGCAACGACGGCGGCGGCATTTTCAACGGAACCGCCGGCATCACCCTCACCCTCACCAACTCTATTCTGTGGGGTAACAGCGATGCGTCGGGGTTCACCCGCCAGGCGCAGTACAAGGGCGCCGGGAGCTATGTGGTGCGGTACAGCTGTGTCCAGAACCTGTTCACGCCAGTCCCGGGAGAACCTCCCCCCGACCCAATCAACTATCCCGGCTGCATCGCCATTGATCCGCAATTCGCTGACGCCAACGGCATTGATAATATTGCCGGAACGGCGGACGACGATTTGCGGCTTCAGTCGGGTTCGCCCTGCATTGATGCCGGAAACAACGCCGACGTCCCGGCATGGTTGACGCACGACCTCGACAATCTGGGGCGGTTCGCAGACGATCCAGCGACCACCGACACGGGCAGCGGGACCCCGCCGATCGCCGACATGGGCGTCTATGAGTTCACGCCGGCTGCCGCGCCCATCATCGCCAACAATCCGGTGCTCCTCAACGTGAACGTCTATGAGAATGGCGTGACGGTCTATTCGCCCCTTTCGGTCGCCAACGCCAGGCCGTATGGAACGACAATGGCTTACACGCTCGCGGCTGCTCCAGCGTGGCTGACCTGTTCGCCTGCCGCGGGGCTTTCGACGGGCGGCGTCGTCATGCACACCGTCTCGTGCAATCCCGCCGGCCTCGCGCCGGGCGACTACGCGGGAACCATCACCATCACCGCAGCCGGCGCGGCGAACAATCCGGTGCGCGTTCCCGTCAGTCTCCGCGTCGCGAGCACCCATGCCACCGTTGGCCCCCATTCGCTGCCGGCTGCCAACCTGACCCTGCCGGACTGGAACGACACGGAGATCGAGAAGATGTCGGTCCTGAAGTTTCGGATTAGCGATCCCGTCGGCGACAGCCTGCCGACGCGAATTGACCGGATCGAGATCGCTGTCACGGGGACAGCGGGCCACGCGGGCAACGACATCGCGTGGGCCGAACTGCGCTCGAGCGTGGCCAGGGTGGCGCTGGCCGCGTCCATCACCGATTCGAGCATTGTGTTTGGCTCGACTCCAAACAGCGACGGGGTAGGGCAACTCGCAACCGTGCCCAGCGGCAGCTTTGTCGAGTACAGCGTCCACATCTACCTCAGCACATCGCTATTGGGGACGCATGACAGCACGTACATCTTCGACACCGACGAAACCCGCGTGGGCTGCGACGGAACCAGCAGCACGCAAATGGCCACCGACAGCGGCGGCGTAATTCCCGTGGTCGGCACTCTCTTCATTGCGCAACTGGGGGTTTCGGTGTCGCCGAATGCCTGGGCAATCGGACCCATCGGTCTGAGCGCGACCACGCAGTCGGCCGTTTTCACTCTCACGAACAGCGGCAACACCGCCGAAGATCTTTTGATCCGTGGCGCCGACGGAGCGGGAGGATGGCTCCTGGCCGCCGCCGCGGGTCCGAACGCGTTTCGCGTGGACAAGGCCGCCGACGGCGTCTATGACTTCATCCTCACCAAGCTGGAACAAGTGTTGGCGGTCAACCTGGCCGCCTCGGGCGGCGCGTCCACGCTTCGCTTGCGATACGCTTCGCCAACCTCTGACGCGTTCGGCGGCGGGACGCCACAGGACTTTGTTATCACCGTCAGAGCAATACGCCACGTTCCGTAGAACCCAGGCGCTCCGGGCATCCCGAGCGCAGAGGAAGACTCTGAACAGGAATCGAGATGGTGGTTTGGCCAATATCCTCAAGGAGGGAAAGAAGAAATGAAACGAAACATGCTCGTCTTCATGGCGGCTCTCACCTCGCTCGCTCTGGCGGGGCAGGCGCGAGCAGCCACAACCGACACAATCACGGTCACGGTCTCGCTGGCCGAGGTGATCTCGGTGGCCGTGACACCGAGCGCGTGGAACATCGGCCCGATCACTTTGGGCACGGTCCATGGCCCCACCTCGTTCACCGCAACGGTCGGCAACTCTGCCACCCGTCTGGAAATCGTGGGGTCGGATGGCGCCGGCGGGTGGACTCTCGGCGGCACGGCGGGGTTGAATCGGTTTGTTGTGACCGTCGCCAACCCCGCGCTGACGCTGTCAAAGGTCTATCAGGTGCTGGCCGCCAGCGCGCCGGCCTACGGCAGCCACAGTTTCACCCTGACGTACGGCGTGCCGACGCAGGATAACAAAGGCGGCGCAGTGAGCCAGAGTTTTGCGGTAACGCTGCGTGCCAGCACGCCCATCCCATGAGGGGAAAAGTCCAAAGCGATCGCCCTGCTGAGCAGGGAAGTTCCGCAAGGCGATTCCGGCGGATGATTAACGGAAAGGCGCGAAAGATGCCGGTCCTCGCATGGTTGCCATTCTTGATCGTGGTCTTCGCCCTGGCGGGCCGCCTCGAGGCGGCGGGGTTAAAGGTCGCCCCCGCTCGGTTTATCGTTCATGATGTCAAACCCGGGCAATACCACAATCTATACAAGGAGACGGGGTTGCGCCTGGCTATTTTCAATGAGAATGACACCACAGGAACGTGGCGATTGTCCACCCACCGTCCTTCCGAACGCGGGCGGTGGGAGACGGGATACGCCGAGATACCCGACCCGCGCTGGTGCGGGTTCGAGCAAAACGAGACTACCGCGGGGCCGCACAGCGCAGCCTACGCGCACCTCTGGATACGGATTCCCGCCGACCCGAAGTACTACAATCAGCACTGGATCGTTACGTTGGGCATTGAAGGACAGCCGGGCCTTGGCGGGATTGCGTTGGCCGTGGACGTTCGTGTGCAGATTGAAACCAAGAGCAGCGGGGACGTGAAGGTTCGGCCGGCGGGATTGCTCGGTCTCAACCCCAGCACAATTCGCTTTGACTCCCTTGCGCCGGGAGAGCGCCGAACCGCGTCGGTCGTGCTCTACAACAATGACACCACGACCCACACCTACGACACGTCGTCGTTGTTTATCGCCGCGGACACCGACCGGAAGACGTACTTGATACACGGGTATGAGGCCATTCCGGATGGCCGGTGGATTGCCCGGCCCGACCGGCTGCGGGTGGGACCGGGAGGCTCTGCGGAGTTGCCGCTCGTGGTGCAAGCGCCGCACGGGCCCGGTCACGGCGGAAAGAAGTGGGAAGAAATCCTCCTGGTTCGGCCCGACCAGGGGTTGGCGGGATTTGTGCGGGTGCAAATTGGAATGTCCGAACAGAGCAACTTGAAATGAACCGCCCGCTGAAAGCGTTCGCTCTATGAGCAAGTCAATTCACATAGGCTCTCTGGCCCTAGCGGCACTGCTGGCAGGAGCCGTTCTCCCGCGCGAAGCGGTGGGAGCTCCCACCGGCACCGCAACCATCGCCGTCTCGGTGTGGCTGAGCCCGACCTCGCCCACGATTGCCTGCTCTCCGACGTCGTTTTCGATGACCTGCGCGGAAGGCACCGTGCGCTTGAACAGAAGTCTGCAGGTTTGGAACCGATCGGCGGGGAGCCGTCTGGACTACGTCATTGCGGCCACGCCGACATGGCTGAGCTGCCAGCCCACGACGGGCATCTCGATGGGCGCGGTCACCACGCACACCCTCTGGATTGATACCCGCACACGGAATTCCGGCGACCACGCGGCCACCCTTACCATCACGGCGGCGGGAGCCACGAGGGTAACCGTTCCCCTGCGACTCCGTGTCCAGAATGTGCCCCCGGTGGTAACGATAACGAGCGTCGCGCCCAACCCGGCTCGCCCGCCCAATGATGTGGTGGCGTTTGCCGGGGTCGCCGCCGACGCAGTGGGTTCGATCACGAGTCGCCAATGGCGCTCGAATCTCGATGGACCACTGAGCACCGCGTTGTCGTTCACCCAATCCGCCAATCGCCTGACCGTCGGAGCGCATTCCATCCGGTTCTCCGCATGGGACGACGAGGGAACGTCCGCAAGCAATGCGACCTCGTTGACGGTGCTGAACGCACTGCCCACGGCGCAGATTCAGTCCATCACACCGAATCCGGCCTCGCCCGGAACAACGGTATCCGTCGTACTATCCGGCCAGGACAATGACGAACAGAGTCAGAGGCTCCTCGACGGCCAATTGACGTCGCCGGCGGGGGCGCGATCCGGAGTTCTTCCGGGCACCCACCAGTTCCGCGCGCCGTCGGTCGGCGGACGCTATATCGTTTCTTATCGCGTCCGCGATGACGAAGGCGCGTGGTCGGCCACAACCACGCGGACATTGGATGTGTCTCCGTACGCGCCTGTTCTCTGGACCGAACCCCCTTACACGTCGGGGACAAGCAATCGGATTGGGTGGAACTCGGTGGCTGGGGCCGCTGCTTACCGATTGCAGTGGAGCGCCAAGAGCTCGTTCAGCCCGCTTACCGGCGATTCGGGCTGGATCACAACGACCACCCGGTTGGTGACGGGTCTGGCCGACGGATACACTTACTTCTATCGTGTGAAAGCCCGCAGTGTGGGCTTGGCCGAAAGTCCCTGGTCCGCCGCGGTGAGTTCCCGACAGGACGCTTCGCCTCCGCTGCGGCCCGAAACGCCGCGCGATGCGGGTCAGTTCACCTCGCGGACCGCCGTTGCCTTTAACTGGTCCGCTGCCGCCGATTCCGGAACCAGCGGATCGGGCATCGCATCCTACCACCTGCAAGTCGGGACGGTGCGTGGCGGGCAGGATGTCTTCAACGCCAACGTCGGCAACGTTCTGGCCAAGACCGTCACCGGCTCGCACGGCCGGACGCTGTACGCCCGTGTCCGTGCGTATGACCGCGCCGGGAATGCCGGAGCCTGGTCAGCCGATTCGGACGGTATCACGGTGGATACCGTGCAGCCGCACGTGACGGGCGCTTGGTCGGCGGCCCACACCGCCGTGGTCGTGACATTCGACGAGCCGGTCCTGAACGCCCAGAATCCGGCCAACTTCGCCTTGACGCGGGTGCTCCAGGTGCTCCGGGCCGAGCGGGTCAATGACATGAGGTATATACTCCAGACGACCGGCCAGACCGCCGGCACGAGCTATACGCTCACGGTCCGGAGCCCGGTCCGCGACCGCGCCGGGAACGCAATTCATCCCTCGTACTGCTCGCGGGCATTCGTGGGAGGCGTTATTACGGCTGCAGAGTCGTGGGAGCACTATCGCTAAAGCTCTTGCCATTGGCGGGCGCTCAATGGCACAACTCCTCCTCGTTCTCGGGATGGAGCACGGAAGGTTCCCCAGGCCTGCGAGTCGGGCCTTCCGCAATACTGGCCAATAGAAAGGACTGACTGACGATGTGGCATCCCTCCTCACCCAGACCCCGCACTGGAACCCAGAGAATCCTGCGCCGCCTGTGGGCTGTTCTCCCGACTCTTGTCGCTCTGAGCGCGCTCGCCTGCAAAGCGGAAACGAAAAGCCAGACCCCGCAGCTTCAGACAGCGTCTGCGGCGGCGATCCAACCCACGTCCGCGGCGGCGACGTCCACCAATCCAATCACTGCGACCACGCCCTCGAAGACGACGCTCGCGGCCGATGCCGCTGACTCCTCTTCAGCCAGGATTGCGGAGCGATGGGGCATCCAAATCCAGGCTCTTCGCCTGACCGCCAACGGCTATATGCTGGATTTCCGTTATCGCGTCCTCGATGCCGCGAAAGCGGCGCATCTGTTTGACCGCAAGGAGACGGCGTTCCTGATTGATCAGGCCAGCGGCGCAAAAATGGCGGTTCCCAGTCCCCCAAAAATCGGACCGATGCGCACGTTGAAGCAGATCGAAGCGGGTCGAACTTACTTCATCTTCTTCGCCAATCCCGGCAAGTTCATCAAATCCGGCAACAAGGTGACCATTGTGATCGGGAACTTTCGGGCGGAGAATCTCATCGTGGAATGACCGGTCGGTGGTTGGAACGCGCCAGAGCGAGGGGGTGAAAGAGGGAGAGTCGGACCGCCCCCCATTGCTTCTTTTCGCAACTCCCTCCACGAACGACCTCCCATCAAGCGGTCTTGACAGCACGAGAAACCGATGATGGTGTGCCCCTCGTCGCTGTGCTTCGGCTCTTATCTGCGATTGCCATTGGAGAACAATCATGGTGCCCTTTGTTGACCTCAAGCAGATGCATCGCGCTATCGCCGATGAGATCGAACAGGCGATACGCGGGGTGATCGAAAACACCGCCTTCATCGGCGGGCGCGTTCTCGAAGAATTCGAGCGCAACTTTGCTCACTTCTGTGAGGTTCAATATGGAGTGGGCGCTGCTTCCGGCACAGCCGCCTTACACATGGCGCTTCTGGCTTGTGGAATCGGTCAGGGTGACGAGGTCATCACAGTTTCCCACACCTTCGCCGCCACGGTCGAGGCGATTCTCCATGCCGGAGCGCACCCCGTCTTTGTGGATGTGGATCCGCAAACCTACACGATGGACCCGTCCCAACTGGAGGCGGCCATTACGCCGCGCACACGGGCGATCATCCCCGTCCATCTCTATGGCCAATGCGCCGACATGGATGCGATCAACCTGATCGCGCGGCGCAATGATCTTGTCGTGATCGAAGATGCGGCACAGGCCCACGGTGCCCGTAGCGGTCTCAAATGCGCCGGATCACTGGGCGACATGGCCTGTTTCAGTTTCTATCCGGCCAAGAATCTTGGCGCCTTCGGTGACGCGGGGATTCTTGTAACCAACGACTCTGAGAAGGCCAAACACGCGCGCTTGATTGCCGATCACGGCAGCCGCGACAAGTATCATCACGAGATTCTTGGCTACAACTATCGCTGCGATGCCCTCCAGGCTGCCGTCCTGAATGCCAAACTTCCTCATCTCGATTCGTGGAACCTGGCGCGCCGGCACGCGGCCCAAAAATACACCGAGCGCCTTCAAGAGATCGAAAGCGTCACGCCGCCAACCGAACGCTTCTTCCACGTTTATCATCTCTATGTGATTCGCGTTCCCCAGCGCGACCGGCTGCGCGCCTACCTCTCCGAACGCGGCATCGCCACAGGTCTGCACTATCCTGTGCCGATGCACCTTCAGACGATCTTGGCCGGTCACCCGCAGGCAAAGCGGAGTTGCCTTCCCGTTACCGAACGGATTGTCGGCGAGATTCTCAGCCTGCCCATGTTTCCCGACCTGACCGATGGCCAGATCGAAGAGGTTGTCGGCGCTATCTGCGATTTCATGCGAGGAAAGTGACAAGAGCAGATCGAAAGTCGCAAAAAAGCGAATTGTCGGTCCGCAAAGTCAGTGGACCGACAATCCTTTCTATGGCATTACCCTCGTCACGATCCTTCGACGATTGGACAATCCCCGAGTCAGTGGACTGTGGCGGCGTAGGCCCGATCATTGTAACTTGGCTCATTGGCCGGTTTCCATTTGATGTTACAGCCAATGCTCGGTCTTTGATTCCGGGAGACCGGATGGCCTTCGAGCACGGCATCCAGCGCCGCGCGCAAGTCCGCTCCCGTTACGGGTTTATTGTTGCCCGGCCGACTGTCATCCATCTGGCCCCGATAGACCAGCCTGCGATCGCGGTCGAACAGGAAGAAATCCGGCGTGCATGCGGCCTGATAGGCCTTGGCTACCTCCTGGCTCTCATCAAAGAGATAGGCGAAAGTGTAGCCAAACTTCCCGGCGTATCGTGCCATCATTTCCGGACTGTCTTCGGGAAACGCCGCCACGTCGTTGGAATTGATTGCCACCACGGCAACACCCTTTGCCTGATATTCCCTGATCAGTTCCAGCAAGCGATGATGAACATGCTTCACAAAGGGGCAATGGTTGCACATGAAAATCACCAACAGGGCGCGCGCATCCTGGAAATCCGAAAGCGAAACCACTTTGCCGGCCACGTCAGGCAAACAAAAGTCGGGGGCTTTCATCCCCAAAGGAACCATCATTGAAGGTGTCATTGCCATGATCGTTTCTCCCTTCTGGTTAATGTGTCAGGTGGCATCTCTCAGAATCCTCTCACATTGAGTGATCGAATTTCCCGTCGTTGGCCCGAGTCTCTCTTGCTAGTCACTTCATCAGGCCAACGATCTATTGGGCAAGAATCATACCTCACTTATCGGTCATGCGACGCCACGGTTTTCGCCCCAAATCCAAACGAAGATCGTGCGGCTTTTGCGGTCGCAGTCTCAATTTCCCCATGGATTCCAAACGACTGTAACCCGCTTGCCCACCTCAAGACGGGTCACCAGCTGGCATGTGTGGCGGGAACGAACAGTGGCTGAAAACAGCCACATACGAGGCAAGCAGTGGCGAAACTTGGCCAGTGGCGCTTTGGCGAGGCAAACTATCGCGATTTGCCCGTGTGAATCGCGTCCAAGGTCGGATTGACGTCTTTCATCCGCTCGGTCAGGACTGCCCATGGTTCGTCGTCTATCTGAACCAGACCGTAGTTGCTGTTTTCCCCATCGAAACGGCCTTCCTTCGGTTGGTCGCTATATTGGAACCAGTGGAAGCCCAGGCAGAAGGGGAGAGACGCCAATCCTTTCACATAGCGTTCAAATCCGTCGGCTCGATCCTTCTGCGTTTCGACGGGCTGAGCGGCTCCCTTGGTATTCGGCAACCCAGAGTCTTTGGCCTTGAAACTGAATTCGGTGATCATCACGGGAGCGCCCGTCAATTTGTGAAGATGAGTCAAGGTTTGCAGGGGCGGCGTCGTGCTGTAGTTATTGAAAGAAACGACATCCGTGTGCCCCTTTATTGCCCGAACGACCGGCTCGGGAGCGTAGCCGGCGAACCGGCAGCCCAGAACCAGATGGTTGGGATCGGCGGCGCGAATCGCCTCCGCACAAGTGCGGAAGTATTCCTGTGCGACCTGAAACGAGAAGGTCTCCTCGTCGGCGCGGTCAATTTGCTCCGGGGCGTGGCCGCTCTTGGCCAAAACCGCTTCAGCCGCGCGGCGTCCCGGACTTTTATCCGGCAAGTCGAGGTATCTTGCCAGAAGCGATTTCCTGCTTCGCCAATCGGGCCCCCATGCCAGCTCATTATCCGTGAAGTAGCCGATCAGATAAGAATCATTGCGACGCGGTTGGCATTTCTCGCGGCAGATTCTCCGAGCGGTCTCACGAAAGGCTTGGGAATAAAAGTCGGGCATGATCCCTTTTTGCCAATTCGCTCCTGCTGCCGCACCAAGGTTGAGAATGACCGTGTAAGGGATTTTCTGTTCCCACATGACCGGGTCGGCCCACGACCCGATCGTATTGAAACCCCACTCACGCAATCGGGCGGCGCTGGCCTCGGCCCATTTCGCCTCCGAGCCATACTTCGCTTCAACCGCCTTTCGATAGGGTGCGTAACTCAAGGCGGGAGCGAGATCGCCCCCATACCGGATGGTGTCCACACCTTTGGAGAAAAATGCATATCCTTTGGGCGTGACGAACCACCACGTACCGTTGCGCTGCGCGATGTAGAAACGTCCACGTTCCTCGAATCGCAGTCCTGTCCAACCGCCATACGAATCATAGTCGGCGGCTTGCGTAGTGCCGATCATCATGACAGCCGCCAAGACAAGTCCTATCGCCTTCATCATTTCTTCCTCCGTTGAAGAGATGTCCGAGCCGCAATGACTCTGCTAAACCGCCCTGTTCGGCAAGGCAAGCAAAAATCACGAACAAACAACGGTCATCTGCGAAGCGCCATGAACATCTTCTCCTTGATATTCGCCATACTCGGTTCGGTCTAATTAGTTTCTTTCATAGACAGTAAAGAGGCCCTTGTCTGCAAGATTTTCTCCAAAAAAAGGCGTTTTATGATTGACTCGACTTCGCGTGTTTTGGCATACTGTAAGATGTGGTATGGTGGAGTATGGTGCCCAGTTTATGAAAACCGGATGGGTCAAAGAGCATTCGGAAAGAGGGTGAATTAGAGTCAGCCGACAGACCTGCTCCCCGCATTTCGATGATCGAATCTCGAAGATTTCGTGCGGTCACCGATCTGCTTGGAGACTCGCGAATTCTGAATAGAGCAGAGAGACTATGCGATTGATGTGGTTGAATTTATCCATTTTTCTCACGGAGGGCACAAACCTGCCGTAGGGCCGGCAGGTCTTTCCAGATGTAGCTTTCGCGACAAACGCATGGGGTAGTGTCGCGACGGTCCTGATGTTCAACAAAAAGTAGAGGGGTATCTTGGTTGGCCCAAAAGCGAGTCGAGTGATTGGCAGGGACCGGCGTCTGATGCGGCGAGCCCTTCGTGGGCTGGTCGTGGCCGCTCTCATCCCCGTGGCAGTTTCTTGCCATTGGGTCGAAAACTATCATGCGGCCAACTGGAACTTTAAGCACCAGGACTACCCCTATTCGATCGTCCGCTATCAGAAGTTCCTCGAAGAATATCACAGACCGACGGTCAGACGCGAAGTCGCCCTGATCAATCTCGGTCGTTCCTATATGGAAATGAAGGCCTATCGGGACGCCGAGAGAGCCTTTCGACAGTATGAGAGCGAATTTCCCCACGGCCAATTCCTCGACACCGCCCATCAGGCGATGGCGCAAGTGCGTCGCACGACTGACGAACGTCAACAAAAGATGGCTGCCGACATTGCCACGGCGCAGAAGGAAGCCGAGCGGTTGCAGGCCGAGCTCGCCAAACAACCTAACAACCCCGACCTGCTCGTGGCGCTGGGCAACGCTCATTGGACCATGGGGCAGTATAAGTCGGCCGGCGAAGCCTATCTCAAGGCCATCGAGATCAATCCGAACCTGCGCGAAAACCCGTTGTTGCTGGAACGGCTGATTTTCGACATGAACGGCAATTTGATTCCTATCACCAGCCCGCAGCAACGGATCGCCATCGAATACGAACGGGATCCGTTGGTCATCGAGAGCTTACATGAATATGCCTCGCGCGGCGTGGACGACTTCTTTTCGGCTCGCCGACGTTTCTATATGGTCACGGGAACGGTTCGGAATCGTTCGACCCGCCCGATCCTGGGCGTTCGCGTCGAGGTAACGTTTTACAACCCCTTGGAGCAAATCGTGGAGGTGGGAAGGGCAGATATTGGGACGCTGTATCCCAAAGAGTCGCGCCCATTTGTTGTCAACTCCGGCCTGGATGCGGAGACGATGGGCAACATCTCGCGCTACCGATGCCAGGCGCTGTTTCTAAAATAATCGGAGTCCACGAGTGAGCGAATCGGTGAAGCGAATCAACACAGAGCGAATGCAGTGGATTGCATTTGCCGTCGTGCTGGCCACGGTCGTGGCGGGACCTGCTGCGGTCGTTCCCGTTTCGGCGGCAACCTCGACCACGGCAAGCACAAATTCGCTTACCAGCACGTCGGTCTCCCTGTCGGGCGACTGGCAGGCACGGCTCAGCTCGAAAGTCCTGGAGTGGATGAGCCAGACCGACATCGACTATGGTTTCAGCATCGCCTATCGGCGCGATCTCTCTCACCCGGCCAGTCTTGTCGGACCGTTCCCGGATGGTCGGGGCCTGGCCACCGATCCTGCCGCCTATGCTACATTTCCCGCGCAGTCCGGACCCGATCTAGGTCTTCGCATCTTCCTCGACCAGATTTATTCCAAGAACGGCTCGCTCGAAGTTATCCTGCAGGCCCTCGAGCAACAGGGCAGCGTCAGGATGCTCGCGGAGCCGACTTTGGTTCTCAAGAAAGCGTCGGGCGATGCCACCGTTCGCACGGGTTCGCGCATTCCCTACGCCGCCGGACAGGTCGCGGGAGTCAATGTGGCCGAGGTGACCCTCTTCCAGGACACCGGCGTCGCTCTCAAAGTCAGCTTCGTGGACGTGGTGAAACTGGATGATACCTATGCGGTGATGAAAATCGTCTCCGACGTCACTTCGCTGGCGGGCTATGTCTCTGTCTCGCTGGATGCACAAGGCACGCCGCGCCGTGTGCCTCAGGTCACCACACGGATGATCGAAAACACCGTTTTGATCCGCGATAAGACAACCCTGATCGCCGGGATTCTCAAAGAGGACACCAAAGGCAGCAATGCACAGGGACCGCCGATTCTCGGCGACATTCCGTTCATCAAGCACCTGTTCCGCAATCGCAGCCAAACGAAACGAACGCACGAGATTCTGTTCCTGGTGAACGTGGACCTGATTCCGCCGGGAGCGATGTAAGCGAATGGTTGGAAGCTGTGAAAACCGAACGCGGCTGAGAGTTGGGGGACGTTTGTGGGTGGCGGTCCTTGTGTTGGGGATGTTTGTCTGCACGAATTGCGTTCTTTGGGCCGGTCCGGCAACGTCGGCGACCGCTGTGGTTGCCGTGCCGACTACTCAAACTGCGCCGGCGGTCGTGCCGACCACCAAGACAGCGTCAGTTTCCGCACCAACCACCAAGACAGCCTCCGCTGCTCCAACGACGACGAGCACATCGGCCACCAAGGCCACAACAACGTCCCTCGAAATCCCGCTTCAATACTACCAGATCGCGATCGAAGCGCTGGTTGTCGAAATCAACGAGGAATACTCCCGCCAGATCGGCCTGCAATACACCTACTCACGCAATATTGGACCCGGCGGGACACCCGATCCGGCGATTACTCGCGGAATTGACTTTAGCGGTCCGGCCCAGATTCCCAGCGCCGTTGTCCCGCAAATGAACATCATCCCTGGCGGGTTCAATTTCGGCAACGAGACTCGCGCGGCCGGTGCGGGATTCAGTCTGACCGAATTGGACATCAGCGATGGGCAGGTCGGCCTTCGGTTGCGCGCCTTGATCGAGGAAGGCAAAGCCCAGATTCGCTCGCGCCCGATGGCCGTCACTCTCAACAAGCAATTGGTCAAGATCGAGACCGTGGACAAGGTTCCCTATCAGGATGTCGTCTTTGCCAGTCCCGGCTCCGGCCAAATGACCATCCAGTTCGAGCCGGTCGGCGTGAAACTCCACGTGACGCCGGAGATCAAATCGCTCCAAGACAGGCTGGTTGAACTGGATCTGACGAAGCTCGAAGTCAGCGCCGTCGGACGCTTTGTCAACCTTGGCAACGTCCAGCGCCCCGTTTTTCTCAAGTCCGAGGCTAATACCAAAGTGACCGTCCGCGACCACGACACCCTGGTCATCGGCGGTTTTAAGATCGAACACGACACCCGCGGTGGCCGCGGAGTTCCGTTCATCCGCCGCGTTCCCGTTGTCAAGTATCTATTCAGCCATGAGAGTAAATCACTCCAACGCCGCGACATTCTCTTTTACATTACCCCCCACATTCTGCGGCCGGGCGTTCAGCCCACCTTGCCGCCGAAGTTCGAACACCGCGAAGCCCTCGGCGGCGACATCCTCCAGCTCCCACCCGCCGAAACCCGATGACATGTCGGGCCATGGGCATCGTATGTGTTTAGCGCGTTTTCAAAATGGGACAGGATGTCTGTTTTTCCTGTGGACTGCGGCACGCTCTGCTGCCGCTTTGTTTTTCCGGCCGCGCGCTTCCAGTGGGTTTCGGAAAGGATGCAAGGGAGTTTGCCTCTCGGAAAGCGGCAGCAGAGCGTGCCGCAGTCCACACAAGCGCTAAACAAAAACACCGCAATGCGTTTGGATTCCGTGTATCTTCTTGTGCTCATGTTTTTCGAAATGCGTCCTTCTTATCCGTGCGATTATGGATCAGAAGCGACTGCTACTGCACAATCTGGGATCAAATCTGAAATCCAAAATCAAAAAGACTTGCAGGCGCGTAGCTGCGGCCCTTTAATCGGCTCAGCCTACTCCGAGGGGTGCAATGGTTGACCTGAGAACGCGTTTTGCCGGACTGGACTTGGTTTCGCCGATTATTGTGGCGTCGTCGGGATTGACCGAGACAGTCGAGTTGATGCGTCGCGCGCAGGAACACGGCGCCGGCGCCGTCGTGATGAAGTCCTATTTTCAGCACGAGGTCTGTCGCATCAATCCCGCGCCATGCTTTTACATGATCCGTCACAATTTGGAGCGTGACAAGACATTCACCTTCTTTTCGTTCGAGCAGGCTTCGCGCTGGGACATTGACCGCTATTGTGAGGAGATCGCTCGCGCCCAACGCGAGCTTTCGATCGCCATCATCGCGAGCATCAATTGCCTGACCGACGAAGGATGGATTGAAGCCGCCCGCAAAGTCGAGGCCGCCGGCGCCGACGCGCTCGAACTCAACGTTTCCTGCCCCCACGGTTCGATCACATTTCGCGGCGAGGACGTCGAGAACAAGATCATTCACACGCTGAAGACCGTGCGCGCGGCCGTAAAGATGCCCCTGATCGCCAAGCTCAGCGGCATGTTGACCGCGCCCGGTTTCATCGCCCATCAGGCGGAGCAAATCGGCTACCAGGGCGTCACGATGTTCAATCGCTTTACCGCGCTCGACATTGATCTCGACGCCGAACGGCCGATCATGCACGGCGGCTACGCAGGACACGGCGGTCCGTGGGCGATTCAATATCCGCTGCGCTGGATCAGCCAACTCGCTCCGCAACTCAAGATTGATCTTTCGGCCACCAGCGGCGTGGCCAACGGACACGACGTGGCAAAATACATTCTCGTCGGCGCCAAAACGGTCCAAGTCTGCACGGCGATCATGCTCAATGGCTTCGAACTTCTCGACCAGATGCACCGCGAACTGATCGAGTTCATGGAATCGAAAGGCTATGAACGGCCCGAGGATTTTCGCGGCGTCGTGTGCCGGCGGATTCTGAAAGTGGAAGAAGTCAATCGCGCCCACGACAAAGTGGCGCAGATTGATCCGCGACGGGCGATTGCGCCCTGTCACCACGCTTGCCCGATCGAAAACACGCCTCAGGGCTATGTGACGCTGATCGCCAAAGGCGAGTTTGAAAAGGCGTACAGCCTCGTGCGGGCGCGCAATCCGCTGCCGGGTGTTTGCGGACGAGTGTGCAGCCATCCGTGCGAGACGGCTTGCACGCGGAATTCGTTCGATCAACCGCTGGCCATTCGTCATCTCAAGCGCTTCGTGAGCGACTGGGGTCGCACGCGCGGTATCCGGCCGACGCCGTCGAAAGGCACGCGAGGCAAGGTCGCGGTCATCGGCTCGGGGCCCGCCGGCCTGTCTTGCGCGCACGATCTTGCATTACTTGACTATGAGGTAACCATCTTTGAAGCCGATCAGCGCATCGGCGGGATGCTCAGGTGGGCGATTCCGACATTCCGAATGCCGCGCGATGTTCTCGAAAGCGACGTGGCTT
>Ga0315277_10004799_pt1 | contig 17928 bp, 32 predicted proteins | sample YL17G05_15_MG_FD_203695 | JGI IMG/M metagenome (GOLD analysis project Ga0315277, IMG submission 203695) | Sediment microbial communities from Yellowstone Lake, YNP, Wyoming, USA - YL17G05_15 | ecosystem: Environmental > Aquatic > Freshwater > Lake > Sediment | place: USA: Wyoming | collected...
CACAAGTCGAGCGTTCTTCGTTCTGCACAAGAGTACATTCGATACACAATGACACCGCGGGAATTGAAGCAGATGCTTGAAAAAGAGGAGAAGTCGTTATGAAAAAGAAAGTGACGCTGAATATGGGGCCGACTATTGAGCAGTTACGAGAAGCTATCGTTCTTTTTGACAAGAAGTATGAAGGGTTTCAATCGCTGTATAATCTTATGGGAGACGTTTGTGAAGCCGTGGACGCAGACGGAGTGTTAGAGAGTGAGTTTCAAGGCACGGTACACGTTATTATTGTCTACACACCGAAGAAGAGTCGAATCATTGATTGAAGCAGATGCTTGAAAAAGAGGAGAAGTCGTTATGAAAAAGAAAGTGACGCTGAATATGGGTCCGACTATTGAGCAGTTACGAGAAGAACTCGTTAGGGCAGAACTGAGTGTGAAAATTGCTAAGGATAAAATTCAGCAGTTACGAGAAGAACTCGTTAGGGCAGAACTGAGTGTGAAAATTGCTAAGGATAAAATTCAGAAGATGTTAGAAAAATCCCCTACCTATGTTCCAGGTATGCGATTCAGGCGCATACCCTCGAAAGAAGTGTTTTTGCTCGCACAAGTTGGATACAACGACATGGTGCTAGTCTCCCTGGTTAACGGTAATCGTTGGCAAAAACCCACCACCGTTGGAGATATACACGCGATCACTCAAAACGAATTTGAGGACTATGCGGAAGAGGGATGGGAGTTTGTAGGGGGGAAAGTATCATGACGACAAGAGAGGAATTGGAACAACGTATTGCAACAATCAATGCAGAGTTAGTATCAATGAAGGAAACACTTGCAAAGAAGCGAACCCTCACTGTGTCACACTCGCTGCAATGACGCTTCTTGCGGGAATGACAGGAACGAGGATATAACATGTGTTACGGTGGATGCGATTGTCAGAGATGTTCGGGAGAGCCCCCTGTCCTCAAGAGCGACAGGCAGTTATGCAGTGATGATTGGAAGGACTTGACAAGTGCGAAAGAAAAGAGTATAACAGTCTACAAGATACAGAACCCAGAAGGATTGTTTAGCACTGGGGGATCGACTCCCGATTGGAAGAGACAGGGAAAGACGTGGGTTGCCCTGAATCATTTGAACGCACATTTGACGATGATCCACGACGATGTTCATTGGAAGCGTGTTCCGGGCGATCCTTATTCGGGGTGCATCGTGATAGAGTATCGTTCAACACCCGTGAAGAAGAGTCCAATCATCGAAGGAAGGATGACGTGATGGGGCTACTGAGCGTTGAGGAAATGATAAGCGCAGTGGTAGTGGGAGCAGTCGTTGGTATCATGATAGCATCCAAGAACAAGTGGATTAGTGTTGGGGGGCTCATGTTGTGGTTTGCGCTTCTCGTAGGGATAAGCTACTTCATAGGATATCAAATGGGACATATCGATCATATCTGTATGCCGGATTCACCAAAAACATTTTTGTAAGGAGCAAACATGCTGAATCAGAGCGCAGATTATAGGATCAGTCAATTGGAAAGTCGAGTCAAGACATTGGAAGCCGCAGTCGTGAAACTCGGACAACCGGAATTGAACGTGAATTTTAAGGTAGAAAAGAATCGTTTCGTGTGGCCCGTGTCCACCCCCTCTTCCTATAGCATCGGAGACGTGTTCAGGGGAAAGGGTGTAGCAAGCGAAGAATATGTGCTTGCACAAGTGGAGGGAGATGTCGTGAATTTAATCGGACTTGAGTGCGGAAATCGACATGGAAATTCACTGCAACTTAGTAGGGATACGGACGTCTTTCAGATACCTTCGGAAGTGTTTCATAAACATTTCACAGTATGCAATCCGAATGCTAAATCCTTTGATGATCGACTTCCCTTTGAGCGAGTGCGTCAAAGGACTAAGAGATGATTGAAGTATGGGTCGAAGTCGGTATTGTAGTTATCGGGATTCTGCTTCTCTTTTGGCAGTTGATTCTACTTTTAAGGGGGAAATGAGATGAGTACGAGGGATGTGATATCAGTTTATGCAGTGATGATTCTGAGTTTTTTCGCGGGATTGATTATCAATCCCTGGGGAGCGGATCAACTGTCCCTTACGTGGAGTTGGATTAAGGAAGAATGGTTTGGACGTGGGTGGAAGACACTCTATGAGGACTCGAAAGTTAAACTCACGGAAGCAGAAGACGAAAATAGAAAACTCAGTGAGATTCTATTTGATGAGAGGTTGGAGAGTTATAATGATGCGGGGGAAATTGGTACTCTTCGTAACAAAATCGAGGAGATGCACAGTGTTGTGTTTGAACTGCGGAAGGAAAATGCAGACCTAAAAACAAAAATCTCCATTGCGACTGAACTGCGGAAGGAAAATGCAGACCTAAAAACAAAAATCTCCATTGCGACGTGGAATAATCAGAAACCCAAGTCAACAAAGTCAAAGAGATATCCCAAATACCCAGAGGAAGGATGATAGCATGTCAATAGAAGATTTCGAAGAACCAGGGTTTGAATCTTTTAATAAGATTCCTCGATTGTCACGCGAGATGACCGTAACAGAAAAAATCGACGGCACCAATGGTCAAATCCTGATTACCTTGGATGGACATTTGTATGCAGGAAGCCGCACTAGATGGGTACTGACTCCTCAGGGTTTGGGAGAGGATAATTATGGATTCGGACGTTGGGCACTTGAGCATATCGAGGAGTTAATCAAGGGACTCGGTATCGGTCGACACTACGGAGAATGGTGGGGTCAGGGGATTCAGCGGAAGTACGGATTGACGGAGAAGCGATTCTCCTTATTCAACACTCATCTATGGAGTGATGCTGCCGTGCGCCCGAAGTGCTGCCATGTCGTGCCTGTGATGTATAAGGGACTTTTCGATCAGATCATCATTCAGGATTGTTTGAATAAATTGAGGGAACAGGGAAGCATTGCATCACCCGGGTTCATGAAGCCAGAGGGGATTGTGTTGTATCACGATGCCGCGAAAGTGTATTTTAAGAAAACCATCGAGGGTGATGAAAAACCGAAGGGAGAGCGACAAGTCGGAGCAGAGTAGATCATCCTTGGAAACGCACTTCCTTGGAGCAATACGATTGATTGGATGGATCATGGAGGAGCGAGAATAGTTGTTGACATTCGGATTCGGATTCGGAGTGTGCTATAATAATTGAAATTGGAGAATCACGATGAAGAACTATGCAATCGAGTCAGATATCATCAAGACGCCCGATGCGTTGTATCAACCAGGGGATAAGGTACAGTGGATGAATCGTCAGGTATTTGTTCGTGATTTTGCTTGGGATATCCTCAATGGGACGTGGACATATTGTTTAGTCTGTGAGAAACCCTTTAACACTCTGATTGCTGCGGACGATATATTTGAAAGAGACCTAAAACTCGTATTCAGACCTCGGAAATTCAAGTTTACTAAATAACACTTGACAAGCATGAAAAAGTGTGATATAATTCTCAGTACGATGAAAGACGTTCACTCTTTCCCTGTGTTCACGTTTCATGAACAGAGGAGAACAGTGAACACTAAACGAAGGAAGTTATGCAGAAGCGTCATTCAGATACACAGCTTAATAAGGAATGCACCCAACCCGTGAGTTATCACACGGCATGGCCAGCATCCAAAGGGATTCGTTTCGGAGCCATGCAGTAAAAAACTGTTACATACCACCTCCCCGGTATGAACAGGGGAATCGAGAAAGCGAGGGAGAAATCCTTCGCTTTTGTTATTTGTGGGAAATATTTTTTCGAGACAGGGGTGGAAAGAATCCGTTTAGTCAGCGGCTTGCAGGATTGACTAGCCTGTGATGTTGGAAATATGAAGCGATGGCATTTAGAAAATTGTAGGAACTATGGGGCCTTAGCTCAAATAGGAGAGCGTCTCCCTGGCAGGGAGAAGGCAGCGGGCGCGATACCCGCAGGCTCCACCAATATGCGCCAGTCGTCCAAAACTAGGACCTCCACTTGATAGGTGGATGACATTGGGGGAGTACCAGTCTGGCGCACCAAATGTTTCTTAATATATAATGGAGGTATCATGGGAGCTTTGATATTGAGTGTGAGCGTTCTCGTTCTGATGAGCGGGTGTGCGTCTGCTGAATATTTGTGTCCCGAAGGTCTGGTACCACTGGAATATTCCAGGCATACAGATCATGCACAGACATTCATTGGTAGACACGTTGAGGTTCACAGTTCGGATTTGAAGTGCGAGCGTTTTAGTGACACAAGACACGGTTTATAGAGAGTGAGTGAACATGGTAATGGGGTTAAAAGAACGGTGGGATGTGCTCCTAAAGTATCGGTCCCAGGTGCAGAGTGCCCTAGAGAATGCCCGGCGCATGAAGATCATAGGGTCCTCATTGGAAGCAGTGGTTGAGCTAGAAGCAGATGCGACTGAATACGAATTCCTGAAACGCTATGAACATGAGTTGGCAACCTTGTTTATCGTGTCGGAAGTGAAATTGAGCAAAAAAGTTTTATAGAGGTGTAAGTCGGAACGACAGATCGGAAAGAAACGCGGTCCATACCGCAAGATACATATACCTGTGGTGTAATAGCAACATATTCGTCTCCAAAACGAAGGATCGGGGTGCAATTCCTCGTAGGTATGCCATGTTGAAAGGAAGTTATTATGTCGTCAATGACGTTGTTACTCAATCAGTCTTACGAGCCCTTGCAGATCGTGGGATGGCAGCGAGCAATCACGTTACTGTGGCAGGGAAAGTGCGAAGTGCTTGAGGAACATGATGAGGAAGTGCGTTCGATCACGTTCTCAATGAAGATTCCCTCTGTCATGCGAATGTTGAGCATGGTGCGTCTGAAGCGCAGAACACCAGTGAAGTTTACACGACTCAACATCTTTACGAGAGACGCATTTAGGTGCCAGTATTGCGGAGTGAAGTTTGATACGGAAGAGTTGACATTCGATCACGTTATTCCGGTTGCACAGGGCGGAAGAAAGTCTTGGGACAACATTGCGACCGCGTGTGTATCCTGCAACTCCAAGAAGGAAGGCAGAACACCACAGCAAGCCAAGATGAAGTTGTTGAAGAAGCCTATGCAGCCTTCGTGGACACAAGCTATCACTGTCACGATTGGATTGCGAAAGACTCCTGAATCGTGGGCTGATTACTTGTACTGGAATGTGTCGTTGAATGAGTAAGGAACCGGGGGTGTTCGTCTAAACACCAAGGACAGTGGAGGGCGGAAAAGGCCAAGGTTCAAACATAATTCCTTGGAGGCTTCCGTTCTGATATTAACGAGGGTAGCGAAAGCGTGCGTGAAACGCGAGTAACAGAAATCCTTCACACCCCCGCAATATTATGCCCCTGTAAGTTAGTCAGCAAACTGGCTGTCTTGTAAGCAGCATTCCCCGGCGCAATTCCGGGCGGGGGCTCCATGATGCACCCTTAGGGTTAAGTCCCTACAAAACTCGAAAGAGGAGCGCGTGTCAAAGCGCGGGGTGCTCCAAAGACAACGGCGCGTTGCTAGAGAGCGTCTATATAAGTGAACTAGCGAATTTCCTCTTGAGAGACAGAGGATCGATTGTGACTGAAGCTTTAGTAGTGAAGCACCTGTCTGTGGAACAGGTTAAGTGGGTGCAAGTCCCACCAGTCACCCACGAGGAGTTTAGAAGAAATTTATTGGGGGTCGAGTCTGCTAGGGGTGGACGCTTCCCTTGCACGGAAGATATAGCAGGGTTCAAATCCCTGGACCTCCACCAATAGATACTGGGGAACGAGACTGCTTGGGGTGGTCGCCTCATTCGCAATGAGGATATAGAAGGGTTCGAATCCCTTGTTCTCCACCATAACGCACCGCAAGCTTTAATAGTGAAGCTCTAGGCTTTTAACCTTGAGAAGACGGGGCAGTACCGTCGCGGTGCACCAAACAGCAGGATAGTGTCGCTTTCGAGAGGCACGAAAATTCTAGACTTCCTGCTCAATAAAAGGCAGAATACCGGAACCAGAATTTTGAATTTTTCTAGGTGTGGGATAATGGCAGTCCACTCGGTTTGGGGCCGAGACCATGCAGGTTCGAGTCCTGTCACCTAGACCAAAATTGGGGCGCGAAAAAGTAACTATCTCTTGCTCAGGAGTCTGCGGACGAATGCAGTAAGGTTGAGTGAAATGGGTCTGCCCCATACAATGTGACCGAGAAGTTGGGTGCGAGTCCCGAACTTCCAAGCAAACACAGTGCTAGTACTGTGAATGCGATTTGAGAGTAGCTACCTCAAATTAGTGAGTGTAGCATATGAGTAATGCGCGGTCCTTAATAGTGTTCTGAAGAGGTTCACAGGAGAACGGGGAGATTCAGGTGCAAGTCCTGACCTTCCGTAGTGATACGGAAGCGTAGCTCAAGAGCAGAGCGCCCCGTATGTGAACAAAGAACGAGGCGTTACAATCCACGCCTACAATCGGAACGGAGTATATGGTGAAACGTGGTGATAAACTATACGTAGTGACACGGCGCGACATGTCGCCCGGGTATCAAGCAGTGCAGAGCATCCATGCTGCACAATTATTCGCTGTTGAGTTTCCGACACTGAATAGGGAATGGCAGGAGCAATCAAATTACCTTGGCTTCTTGTCCGTCAAGAATGAAGGTGTCCTGAAGAATCTTGCAGCGAAAGCGATGAGACAAGGATTAGCTGTTGCGGTGTTTTGTGAACCTGACGTGCATTGGAAAGTTACAGCGATTGCGATTGAAGCAGGGAGCAAGTCACGGAAGCTGTGTAAGAAGTTACCGTTGGCACTGTCATGAAAAAGTTACTGCTATTCGGTATGTGGTGGATTATGATTTTCTCCGCGAGCGGTGAAACGTCCATCATGGAATTTAGAACGAAGAGTGAGTGTGAGACGATTCGGGCGGCATATGAACGCAGCGCAGTGAAAGTGACATCGTGCACCTGGAAAGAATCTGAAATAAGTAAGACGCCATTGTGAAGGGAACTGGTATACCTATTCGGTCGAGAGCCGAATGCTTGTGGGTTCGACTCCCACCGGTGGCACCATATTATGGGTGAGTCTGTGACAGAACAATTGGAGTATGATAGAGACCATGCGTCTCTGACTGCCGAACGGTGTATCACGGAGGTTCTGGGATCGCTCAAGTATAAGCTTGGATATACCTTCAGGTGGGAGCACTGTGAGGATACCCGGATTAAGTTAATCCTTGTGACCCCGACAATTGTAGATGCCACGAAGAATCAGTTAATTTTTGTGACGAGGCGCCAATATCTTGACCCAGAAACATGTCAGACAATTGAAGGTGTTCGTGCCGGGGTTCTTCTGTTGATTCGCGGTTGGGAATTGCATGAAATGTTTGAGTGGTTGAAGTTTGATGACCAACGAGTCAAAGACCCTCATGAAGATGAATTAGATGAATTAGATGAAGTATTTTAGCGGTTGGCAGGGGACAGTGACCCGATGTGGCTCATAACCACATGTTCATGGTGCAACTCCATTGAGCCGCTACCAAATGTATACAAGGTTTGCTGTATACATTGATATACTTTGATATAAAGTATTATAGCGGGTGGATGGGGATAGTTCTCCGATTGGGCTCATAACCCGATGTCCTGTGTGCAATTCACAGACCCGCAACCAAATAACGCGGTGAGTACAAGCGCAACCAGCCGATTTCATAAGTCGGACTGAGAGGATGCAAGTTCCTCCACCGCGACCAAATTATGAGAAATAATGCGCCTGTAGCCCAACGGCAGGAGGCAACGGTTTTAGAAGCCGTGCAGTGGAGGTTCAAATCCTCTCAGGCGCACCAACATATTTGAGTCCTCTGTAATTGGTGAGACAGCGCAGAGGAGTGAAGGAAGATGTAGTTACCAATCTTCCGCTCGAAAAATTTTCCGCTTGTGGCTTGATAGCCAGAGGAGCCTTATAAACTCTTCATCCCTAGATTGGGGTCTCGACTTGGTTTGATTCCAAGCAGGCGGACCAATAAATAAGTGTTGACATTCGCAGAGTGTTGTGTTAGAGTGTTGTTAAGAGTTACGCTCCTATCGAATACTGGCTAGTTCATCTGGCTTTCAACCAGAAAAAGAGAGATCGATACTCTCTAGGAGCACCAATATCCCGCTCGATTGGACAGCATAGGAATATGCTAGGGATCACCTCTACGTTGCAACGTGGAGCAGCGAAGTTCGACTCTTCGGGGCGGGGCCAATAGAATGGAGTGGTAGTCTGGTACGGCGCCAGGGCGGTCTGTAAAACCGTTGTTAATAGCCCAGTGGGTTCGATTCCCTCTCACTCCACCATGTCGGATCGAATAGGGGAATAGTTCCGTGGACGCACGGACTATCCCCGGCGCCGATAAAAGTTGACAGGAGACTTGATGAAAGTTTACAAGTCTAAGCGAAGAAGTTGTCCGATATGCAAGCCTAATAAAATGGGTATTCAGCCGTGTTGGACCGCGAAAGACTTTGACAAGATCAAGCGAATGGAAAAGGAAGCACGAGAAGTCAAAGGATAAATGCACTCGGAGCCTGTAAGATGGGCGCTTGATTGTCAATCAAGAATAAAGCGGGAGCGTTACCCGTCGAGTGCGCCATAATGTCGCGGTGGCCGAGAGGCGAGGCAGCGGCCTGCAAAGCCGCTTTACGGGGGTTCAAATCCCTCCCGCGACTCCAGAATGTGTGGTGTCCATAGCTCAGTGGCAGAGCCCAGGCGCACGGGTTCGAATCCCGTTGGACACCCCCCAAACACAGGGACTTCAAGCTTTGAAAGTGAAGCACCAGGTTCTTACCCTGGGGATCACGGGGCAGTACCGTGGAGGTCCACCAATATGATGGGGCATGGTGTAATCTGGCAGCACAAGAGACTTTGAATCTCTTGGTCTCAGTTCAAATCTGAGTGCCCCGACCATAAATAGTTTTGAATTCTGGGAGTACTCTGCACATCGTTGATAGGACCGTTGGGTTCAGGAGATGAGGCAGGAAGTGTTGAATCACCGGCTCCCGAACAGGATATTGGGGATTAGCAAAATGGCATTGCGATGGACTCTGAATCCATTGACGCAGGTTCGATTCCTGCATCCCCAGCCATTTAGTACATAGGACGTATTCCATCCGACCGAGCATGGTGAACGGGTCTGCCTGTTAAGCAGAAAGCGCCTGGATCGTTACCAGGGGATGGAGCCATAACGCAGTCTTAGCTTAGTTGGTAAAGCACTCCCCTGAAGAGGGAGACACCGGAGTTCGATTCTCCGAGACTGCACCAAATATGCGGGTATGGGATATTGGTAGTCCGCCTTTCTGCCAAGAAGGATCATGTCAGTTCGATTCTGACTACCCGCTCCATTATTATGAGGTGTCTATGTTGAATTTTGTCTCAGTGGACCGAGGGATCAATTCAGAAACCTTTGCTCCTACTTTGTTGATTGTGGTTTCGGTACCATTAGAACCACTTATCGATGGCGGTGCGTATGATAAAGAGGTGCTGGCACAGAAAATTGGTCTTGAATTTCTAGATGAATTGGAACGCATGAACAACCTGCGGCCCATTGATGTAGAATCCATAAAAGAGAAACGAAAAGATCGAATAGAATAATGCGTTCATAGTTTAGAAGCAAAACGATGGGCTTCCAACCCGTAGTCCCGGTGGCAGAATCCGGTGAACGCTCCATGATTCAGGCTGTGGGTCAAAAGGTGACTACTCCGTTCGGATCGGAGACCATGCTGGTGCGAGTCCAGCCAGCCTGACCAATTTATCAGGTTCCGAGACAGCAACGATCTGTCACCCCAATCCTGTTGAGGGGACCCTTGAAGCGCAAAAGGATCAGGAACACTTTTGAGCTTGACAATAATCGGGGAACCTGTTATACTAGGCCCATGCGTCATACAGAGGAATCTAAAAGAAAGATTAGTGAAAGGAATAAGGTACAAAGAGGGAAAGAGTTCTTAGCCGCTTAAACATAAAGGGTGATGTGCCGCATTCGTAATGCGGATAAGCCAGTCCGACTCTGGCAAGCGGCTCCATTTTGCTGGCGTAGACCAAAGGCAGAGTCACCAAACTTAAAATCTGGACAAGTGGAGGTTCGATTCCTCTCGCCAGCACCAATAAACGCCGAAGTGAAGGAAACTGGCAAACCTAACTACCTCAAAAGTAGTTGCTTGTGGGTTCGACTCCCACCTTCGGCACCAATGCGTAGATTAAGGTCATTATTCTCCGCAAGACTTGACAACGCTCATCGTTGTATGCTAGTATAAGGATAGGACAAGTGGATCATCGAGATGCCAGTGCCAGTGCCGGTGAAAGTCAAGAAAGGATAGCATCATGAAAACTCTCGTCAAATTAACCGCCAAGACTCGCAGGGGAAAGAATAAAATAAACGAGCACGGCGAGATATGGGAGTGGGATAAAACGGCGGGAATACGAGCCCATATCACCAATCGTGTGTTCCTGATTTCCGAGAAGGACAACGATTGGCGATGGATTTTCCCCACGAATGATCCAGATTTTATTATGGAGGTATTGTGAATCCACTCACCTATCTCCGCAAGACTTGACAACGCTCATCGTTGTATGCTAGTATAAGGATAGGACAAGTGGATCATCGCTGGTCGCTTTCTTACAGCGACGAGAGGAAAGTCGGCGCACCAACGAACAGGGAAGTGGCTAACGACCACCCGGAGTAATCCGAGGATTAGAGCCACAGTGACGAAGAACTGATAGCAAGGTGTAAACACCGAAGGTAGCCCCAAACGGACTACCATACTATCGGGGAAGTGAAACGAGCAATCTCTTCCTGGTGCAACTCCAAATAGGCTAGTGTGCTGTTCGCACAATACTAGCGGGTAGGAGGCTAGAGTTCGTCAGCAATGACGTTCGTAGAGAAATGATGGTTCCAGACAAAACGCCGCTTATAGCTTGTCCTTAAAATTTACGCCCGTTAAGTAGAGGTAGTTGACACGCGACTTTGGTAAAGTCGAGACGGTTGGTGCAAGTCCAACAACGGGCTCCATTGGATGATTATGAGATATGAGCATGAGCTTTTCAAATGGATGATGAATGAGGGAAAGAGCTACGGGAAACGCTACAAGTGCTGGCCGACTCCAAAAGCATTCGGTTTTGCAGTCAGATTATATGTGGATGGAGTCCTTGATCGAAAACGGACAAAAGTGTTGCTAGAAGATATGTTTTGTCAAGCAGCAGCGAATCCTGAGTTATCGGTATATCTTGATCGACAGAAAAGAATTATACCGGGTGGGTCGGATGATTAGGCGCCTCCCCTACAAGGAGAACCAGAAGGGTTTGATTCCCTTACCCGGTACCATTAGAATTACGTCCCTGTGGTGTAGATGGAATAACATAACAGATTGCGAATCTGTAGATCGGCAGTTCGACTCTGCCCAGGGACACCATGAATGGAAGATTGGCAGAGTCCGGCTTAATGCGCTGAGTTGCTAACTCAGAGGGTCTAAACAGCCCCACAGGTTCAAATCCTGTATCTTCCTCCATTCTGGAAGTTGAACCGAACAAGTGTGTCGGGTCCGTCTCGAAAGCGGAACGAGTGTAACAGCTTGGGGTGCAAGTCCTCCGACTTCCGACATAAGATTGCCGTGGGTTTGAGACCGAACAGGAGTGAGTGCGGGAAGCGGGACCAGATTGAACGCTACCTACGGCAGGTTTATTGGAAGGTTAACCGGACGGGCGCACCGGGACTGCCTCGAAAGCAGATCGAGGGTAACACCTTGGGGATCAAGACCTCAACCTTCCACCATTTGGTGAACGTTTTTCACAAACGGTGAACGTTTTTCATGGAAGAGTGACCGAGAGGCTAATGGTGCTCGCTTGGAAAGCGATGCGGTGTAACAGCCACGCAGGTTCAAATCCTGTCTCTTCCGCCATATATAGGAAAGAACTATGTCAGTATTACGACAAGCGATAATCCTGATTGAGTATCAATCTGTATCCGCTTTGGGGCAGGAATTTCCTGAATTGTGTGACGGAACTATCGCGCTATATCACGCGCACAAGGCGAATGTCTCCCCCGAAGTTATCGGTATTCTTGAGGAGTATGCCTTCACCGAGAAGATGTTAAAGGACAGATGGAAGTGTAACCAGATAAGCACACTGGTCTCGCCTTGAAAGCGATGAGACGTTGAAAGACGTTGGGGTGCAAGTCCTCACACTTCCGCCATTTGGAGATATGATGAATTTTCATGTGACGTTTGATGAGCAGGAAAGAATTAACGCATTTATTGAGGAACAGGACAAGATTTGGCAGAGCACCAAGGAAGGTTGCGAGTGTCCTCATTATGGAGCAATAGGTGGAGCATACACGTATCGTTTCACCCCCACTTCTCTTGGAGTCATTTTCGTGGTCGAAAATACAGTCACGAAAGCATCCTTAAATCTTACGGATTATGACCATTGGTAATTTAACAATATAACGGGGCTGCAAAAAGGATCGACAGAGGATAACAGAGAAGCACGGACATGCCGAGGACCAGGACCTCGTTAATACTTGGAAAAACCGAATTGTCGAACAACAGTTTGCAATGGCAGCTTAATCCGCCGCCCGTTGAACCGCTGATGGACTCCTGTAAGCGGGGAAGCGTCATTAAAGGAGGTTAGTGATAAGGCTAGCATCCAGTTGAGTGCGTAGCTGAGTGTCAATCAACGAAACTCACATGAAGTGCCATCCTTCCTGTGAAAGATGAAATACAATGGCTAGCATGGACATCCGACTTTGACGTTGCTTTTGGACCGGGGTGCAACTCCCCGCGGCTCCACCATTTACTTGCTCACCTGCCATGTGTAGGAAATGAGCATACGGGTCCCCTCACAAGGGGGACCTAGCATTTTACGCTCCTATCGACTACTGGCTAGGTCGCTATCTTCTCAAGAAGAACCCTCATTTTGCCCAGGCACCGGAGTTGGTTGAGAACATTGTCAGAGAAGAATTAGCCTCTGAGGAATAACGCCGCAGGGGTTCCAGCAATCAAGGACTTTATGGAACTGCGAATTACTGAAAGACTTGAATATGATGGATGGAATCAAGTCATGTTTAAGGATTTAGTGATTGGTGATATTGTACGGATAGATGATTTACCCAATAGAGCTTATGTGGTTGCAACAACCCCATCAGAAATATCTGATAGAATGACAAATGAATTTTTCTCATTCGAGGGACATAAAATCGCTCCTATAGACTACTGGCTAGGTCGCTAGCTTCTCAAGCTGGAAGAGTGAGATCGATACTCACTAGGAGCACCAAGATTGAATAGAGCCATCGTAGTCTAGCAGAAAGGCACCCGCCTTCTAAGCGGGATTGACGCAGGTGCAACTCCTGTCGATGGCACCATAACGCCGCTGTAGCCTAAAGCACAGGCACCTCTCTCCTAAAGAGGAATGATGTGGGTTGGAGTCCCACCAGTGGCACCACGAGGATATAATGAATTATTTTGATGAAAAAGAACGCAGAGACCCGAAGGATCATCCTGATATTATTTTTGTGTTTGGGTCCAATCTAGCAGGTCGCCATGGCGCAGGAGCCGCGTTGTTCGCTCGTCATTGGTATGGAGCGAAGTATGGAGTGGGAATCGGACGCACAGGGCAAGCCTATGCGATTCCGACGAAGGATGCGGACTTCAATACTCTCGCACAGGAATTTATTCGACATCAGGTGATAGAGTTTATCGAGTACGCAAAGTATTATAAGGACTTAGAGTTTTTGGTCACTCGCATTGGATGCGGTTATGCAGGATACAGAAACGAGCAAATTGCACCCATGTTTCGTGGAGCACCTGATAATTGCACGTTTGAGCAATCATGGAAAGAGTTTTTGCAATAACTCCCTGTGATGGCAATTGGACGCCGACCTCGCTTCGAACGAGGGTTTTATGCAGGTTCGAATCCTGTCAGGGAGACCATTTCATAATGGAGGAACTATGCCACGGTTCGCCGACAGCAAAGAGATTGTCGCTAACGAGGATGTAGAACCGATAGATACGCAATATCAGATTTATCTACGGTCCCTTAGCTCAATAGAAGAGTGTTGCTTTGACACGGCAGAGACGGTGGGGCAGAACCACCAGGGATCACCATTTATGCACCGCTAGCTAAAGCTTGCGGCCCACCAAATTTCTTCTTGACATCTTCCTTCTGCTGTGTTATACTTCTTTTATCATGACACACAAACTCGTTGAAATGATCTTCGGTTCTCACCTCTACGGTACTTCTTCTTCCAATTCAGACACGGATTACAAGGGCGTGTACATGCCTTCCAAGCGGGAATTGATCCTCAGTCGATTCCCTAAATCCATCAACGAAAACACAAAACACTCCTCTAATGAAAAGAACACGTCGAGCGACGTTGACAAAGAATTTTACTCACTCCATTACTTTTTGGAGTTAGCGAAGAAGGGAGAGACTGTCGCGTTAGACATGCTTCACGCACCTTCTTCAGCTTGGATCAGTCATTCGTGGGAATGGGAGTACATCGTCAAACGTCGATCTATGTTCTACACGAAGAATCTTTCTTCCCTTGTGGGTTATGCTCGCAAGCAAGCGGCGAAGTACGGAGTCAAGGGTTCCCGTTTGTCGGAAGCAAAGGCGGTTCTAGAGTGTCTGAAAACGTCTGGTCCTCAATGGAAAATCTGTGAACTGTTGAATGTGCTTCCGAAGGGAGAACATTGTGGGTTGCAGACAGAAGAAGGAGTGCAATTTTATCAGGTCTGTGGGAAGAAAATGACGCTCAATGCGTATGCGCTGCATTATGTTCCTATGTTGGAAAATTTTGTTAGAGAATATGGGGCTCGCGCTATCGAAGCAGAATCGAATTCAGGTATCGATTGGAAAGCCGTGAGTCATGCGTTTCGTGCTGCGTATCAAGTGCGAGCGATTCTACGAGATGGAGATTTTACATATCCGCTAGCGGAGACGGATTTCATCCGAGCAGTCAAGAGTGGATCATTGCACTTTAAGAATGAAGTGGGACCGAAGCTGGATACGCTGATGGATGAAGTTGAATTGCTGTCTGCGAAATCGACATTACCAGAAGCAGTAGATTCTGAGTGGATCGATGAGTTGTTGCTTTTTCTTGTAGATAGGTCACACTCAACTCCAACATAATCAATGACTTGTGAAACTTGACAACTGAGTGATGCTTTGTTATACTCCTGTGTAGGAGTTGAACACTAACAGGAGATTATCATGGAAAAGAAATTCCCCACATTGTACGGATTGTCCTCAAAGGGCGTTGTGAAGTCGTGGAAAATCTGGGTTGCTGAATTCCCTCTTGAATCTGCGATCATGGTGGAACACGGACAGATTGAGGGAAAGAAGCAGCTTGCTGTTGAAACAATCCGTGAAGGGAAGAACATCGGGAAGTCGAATGAAACGTCTCCCTTTGAGCAAGCGGTTCTGGAAGCGGAGTCGAAGTGGAATAAAAAGCATGATTCAAACTATACAGAGTCTTTACCTGAAGGAGAAACGAACATTGAACTGAAGTTACTTCCGATGTTAGCGAACAAATATAAGGAGCGTAAGCATACAATAGACTGGATGAATACCTTTGAGCAACCGAAACTTAATGGTTGCCGGTGTCTTGTAGAGCGCAGAAACGACAAGATCACATTTTGGTCGCGTAAGTCGAAGCAGTACAGGAATTTCAATCTGTATATGGAGCAAGAATTTTTGAGCTTCATGAAAAACGGAGATATTCTTGATGGGGAAATGTACAACCACAGAGATATTACATTTCAGGAGTTGATGTCCCTGATTACGGACGAGACAACACCCAACCTTGAGAGTTTGAAGAAGTATGTAAAGTTTCATTGTTATGATCGTCCCAGCGGAGATTTGGATTTTAGTAATCGTTATTTGAAATATAGGCATGATATTCCTAATGGATTGAACTACCTGCGATTGGTTGAGACGTTCAAAGTGACAAGCGAGAAAGATGTCGCTCTGCATCATGGACATTTCATCGCTGATGGATACGAGGGTTCCATCATTCGTTCTGGAAACGAACCCTATAAGTTCCAGTATCGTGCGAATCAACTCCTGAAGAACAAGGATTTTTATGATGCTGAGTACAAAATTATCGGATGTAAAGAAGGTACAGGTAAGGATGAAGGGAAAGCGATCTTCCGTTGTGTCACGGAGGAGGGGGTCGGGGGCATTACAGGCATAGGTGACTTTGATGTGCGCTGCAAGGGAACGGATAAATACCGGTCTAAGCAGTGGGAGAATCGTCTAAAATACATTGGTGAAATGCTGACGGTACGATACCCAAGTTTCACCGACGACAAGATTCCGCAGCATGGAGTGGGCGTCATTGTGCGTGACTACGAATAAGGAGATGTATGGAAGAAAAGATTTCTGACCTCGATGTCATTCTTGACTGGGGGCGCACAGGACAACACTTGAAAGCTCGCACGACTAAAGGGACACTCCTGTATTCCAGTGATACGGGTTTTTCCAGCCCCCTTATTTCTGAGCGACAGTTTAAGTGGATCAACGAGGACTACAAGAGAAAGCGGAAGAACTACGTTTTCTCTTAAAAAGGATCAGGAACGTGAGAGCTAATAACTTTTTGCTTGAATTCAGCCCTATTAGCTTTGCGCGATGGTACCATCCTTCTCAGCGTGATTGGGTTGAGGTGCAGTACATCGCAAGGTTTGGAAATCCAGTCTCAACGGAGCGACGATGTTACGAATGTTATGTTGGTATTCGTTATACTTACGAGAATGACGGGGATGAAGTATATTCCTATGAGTGTGACGCTTGCGACGGCACAGGAAGAATGATGAAGCCCACTGAGGAAATACTTGAGGAATACGCAAGAACGCTCTATAACAAATTCGTTGCTGATGACTACGCTGCACTCAATCTATTCTTAAAAGAACAGGGACCAAAATATGCCGTATAACACACTGCAATCATTCGGGGCTCCAATCAAGATTTGGTCCCCACTTGACAAGGTAGAGTCGTCTGCCTTGGATCAACTCAAGGACACGTCCACACTGCCGTTCATGTTCAAGCATGGAATGGCTGTCATGCCAGACGTACACAGAGGAATAGGGGCTACAGTGGGGTCAGTTGTCCCTACAGTGGGCGCAATCACTCCGGCCTGTGTGGGAGTCGATATCGGCTGCGGGATGATGGCTGCATTGCTTCCGTTCAGGTCGAATCGTCTACCGGATTCCTTGCAGGGTTTGTACGATGACATCTGCAAGAGGATTCCTGTAGGACAGGACATGCACAATCACGCGATGTTCAGTGGAGTTGATTCAGCGGGATTCTTGAACCTTCCAAAGAAGATTCAGGATGACTTTGAACGTGTCGTTAAGCAGATGGGTACATTGGGAGGGGGCAATCACTTCATCGAAATCTGCATCGATGAGAATGAAAATGTGTGGGCAATGCTGCACTCAGGATCACGCGGTATTGGCAACAAGATTGGGAATTACTACATCGATCAAGCGAAGAAGATCATGGAGATTGAGCAGATCAAGTTGAGGGACCCAGACCTTGCGTACTTGTTGGAGGGCACTCAGTTGTTCAATGAATACTGGCGCGACTTGCAGTGGGCGCAACGATACGCGATGCAGAACCGCGAAGTGATGATGGAATTGGTATTACAGTCTGTTGGACAGACGATCTTTGGAGATGGAACAGTGAAGCCAGAACTGATGGTGAACTGTCACCACAACTATGCGGAACGTGAGGAGCATTATGGTGAAAATGTTATTATTACACGCAAGGGCGCTGTCCGTGCTCGCGTTGGTGACTTTGGTATTATCCCTGGATCGATGGGTACCAAGTCGTATATCGTCGAAGGTTTGGGGAACGTTGAGTCGTATTGTTCGTGCTCACACGGTGCGGGTCGTGTCCTATCACGCGGCAAAGCGAAGAAGCAGTTTACCTTAGAGGATGTTGAGAAGCAGACTGCGG